>Ga0310697_10003736_pt1 | contig 15295 bp, 38 predicted proteins | sample 172DNAGHGlowgp2_FD_203883 | JGI IMG/M metagenome (GOLD analysis project Ga0310697, IMG submission 203883) | Sheep rumen microbial communities from Palmerston North, Manawatu-Wanganui, New Zealand - 1728 DNA GHGlow gp2 (v2) (version 2) | ecosystem: Host-associated > Mammals > Digestive system >... | reverse complement strand
CTGCTCTTTGCAGGGAAGTGTCCTATGTTGGGCATGTCATTTATAGACAACTTTTCATATACATCTACTAAATTCTTCATGTTAAAAAATTAAAAACACTTTTTTAGTTCTTTATGCCAATCTCTGGATGACAGCTCATTTTCCCAGTATCTCTCACATTCAGTGTAGAACGCATAGTCATCTGCGCCGTAGTCCATTATGATTGAAAATATAGGGTTCCTTTCAGAGACCTTCCTATCACTGGTATTGGCAAATCTGACCCATTTGAGACTGTTGCCATCATTGCATAGGAATGCTTTGCCATGGCTCCTGTCGAAGAGGTTGATAAGGGCACCTACATCAGTATTGTCCCTAAATGTAAGCTCTTCAAATCTATGTCTCTTTAGGTACTCAATGAACCTTGGCAAGTCACCCTCAATAGGAAACTCCTCAGCAAAGTCATCTACACTAACCTTATCAAGGTCTAGTTTCTCATATACGCTATATAAGTCTTTCATAGTCACCAACGGAACTTTTTATTTATCATTTTTAAGAACTCTTCCTTTTTTATGCTCTTTGGGAAGTTGGGCGGATTCCATGTCATATATCTTAAATCATTAGACCACAACTTTCTTATTCCATAGATAGGATTGCTATCTGAAATTTTCTCATTTTTAGTATCACAAAAGACAAGCTCAATAACATTCTCTTGTACATTCAAGTGGAAGCATTTTTTCCTTTCAGAGTTGAATTTCTTCACTACATTGCTTCCATCAACATCTACATCATCAAATCCTACTCCTTTTAAAAAGTCTGCCAGTTCTGCAATATTTTCCTCATTAATAGGAAATTCTACTAATGTTACTGCATCAAGCTTGAGCTTTTCATATATGCTATATAAATCTTTCATAGTCAATAAGTTATATATATATTTATCCAATCTGTTCCCAATTGGACCAATCTATTGGTCTCATAATTTTATTGTTATTGCTATATAGTGTATCTAAGTTCTTGACAATTCTCTTAGAGTTCTTCATTACTGCATCAATTGGCAGCATAAGCTCTTTCTTAAAATTTCTAAAGTCCTCTGTATTCAAATTCAACCAAATAGCATATTGTGCATCAACAGGATTGATAAAGTCATTGTCAAACATAAATATGACAATTCCATCATTGAAGATAAATAGTCTCATAGGCTTATGGAAGTTACTAAAATAGCCTTCATAGCACTTATAGCTTCGCTCCCCAGAAATATCTGCTCTCTTAGCACTGCTTTGAAATATCATCTTTGCGTTTTTAAGGCTTAATGCTTTAAATAAGTCTTCTGGAGCGTACTCTATTTTGACTTTGTCAATGTCAAGTTTCTCATATATTGTATCTTTCGATATAAATTCCAATATGTCTATTAAGTTCTTCATATTTATATATTTTTATTAAAGAATCTCAGATAGCTCTTTTAAGAAGTCCTCTTTAGAAACCGCTCTACAGTCCCAGCCACTCCTAGCAGTGGTTATATCATCAAAAATATTATATTTATCGTCTGAGTTTAACTTAATATAGAAAAGTTTATTTTTAAACTTAGGATTAGCTCTATTTATAATTTCAATGGTTACTGGTGCGGCTTTGTCAAAAGTAAAGCACTTGGTATTATATTTTTCATATTTTTCAAATGTTTGATTCCAGTTTCCATAGCTTAAAACTTTCTTAAAGTGGTCTCTTTCTAAGAATTCAATCATATCATCTAATTTACCATCTATAGGAAAATCTCCATTGAGATTAATGTCATCTATAGACAGTTTCTCTAATATGCTATCTTTTAATGTCTTCATATCTTTTCAAAGTATTCTTTTAATTCAACCAATATATCATGGCTATCAACTATGCTTGAGAAGTCAGAACTTGGTACTAATCCTACTCCTTTCACCATTCTTCTTATCCTTGTTTCATGCTCATATTCAAGATAGTATAAAGGATTATTTTTAGAGACTATACCTTTAGAAGTATCAGCAAATACTATTTCAGGAGTTTCTGCCCAATTTCTTGTAGAATACGAATAATATCTACCGTTATACTTATTAAAGTCTTTTACATCATCAAGCACACCTCCATTATTTTGAGATTTTTTTTCTTCAAATCCGTATTCTTTAAGGTACTTGACAAATTCCCTTGCCGGCATATCTCTTGTAGTTAATTCTCTATAAGGTGATGTAGCGATGCTGTCTAATGACAGTTTCTCCAATATGCTGTCTTTTAATGTTTTCATACCCATCCAAAAACTTTATTTAGCTCTTTTAAGAACTCTTTCTTGTCATTTTCAACTATATCAGCTATCAACCCATCATTATCACTGCCACAATAAAAAACACTATATTCTTTTCTATTGCCTAAATGTATATAAAATATAGGATTGTCTTTTGAAACTTCCCTTCTAGAAGTGTCTGCAAATCGTATAGACGTAGTATCTCTCATGAAACATTTAGCTTTTAGTTCATTAAATGCCGTTTTGACATAACCATACTCAATCTGCTGAAAACCTTCTTCTTCTAAGAATTCAGCAATATCCTCTAAAGTTCCATCAATAGGAAACTTATCGTCCAGACTTACTTTGTTGATGTCTAGCTTCTCATATATAGAATACAAGTCTTTCATTCCCAACCAAACTTTTTATTTAGCTCTTTTAAGAACTCTTTTTTAGAAACTTCTTCACTATCATACATTAACTCTATACCATCTAATTGGTAACTAATACCGTCATCATCAAAAAACATTGTATATACTGGGTTTTCATTATAGTGCTTTATATGCTCTTTAGTATCAGCAAATCTAATCCATCTCTCGTTCATACTTTGCATAAACACTAAACCATTAGCACTATTGAAAGCTTTTGCTATACTCTCCCAACTTTCTACATACGGTACTTCTTTGAAGTTATTATCTAAAAGAAATTCTCTGACATCTTCTCTTGTTTCAGCTATTGGGAACTTATTAGGTATCTTCACCTTGTTGATGTCTAGCTTCTCATATATGTCAATCAGCTTCTTCATACTCGGAATTCTAACCTTTCTTCTAATTTTTTACAGAACTCTTTAGGCTTTAGTTTGTTTTGCCACCAATTGTCTACTTCCGTATACATATTCTTCGTCCAAGTATCTATCACAAATATAGGGTTGTCTTTACTTATAGTATCATAAGTTGTATCAGCAAATCTTATGTCACTACCGTTCGTTGAATAGGCCTTAGTCTTCATTGAATTGTATTTTTCAACATAGAAGTCGAAGTCACCAATGTCTTCAATTTCACTGAACCCATTTGCTATCAAGAACTGCACTAGCTTCTTGAGCCCACCATCTATAGGGAATGGAGCAGAGTTGTCCAATCTGACCTTGTTGATGTCTAGCTTCTCATCAACAATTGATTCTTTTATATAAAAATTAAGAGGTTTCATCATACTAAAGAATAAAACCTCTTAATAAATTATTTCAATATGAAAACTATAGATTCATCACCAAAGTACTTTCTCGGACCCGACCAAGACATTGTCTTCATATATGTAAACCATGTAAGGCGCCTGGAGATTTAGTTCTGTATCGTCATGTGGAAGTAACTTTCCTTGCCATATAGTCCTTCCCAATAAGTCTGAACAGACGATGGTAAGTACCTTGTCATTTGAATGGACTTGGACAAGGTTGTCGTATCTTGTGAAGTACTCCCAATTAGACATCTTTTCGGATGTCCTTATGCAGGACACTATCTCAGAAGACGTTCTAGAGCCGTCGTAGTCGACTTGTGTAAGTCGGTAATAAGTTATATCAGGAACCGGACAATAGTCTCTAAATTCATAGTCTAACGGCTCCAGGGAGTTTCCCGCACCACTGGCATTATAGACCTCATCAAATACTATTGCATCTTCTGAACGCTCGAGTATGAATAGGTCATTGTTCTTTTCAGTTGCTGTGGACCACTGAACAAGGTTGTATTCAGGCTGTGGAGAAGCTGTGAAAGAGAGGAGGGAGATTGGAAGAAACATATCAGCATCAAAGCATATATTATCTATAAAGAAAGCATCACCAGTTGGATGTACTGAACCATCTTTTTTATAAGTCCATTTAAAAGTATGTGTTCCTGATGTTACTTCATATTCGAAATTTTCCCATCTTGCATGTGCTCCATAATCAAACTTTAACTCATCATCAATATAAAATCTGCATTTATCCCAATCGTATGTATCTGAAGAACCTTCACCATATATACCAGCATCAAATGAAATTGCACCAGAATTTTCATAATCTACTTCAATTTTAATAGAGGAAACTGAATTATGTACGCCATCGTTACCGCTTTTTAAACAATATGTATTATTATTTGGTGCATTATTAATGATTGTCCAAGGGTATACGTTATCATTTTCAAATCGTATTGATATTATATTATTTTCAAAATCATAACATCTTGTCCATTCAGAAGATTCTGGTGGTGTAATAATTTGTGAATCTCCTATTTTTATGCTATAATCCTCACCTTCTCCGTATGAACCTGAAGTACAAGGGCTTACTGTATTGGCGTCCTCATTATATCTATAAAGAACCCTCATAGTATATATGCCATTTTCCTGATTTTGTGGTATTGTATATGAAATTGTTGTAGATGAATTATTTGGCATATTAACTGCACCAATTCTTTCTTCTGAATCAAAAATTCCATTACTATTCAAATCTATCCAAACAGCAAGTCCATGTGAACCTATTCCATCATCAACACAAGCTATATATATTTATACTTTCTCCCGCCTCAACATTCGCCACCATATTTGTATAATCTCCATAACCATTAGTTGAACAACCGGTTTGGTTATTTATCGTGCAAAATGATACTTGTGATATATAGTCTGATGTGCTAGAGAAACTTGGAATACATTGTCCGCTCACATTCCCACTCACCAATATTGCCAAGAATATGCCGAGGAATATTTTAAATGTTGCTTTAAATAGGTTCTTCATAATATTTTAGTTAATTAGTATTTCACTTCTTTTAAAATTGATAAAACTATTTATTTTTAGACTATTCAAATCAATTAATATAGCATTAAAAATACTTATAATATACTTTATAAAATTATCAATATTATCAAATGTTTTACTTGTAACACTGTAGCTTATTTCTCCAATATAAGATAATATATCCTTTTTAGTACTATTACTATTATCAAAAAATATTATTAACTTTTGACTTTTAAAATTATTACAGTCAAAATTTATACAAATATTTTCGGTATCATTATCAAATTTTAAATTATTTTTTGATACAAATCTTTCTAAATATAATTTAAGTTCATTTTCATTTTTCATAATCTCTCTATTTTATTATTGCATTCTATATATTGATTTATGACATCTATAACGTTTTATAGGTGCATAAGAAGAAAATGATTCTATTTCTATATCCTCGCAAGATTTTATTTTATATTGTTTACAATATTCTCTTGAATATAATGCATTTCCACTTGTACCATCAGTAAATTCAATATAACATCTACAATCGTAATATTTTTCACAACTATTCAATCCAGCAATAATAACTAAGCACAGCATCAATGCTACAAATAATCTTTTCATCTCTCTTTATAATTTTTAATTTACAATCTAATATATAAAATCCACTCAAAATTTTATTCTCACCAGATATGCTCCCATATTGTCAGTTTCTTCAGCTCTTCAAATATTGGTACATTATCTTCATTTATTATAATCAAGTGGCATTCTCTAGCATTTTTGTAGTCTCCAAGGTTCAATATTCTAAAGACTTTATCACTTTCTAAATTTTGAACATCATCAATAGCACCTACAAGACTTCTTTTAGACTCAATAATGGTTGTATTGCCTTTATGGTCACTCACTGTTGAAAACGGTTTCATGCTTTCGTCTGGAAAGTAATCTTTATATAATTCTATACAAGGATTTCCATTGACGCCTGTCGTTAATTGCACAACAAGCTTGAATATGCCTTGCTTGCGCACCCAACTAGAATCTCTCATGGTCCTCTACACAATCTTGCTTATGATACCATACTTCTTGGCTTTCTCAGCGGTTATGTACCAATCTTTCTTACACTTGTATATCTCCTTCAGCTTTTCGATTGGAATTCCAGTATTCTCTTTGTAGATGTTCCACATCACATTGTGCAAGCGCTTGCTTTCAATTACATCTTCTTCCATGTCTTTCATCTTGCCATCATAGCCACTTGACAAAGTGTGGTACATGAAGGTCGTGTTAGGATATGCGAAGCGGTGCTCTAAGTCAACTGCCAGCATTATTATAGTGCCTGCTGACATAATCTTGCCAACACAATAGATGTTCACAACATATTCCTGAGTGAGTCTCTTGATTTCGTCATAGATGGCTAGCATGTCGTATACACTGCCACCATAAGTGCACAGATAGATGTTTATGTCTGGCTTGACTATCTTGAATTCAATGCCCGCGCCTTTCAAAGATACTTCATTTTGCTCAACTATTTCATTGTCAGCACTTTTAATGTCGTTTATCTTGTCTACTACAGTCTGCCACATGTCTTCACCAACTATGCCAGTGATATAGATGTTGTGTATTTTTTCGTCAAATGATTTTATTGTAAAGTCTGCCATGTTTATACCTATTATTTTAAAACCAGATTTTATGATATTGAACTAAGTCTGAAGGTTCTATCAGACCACGACTTGACAAGTACTTTCCACATTCTGCATAGAACTTACCATGCTTTTCTCCAGCCATTTCCTTATTGCTGACATAGTCATTATACTCTTCATCACTTTCAAAAGCTTCTCTTGTACTATTAGGATAGCGACCATTGTGACGCAACGTGTAGGCTTCAACCTTATCTATCGGCATACAAAAGTTACCCATGAAATAAGGTGTCTTAGTCTTAGCATCATGCTTTTTATATTCTCCAAACAAATTGTAGATTTTATTAAGTTCGTCATCAATTGGGTATACACTTGTCTCAAAGTCTTTGCCTAGCTTACCATCTGGTTCTACTTTTTTCCCATAGAATACAATCTTTGCATTTATCATATCCTTATCTCTCCTTCATATATTTTCTATAGTCTTTAACTAATTCGTCTAAGGTACTGTATTTGAGTGTACCCACATTTAAGTATGTATATATGAACTGTATAGACTCTTTTATAGTCTCTTCTCTGGTCTCCTTAGCCATATCAACCAACCTAGATTTGGTCTGATAGCGCCAGCACATGTCTTTATGCTTTTCACAGTCTTCCTTGGTGCACTCACCGCACTCAGCCATCATTCTAGCTCGGAAGTCGTCATAGTCAAGCTTCTCAAACTCTTTCAAGCCCATCTCTATTCCTCCGCCATTGCTTGTTTAAAATCAATGAGTAATCTCTGTGGAGTGTCGTATTCTGAAGACCAATAACTAGATGCATTTTCTTTTAGCCATTCAGATGCTTCATCAATAAGCATTTTCTTTACATTCTTTGCCACATCGACAGCATCAAATAATGCATTTCTACGGCTGCAAGCAGTCATGTCACATTCGTCAATGTGAATGCAAGTTGGACACATATTCTTCTTTGCGTATTCTTGTATCTCTGCATTTGTCATATTCTATTCCTCCTTCATTGCTTTTTTAAAATCCTCAATTAAATTATCTATACTAATACATCCATAGTATTGCATATCATATTCTTCGAGTGCACGACCAACATATTTATCTGCGTTTTCTTTCAGCCAGTCAATAGTCTTCTCAATCATCTGTTGCCGCTTCCATTCAGCCATTTTCACTGCACCATCGTAGGTTCCTCTATTTTCACAATCCCAGCATCCGTCAATATCACGGTAAGATTTTTCAAGACAACCTTCACACAAGCAAGCCATTTCTAATATCTTTTCTTTTGTCGCTTTGTCCATCTCTATTCCTCTATAGTTTTAAATTTATTTATATAAATCCTCTAAAGCTTCTAATGCAAGCTCTTTTTCTATCAAGCCATCAATATCTAAATGCCTATTATAACACCAATCAGCATATCTTTCTTTTGCGTATGTTCTTAAGTAGCATTCAGTTTCTTCTTCATCTTTTGTCATCGATGACATTGGGCGAAGATATGGAAAAATCTTAAAATTTGCTTTATCAGATTCAATAGCATCTAATATTTCTGCTGTAATAGGCTTCACACTTACTGCTGTCCTTACAAGTAAGCCATTAAACAAGCCTTTGCGTAATACATTTAGTAAAAGCTTCTTATCAGAATCTTTAAATAGTTTATATTTTAAAGGTCTTTTTGTCATGGTTCAATAAGAATTAAATTCTAATACTCATTAATGTCTATATAAAGAATTTCCTCATTTTTTGAAGGGTTTTTGAATACTTCGATTTTAGTTATTTTACCATAATATGATTCACCATTGTCCTTATACTGATAAGTCCAACCGACGCTTGGTATTACACTTATGTCTACATCCTTAAACCATAACTCCGTCTTATGCAATGCATTTCTATGTTCCTTGTTTAGTATTATGCTAAATGTTGCTTTCATAGTTTTAAATTTATGATATGATATAATATATAGAAAATTTGAGAAATTTTCAAGTTCTCAATATATAACTAAAAGAAAGAATTTAATAGCGGTCATTCATAAGTTTACCGTCAAAATATTCTTAAACGGTTATATTCATAATCTATGGTGAAGTTTTCAGGAAACTTATAGTCACCATTTTCAGTGATTTCTCACCTTCTGGTATCTCACCGAATCTTATATAGAACGTAGTTATTTATTATCATTTATTGATTTGAAAAATTCTTTACACTTTAAATAATCAAAATAATCACTTAGAATAACTCCAACTATTAAAGTACCAAGTAATATAAGTCCAATTATATCAGTCATATTCTATTCTATTTTATCTCCTTCTTTAATTTCTGGATTTCCTTTTCAAGTTCTGCAATTTTCTTTTTCTTATTTACAATCTGACGTTTGTTATCTTCTATTTCTCTCAAGTATGGTTTTATTTCCTTTTGCAGTCTTCCATAATACTCTTCATCTGTCTCACGTTCATACTTGATGGCAACGAAATAGTTACTCTCGTAGCCGCTCCACAGCTCTTTAATTTCGGAATAGCCTTCATTCTTGAGCTTTTTCAAATTCTTTTGTATCATGTCTATGTCACCAAAAAGCAACTCCCTATCTAATTCGTGTTCATGTGATGCACTGTCATTCCTTTCTATGTACTTCATGCGCCAATCGCTATAAGCATATTCACGAAGAGCATTTTCAATATCGTCTTGGGTGAACTCTGTAGTATACCATTCACTATAGACTTCACTCTGGACATCAGTACTTACTTTCCAAAGTTCTGCTGCAATGGCCTTTATCTTTTCGTCTCTTGTCATATTCTATAATTCTTCTAATGCTTTAGGGTTGTTGTACAGTATCTCAATAGTGTCTACACATCTGTCTCCTTTATGTCGTTCAGCTTCTTCCTTGGTCTCATATATTGCTGTACCAGTCATTGGAAAGATGTCCCAATAGACATTTATCCACCCAGAGAGCTTCTTTGGAATGAACTCATCAGGTCTTGGGAGCTCTAGTTCGCTCTCAAGAGCGGCAGCTAATCCATGCTCATTGAAAACTTCAACAACAGGCTGGTTATCAAATCTTGTGTCTGGGCGCGGAGCCGGACCTATTATAGAGTATACTGTTGATGGGAAGCCATTATGGTATACCCATTGGCCTATTCTCAAGTCTTTACTATTCACCATAGTCTACTTTTGTGTTTCTGGGTCACAATGATAACGAATATTCTTTGGGGCAGTCCTATTAAAGTTGTTCTGCATGTCTAAGCAACCATCAATTCGCTTATAGCCATTTTCTTTTTTGTCATAATAATCTGAACTTACAAGAGTGTCATTTTCATACTTCATACACTTGCAGCCCTTTGTAAGCCCGCCTTCAAACTCTTCACAACTGGCTAATAGTGCCAATCCAACTAATATCAATAAAATCTTCTTCATATATATTAATTTTTAGAATCTAATTCATAATCAATTTCTGCTTTAGTATCTTTGAGGGAAAAACTATGAGCAAAACCGCAACCATGCTCATCAACAGCTTCCCATGCGATACGATGCTCAGGTTCATAATACCCTACACATATTATTTCAAACCCACGGTATAAGTAGTGTCCCTTAGATAGTCGTTTTGCTTTATGTTCACTCATACACTCTAATCTCTCTTTTGGCATGGGCAATCTGGGTCATGGACAACTCCTGCAAAGCCCTTGTACATATTCACATGGCTGTAGAACACTATATAAGAATGACCTTCATAGGTGAACTTATTTGCATGTTCAAGTGGCACATAGTTTGTCTCTGTCAACTCTTTTACAGGTTCAACAGGCACCTCTCTTTTTGGGCTTTCACAATTGCAGCTAGCCAACAAGCCCAGTGCTAATAATGCTGCTACTAAAATCTTCTTCATAACTTTCTGATTTTAAAACTTATTCTCTAAAATCTCTAAAACTTCAAGTGCACAAATAATGTCTGAATAAGATGCTTTTGTGTATGCATCGTTTGCTTCACACATTTTATCTGTATAATATTTAATTTCACGCTTAATCGTTCTAACTATATCATCTCTTGTATATGTATCTTCCATAATATTAATAAGTTATACAATAAAAATCAAACGAGATAGATACAACCCTTTATGGGTTGTATAAGAATCGTTTGGTTTAAAAGTTTTTTAGTTTCATATTATAATATTATTTAAAATAGTATTATTATTTATAAATATATAAAATATTTTTAAAGATGACTAATACTGAGAAAAATAAATTAATAACTGCTTCACTTAAAGCAACTAGAGAGAAGCGTAAGTCTCAGTATTGTAAGACCTTTAAGTTTAAAGTAGATAAATCTAGCTTAAATGCAGCTCAAAGAGAACATCTTATTATGTTCTTTAATGAAGCTAAATGGTGCTATAACTATATTTTAAATTGGTCAAAAGACAATCCAATAAATGATTTTGATTATAAAGAGCTTAAAAATATAACAAAGCTAGATAAAGACAACAATATAGTTCCTATTACAATAAGTCATATAAGTGCAGCAATAAAGCAGTCTATAATAGAAAAGATGAAATGGTCTATTAGAAGTTTATCAGCACTTAAAAGCAAAGACTACAAAGTAGGAGCATTAAAATTCAAGTCAGAGTACAATTCTATTCCTTTAAAGCAATATAGTGTTACACATAAGATAGAAGGAAGTAAGTTTAAGATTCAAGGAATTAAGAAGCCAATTAGAGTCAATGGACTTAAACAACTTTCAAAGTATGCTGATATAGACTATGCTAACGCTAACTTGCTCTTTGATGGTATAGATTATTTCATTGCTTTGACTTGCTATATAGATAAGAATAAGATACAACATATAAGTACAAATAAGAGTATAGGAATCGACTTTGGCTGTGCCACAAGCCTTACTCTATCTGATACGACTAAGATAGATATTGATATTAAAGAAACTGAGCGCTTAAAGAAGCTACAAAGGAAGCTTGAAAGACAGAAGAAAGGCTCTAATAATAGAAATAAGACTAGATTAGCAATCAGAAAAGAGTATAGACACATTAACAATATCAAGAACGACATAGCTAATAAGGTAACTCACACTCTATTAACTGACTTTGATGTCATTATAACACAAGATGACAACTTTAATGGCTGGAAAGACTCAGATTCTAAGAATGAGAAGATACAGCATTCTGTATTGGGACGTATAAAGTCCAAATTAGAATCTAGTAGCCAAACAGTTCTTTTAGAGCGCTGGTTTCCAACTACAAGGCAGTGTACTGTCTGTGGAACAAAGATAGACATAAAGCAAAGTGAAAGGACTTTTAAGTGTCCAAAGTGTGGCTTAACAGCAGATAGAGATGTTCATGCAGCTCAAAATATGTTGTACTATTATGATACTTTTAAAGATGCGTCGGGAACCGACGTTACTTCAAAGCCTGTAAGTGATTGTGCTTTTAAGCTTTCTTATAAGAAGTTTTTTAAGCACTGTAGCGAAGCAGGAAGATACAATCCTTTAGGGTTGTGTTAGTTCACTTAATATGTCACACTTAGTGCTTGTAAATGATAAATCATCAATAGGAATCTTCTCGAACTTGCTAACCTCTTCATAATAGAATGGTCCTAGATACCAATTGTCGTGATACTTTTTCGAATCGTCAATAAGCTCATTCATGAGTCTAATGTCTTCACTGTACTCGTATGCTATATCGATTGGGATTGGTTCACCACTTTGCAAGACTCTATATTCAACTTCAGCTTTCTCATACTGATTTGTATAGTCTTTTAAGTTGTTGTGTCCGCAAAAAATTAAAAGACCAATGCCTCCATATACAATTAATGGCACGCCTAAGAGACCTAAGAAGAATGTCCAACTGTAACTCTCAAAAAATCTAATCATTAAGATTAAACCACCCATTAATGCTACACATGCAAGTATTAAAAAAATCATATCTTTATGTTTTAAAATTCACCTTTTGCTATTTGTTTACAATACATCATGGCTGCCTGGAGCACGAGCTTTTCTGGGCCACGTAAGCTTCTTACACAGGGCTCAAGAGCAACAGCTGCCACATTGAAGAAGTCATCTTCATCTTCATACTGACTGAGTGCTTTCTTGACGAACTCAGACATTGGTACTGGGTCTTCTCTAGTACCTGTAGCAGCATTTGCTAAGGCATCACAGAGCTCCTGAATGTCCATTTCAAGAACGAGCCCTTTATATTTGTCAGTACTGCTGAAGACTTTTTCCTTTTCGTCCTTGTCATTGTACTTATATATATTTATATTACTTATTACGGGATTGAAATTTCCTAATTCTACCTTCTTTGCCATAGTTTTATAACTTTAAAGATTTTCATACACTAATTCAGGTTCAGCACTGATGCCAAACCCTACTTTATAGATTCTACCAGTTCCCATTGGACGGTACCAGTCACAGCAATCCTTAAGAGCTTCTTTAGCCGATTCAAGAGTCGGAAAATAGCCTTTAATTGCTGAATGCCATTCGTCAACAGTATTCTTAATATAAAAAATTTCGTTCATAGTTTTATCATTTTACAGTATAATATAACAAAAAAGCCACAAAAATTCAATTCTGGCTTGATTTCACTCTATTCTTTTCATACTTAATACCTTCCAAAAACATATAAAATGCCATCTCTTGAAGCTGTAGACCTCTACTAAGTCCTTCACTGAAAGCATTATATGCAGCTTTAAAAGCAGGATTTTTCATCCTTTCATTATATGACTTACTAGCATCGTTACTCATACTCTTATCTCCTATTGACTTTATATGTGTGCAAGATTACTTGTTCTGCTGTTGAGCTTCCTTTCTGAGGCTCATTATGCACCTTACTAATCGCAAAAGTAAGTGGAATTATCACAAATGCAAGAAGCAATATGGTCTTAACAAATTCTTTGCCAACATCTATCAAGTACTCTTTAGCATCTTGCCAAAAGGTCTTCTTTGAGAGTTCTTCGTATGTCTTGTTATTTTCCATTTTTAAGTTGTTTAGTGAATTTCATGCCAAGTCTTGATACCCAAGTGATGTACTTCTTGAAGCCTTCAAAATCATTGTCAAAGTTCTTTATGTATGGGCTGTCTTTTAAGAACTTTTCATAGTGCTTATCATTGTCACTACTAAGATATGCATATATTAAGCCTGCATAGGAGTGTGACAGACCAATCCACAGCCACGGGTGGTCTTCGTGATAAAGTGAGCTATTTGTTTTCGGGCTACCATTGAACATGCGATTGAATTGAGGGTCATTATTAGCCTTCACCCAATCAGCAACTTCTTTTGAGTTATGAATCAATGGTGACTTAGGCATCACATAGCCTCTGTTGTCAACATAGCAGTTATATGGTAGCTTATTGGATTTTTCTAAATTGTTCTTCATAAACTTTATAGATTTATATAATGTGTCTTTAAAATTCAATATTTATGCGCTTTCCATTCCAGTATGCTAACCATTGCCCATCAACATAATAGAAATTCACTTCAGTAGGTCCATATTCAGCATACTTTGCATAGAACTTGCTGTCTTTGGTGAATAGACGCTTTTTCATATTGACTATCAGCTTTCCACAAATAAAATCTGGTTGGCACTTAACAGCGAGTTCGCTTTCCGCTTCAGCGCCTTCAAAGTCCTTTTCACGGTACTTACGAAATGCATTCATGTAGTGCTCAACATAATCAGCATGCTTGGAGTACATCTTGACTACTGGATGATTCTTCCAAGCATAACTCTCACCATGAATAACCTTAAGTATCTGTGAGCATTCCAATATCTGCTTATTGAAACGTTTCACATCAAGCTCCTTAGCAGTCTCTAAAGGTGTACCTAAAACAAATATTTGCATAACCTATTCATTTTCAGTAGGTTCCTCAAAAGTCTTAAACTTCATTACTAATTCTATGCCAATGTAGGCTACTATACCAGCGACCCATGCCCATGCGGCTACTATTTCAAAAATTGTCTGTGTTCCCATAGTTTTTCTATTTTTAAGTTCAAGATAATATATGAAAAAATGGGACGATTTTTTCGTCCTCTAAATAAATAAGTCATCAAGAAATTTATTTAAGCGCTATCTTGTTCCTATCAGAAGTGATTATATTGCCTTTAAAAGGATTATGTTCTTGGAACACTGAACTGATTGTCCATTCATTGTTATAGTCACTTATTATCACTGGAACATCATTGGGGTCTCCACCACTGCGTTTTATTTCTTCTACCCATTCATATAGTCTATATGCCAATAAACCAACAGAGAACGTTCCAGGTTCTTTGTCAGCTTTTTCTTCATTGACATATTTATAGTTTTTCAATTCCATATTTTCTTATTATATTAATGGTACTTCCTCTTTATTTTCTAATATTATTAAGTGGGCCTGCACAAGCGCTTCTAGAACATCTGGGTGTCTTACGGACATCTCTTCGGTAATGTCTACATACCACCCATCTTCAAACTTGCAGACTGCAACATAGTTTGGAAGTGCCTCTAGCAGCGCTCCCAAAGTCCACATTGGTATTTTCTCACCCTTTACATCTACGTCTTCTGGGTCAACCTGAGAATTTTCACAGAAGACATAGTCTATATCATCTTGCTTTATAGTGTACCCATCAGAAGTCCTAAGGGGCATTCCTGCGGCTACAAGACGCTTTGATTGGCTAGTTGAGGTAACTCTCACTCCCATAGGTTACTTCTCTTTAAGTCCAAATTCAAAATTGAACAC
>Ga0310697_10003735_pt1 | contig 15297 bp, 30 predicted proteins | sample 172DNAGHGlowgp2_FD_203883 | JGI IMG/M metagenome (GOLD analysis project Ga0310697, IMG submission 203883) | Sheep rumen microbial communities from Palmerston North, Manawatu-Wanganui, New Zealand - 1728 DNA GHGlow gp2 (v2) (version 2) | ecosystem: Host-associated > Mammals > Digestive system >... | reverse complement strand
AGCAGGCCGAGCCCCGAAAACGCGTTCGGAAGGGGGCGGGGTCTGCGGCATTTCTCAATCAAAATTTTTCGCGATTTTTCGGGTGCCTGCCCCGCGATCGCTTACCTTTTCATATTTTTTCCGCGCCAGCCGCCCCTTCTCCGGATGTCTCGCGTTGTGGCACGCGTGGCAAAGACTAATTAAGTTATCATTGTCATACGCAAGCTCGGGATACTCATCAAGATGTTTGATGTGATGGACCTCGGTCGCCTCGCGCATGCGACCGTACCGCTTGCAGTCCTGGCACTGGTACTTGTCACGCACAAGGATTGATTTGCGCTTGCGTTTCCATTTGTTTGTTAAATAAAAAGGATTTGATTCGTACTGCATATTTAAAACAAAAGGAGCAGGTTATTAGCCTGCTCCTCATGCGAAAGGAATTATATGAATTCATTGTCGTAATTCGACCTTATCATTTTATCACACATCCGTGTAGGATTTTGTAGGGACTTTGAAATTCTTTAGGGCTTCGCTGTGAAGTTCGCGCCGGCAGTAGACTTCCGTGTAATCCATACACTTAGCTATCTCATCCCACTCTTTACACTGAATATATCTGTATCGTAGCAGTATGTTCGACCGAGGATGCTCAACCGCCTCAACAGCCGCCGATATCTCCTGCAGATCCTTGATAGCTTCCTCACGTTTCTTAATAAACTTTGTCAGTAAACTATCTATCTTTGACATGTAATTAGACAGGTCAGGATTGTTACCGCTTCCTTTTGGCATTCCGCTGTAAGCGATCGCACCCGGCAGCGCCCCAAGTCTGCAGGCAGTAATCTCCCCGTCTATCTCTTTCAGCGCTTCCAGATCCCATTTGTATCGCGACAGATAATCTTTCTTGGCTTCGTTTTCAGGAGTCATCGACTAAGTCCTTTCTGCTGTCTGCTCTGTGCCGTTGCGGTTGTCCCTTATTATTATAACTGTAAACATTTGTTCTGTCATGATTATTAATAGCATAAGGACAAACAACCGAGGCATCTGATGCTATAGGACTGAGGTCGCAACTAAACCCGTCAAAGGAATGGCAGCCACCACATAATTCCTTACTTACTACTTTCTGATTAGAACCAGTCGCATTCACATTCATCTTCGAATTCATCACAATCCTTCCGATCATCTTTATCACTGCCGGCCTTAAGTGTCGCAATTATAATTATAGCAACGAAGATAGCCGCGATTATAAGAGCACCGTAAACAATTAACGTTTCAACCTTCACTTTCACTTCCCTCCTAAAAAATCAAAGATATCCATCTGTCCTGGCAACTGTTCATCGTCTACCGCTGCCTGCAGCGGCTTAGTTCGCCGCTGCGTTTTCGCAGCGTATGCATCCCGATCCGGAGCTTTCGGCGGCTGGCTGTCCCACTCTTTCGGTCTTCTCACGTATCTAAATCCATAGCTTCGTTCCCACTTGAGTTTATCTTTTATTAGTCGATTGATGCTTTCGGTGTCGTCTTTGTACGGATCAACCCAGACAGTAACAACACCTGTCTCATCCAGTCGGGCATCAAAGCCCCGCTGCCTCAGCTCCTTAAGAAGCTCTGCTGTACTGTCCACAACTCATCATCCTCCTAAACTCTTGAGCGTTTCTGCGTCTGCAATACTTCTCACATTCCCAGCTCCGCCAGAACATTCTATCAACATCAATAAAGTCATTAGGTATCCACAAATCATATTCCTCTGCTCTGAATCTTCCATCAATTGAAACCTCGGTGATTGTCATCTTACCGACAGTGAACCGGAAGCCAGGCAGCTCCTTTACATTATAGTGAGCATAGAATAGCACTTTACCAACATCGCACCTTTTTATCATCGTTTTCCCTCTTCATCTGCGCCGATCCAGCGCCAACAAGACGGCCGTACCTATTGGTAATATTACAACTAAGATCTTAGCCATTATCATTCTTCATTCTCTCTTTCCAGTTATCAAGCTCGGATGAAAGGATTGCACTCATCAACATAGGAGCAAGCTCGTTACCTTTAGCTTTCAGGATCGCAATCTCTTCCTCGATCCACGCTACTGGTATAGCTTCTGTAAGCTGTACAGACTTAAGTTCTCGCACATGATCCGGATCAATACATCTGTATCTGTAATTTTTAAGTCCTTCAATGTTTTTAAACGTTAGATCTCTTGCAAGATCAAGGACTGCCTGCCGTTCAATTAAATCACCTGTGTTTCTATCACTCTTTGGCCTTGCAGACGGTAGCTCCTCAATGATGCGCGCATACCAGTCTGGATAGTGCGCTTCAGGATATTCTCCCATGATTGCAGATATAGTATCCTTCCTGCTTATCAAATCATCCATTGTTTTGTCCCCTATAGAATTAAGCAATTGCCTTATTAGATTTAAATATTCATTCTTGTCCCATCCTTCAATTTCACATATCTCCATGTCCATACGTATATCGCTAAGGATGCGGACAATAGCCGTATGCCTTGCCAAATCATTTAACGCTCTTGCCGTGTCCTTGTCAGGTATTGTCACGCCACCATTCAATCGCTACATCCTCCTTGACAAGTGCATGTTGATACTCGCCGCCAAAGCGTGATTTATTGTTGGTGATAAAGCGGTAACCGCTTGGGTGATTCACCGCACCGCCAATTACTCTCCAACCTTCAGGGACACGGTCAAGAACCGCCATGCCTCTTACCTCCTCCTGTTGCACTGTGTTGCTTTGCATACTCAAGCTCCTTTTCTGCTGGAAATATAAATGTTCGCTCGTCCGCATCAATCGCAGACATAAGCATCTCTAAAACATATGTGCATTGTTCGCGGTTTTTATACCTTGCCAGTTCACCACCGGCTCCGTTTTTTGCCACCGCCTGAATACCTGTCCCATTGCCAGTTACGTGAAACCTCGATATGTCCGCGAAGTTCCAGACCGCTTGCCTGTTTTGCGTGTAAATTGCTATCATGTACCGCTACCCCCATCAATCGCACTCGTGTGTTTCCGTGCGTTTCTCCGTGCGTTCTTCTTGGCCCCGATTCCAATCCTCTATTGCTTCACGTGTCCCACATTCCGGACAGATCTCCTTGTGCTCACTCCTTCTGGAGATCGCCGGAGGGTCTGTGTATGTTCTACCGCAGACCGGACATGTTCTTTTGATTTTCATTTCTTTGGTCTCCATTCCTCACAACCTTCCTTGGACAGTTTCGTCTTCTTTCCGGTCTTCTCACACAATCCGCCTTTGTACGTCGGTTTACAATGATCACAATTCTTGCAGATCTCTTTCATTTCTCGCCCTGTTCTCCTTTGTACTTTTCAGGCAACGGCATCCATGCCAAGACCATTAACCCTATATCTTCGGGTGACTCATCCATGTCCCCAATGTACCATTTGCCAATTCCTTCTGTTGCGCGATACTCAAGTATGTCGCATCCGGAATAATTCCCATAGCACGCGAGTACCTTCTGACTGTATCCATCCTCATCCAGCTCCGGAAGTCTCTCGCTTACGGGAATCCATTTCTGCTCCGGCTGTGCGGATGGCAACATAGACAATGTATATTTTACTGCGCTTCTTCTGATGCATTTGTCACCATCTGGCATTGTTGCAATATGTCCTATCGCATCTACTGCATTAAGTGCTATCTGTCTTTCAATCAGATCACTCATCCTGCACCACCTTCCAACTTCGCACCGCATCCATTACAATATCTTGCCAAATCCCACCATCCAACTTGATTCTTGCAAAATGGACATTCCAAATATGGCTGTGTGTCCCCTTCAAATCTTGGAACTTGTACCCATTCTCCAACCTTCCGCTCCGGCTGTGCGGGTGGCAAGCCCATAAGGTTAATGCAAATTCCACCTTTAGCTTTCGCATCCAAATTATCAATACTATTAACAACATCAATCGCCGCCTGTCGGCTGATACAATCACTCATTCCGTCACCTCAATATGAATCCCTCACTCTGTATATCCAGTCAACAACTGTATCAATCCTATATCTTTCATCTTGTGGCACAACTGCCAGAGATATTGTTCTCCATGATACGCCGTGCTGAGATTCGTCATGTTCAAGCTTCATTTTGTCCGTAATCTCTTTTGCAACATCAATTGCCTTATCCTCATCATCAACCCAAATGTGGAATCTGAATCCACTTTTAATGCGCTCATAATTCACATATATATCTCCGACATAAAGCCTTAAATCTGTCGGAATCGTTTCGTTTTTTGGAATATAGAATTTGATTTCGCTCATTCCGTTCCCTCCGCTTCGATTACTGTTGGCTGTTCATCAATGTCAGCAATTATGTTTCCCATCAAAAAGAATTTTCCCTCTCTTCCGATTTGTGCCATTGCGAACGCTTCTGTATGACCGTAATTCTCTATATAGTTTTTCAATGCATCCGCATCAATCAGCCGACCATGCGGAGCAGGAACTTCGATAAGCGGACAATCAGGATGTCTCGTATTAAGCCTTATGAAACTTATCTCAAAATGTTTGCAAGAAAAACGATTCCAGCATTCAACACATCCTTCAGGCATCTCCCTGTTTTTTATTATCACGCTCATCCTTTTAATGCCTCCTGTTCCATGCTTTTATCCTTTCAAAGTCATTTTGTGGAACATTGCACTCCGGTGTATTGAAACTCACGACCGCTCCGCATTCTTTATAATTATTACAGAAAAACATTTTCATTCCCGTCACGAGAGTCGTGTATTTCACTCGGCTTCCGCAGAACGGGCATGTCTTAATATACTGACCGTCAAATTCGTTCTTTCCGGTTTTATCCCTCTTTTTGTGCAACATGTTTAAAAACCTACTTTCCATGTTCTGATAACGGGAATTGTCAGAACATTATTTTTGCTTTAAAATCGGGCAATTTTAACAATCGCCCGTTCTTCCATTTTCCCCACACTTTTCCCTACTTTGATCGAAAATCAGTAGTCTTCAGACCAATTATCCTGCCGGGTCCGGAGCGTCGACCAGCCCCCGGTACAGAAGGCTATACTGTCTTTTTTGCAGACAAGCCGCCAGCAATTCTTGATCGTGCGACCGCCGCAGGTCGTTTTTGAGTACCACTTGAAGCGGAACTTCTGTGTATCTGCGTACCCGCTGCCGGCCGGCCACTCCATTGAGAATCCTTTGCCGGGCTTATATGTCAGAACCCTCGGGTTGTGTCCGCCCATCGGAAGCACCTCAACGATTGCATAATACCCGCTGCCGGCCGGCAGGATCGTGAAGCACTGCGAGACATCATTGTAATCGTTATTCTCCCGGAGCTTCTTCCAGCACACGGATCCGTCCGTCCTGACTTCCAATGCTGTCCCGAGCGCCGCATTGATAATGTGGACGTTCGGCGCGTATCTGCCGAAAACAAATGTCTTTTCGATGTACCGCGTTTCTGCATTGGCCGTCACGATCATGATGGCCGTGATCGCCAGTGCTATGATAACCGCTACCGCTGCCTTAATTAATTTCTTCATAAATTCTCCTTTCTGAATCAGCATCAATAAGTCTCATCTGTCTCTCCTTTATATGGTTTCGGCATCGGCATCCATGCCACGATCTCGCGCTTCAAGATCGTGTGATCCGGTTTCCATTCCCCGTCCCTTGTCGTGGCTGTCTCGGTGATCCGCGTGCCGTCGGCCAGCTCGGACGTAACGATCACCCGGTCGGACTGCCTGAGCCACATACTCCTATTCCACCTTTCTGAGCCGTAGAACCTTGCAAACATGCTTTCGTGCTCTTCCGGGAGCCTCTCGCTCACGGGGATCCATCGCTGTTCCGGCTGTTTCCGTCTCTCCTGAAGTTCGCGGAGCCATTCCGCAATCTGTTCGCAATCTTTCACGCTCCCACACACTGAAATTGCATATTTACGGTTATTTACGATATATTCAGCGTGTTTAATAGCTTCTTCAAGTGTCATTCCGCATCACCGTCCCCTCTCAGTTTGTTGCATATACCGCAATTACTTTCTTCCAGTACGGTTCAAATTTTTCCACCTCTGCCTTAATAGCAGCGTCATACTCTGATTCCGGTTTATCGTGGTAATCTTCGTAAAGATTATCCTCAATAACTTCTTCGAGTCTGTCACGGTCGGTGATGACCATATCGCCATAATCGTAATATTCGCAATCAAGAATCTCTTCGATCTTAACCGAAATCTCAGAACAGTACGTCCATGCTCCGTTATCGGTAACAGAGCTTTCGTCTGCCAGAATTACAATCGGCAAATCGGGATTCTCCAAAATAAACCGTCTTAGTCCGTCAGTTGCGTGGTCAAGATTTAATCGTTTTAATTCACTCATTCGGTCACCTCATCGTAGTAGTCGCACAGTTCCGGTACGCATAAATCTCCATCATCGTCAAAATTATGCATCGGGCATTCGCTCAACACGTCAGGATGAACGCCCTCGCATGCACAACATGCGTTATTCGGAAGCACATGAAATGCAATCCCGTCTTTCGTTTTGTATATCATTCTCTTACCCTTTCAAATCCGAGCGACTTAACGGCTGTGCTGTACTGAAAAAGCCTGTTCTCCATCCTCTCACCGGCGTCCTTGGCCTTCTCGGCCACTTCCATGATGTCACGGAACGCCTGATAAACTCCGCAGTATTCTGCAGATACTTCCGGCAGCTCCTCAAGCTGCTCCTTGCAGATGGCAATGATTTCCTCATGCATCGTGCAAATCAGTTCATTACTATTCGTTTTAATCTCCTCCCATCCGTAATTTCCATCTGACCATCTTCTGGGCCTTGATAGCTTTTACTCGCTCATCGGCAATGATGCTTTTGAGCTGGTCAAGGATGAGCAGGACATCTGCAGTCTCCTCGGTCAGGGAATCAATGCATTCCATCTCCGACTTCGGAGTTGGATTCTCTCCACGGTACTTCCGGGCGAGCTTAAGGGCTGCGTGCGACAGCTCGGAACTTTCCTCTGCCAGCATCTCAAGCATTGCCGCCTTCCCGATCAAATCAATCATCTGCTCTCCCTCTCATCATTTTCATGCTTTTTTCTGTGCCTCTCTCCGGATCCGGATGTCCGGCCGGTGCATTTCCTGGCTCTCAATCGCCTTATTGAATTCCTCACGCTGCTGCTCCTCGCTGAGTGTAAGGTAGCCGGCAGTGGTGTTGATGTTCTCGTGTCCCATGAGATCTTTCAAAAGTGCAATATCTTTGTTGACCTTGAGGAACTCTATCGCGTACAAGTGGCGGAACGCATGAGGGTGCGCTCGTTCCCGCGGGACACCGTACTTGACCGCCCATCTTGCTAGATCTGCGGCAGCTCCCCGCGTCGTCATCTGGTTCCCGAAGCGGTTCGGGAATAATAAGTTCCCGGGGACATTCTGAAAATAATCTGCAGACTCGTAAATAAGAATGTCCGGGATGCGGATCCGTCTTATCTTTCCCTTGGTCCACATCTCACAAGCACCCGTTTCAAGTCCTGATTTATCCAGGCGAACGAACTCAGAGATTCTTGCTCCGGTCTTGGCCAGAAAAACGGTCATCCAGTATCCGCGGATATTCCCATCACCCAGCAGGCCGGCTATCATCTGCTCGTACTGGTCGACGGTGATCACGTTTTCGACTGTCGGCTTGGCCTGCACCCTGACCGTCTTGACCTTGCAGTCGTGCCGGCCAATAAATTCACAGAATCGATTCAGCGCCGTTGTTCTGTTTGCTGCCGTCTTAGGAGCATATCCCGCTACCTGTCCGAGCTTATAAGATACTGCGTGTTCCTTCGTGAGCGTCCCGTACTCCTCCAGAAAGCTCTCGACTGCATAACAGTAACTCCGTATCGTTGACGGGCTTTTCTCATCGTCGACAAGATACTCACGGAACTTTTCAACCTCCGGTCTCATCCTGCTCCCTCATGTGCCGGCGGGGCGCCGAGAAGTGCGCTCTCGATCTGCTTCATTTCATCAGCTGACCGCTGCCGCTGCTCGAAATTATAAAAACTGCCTTTCGGTTTCTTCTCGGCCGTACCGCTGCCGCTCCGCGGCTTAGCTAACGGAAAGAAGCTCTTCCATTTGTGAATGGTGGCTTCGTCTATAATCGCCGCCTGCTCCTTCGGATCCGTGGACAATTCCGTCAGCTTCTTGATCAGCCGGTTGATCTGGTAGTCTGTCAGCTTCTCCTCTCTCGCTTCGAGGTATGCGGTAAAAGCCTCATTGACTGACGATTCACTGAAATATGCACCGCCGCGCGATATAGATATATTTTCCTTTACTTTACTTTTATTTACTTTTCTTTTCTTTGTGGTGTTTTTCTCGGAATTACTCCCGTTTTTCTCGGAAAAACCCGCGTTTTTCTCGGAATTACTTAAAAAAGGTTTCACTTTAATAAAGCTCTCGGTCTCCTCATCTTCGAGAAGCCAGAACTCTGCTCTGACTTCGACGGCATTTTTCGAAGCCCTAACCTTAACAGCTTCCTGATACCGCCTCTGTATTCCGGTGGAGGTTATGACAGTGACCGGAACAACAAGTGTGCTGGTGATGGATACCAGTAGTGACCGGCTGAACAAGTATTCCATAATCTGCCTGACCTTTTCGCGGGACATTCCGAGATCCTGCGATGCAATGAGTTCGAGATCTTCATTGAGCTCGATATAGTAGCCCTTATCCTTGTAGATCCTCGTCAGGAGATACATGTAACATGTAAATCCGTCAGCCCCGAATTTGGCCATGAGGATCCTTATCCCGAAATCATTGAAAATATCCGTATCAACGGGGAAGTAATCGAGGCCTTGTTTACGTGGTCTTCCCATATGATTACCTCCATCAGGTTAGTAGTTCGGACCGATCAATACAGCCCGTAGCATTTCAGATCAGTCCATTCCTCAGCAGCTCCGCCGATCTCTACGGTGAGCCCTTCATTCACTGAGTACAGTTTCCTCGCGGTGATCTCAATCACCTGCGAATCGTCGTGATAGGCTACCTTGTTCAGGGCGTCCAGCACGACCTTTGTGATATTGTCGACGTCCGGTTTCCTGGTCGGGAACTTCTCACCGTTCTGGATCTTTATCATGTCCTTTTTCGTTGTCCTGGCTGCCGGCTTATAATATGCCGTGATCCGGATCCTGACCGGCACGCCCTTAGCAAATACCAGTTCCTTCGGATTCCCTGCCTCGAACAGGAACGCGTTCAATATCCTGTATTCATAGTATTCCGTCCGCTCCGGCGTGTAGCTGATCGAATCGCCTTTCTTCGTGCGGACTGTTCGCGCCCTGGCCTTGCCCTGAGGCGGCCCCGGGACGCTGAATGTTATCATTGTCTCTTATATACCTCCTTTCGCATGCTTTCCGCGATGGCAGCGGACCGCTGCCTGTCGCAGGATCATCACAGCGCCGGATCATCCGACGTTCTGACGGTCCTACGAAAAAAGGGGCAGATATACCTACCCCTGAAAATGACACACATCACCCACTGACGCACGATATCACTTCCCGGAGGAGCTTGATCTCGTGTTCATTCAGATCATGCCTCACCTCACCGACGAAGTAATACGGCTGCTTGCTTCGCGGATATTTTATGGCATATGTGATGATGTTCTTTGTCTTGCTGTCTTCGATTCTGATGTAAGCTTTGAGCTTCCCGTGCTGAATCTCTGCCCTGATTGATTTCGTCTGCATTTTAATTTCTTCCTTTCGTGTCCTGGCTCTGCATTTTACCGGCTGGCCTCGGTCGCCCATCGGGCGGCTGCATTACGGGTCTTTACAAATATCGGGGCGGTATCATGTTACGGATTGCCAAAATGAGGCATTTATATGGTTTTTGTCAGTAGTGTGCATTTGCTATATTCTGCCGCTGATCATTTGCTGCGTATTCGTACAATGATCAGATTTTTCGTGAGATCCGCCCCGATTTATTCAGTTGTCGTTTGTGCTGCTATCCGGCAGCGGTAGTTAGCTCATCTCATAGGTTGTCCTCTCTTTCTGCTTTATTTCGGCATGTGTCTATAACGACGGGGCTAAAAGTAAAATGCATATAAACTAAATCGCGGAATCAGATATATCGAAAAATTCATTGTTTGAAACAGCCCCGTAATTACCGGCCCGTACCGCTGCCAGCCGGCAGCGGTACAGCACTAAAATATAAAGGAGTACGCATACGATGGCTTAACGATGCGCGAATACGGAACGGCGGGACTCGGACCCGCTGAGGCTTGTGAGTATCAGGTAGGTTTCACGATTATTCAGCAGTTGGCAGCTTGCTTTATATGTTTCTAAAGGACTAAAAATGCGCCTCTGCTCCCTGTGAGCTCGTTCCGGGATTCCCTCCGGAGACCGGAGGGACCGACATATGAGGAATAAAAATGCTCTTCCCGGGCTATCGCCCGGAAGGCAGGACGGCGGGCATGACCCCGCTACCGGAGGTTATGGGATTTGTTGGGATAAGGGCACCCTCCGGCACTCCCTTCCGGAGCATCCAGCATGACCGGGCATTCACCCGGATATCATCTTTGCGGCGATCTCCCTGACGATCGCGCCGGCGATCAGATCCGGATCTACGCTGAGCTGCTGGGTGATGAATACGTCTGATGTGACTCCCAGATCCCGCTCAGCTTCCCTGACATCGAATTCAGGAACATACTTCTTGGAATCTTTGTTCCGAAGGCGGTCACGATAGCTCATGTAATCGGTGAGTACCGCGTACCTTATCTGCAGGAGCTTACCTGACCCCCTGAGTGCATACGGGCCGTAGCGCTTCCCGACTCCGGAATAACTCCGGATCTCGGATATTATCGTCTTCATCGCGGTCGTGGAAAGCCCAAGTTCTTCCATGGCCTCTGTCCTTGTTATATATTGTTTCATATTCATTTCCTTCCTTTCACGTGTGCCGGCATTGCCGGCTTAATGCCCCCTCGGAGCGTTTGAAGCTCCTTAGCACAGCCGTCCGCCGTAAGAGGGACTTATCCTTGGAGGAATTCTGCAAATGAAATACAGAAAACCGATGAAGGCCGCGGGATTCGAACCCGCTCAGCGTGGAAAGACTGACAGAAACACGCCTACTCCAGCACCCTCATAATTCCGGCTATCGCCCGCCGGATGGGAATTATCTGGCCATGTCGTACATTTCCTGCTCGATCTCCATCAGGGCCGCGTTGTACTCCTCCCATTCATCAAATGTGAGGATGTCCAACGTCTGCGCAACTGTAAGCATCCCACTGAGGAAACTCATGCTTCTTATCGCGCCCGAGAAAAACAGGCACCCTTCCTCTGCATCCGACAGCTTAGTAGCACAGATTATGTTGATCTCCCTGCGGAGAGCCCAGAGAAATGTGTTCCTCATGTTCTCTTTCTTTTCGAGCGCATCTGCTGCCATTTCGATAGCTTCAGACAGATCTATGCACTTTTTGCTAAATTTGTTGTCATTTGTTTCATTGTCGACTCCGCTGCAATCCCTGAGCAGATACCGCTCTTCCATCAGCAGCTTATTCGCTTCCTTTGCTTCCATATGTGCCTCCTTCCTTACAAGGGAGTCACGTTTCACGACGCCCTTAATTGATTCCATCCTTATCCTGTCTTTAAAATATTTTCCTTTCTGCTTGGGTATTGATTTGATTTGAAAACTTTGACCGTTCTCTATCCAGCGCTCTCCTCCCTGATCGGGGATCACTGCACACGCTGGGGGAATCGGGATGACAGGAATCGAACCTGTATCAATCACAGGAGTCCGCCTGCACGTCACGCTATTGCGGATTACTCTACCGTTGAGTTACATCCCGTTGTTGCCGGTCTTTCCCGGCTGTCAGAGCGTTTTACCTTACAAGCTCACAACGTATCCAGTATCTTCTTCCTTGCGTCACGCACTGGCGCCCGACTGCCTGAGGCTCATCTTCAGGATTTCGGATAGTGCACATATGCTTGACGTCAAACACTATTCAGAAGCCAAATCGGGATAGCAGGATTCGAACCTGCAGCCTCCGGTTATGAGGGGTCCCGGCGCTCTACCATTGAGCTACATCCCGTTGTTGCCGGTCTTTCCCGGCTGCCACAGTGTATTTATTCGTACTTTGCTGCGCTACCTTACACTGCCATTACGTCGCGCTCCCACTTGTCACGGAAATGGGAGGGAACCGGATGAATTAACCGAACATCACCGGACGGACTCCTTACAGCGCACCGCCTTGCCGCCCTTTATTCCTTTTTGTGAGGTGATGAATAAAGAGTAAGAACGTCCACCTCGACGGGATGACAGGAATCGAACCCGCTAAGTCCATTGACTTTCGCCAACCGCTCTGCCATTGAGCTACATCCCGAAAAATAAAAATCCCTTCTACTTACTTATTTCTGAATTTTTTTCGAGTTTTAAACTCGAAAAAACTCGAATTAACGAAAAATTAATCTTTTGTTCTCTTCGCCGCCCGTTCTTTCCTACGGAGCTTAGCCAGGTGTTTAATTTCCTGCTTCCTGGCGTGCTGGCGGCGGATTCTCTCCGCCGCCCTCATGCGCTCGCCTTAGGAGGAGACGGCAAATTCTTGAGTGCTATCATGATTTCGCCCACATTCAAAAGCTTCGGCCGTTCCTCTTTCCCAAGCTCCCGGAAAATCTGCAGAAGCTTGTCTTCCTGCTCGCGTTCGCTCATTTTTGACACCCCCTTTCGGTTCGTTGCTTGTTGTATGTTTCCTATGCCAACATGATAAACCCCATAGCCAACCATGTCAATACATTTTTGTACCCTTTGCCAACTTTTTATTGATTCGGCAAACCAATGATGATAAATTAAAATCAAGGAGGTGATAACTTGAACGAGGGAGTAAGAGTTAAAGAAATAAGAGATAGCCTGAACCTCACAATGGAAAAATTCGGTTCTGCACTTGGCGTAGGAAAAACAGCGATATCGAAAATTGAAAAAGGCGAACGCTCGCTTACCGACCAGATGGCAAAAGCTATATGCAGAGAATACTCCGTTAATGAGGAATGGCTAAGGAATGGAAGCGGTGAGATGTTCGCAGCACGCCCGATCGGAGACGACCTGAAGGCGCGGATTGATTATTTTCTTCCGGATGAGAGTGAGAGCTTCCGCTTAAGGTTGGCCAGATTAATACTCAGCATGGATAAAGAAGACATGGCAAAACTGGAAGCTTATGCAAAAAAATACCTCTTCCCGGAAGAAACTGAATTCGAGTCAATTGATCAGAAAGTCGAGAGCTACCGGGCAGAGCTGGAGGCTGAGGCTTCTTCTGAAAAGTCAAAAGCTTCACAGACTTCCAGAGACGCATGAAAAAACGAAAATAGGGGTAAAAGTGATGATGAGGAAAATACTTGCTGCTATGGCGGCAGCCACAATATGCTTAACGGCGTGCGCAGCTCCTGCGCCGCCGGCAATTAAAACGACTGAGGAAAAGATTGGGAATCTTACGATTCAAGCGCCCATCGGATGGGAGAAAGATGTTGATGATAGTTATGACCTTTTCACATCGTACACATATAAGAAAGTCGAAAACGATAAAGGAATTGCCTTCCTGACAATTTACGTCGATAAGGATTCTAAGGAAGATTTCTCCATGTCTGATTTCGACTACTTATTTGATGAAGAACACGACGGGATTGATATAGTTTTTAGCCAAGTCGACGACACATTTATCGGTGATAAGCCGGTCCGTCAAGGCTCTGGCACATGGCAAACAAATTATGACGGGACTGTCGGAGACCTGTACGATCTGACGCGAGCGGCCATGTACGACGCTGATCACAAACAAATCCAAGTTGATTACATGTATTTGGATGAGAAAGCAAAGGAAGGCTATGCAGACTATGCATATACACTCATGAGCACAATGCAGCTGATTTATGACTATCAATATACCACTGAATAAAAAAAGACCGCCCTGCTGCGATAGAGCGGTCTTCCGGGATGCAGTTATCAGCAGCCCTTAATACTAAGACAGCTAAATTATAACTGCATCCCTCTTAATTTGCAAGCACGGAGGACTCTATGTGGATTCAAAAACGAGGGAACAAATACCGGTATATGGAGCGATATATCGATCCAATCACGGGAAAACAGCAGTATGTGACGTGTACGCTCGAAAAAGACACACCGCAGTACCAGCGCAAAGCGTCGGCCATCCTGCAGGACAAGATCACGGAAAAACTCCAGGCATCCGCAGCACCCGACAAAATTACCCTGCAGACTCTCATGGATAAGTATGCAAAGTATCAATCAGTAACCGTCAAGGAAACGACAGCTGTCCGGAACTCTTACCAGGCCGCGGCCGTTGGCAGGATCCTCGGCGGACAGTCCATAGTAAGCAGCCTGACCGCTGCCTATGTGACCGATAAGCTGATCAGCGCCGGGGAAACGCCGGCATGCACAAATGGCCGGATAAAATATCTTAAAGCTTGTATCAGGTGGGGGTATAAGATGGACTTGGTTGAGTCTCCTGCTCTGGCCGACAAGATAAGCTATCTCCCGGACCCGGGAAAAAAGGAGAAACTCATGACGAAATTTATGGAACCGGAGGAACTGCAGAAGCTGCTTGACTCGATGAATAATAACCGCTGGAAGCTCCTCACCCGTTTCCTTTGCCTCTCCGGGCTTAGGATCGGTGAGTTGATCGCACTGACTGACAAAGATGTCGGTGATAAGTATATCCATGTCAGTAAGACTTATGATGTCAAACTCGATAAGCTGCACGACACTCCGAAGACCGACACGTCGAATAGGGATGTTTACATCCAGAAAGAATTGGCGGACTGTATAAAAGAAATGAGGAAGGAACGACGGATCATGCTCCTGGCCGCAGGAGCTTCGTCACATCTTTTCTATCCGGATGCCAAAGGAGGCTACCTTCATTATTCTGCTTTTAATAAATACCTTGCTGAGAATTCTCTTCGTGTGCTTGGCCGGAAGCTGACTTCGCATGCGTGCCGGCACACGATGACCAGCATCTTCGCGGCGCAGGATGCGAGCATCGACACAATCAGCCGGAGACTTGGCCATAGCGATTCCAAGATCACAAAAGAGATCTATCTGCATGTGACGGGTGAACAGCGCAAAAAAGATGAGGCACAGATTGACAATATCCGCATGTTAAGCAGTTGATACCAGGTAGCAAAATGGTAGCATTTATTCTTTTCTTTTGCGACTTCTGGCGACCGATTTTATATTTTAGGACATCCCGGAAGACAGTGTAATTATCAATAAATCCGCCATCATGTGTCTGCACGTGACCAGTGTATGAGGGTACACTGTCTCCAGGCCAAAAGTGACGGATTAAGACATTGATTTGTCTTATCCGTCACTTTTACATATGACATACATTTCTGTCAATTACAACCAAAAGGAGACATCTGTTAT
>Ga0310697_10003734_pt1 | contig 15298 bp, 14 predicted proteins | sample 172DNAGHGlowgp2_FD_203883 | JGI IMG/M metagenome (GOLD analysis project Ga0310697, IMG submission 203883) | Sheep rumen microbial communities from Palmerston North, Manawatu-Wanganui, New Zealand - 1728 DNA GHGlow gp2 (v2) (version 2) | ecosystem: Host-associated > Mammals > Digestive system >... | reverse complement strand
TTTTATCATAGGACGCGCGCGGCAATTCACCCTTTTGACAGATGCGAAGCGCACCGATGCATTCGCGTCCGAGTTGATACAGAATCCGCACATAATCATTTTCATCCAGATGCAGATTCGATGCGACGGCGCGGCGCGTGAATCCCTCCGGCAAAAGTCCATCGAAAAAACATTTGGTTTGCTCTGCGGAAAAGGGCTCCGATTGCAGCGGAAGGCTGATGGATATCGGTGTCGCTTCGGGATCATTCCGATATGCTTCCGCATATACGAACCGTGCATCCGTACTGCTCTCTCCGAAGATCGACCCGGTCGCGATCGCCTTTCCCCGTCTTTCTATGCTGACTTCAAATTCCATTTATTTCCTCTCCATTACTGTACAATCCATGCCTAAAAGATTTGCAATCCGAATCGCCTTTTCCAGTTCGATCGTCGGCTTTCCGTTTTCGAGGTCAGACAGAAAACTGACGCTCATTCCGGTAAACTCGGACAGGTATGCCTGCGTATATCCCAGCTGCTTCCGTCTTTTGCGGATCGCTTCTCCGAATGATTTTGCATCTGTTACGATCATATGCGCTCCTTTGTCCAACGGCTCATATCAAATTATTATTGGTAGGATTTAGCCGTACGGCTTATTTTTATCAACATCATTATAATTTAGCCGTACGGCGAAGTCAAGGAGTTTCTCCAATGTCCTGTATTCCCTTTCAATGTTTTGTTTGCTCGGTTGAATGTCTTGTATACTCGCATCAATACCCGGCTTAACTGTTCGTTGATTTATGCTGCGCTATAATCAAATACCGGCAAAAAAGCACGATGACGTCATCGTGCTTCGTTATATTTCGAGGAAATCACAGGAATAACCGCACTTCCCTGCCTAAGAGAAGCGGGAAGTGTTCTTCGGTGTAACGGACGAAATCTCCCCCGCAACCACCAAAAAGTCCCTATTTTAGGGATTTTTTCGTTTCCGCGTTCTTCCGGTTATTACCGCAAAATTGGTCCATTCCCAACTTTTTTCCAACTAACTCCTCATTTTGAGGGATTCAGGAGCGTTATTATTTCTCCTCGGCATACAATCTTTCCAACGCATCGGAATTATTTTTATCGCTCTCATCGACAAGATGCGCATGCAGACTGGCTGCTGGCAGAAAAAGCGTTCTCGTACTATGCTTGCGCATCCGAGTCGCATGTGATAAACTCTTTGTAGTGCATAATTGAACACTTTCAACTTCGTTATCATTTATAGTAAATCACATGAACTGTCCCATAAATCGGAATGCAGCAGGTTTTAATCCGAACAGAAAAACAGAAACGCCCCGCTGCCCGGTAAGGGAACATGGAACGCTTCTGCAACAAATAATCGACGATAGGATGAAGAACTGCGCCTGAAGTAATATTTTCCGAAAATAGTGAACTGCGCTTGAGAATATCATTCATGACGGCGAAGCGGAGAGAGTACGCAAGCGCAGTTCATGTCGTACAACGACTGACTCCCCCTATCTTCATAAAGAGAATGACAAAACGACAACCAAATATAACGAACTGCGTCCGAGAACTGTATTCGTCGGGATGTAAGGAAGAAGAAACTAACGGGTGCAGTTCTCAGCCGATCTTGCGGCATTTCTTCTTCATAAAGAGCATGAGAAAAGGTATCGGTACATAACATGAAAGCTTACAGCCGCGATGATTCACTCTCATTTTGTATGTTTTTTGGTTGTTGATCTGGTCATCAAAACAGGGGTATTTTGCTTGGAAGATTATTGATTTATTGTGTTTGCATGCCGGACCGCAGGTCATTGATTCTTGGACTCCTTTACCGAAAAATCCCAGACATCCTGCAATCCGCATTGATAGCATTGATACGCAAATGTGATATAGTGGATCTGCGCGCCGTCCCAGCACGCATCCTCCACCGGCCACACCTCGCCTCCGCAGCGCCAGCAGCGCCCCACCGGTCTTGCTGCAGGATGGTCATACCCATAGATCATCGCCGTAGTCTCATCCCGAGGTTCTTCCCTCGCAGCTTTTCCTTTCTCTTTCGGATCTGACATTTTCTTTTCCTCCGATTCAGTCCGATCCCGCGATCGGATGTACGTGGGATTCATCCGAACATCCTCCGGAAGTTCCCGTTCTCCGGCGTCCGCCGTGTCGCGCACCGTGCCTCTGTCCCGGCAGGCAAAGAAAACGGGCGGCAGCTGTCAACCGCCTTCAGGCACCGGAAGACCGTGTTCTGCGTTTCAGGATTGTTCTCATCCGCAGGCGGAACACCCCAACGCAGATCGATATCGCGAAGAACTATGTGCCTCTGCTCGCACCACTCGCCGAGCTGCGGAAAGTCGTTTTCATCAGATAGTCCCGTCCCGCATTCATGTCGTTGAATGTACTGCTGATAAAAACCGATTGCTCTTTCCACTCCATATGATCTGCTCTTTCCCTTACAGCACGCGCCGTACGATCTCCATCGTCAGCGCATTTGCCCTTGCACGATCCGGCTTCGCCGGAAGGCGCGTATCGGCCGCCGCGCGCGTAAACGCATCCCGGTACTGTTCCAGCAGACGTTCGTACGCGGCCGTCGGCGCTCCGTTTTCATCCAAAAATGCACCTGCGCGGATCTCCATCAGCAGATCGTGTTCGCGCTCCCGATACGCTGCGATGCGTCCGGTCTTCATCAGCTCTCCGCCCATTGCATAGATCCGGATCAGATGGCTCATTTCCTTGCCGAGCGTTCTGACGTCCGTTCTCCCTTCGGTCGTTTGCTTTTGGATCTGCCGAAAAAGATTGACGGCGAACGCGCCGATCGAATATGCCGTTTCCTGCGAGAAGAAGATCGCGGACTCGCTCAGGATCATATGTCCTTCCTCCGTGCAGCACAGAAGATGCTCCGGTCGAAGACCGAGCAGCTCGATCGTGTTCGGATTGCCGTTTAAGAGCAGCTTCATGCCCTTTCTGAGACCGTACAGCATCGTATCCGAATCGTCAAGGCGGATCTGCTCCGTCTCCGGCGTCAGACCGATCCATTCTTCCGGCGGATTGAGAAATATCCCGCGAATGTCGACGTCCGACGCGGGCGTATTGAGTCCGTAGGCGATGCTTCCGCCGAAGCCGACCAGGATCGGTCGGCAGCGGCTTCGGATCTGCGCAAGCGTTCGCTCCGCCGCATCCTGTTGTACTTGTGTCAGATTTCTCACGGCTTTACTCCTGTTTCAATTCCCGGAAAACGCCGTCTGCCGCAGCATAATCGCGGATCGGCGCGCCGCTCCAGTCGTTTTCGCAAAAAGGACGTTCACCGGTCATCTGCTGTACATGCATGATCCTGCCGTCATATTGCGCGCGAAGGACCTGGATCGCGCCCGATACCGTCATTTCCCACCGAAAACACGCCGTAAAATGCACCTGCGGGTAACGCAGCGCACAGGCGAAGCAGAGCGCCGGGAACAGGTCGTTCGCGTTGTCGAAGCAGGCGGTCCGCTGTATGTCCTCGAGGTGGCTGAGATCCAGTCTTGTACGGCGCCGTTCAACAAAATCCACAGCGCTGTTCTTCCAGAGAGATACCTTCGCCGCTTCTTCCCTGTATGCAAAATACCGTTCGCAGAGCGAAGACAGCCCTGCGGCTTCTTCGACCCATGCGTAATCTTCCGGCATTTCCATAGCATAGATCAAACGGATCATATCCTGCGCGATCTGCTTTGCCCAGCGGGCATGCCTTTCCCTCTGAAAATACATATGGATCTCTGTTGTGCATCCCGTCCACATGAAGCCTGACTCCTCCCCGTATCATGCTGTTTCTCGTCCCGAAACCGGTTTTGTCTGATTTCATATATAAAAAAGTATAGCAAGCAGGATATGCTTTGTCAAATACTGTGCCTCATATACAAAAAACACTCTTTCCGAGCGTTTTGGGGTGCGGATTATACCGTTTTGTCAACCACGCCGTCTTGCGTGAATTCCAGCACACGATCGCAGATCGAGAGCACAGCGGGACGGTGCGTGACGATGATGACCGTCTTGTCCGTCATGGTGCGCAGGTTTTCGAGCAGCTGCCTTTCGGTCACGGAATCCAGCGCGCTTGTCGCTTCGTCAAGAAGCAGGATCGGACTTCTGGAATAGATCGCGCGCGCGATCGCGATACGCTGCATCTGCCCTTCCGAAAGTCCTGCCCCTCGTTCGCCGAGCAGGGTGTCGACGCCGTGATCCAGTTCCGAGACAAACGCATCCGCGCAGGCGATCTGCAGCGCGTTGTGCAGACGGTCTTCATCCTGCGCCGACTGCGGATCGGCAAAGCTGACGATCTCGCGGATCGTGCCGCTCATCAGATAATTGCCCTGCGGCACATACGCAAACAGGCGCCGGTATGCCGCGTTCAAATGATCGCTGTTCCCCTGTTCGTCCAGGTAGTAGCAGCTGCCCGCGTCGGGGCGCATCACGCACATCAAAAGCTTCAGCGCGGTGGATTTTCCGCATCCGCTCGTGCCCGTAAACGCTGCGTATTCACCTTTTTTGATCTCGAGGGAAAGATCCTTCAGCACGATCGGCATATCCGTTTTTTCGATCTCCAGCGTGTTGTCGGAGATCGGATAATACGTAAAGGAAACGTCCCGCAATCCGACGGCGGAAAGCTCGTTCCTGTAAAAGGACGAGATCTCCGAAAGCGGTTTCGCGTCTGCATCTTCATCCTCAAAGCTCTCTGCCTCCATCAGACGCTCCGCGCTGGCAATCATGGCATAATACCGCGGCAGATAGCCCGAGATGCTGACCATCGGCGTCTGCACCTGCGAAACAAGCGACATGATCGCCGTCAGCGTGCCGAAGCTGATCGTTCCGATCAGGATCCCGTAGCCGCACCAGCCGATCCCGAGCAGATAGATCCCGTTCATTACGGCGATGAGACCGGTGTTGCAGTAATTGGAGAAATGGTTCCGCTTCATGCGCGCCGCCATATGCGCGTGCATTTTTTCCTCCGCGCCCTGCATCGTCTGTTCTTCTGCCGCAAACGATCGAAGCATCAGAAGGCTCGCAATGCGTTCCTGCAGGAAGATACGAAGCTTTCCGTCCGATTCCTGCACGTTCTTATGCAGGCGTTTCATGATCTTGCGAAACAGCAGAGCAAGCACTGCAATGACGATCCCGCCGGGAACCATGATCGCCGCAAAGAACGGCTGGATCACGATGATCATGATCAATGCGCTTGCCAGCTTGACCACCGTTCCGACAAGTCCGGGCAGAATATCCACATATCCGTTCGCGACGAAAACCGTATCGTTTGTCAGCCGGTTCATCCATTCGCCCGAATGTACGGCATTGATGCGAAGGTAGTCTTTATGCAGCAGCGTATTCGTCAATCTGCTCTTGAAGGTATTCTCGATGGCGGATTTGGAGCGTTCCGTCAGCCATCGGACAAGCGCGTGCAGCGCGATCTGCGCCGCCGACAGCACGATGATCATCACAAGATATCGCCAAAATCCGGGACGGTCGTTGCCGGTCGCGGCGTCCACCACGCCGCGAAGGAACAACGCGTAAAGCACACCGGACCCCCCGATCAGCGTCTGCGCGAGCGTCAGGGCGACGATGTACCATTTCTTCTTGCCCGGTACGGTATAGAGCCATTTTCTGGCAGATTCCTTCATAGATCCGGTCTTTATCCTTTCATTGCGCCGTAAGCGATCTGTGCCGCTTCAAGCTCCATATTGCATCCGAGTCTCCACAAATCGACGACTCCCGGCAGTTTTTCGATCAGCTGTACGGTCCTTACCGCAGCCGATGCTTCCGAAGGACGATAGATCTGCTGCAGCAGGAACGGATACGCTTCCGCCGCCGTGATGCGGTGAATGCTGTTCTGTTCTGCACGCTCCAGCACGCAGACCGCCTTCAGCGGGACCGCGCAATTGGTGTTCAGACGATGCTTTCCGCTCCAGGGCGTCCCGTAGATCACCGCCCCGCCGTCCGAGATGCGGACCAGCGGTTTGTCGTCGTTGATCATGATGGCGCGATCGCCGAGAAGCCTGCACCACAAGCGCGCATGCGTGCTCTTGCCCGTGCCGCTTTTTGCGGTGAAAAGATACCCCTCCCCGTCCACGGCGACGCAGGAGCCATGCATCAGAACGGTATCGAACAGCGGCATGCATTCCGCGATTTTGCGATAAACAGCGAGCTCCTCGATATGATCGTCGGAATGCCGGATCACCGGTCGTCCCGAGAGCAGTCTCTCGCGGGCGGAGCGCTCCCGTTCGCGGTCAATATCCTCCTGTGTGATCTCCACGCGGATCTCGGCAGGCTCGCCGGCAACGCGATAGTCCGCGCAAAACCGATGTACCAGTTCGTGCAGGGAACATATCTGTATGACCTTATCCGCGATGCGATACGTTTCTGTCATTTTCTTTTTGAAAGAAGCGGGGCAAAAACCGGCGTCTTTACCCCGCAGCATCTGTCTCCCGTTACTCAGTTTGCCGCAGCTTTGTACGCGTCCGCCGCCGCCGAATAGCCGTAGATCGCTGCGCCCGCGTTCTGCATGACCTCCTGGCTGTTTGCGATCAGGATCTTCGCGTAGGACAGTGCCGAAGCAGACATTGTCGCGGAGCCGTGCTCCGTCGTAATCACGATCGCGTACGTTCTTGAAAGCATATGTGCCGGAATATTCGTAATCTGCACAGCCTTCTTTGAACCGATCTCCGTCACGTCAAAGGATGCGTCGTCCACCGTTGCCGAAAGATTGCCGGTATAATTCTTCAAAGCCTTGAACAGCACGCGGATCTCCGTTGCGCTGTCAAACAGAAGCGCGAACGAAAGCCCGCTGATTTCCGCGCCGTTGTTTTCACAAGTGACGCCCTTGTTCTCGACGGCAGCCGCGATATCGCTGATGCTGTAGCTCTTCGTATAGAACTTGTCCATCTCGACATAGTCCGTGCCGAGCGTCCAGCCATTCTGCACGGCAAGCATCGCCTGTGCATAGTGTCCGTAGTCCGCAACGGATTCGATCAGCGCCTGCGTCTTCGCATCGAACTGCGCCTTGTTTTTGTCGTACGCCGTGAAGTAATCCTTGACGGCATAGACCTTTTCGACCGTCTTCTCCGTGCCGTTCTGCGTATAGTGGAACGTCGCGGTGATCGGCTCCGCCATCATAACGGCGGTCACATAGCATACGAACGCCTTGGAACCGCTGCTCTTTTGCCTGGACGCGCTGTAATCCACGCGCTCCGTGCATGTGCCGTGTTCAACGCTGAAGGTCATATAGCTCGTGTTGTAGTTCACGCCGGAGATCTCGGGCAGCTCCATGTTGAAGCTGACGCCGATCAGTCCGTCCAGAATGAGGTTCTGGCTCTTGAAAAACGGCTCGGTCACGGGGATCGCGAACGTCGCGGTGATCGTAACGTCGCCCGCCGGCATCACGAAGGTGTACGTCTCGTTGTTGACTTTGGTCGTTGCAATTTCCGTCTCGCCGCACATGACGGTGAGCGTGTCGAGCGCATAGTCGTCCTCCGCTTCCAGATATACCGTGACGGTGTCGCCCGCCGCTGCGCGGTTCGTCAGCGTGCTCACAACGCCATGCGCACCGGAAACGCAGGTGATCGCGTAATCCGCCTGAATGTAGAAGTATCCGCCGAACTCCGCCCATGCGCTGTAGTAGGTCTGACGGAAGAAGATCGTAACGCCGCCCGCATGCGCCGCGTCAACCGTGTACTGGTTGTCGAGACCGTCCGGATACCACGCAGTGATCGCGTTGTTTTCGACCTTGACGACCTTGATCTGATCGCCGACTGCCAGTGACGTTTCAAGCATCATTTCTCCGCCGACGCCGGCATTGTCATTAAACATCTGCGCGGCGTTGATATCGTTGATCGTCCAGTCCGGTCCGATCAGGTAGAAGCCGTTGCTCAGTTCGGCCGGTTCGTCCTCCACGAGTTTGTAGAGGTAGACGGCACCGGTGATATGCGAATTCTCCGCATAGCAGGAGAACAGGTTGTTCTCTCCGTTGTAGTGCATATAGCCGTGCGTGTTCTCGCCCTGCGCAACGGGGACTGTCGCGCCGTCGTCGCCTTCATACGCAATGATAAAGATACCGTTGTCGTCAAGCTCGGTCTCGGTGCGCAGCCAGTTCTTATCGCTCGAAGCCGCATACAGATAGCCGCCCGTCACTTCGTCATGGAACGCCCAGCCGTCCTCCGCGTCCTCAAGCGTGAACTCAAAGACAAGCACATCGTTCGCATTCGCCGCGATCCAGCTGCTGTCCAGCGTCAGCGTCGTGCCTTCAATGCCGGTCACCTTGTACTGCGCGCGGTTGTTTTGGGTCTGTTTGGACATGAGATATAGCTCGTCGACAAAGAGCTCGCTCGCAATCAGATATGTGCCGCCGTCGACAAGCTCGTCCTCGGAGGTCACGAGCTCGTACGTCCTGGCTTCAAGCTCCTTCCAAAGCGCCGTGAAGGTCGCGTCGTCCGTAAGCTCGATCTCGGTGCCCGCCGCGAAGACGTCGCCGTCCTCCGCTTCCCATCCGTCAAAGACACAGCCTTCCGGCGCCTCGAACGGGCAATCCGGAAGCGTGTAGGGGCTGGTGACGTCATTGATCGTCACGAGATCGCCGTCGGCCTCGCCCGGATCCAGCGTCACGGTATAGGTCGTCTCGGGCGTCGGACCTTCGCCGTCCTCGGAGAAGAACTGGAAGGTGAAAATCGGCGTGTTCGAGGTATTCAGGGAATACACGGTGAAATATCCGCCGTAGTATTCGATGTACTGCGCGCTGCCGTTATAGGTCGCGGAGTCGCACTTGATGTAGTAGTTGTCCGTACCGGCAGCCGCGGTCTCGAGCCGGAACAGCGTGTTCGCGCTCTGCGCGGAAACGAGCTGTACGTTGGTGCCGTCCGCTTCAAGGTACTTGCCGTCAGCAGTTTCGAAGGTGTACTTGCCGTCGGCGACCGAGACCGTCAGGCGGACCGCCTCGTCGGGCACCGCAAGAACGTTGTCTGTCAGCGTCGCATCGGCAGCAGCGAGCTCGTACTTCTTGTTGTTGTAATAGTAGCTCTCTGCGGTCATGACCTTGCTCGCCTTCGGATAGTAGATGACGACCGTGTCGCCGTTTGCCGGCACGCGCTTCAGCATCATGTCGGTGTAGTTGACGACCGGCAGGTCCTTCCACTGTGCGATGAACGTCGTGTTACCGGTCAGCGTATAGGAATCGCCGGGAGCATACGTGCCCTCGTCTCCATCGACCGCCCAATCATCGAACTCCTTGCCCTCCGGTGCGGTGAATCCGCAGGTTGGAAGCGTATAGGGGCTCGTGGTCGTTACGTTCGCCATCGTGCCGGTGCCGCCGTTGGCATCAAAGGAAACGGTATAGGTCGGCGCAGGCGGCGTGTCGCCGGAAGCGGTTTTATAGAATTTCGCAGCTTTGAATTGGATATACTGGTTGGAGCTGCCCGCATCTACGTTAAAGATGAACTTATAGTACGCATCCGTCCATTCCTTGCCGTCGCTCGGCGTAAAGGTGATCGTGGAGTTCGCCGCTACAGAAGTTGCGTCCTTTTGCTCAATGACTGTTGTAAAAGAAGCGTCGCTGGCTACGATCAACACGAGCGAGTTGACGTTCGTTAAGTTGATTGTGCCGACCTCCGCCTCCACCTTTGTGACGGTTTCATTCATGGGATTCGTGGAATAAATCGGGCGATTCTCTCCGGAAAGATTCTTTCCGCCGATCCGCCACGGGCTCATGGTTGTGTTGCCGGTCACCATCCATGTGATATCGTTTTGGGTAATCACGCTTTCGGTGGCATAACCGTTAGATCCGCCGGTAGTTGTTCCGTCCAAAGTGTAGTACACTTCTTCCTCCGCCGCTGCAACTGCGGGCAGCAGCGCAAGCACCATGCAGATCGCCAGAAGCAGGGACAACAGCTTTCTGTGTTTCATTTATGATTCTCCTCCAGATCCTTTCTCTATCTTCATTCCGTTACGGAAGTTCAGGCAATTCGATGGGTTCGTCATCCGGCGTCGGGGACGGCGTAGGCGGAACCGGCGTAGGCGTAGGCGCTTCCGTCGGTCCGGGCGTCTCGCCGGGTTTCGGCGTCGGCGTCGGAGTCGGAGTCGGCGTGGGCGTCGTGATCGGGATCTCGATCTCAAGCGGATCTTCGGTTGCTTCCGGCGCTTCCGTCGGCTTTGTCGTATCGGCGGGCTTCATCGTATCGGCTGGTCTCGTCGTATCGGTCGGCTTCTGCGTGTCCGTTCCGGTGGGTGCGGAAGCGGTCGGCTGCGCATCTGTTTTGCCGCCCGGATTTGTCGGAAGAATATGCTCCTCCCCGCCCGGATCATTGCCGTTATTGCTCGGCTGCATCGTTGCACGGTTGCCCTGATTCGGATTGTACCTGAGTCCGTCGCAGCCGCCGGAGCATCCAATGAGACACGCCGTCAGCACGAGCAAGCATATAAGCCGGATCCATCCGATTTTCCGTTTCATTTTTCTGTTTCTCCTTTGATCGAAATCCGTATCGGATCGGTTTCCGATCCGTGCGGTTATTTGCAAGCATATGTACCGTGTGTTGGAATGCATATAACTTTACAGTTTTGTATTTTAGCACAATACCTTTCGAAGTGCAATACATAGATAAGAGGCATCGCCTTGCTTCGCAGGCAGATTCGCGGGAGCAGGCGATAGTTTTTTCGCGCCGTATCGAATTTTTCCTCTTTATTCTCCGCGGATGTGTGTTATAATGGCTGTACGGAGGAGCATTATGAAGCATAGAAAACAAATTCTGTCCCTGCTGTTTGCGCTGCTGCTGCTCGCATCCTTTTTCAGCTGCACAAGGTTTACGGAGCCGGTCAAAGAACCCGCCGATCCCGCCGGCGAGATAGACGCGCCGGTTTTTACCCTTGAACCGACCGGCGTCCCCGTTCCCGATGAGACGTCTGTGCCAGCGCCGACCCAGGAAGCGTCCGTCCCGACAGAAGCGCCTTCCCAAGCGCCGACGCCCGAGCCGACAAACGAACCGACGCCGACGCCGGAACCGACCGATACGCCGTGTCCCGTTTCGGAGGACGGCGAATACTGGACAAAGGACGAGGTCGCGCTGTATATCCATCTGTTCGGGCATCTGCCGAAAAACTATATCACCAAGGAAAAGGCGCAATCGCTCGGCTGGACCGGCGGTTCCCTTGAACCGTACGCGCCCGGCTGTTCGATCGGGGGCGGATATTTCGGCAATTATGAAAAGCTGCTGCCGACGAAAAAGGGACGCAAGTATACTGAATGCGATATCGATACGCGCGGTGCAAAAAGCCGGGGCGCAAAGCGCATTGTATTCAGCAACGACGGGCTGATCTACTACACCGACGACCATTACGATTCGTTTACGCTTTTATACGGGGAGGGATGACATGGAATTTATCATCATCGACGGGCGGCGTATGACCTCAGTTGCATCGACGCACGAATATCTTGCACGGGCACTGCGGCTTCCGGCGTATTACGGGCGCAATCTGGACGCGCTGCACGATTGTCTCACCGACCTTCCCCGCAGCGTGTGGATCATTCTCATCAACGGAGACATGATGGACGAAGCGCTCGGAGCGTATGCAGGCAAGCTGCGCCGGGTCTTTACGGACGTCGGCAATCTCCCCTACGCCTGTCACTTTACGGAGCATCTGTCATAAACCGACATGCAAAAGCCGCCGGGAGATAATCCCTGCGGCTTTTCGTATGCGGCGCGTCAGTCCGCATAAAGCAGTTCATATTGGAAATAATCATCCTGCGAAATGCCGTCGATCCGATAGGGCCAATCGTCCTCATCCCGTGTAAACGAGATCATTGCGGTCACGCCGTCCAGCGTGCGGACCTCGGCGATCGTTCGCGACTCGTGGAACCGGGTCATATACAGGATCGTCCCGACCGGCAGCACTGACGGTTCGCCGTCGATCGTGCAGGGCAGCTCGCGCTTCAGCTGTAAAAACCAGCCGAAATCGCCCAGATGCTCTTGATAGTTCTTGAGATCCTCCTCGGTCGGCAGACTGACGTCGAGCCACACGTCGTCCGGCGTGAAGCTCTCCCCGTGACAGGACCGGCTTCCGGTTTGCGTGCCGAGCAGATCGGTGCCTTCGCTGCGGTAAAGAACACCGTCGCTTCCGACGTGAATCGAGACCCCGTCCAAAGCTTCGCCGCGCACAAACTTGCCGCCTTCGATATGCAGCGGAATGACGATATAGTCGTCCGATCCGGCGTCGATCGTAACGACCAGATCCGTATACGGCGTGGTCGGATCGAGATCGATCAGCATTGCGCTGACCATTTCGGCGCCGTCCTTCAGCGTGATCTTGATCTTGCCCGCCGTGATCGTCGTTCTGTTCTTCTTGTGGTCGAGCTTGAACGAGATCTTTTCCGTCTTGCCGTCGCCGTTCAGGTCGAAGGTGAACATCTGCGCTTCCTTCTTGCCCTTCGGGTTCATTTTGTACATGTTATACACGACCGGCAGATCGGACTGATCGAGCTTTTTGGTCGGCTTGAAGCTTTGGGGCGCGCCGTAGATCTGCTGCGGCGTGGGCTTCGGCGTCGGCGTGGGCGCTTCGGTCGGCTCCGGCGTCGGCGTGGGTTCGCTCGTCGGCTCGGCCGTCGGCGCGAGCGTCGCTTCCGGCGTGTTCTCAACGGTTCCGCTCTCTTCCGGTTCGCTCGTCTCCTGCTTTTCCGGCTGTATCTGTATGTCTTCCTCTGCAGGCGACTCCGTCGCCGGCTGTGCCGCTTCCGCTGCGGGCGTATCCGGTGTATTCTCCGTTTCCTGTCCGATCATGTCAGTCTGCCCTGCATGGCAGGCAACGCCTAAAGCCATCATCAGGCACAGGATGAACACCGCTGTCTTTTTCATGCCGATCCTCCCGGTCTCCGTGATACTTCTGTCCGTGACGCATAATACGCCAAAGGTTCCGAAATCAGTATATCATACCGACCGCTCAAACGCAAACGATTCGTTCCTTTCCCGTTTATCGGACAGGTTTACCGATATCATCAAGGTGTAAAAACAAAACGGGAGGACAGAAAGATGATCGAACGGATCCGGTATCGGCTGCTGATGCGTCGGCTTCGCGGAGAGATCGCCGAAGTCGTGAGCGGGAAGCGCGGAACACGCCGCGCGGAAAAGATGAAAACCGCCGCCCTGACTGCTTGCAAAGCGTGCGGAAGTATTGTATAATAAATGCATGAGATCGCTGCTTCGTCCACTCGCGCTGATTCTGGCGCTGCTTTCGCTGCTCGGCTGTTCGGCTCTGCACGGCTGTCTGCACGCAGACGAGCCTGCGGCTGCGGACGCGGAGAAAACGGCTCTGAAGCAAGCGCTCATTTCGGCGCGTCCGACGACCCAAAGCACGGGCGAACCGTCGCTTGACGTCATCGTGATCGACGTCGGGCAGGGAGACAGTATTCTGCTGATCTCGCCGGAAGGCAGAACGATGCTGGTTGACGCAGGTCCCTCGGACGCGTTCGGCCGCATTCGCGACACGCTCAGCGCACACGAGGTGACGTCCCTTGACGTCGTTGTCGCCACGCATCCGCACGAAGATCACATTGGTTCCATGGCCGCCGTGCTGGACGCTTACCCCGTCGAAACCTTCGTGACGATCCCGCAGGAACAGTCGACCTATCCGGTCACGTCCATGTACGCGTCGCTTGCGCAAAACGGCTGTACGGTCTGCTATGCGGAGGGCGGCACGACGATCCCGTGGGCGGACAGCTGCACCGTGACGGTGCTGAACCCGATCCCGTCCTATCGCGAGGATCCGGAGGATCTCAACGATCTGTCGATCGTTCTTCACGTCCGATACGGAGATACCGCCGTGCTTCTGACCGGCGACGCCGAGGAGCTAGCCGAAAAGCGCATGCTCGACACGTTTCCGCAGTCCATGCTCCGGGCGAACGTTCTGAAACTCGGACATCACGGTTCGTCAAGCTCGACCGGCTACGGATTCTTCCTTGCGGTCGATCCGGATTTTGCGGTCTGCTCATGCGGTTCGGACAATGATTACGGTCATCCGCACAAGGAAACGCTTTCGCTGCTGTACGATACCCGCACAGCGTTTTACAGCACCGATACAGACGGTACCGTTACGTTTCATCTGGACGGAGAAACGGTTTCCGTCGATCTATCTTGAAAGGAGTAGCCAATGAAAACCTGTCCCGTTTGTCAAAAAGTCCTGACCGATCAGGCAAAGTTCTGTTTTTTCTGCGGCGCATCGCTCTTGAACGCCGATGCGGAGCCGATCGCTCCCGCAGCCGAGCCCGCGCCGGAACCGATCGAAGCCCCTGCTTTTGAAGCAGCGGAACCGGAACCCGTATCCGAACCGATCGAAGCCCCCGTTTCGGAAGCGACGGAGCCCGAACCTATGCCCGAACCGGAGCCCGCGCCTGAATTGGAGCCTGTGCCTGAACCGGAGCCTGTGCCCGAACCGGTCGCAGTGCCGCAACCGGAGCCTGTGCCCGAACCGGTCGCAGTGCCGCAACCGGAGCCTGTGCCGGATCCCGTCCCCCCTGTTCCCGCTCCTCCCGTTCGCGAAGAACCGAAGCCGGAACAGCCGATCGTTCTTGCAACCGATTCCCGTTCCCTGATGACGACGGCGGGCTATATTTTCACGACGATCCTGTTCCATATCCCGTTGATCGGACTGATCTTCATGATCGTCTGGGGCTGTGGAAAAACAAAGAACGTCTCCCGCAAGCGCTTCTCTCTCGCATGGCTGATCATGCGGCTGATCGGCTGTATCGTGCTGCTTGCCGGCGCGGTATTCATGCTGATCTGCTTCTCCGGCAAATTCCCGATCCTGACCGAAGCGTTCGCAAAATTCTTCTCCTAAAACCCGAAAAGCCTTCCGTCTCCGGAAGGCTTTTTTCATACGAAAAGAGACGGGATTTCCCGTCTCTTTTATGACAGATCCGATTATTTGATTTCGCAGGTTGCGCCGACTGCCTTGAACGCTTCGACGATCTTCTCTGCGTCTTCCTTGGAGATGCCTTCCTTGACAGCCTTGGGCGCGTTGTCGACGACGTCCTTTGCTTCCTTCAGGCCGAGACCGGTCTGCTCGCGGACGACCTTGATGACCTTAATCTTCTCCGGTCCGATATCCTTGAGGATAACGTCGAACTCGGTCTTTTCTTCGACTTCTTCAGCTGCGGCAACGGGGCCTGCAACTGCGACTGCGGTAGCTGCTGCGGACACGCCGAACTCCTCTTCGAGAGCCTTGACGAGTTCGTGGAGTTCCAAAACGGACATTGCCTTAATATCGGCGATCAGTTGTTCCTTATTCATGATATTTCTCCTTTAAAATTTTGATTTTTGATTTTTAG
>Ga0310697_10003732_pt1 | contig 15302 bp, 10 predicted proteins | sample 172DNAGHGlowgp2_FD_203883 | JGI IMG/M metagenome (GOLD analysis project Ga0310697, IMG submission 203883) | Sheep rumen microbial communities from Palmerston North, Manawatu-Wanganui, New Zealand - 1728 DNA GHGlow gp2 (v2) (version 2) | ecosystem: Host-associated > Mammals > Digestive system >... | reverse complement strand
ATGAAGTTCTGGGCCAGTTCGTCGGCTTGCTCGGGCGTCATGCCTTTGGCCTTGCGGAGTTCAAAGAGCAGGTCGGCATATTTTTGTTTGTCGGGGTTGTTCTTCGGGTCGACGATGCGGGCCTTGCCGATGTTTTGGAGGCCGAACTCGGCGGTCATCTCCTTGATTTTCTCGGCGGGACCGATGAGGATGATGTCGGCCACTCCGTCAGCCAAGAGGCGGTCGGCGGCTTTCAGGGTGCGGGGCTCGTCGCCCTCGGGGAGCACAATGCGCTGCTTGTTAGCTTGGGCATTGGCAATGATTTCTTGCATTAAGTTCATGTTGAATCGTTTATTGTTGAAATGTTGAAATGGATATTTATTCTACGTGGTTAAATGATGTTTGTTTTTGACCCTGCAAAACTACTATCTTATTCTCGTTTTTGCAAGAAAATTCTTTTTGCAAGTGATGATTTCCTTCGCAATAAAATTATTAAATAGGAGTTATTAACCCAAATAACCGCAGTTTTGCACAATTTTTGTACGGCAACAGAGCCTCGTAGGGGGCGACAGCATATAAGCAGGCGATGTAAGTCCCTGCATGAACAAACAACTGAACAACAATACAATAGAAAAAATGATAGAAACAGACATTCGCGAACTGAACGAGAAAATCCAACGTGAGAGTCAATTCCTCGACCTCATCAACCTCGAAATGAACAAGGTCATCGTCGGACAGAAACAGATGACTGAACGACTGCTGATTGGTCTTTTGGCCAATGGTCACATCTTGCTCGAAGGTGTGCCAGGTCTGGCTAAGACCTTGGCCATCAAATCGATGGCAAGTGCTATTGATGCCGACTTCGCCCGTATCCAATTTACTCCCGACTTGCTGCCAGCCGACCTCATTGGCACGCTGATTTACAGCCAGAAAAAAGAGGAGTTTGTGGTGCGTCGCGGCCCCATCTTCGCCAACTTTGTTCTCGCTGACGAAATCAACCGTTCTCCCGCCAAGGTGCAGAGCGCTTTGCTCGAAGCCATGCAGGAGCATCAGGTGACCATCGGCGACGAAACTTTCCAGCTGCCCGACCCATTCCTTGTGATGGCCACGCAAAACCCCATCGAGCAGGAAGGCACCTATCCGCTGCCCGAAGCCCAAGTGGACCGTTTCATGCTGAAAGTCATCATCAACTATCCCAAGAAAGAGGAGGAGAAATTGATTTTGCGTCAGAATATTGCTAATGCCGGTGCGAGAATCAACGCCGTGGTGAAACCTCAGGACATCATCCGCGCCCGCGAAGTGTGCCGCGAGATTTACCTTGACGAGAAAATCGAGAACTACATCACTGACATTGTCTTTGCATCGCGTTATCCTTCAGATTACAAGCTGAAGAAGTTTGCCAACATGATCAGCTACGGCGGCTCGCCTCGTGCCACCATCAACCTGGCCTTGGCTGCCAAGGCCTACGCTTTCATCAAGCATCGTGGCTACGTCATCCCCGAGGACATCCGTGCGGTGGCTCCCGACGTGCTGCGCCATCGTATTGGCCTGACCTACGAGGCTGAGGCTGAGAATATTACAACCGAAGAAATCATCAACGAAATCCTGAATACCGTCGAAGTCCCGTAAAAGCCAGTCCCATAGGGACGGTGATTATTAAACGAGGATGTGAATCCCCGGGTATACAAATATGGAAGCAAACGATATATTCAAAAAAGTCCGAAAAATCGAAATCAAGACGCGTGGCCTCTCGAACCACATTTTCTCGGGCCAGTACCACAGCGCCTTCAAGGGGCGTGGCATGACCTTCAGCGAGGTGCGCGAGTACGAGTATGGCGACGACATCCGCAACATCGACTGGAACGTCACCGCTCGTTTCAACCGGCCTTTCGTCAAGATTTTCGAGGAAGAGCGCGAGATGACGGTCATGCTGCTCATCGACGTGTCAGGCTCCAACGACTTCGGCTCTGTGGAACAATCGAAGCGCGACCTGACTGCCGAATTGGCAGCCGTGTTGGCGTTTTCGGCCATCCAAAACAATGATAAGGTGGGCGTGATTTTCTTCAGCAGCAAAATCGAAAAGTTCATCCCGCCAAAGAAGGGTAGTTCGCATATCTTGCGCATTATTCGAGAAATTGTTGATTTTCAGCCTACTGAGCGTGGTACAGACATTGGCGAGGGCTTGCGTTTCCTGACTTCAGCCATCAAACGGCGCACCACCGCATTCTTGATTTCCGACTTCATGACGGACCAAAACTTCGAGAAGGAGATGCAGATTTGTGCCAACAAGCACGACCTTGTGGCTTTGCGCATCACCGACCATCGTGAGATGGACATCCCTAAGGTGGGTTTGGTCAAATTTCGCGATGCCGAAACGGGAAAGGAACGTTGGGTGGACACCTCCAGCCGCGCTTGGCACGAGGCCTACCTCAAGATGATTCAGTACAAATCGGCGGAGTTGAACCATGAGTTTACCAAACATGGTATTGATAACGCATTGATTTACACTGGTGAAGATTATGTGAAGCCCATGATGCAATTGTTCAAGAAAAGGGAGGCAAGACGATGAAAAGATATGTTTTGTTTTTGATGATGGCTTTTGCCTTTGCTCTCGGCCTTAACGCCCAAAACGTTGAGGTGGAAGGTAAAGTGGAGAGCAAAGAAGTGCAGGTCGGCAAGCCTTTCACCCTTGATTTGAGCCTCAAAGTGCCCTACGGTTGGTTTGTGGAATGGAACGATTTTGCCCAAGACACGCTTTCGGAACAAATCGACATCCTCAAACGTGGCAACGTGGAACGTACCGCCGATGCCGATAGCAATGTGATTGTGAAACAACAACTTACATTGATGACATTCGACACGGGTCAAATCCAATTGCCTGCTGTGGGATTGTCATACGCCAAGTCGTTCGACGACCCGTTGCGCATGAAGGCTTTCACCGAACCCATTGATTTGCATGTTACTACGATTTCTGTCGACACGACGATGGCCTACAAACCCATCGTGGAGCCTTTGGCCGCACCGATTACGATGAAAGAAGTGTTCCCGTGGCTCTTGGTCGCTCTTTTGGCCATCTTGGTTGGCTTGGGCATCTGGCTTTTCGTCAAGCGGCGCAAGCCTCGGGGCGACGAGGAGGGCAACATTGTCCGTGGGCCTGTCATTCCGCCCTACGACAAGGCCGTTGGCGATTTGAAGCGCTTGCGCGAAGAGAAGATTTGGCAATCGGGCAAGGTGAAGGAATATTTCTCCTCGCTGACCGACATCGCCCGCGAATACATCGAAGGCCAGTTTGGCGTGAATGCCGTTGAGATGACCACCGATGACATTTTGGACGAAATCCGGCCGCTACATTTCCCGAAAGAGACCTACGACAAACTGAAGGATACAATGGAAGTGGCCGACTTGGTGAAGTTTGCAAAATATTCTGCATCCACATTTGAAAGCGACACCGCGTTGAGTAGCATGACGGAATTCGTCGATGAGAGCTACGCTCATTTCCAAAAGATGAAAGCCGAGGAAGAAGCCCGTCAGGCGCAGATGAAAAACGTGAAGCAGGACGAATCGGCAGGAAAAGAGGAGGTGAAAAATGTTTGAAAACATAGAATTTGCGAATCCTAAACTGTTGTGGCTCTTGTTGTTGGTGCCTTTGGCCATCGTGTGGTACGTGTTGCGCCACAAGAAACAGGAAGCCTCATTGCAGTTTTCCGACCTGAAAGGCTTCGCGCAGTTGCCTAAGACTTGGAAGGCTTACCTGCGCCACCTGCTTTTCGCGATGAAAATGGCAGCGTTGGCCTTGCTCATCGTGGCTTTGGCGCGTCCACAGAGTTCGTCGACGAATTCGACCGAGAATATTGAGGGTATCGACATCGTGATGGCTATGGACGTCTCTGGCTCCATGCTGGCCCGCGACCTCAAGCCCGACCGTCTCACTGCCGCCAAGCGTGTGGCTTCCGATTTCGTGGAAGGTCGTCCGGGCGACCGCATGGGGTTAGTCATTTTCTCTGGCGAGTCGTTTACCCAAGTGCCGCTGACCACCGACCATGGTGTGATGCTCAACATGCTTGCCGAAATGAAAAACGGCCTTCTCGACGACGGTACGGCCATCGGCGACGGATTGGCTACGGCCATCAGCCGCCTTAAGGACAGCGAAGCCATTTCGAAAGTCGTTATCCTTCTGACTGATGGCTTGAACAATGCCGGTTCCGTCGATCCTTACACTGCCGCTGAGATTGCCAAGTTGTATGGCATTCGTGTCTATACGATCGGCGTAGGTTCGTATGGCACCGCACCATTCCCCGTACAAACACCTTTTGGCACCCAAATCCAGCAGATGAAGGTGGAAATCGACGAAAAGCTGATGACCACCATCGCCAACTCGACGGGTGGCAAGTACTTCCGCGCCACGAGCAACCAGAAATTGGACGAAGTCTATCAAGAAATCGACAAGTTGGAACGCTCCAAAATCGAGGTGACTGAGTTCCGCCGCTTGCACGAGGAGTTCTATCCTTTGGTGGGCTGGGCTTTGGCCTTGCTGCTGGTCGAGTTCCTGCTCCGTAAGACCATTTTCAGAACGTTAACGGATTAAGTGATTAGAAATGAAAAAGTTAAACGATAGACACGAGACTTCGAGACACGAGACACGAGTCGATAGACCGTTGTCCCGCGTCCCGCAGTCCCGCGTCCCGCGTCAATAATTATGGAAAACGTATTGCGATTTGAACACCCCGAACACCTCTACTGGTTGTTGATTATCCCAGTTCTGGTCATCATTTATATCCTGTTCCGCCTTGGACAGAAACGTCGTTTTGAGCGTTTTGCCCAAATCGGGATGCGCGACCAATTGGTGCCGACCTATTCATCGCGCCGCGCCAATTTCAAGTTCGTCATCTTCCTTCTGATGGTTGCTTGCAGCATCTTGGCTTTGGCTAACTTGCAGAGTGGCAGCAAGATGGAAGAAGTGAAGCGCGAGGGCATCGACCTCTATATTGCCATCGACGTTTCCAACTCGATGAACGCTGAGGACATCGTTCCGAGCCGATTGGAACGCTCGAAACAGGCCATCAACAAGCTCATTGGCGATATGCGTGGCGACCGCATCGGTGTCATTGTCTTTGCCGACAAGGCTTTCGTGCAATTGCCCATCACCACCGACTATTCGGCGGCCAAGATGTTCCTTTCGACCATCAACACGAGTCTTGTGGCCTCACAGGGTACGGCCATTGCTGAGGCCATCAATCTGGCACTCAGGTCGTTCCCCGACGAAGCCCATAGTCGTGCCATCATCGTCATCTCCGACGGCGAAGACCACGAGAACGATGCCGCCGTGAAGGCTGCTCAGGAAGCTGCCAAACAAGGCGTGCATATCTATACCATCGGCATGGGCTTGCCTGACGGCGCCCCGATTCCCGAGTACAACCAGTATGGCCATCAGACGGGCTACCGCAAGGACAAGCAGGGCAACACCATCATCACCAAACTCAACGAGCAGATGTTGCAGCAGATTGCCGCTGCGGGCAATGGCCTCTATGTGCGCGCCAGCAATTCCAACGTGGGCTTGAGCAAGATTTATGATGATGTCAACAAACTCGACAAGAGCGAGATCGACACCAAGGTCTTCACCGACTACGAGGATCAATTCCAATGGTTTGTGGCCGCTGCCATCATCCTTCTGCTGATAGAGATTTTCGTCTCGTCGGGGAAACGCGGCTGGGAGAAGAAGTTTAACATTTTTGAGAAGAAAGATGAAACGGTTTAGTAAATATCTCATAATCACATTGTTGGTGTCTTTTGCCTTTTCTGCTTCGGCACAAAGCGACGAAAAAGCCATCCGCAAGGGCAACCGCAACTACAAGAGCGGCAATTACGAGCAAGCCATAGCAAATTATCGCGAAGCATTGGAAATCAGGCCGAACAATGCCAAGGCACAGTTCAATATCGGCGATGTGTACTACGCCAAGCAGTCATACGATACGGCTTACACCGAGTTCCAGAAGGTGCTGGAGATTTCGCCCGACGCCAAATTGAAGTCGGATGCGTTGTTCAACATGGGCAACTGTCTCCTCGCGCAGGACAAGTTCTACGATGCCTTTAATATATATAAGGTGTCGCTGAAGATGAATCCCGAGAACGGGAACGCGCTCTACAACCTCGAATACTGCCGTGCCCATCTCGTCAAGAGTGAGATTTGGGTCGCCCAGCCGCAAAACGGCACGATTGAGGCCAGCGACGACAAGGCTTTCAATGGGCAGCGCGTCACGCTGAAGGCGCAACCTGATGAGGATTATGCCTTGTCGGAATACGTCGTGGTGCGTTCAGACAATATGGAAGTTACAGTAGATGTGAGCGGTAGTAGTTTCATCATGCCCAAGTTTGACGTGACGGTGACGGGCAAGTTCAATAAAGCCCACAAGATTGAGATTGAGAAAAGCATCAAGAATGGAACGGTGCGCGCTGATCGTCAGAAAGCCATTGAGGGGCAACAGGTTAAGCTGGAAGCCCAAGGCGAAAACGATTATGTGTTGGATAAGTTCACCGTGTATCGTACGGGCAATCGCAACGATACGGTTCAGGTCAACAAGGACGTTTTCCAAATGCCTGATTTCGATGTTACGGTGACGGCTTCGTTCCGTACTGCGTTGAAAGTCAGCATCGACAGTGTGTCTAATGGCTCGATTCAGGTGACGGACAGTTTGGTGAAACCTGGCGACAACGTGGGTGTCATCGTCAAACCCGACAAGGGTTTCCAATTGGGCGACCTACGAGTGGTCAGCGACCGCGATGCCACTGAGTCGGCGCCCGTTGGCGACGACAACAAGTTCCAAATGCTCGATTCCGACGTAACCGTGAAAGCCTCCTTTGTGGAAGCCACCGATTATTACAAGGTGCAAGCCGACACGGCGATTGAAGGCGGCCATGTGCTCCTCGACCAAGTGGAGGCCACGCGACGCGAGACGGTGAAGCTCGACAATGCTCCCGAACCTGGCTATCAGTTCAAGGAATACGTCATTCATCAAGTGGGCGACACGGCGGTGAAGGTGCAGCCGTTGGGCAATTTCTTCACCATGCCCGACTTCGACGTGGAGGTTTCGGCCATCTTCGAGAAGAATGAGGGCGAAAACCAAAACCAACAACAGCAGCAAGACCAACAGCAAGACCAGCAAGAACAAGAGCAACAACAGGAACAGCAGCAAAATCAAGACCAGCAGCAACAGCAGCAACAACAGCAGCAACAAAGCCAGCAGATGTCGAAGGAAGATGCCCAGCGTATGTTGGATGCCCTCGAAAACCAAGAAAAGAAGACGATGGAAAAGGTGAACGAGCAAAAGGTTCGCCAGCAACCCAAAAAGAAGAGCGATAAAGATTGGTAAGGACGCAGCGCGTGTGTCCGCCATGATGGACAAAATATGTATTTTTGCAGCGCAAAACAATAGGATCAATGAAGCGAATATTCAAGTTATTATTATTGATTGCATTAGCCGTCCCCGCTGCCCTGCGGGCGCAGGACGCCCCCACCCTGAAGGTGTCGGCCAAACAGCAAGTTGTGGTGGGCGAGCGTTTCCAAGTGGTGTTTGAGGCCAATGCCGAAGGCAAGAATTTCCAAGCTCCTTCGTTTGAAGGTCTCAGCGTGGTGGGAGGCCCTTTCACATCGACGAGTTCCAGTTTCTCGATGGTCAACGGATCGATGTCACATAGTGTTAAGGTGACCTACACCTTTGCCTTGCAAGCTTATCAGGAAGGCACGTTCCGTGTTGGGCCGGCCTCGCTTACCGTGAAGGGAAACAAAATCAGTAGTGAGCCGTTCGAAATCAAAGTGCTGCCCGACGATGGCAGCCATTCCAACAACTCGGGTGGCGGCTATGGCGGTGGCCAAAGTGGTCAACAGCAAAGCACCAACGACCCCGAAGTTAGCGGCAAGGACTTGTTCCTGAGGATAGTGCCGTCCAAAAAATCGGCATTTGTTGGCGAACCAGTGGTGCTGACCTACAAGCTCTACACCAAAGTGCCGGTTTCGTCGCTGTCGGTCGAGAAGATGCCGTCATACGCAGGTTTCTGGACCAAAGACATCTCCGACAACAATGGCGGTTCGTTGCGTCAGTCGTCGGAATACGTCAATGGCATTGAATACACGGTGGCCGAAATCCAAAAGATGGTCGTCGTGCCGCAGCGCTCGGGCAAGTTGTCCATCGACCCGATGACCATCGAGTGCATCGCACAAATCCGCACCGAGAACAGCAACCGCCGCAGCAACGACCCTTTCGACATTTTCTTCAACGACCCGTTCTTCAATCGCAACATTGCCAACGTGCGCAAGGAAATCTCGACGCAGAATTTCAGCCTCGACGTGAAGAACCTGCCTGAAACGGGCAAGCCCGCTTCATTCGCAGGCGCCGTGGGCGACTACACCTTCAAGTCGTCAATCGATAAGACCGAGTTGAAAACCAACGAAGCGTTCACGCTGACGCTCACTGTCTCGGGATCGGGCAACATCGAGTTGCTGCAAATGCCTGAACCCGTATTTCCGCCCGATTTTGAAATCTACGATCCCAAGATAACCACCTCGGCCAATAATGGCGCACAAGGATTGACGGGCACGAAGAAAGCCGAGTATCTGGTCATTCCGCGCCGCGCCGGCGACTTCAGCCTCCAGCCCGTTGAGTTCGCTTTCTTCAATCCAACCAAGGAGACCTACCAAACCCTACAGTCGGAGTCATACGAAGTGCATGTTGAGAAAGGTGCCGGTGCCGAAAGCGAGGAGAGCGGAGTTTATGCCTCCAACCAAGAGGGAATCAAGTATTTGGGCAGCGACATCCATCATATCATGACGGGCAATCCGAAGCTCAAGCCCACGGGGACGGTGTTTTTTGCCACGCCAGCCTATTTTGTGGCACTGCTCGTTTTGTTGTTGGTGTTTGTCATTCTGCTCCTCGTCTCTAAAAAGCGTGAGCACGACAAGCAGGACACCATGGCCAACCGCAACAAGAAAGCCACCAAGGTGGCGCGAGGCCGACTGAAAAAAGCCGAGCAATTCCTGAAAGTCAAAGACCAGGACAATTTCTACGTCGAAATGTCGCAAGCCTTGTGGGGCTATATCTCCGACAAGTTGGGCATTGAACGCTCGAAACTTTCGATGGATACGGTGAACGAAGCCATGAAAGGCAAAAACGTTCCCGACGATCTGACGCAGCAATTCATCGATACGCTCAACAGTTGCGAGTTTGCCCGTTTTGCCCCTGGCAGTGCCGAGGAAAAGATGGACGACCTCTATAAGAAAGGTATCGAAGTGATTACCAAAGCCGAAAAAGTCTTGTAACGAAAGGAAACAGCAATGAAACGATACACCTTATTTATTATAGTTGCGCTGACCATGGCGATGCCGTTTGGGACAAGGGCGCAGGAACAACCCGAAGTTTGGTTTGAAAAGGCTAATGCGGCCTACAATTCAGGCAGTTACGATTCGGCTGTGCTGTTCTATGAAAAAGTGAAGGATGCACGGATGGAGTCGGTGCCGCTTTATTACAACATGGGCAACGCCTACTACAAGATGCGCGAATATCCTATGGCCATTTACTGCTACGAAAAGGCCCTGAAAATCGACCCGTCGAATGAGGACGTGCGCGACAACTTGGCCATCGCCAATTTGGCCATTGTCGACAAAATCGAGCCAGTGCCGCAGTCGTTCATCGTCAAGGGCTGGCGTGGGATGCGCTCGTGGCTGTCGGGCGACCATTGGGCATGGTGCTCCATCGTGGCCTTTGCCTTGCTGCTCTTTGGCCTTTACCTTTTCATGCGGTCGCGCAAGACAGGCTGGCGCAAGTTGGGTTTCTTCGGCGGCATGTTGTGCTTGATAGTCTTTGCATTTTCCGTGCTATTCGCCTTCCAATTGAAAAAGGCTGCCACCTCCCTCGACCAAGCCATTATCATGACGCCGACGGTGACGGCAAAAAGCTCGCCGAGCGACACAAGCGTCGACCTTTTTGTGCTCCACGAAGGCTCGAAAGTCGACATTCTCGACTCGTCGGAAGGGTGGAACAAAATCAGAATCGCGAATGGCAGCGTTGCGTGGCTGAAAGCAACTGATATGCGTCCGTTTTGACCTATTTTGGCGTTGAAATGATTTTTTTTGGGAAAAAAATGATTTTTTTTTGCCGATTTTGTCAATTCTTAGAGAGAAAGCCCTATATTTGCAGACCATATTATCGGGAAAACCGTGGGTATATTTAAACGGAAAAGTTTATTAAACAGATAGTTAATTAAATTTCGTGATATGAAAAAGAGATTTTTACCTTTCAGCTTAGTGTTGGCAATCTTTGCTTTTGGTCAAGTTGCCATCGCTGACAATGGCGGTCACTACGTGCCGCGCACGCAAGGAACTGAAACGGCGGAAAGCTTCATGGGAAGCCTTCGCGCCAACCAGCACACTGGTCTCATCGACCCCGCCTTGATGCTCAAGGCCATGAAAAGTGCTGACAACAGGGGAACCACTGAGGGCGACCTCTATTGGCTCAACATGGGTCCCGACAACATGGGTGGCCAAACCACGGCCATCGTTTACGACAACCGCTCCAACGTGGTCTACATCGGCTCGAAAGGCGGCGGCGTTTACAAAACCTATAACTTCGGTGTCACCTGGCATCAGGTCGGCAAACAAAACCTGATGGTCAGCTGCATGGCTCAGGCTGCCGACGGCACCATCTACGTTGGCACGGGCGACTGCAGTAGCAAGGCTGCCGAATACAACGGCCTCAGCCAACAGTCTTACAGCAACAGCTTTGTCGGCACGGGTCTCTACACCATTAACGCCAACGACGAAGTCAACGTGCTGTCGGCCACCAAGCCCGATTGGAACGAGGCTTCCGTATGGTCGTTTATCAACGACATCGCCATCGTCAATGGCAAGGACATCGTGGTCGCTACCAACGAGGCCCTGATGTACTCCACCGACAAGGGTGCCACATGGGCAACCCTGCTCGAAGGCGTTGCCATGCAGGTGAAGGCCGCCTCCAACGGCACCATCTATGCCTCCGTCGACGGTAAGATGTACATCGGTCAACCCACCAATCTGATTTGCCACTCGGGTACGGGTTCCAACATCCAAGGCGACACTCTGCTCCCCAAGGCTGCCGGTTTGATGGACATCGCCATTGCTCCTTCCGACACGGTCGTCTATGCCGCTTGCATCGGCAGTGATGGTGTGCATACTGGCGTTTTTGTCTCTTACGACAAGGGCCAGCATTGGTCCGTCGCTCTGCCTAACGTGACCACCGCCCAAGGCAATAACATTTATGCCGGTTATGGTCTGTATAACCACGGCATCGTCGTCGACCCCGCCAACGAGGGTCGTCTCTACGTTTTGGGTTATAACCTTTGGAAACTCGAAAAGCCTACGACTGGCAATGGCTACTACCTGTGTGAAAACATTTCGGCTAATACTGTGTTTTACAGCCCGGCTTATGTGCACGTCGGCCTCCACGCTTTGGCTTTCGACCCCAAGAGACCTAATGAATGTTACTTTGGCACCGATGGCGGCGTTTACAAAGGAACTGCCTCGGGCGGCTATTTCTCATTCAGCAATAGCAACCGCAACTATGTCACCACCCGTATGTTCAACGTGGGCATTTCGGGCAAGGACACGCGCATTTTGGCCGCTGGCCTCGACCATGGCACTGTGCTGATTGAAGGCGATGCCACTACCAATGGTGTCGGTCACGGCACTTGGGTGAATCCTACGGGCTACAACCAAGGTATGTTCAACGATGATTCAAATGCAGGCCCCTGCGCCATCTCTACCATCCACCCCGATATGATTTTCGTCACCACTAAGGGCGGTTCGCACCTCTATCGTTCCGAAACCGCTGGTGAGGACTGGGTGTCGACCAACTTCGTCAGCTCAATCTCAGTCAGCACTTCCTCGTTCCGCCTGCCCATCTTGTTGCAGGAAAACTTCGATGACGACCTGAACCCTGCTACGGTTTGGTACAAGAATAATGACGAAACTGCCATTCCTAGCGGCGCCACTGTCTTGGTCATGAGCAACAACGATTATCCGTTTGAATATAAATTGAACCAAGCTCTTGCTGCTGGTGACTCCATCGAAATCCACGATCCCATCAGCGCCCGTATGTACATCGCTTTCACCGACGCTCTTTACATGACCCGTCAAGCCCTTAACTTCGCTGAGGAAACGAAATGGTACAAGGTGACCCAAAAGGCTCAGTTGGGCTTTGCTGGCGAACCGCTCAGCATGGCTGTGTCTGCTGATGGCGACCACATTTTCGTGGGCATGAAGAACGGCAAGCTCTTCCGCATGTCGAATCTCAACACCATAGTTGATGATGCCTCTGGCTCCATCTCCGACACGACGGGTGCCTATCAGGTGACCACCACCGAAATCACGTTGCCCACCACGCAGTGTGTGACCTCCATCGCCGTCGACCCGCGCGATGCCAACAAGGTCGTTATCACTCTCGGTAACTACGGCAATGATGCTTACGTGTTCTGCTCGACCAATGCCCTTTCCAACGAGCCTACCTTCACCTCGATGCAAGGCAATCTGCCCAAGATGCCCGTCTACTCGTCGCTGATTGAAATGACCTCAGGCAAGGTTATCATTGGCACCGAACATGGTATCTATTCATCCTCGAATATCAACAGTACCACTTGGGTCAACGACTCACACAGCATGGGCGATGTCCCGGTCATGGAATTGAAGCAGCAATTGCTCAGCCAGCCGGATATGCAGACCGTCAACGTCACCGACGAAGGTGAATTTGTCACCGTCTATCCGGGCGTCCACAACCAAGGTATCATCTATGCCGCCACTTATGGCAGAGGCATTTTCCGCTGCGAAAACTACAAGCAAGAGTCGGGTCATGGTGTGCCTGAGACTCCTGCTGTTGCCGAAACCACCAGCGTCACGATGTATCCTAACCCGGTGCATGGCGAGGCCATGGTGAGCTTTGAAGCCAATGGCAACAACGTCAATTGCCAGGTGTTCGATATGACTGGCCGCATGGTGATGAACCAAAACCTGGGCCGCTTTGGTCAGGGCAACCAAGAGGTGAGAGTCGACATGAGCAACCTCAGTGCAGGCTCCTACATCTTGCGCCTCACGCAAGGCAACAGCACCTCGTGCGCCAAGTTCTTGGTTTATTAAATATTCGATTGTAGAGACGCGATGAATCGCGTCTCCTCCAAATCGAGACAAAAAAAGGAAGACAATCTGCAAAGGTTGTCTTTCTTTTTGTATTTTTGCGTTATCATTAAATCAATATGAATAGTAGAAAAATCAATAAAGTGCTGATTGCCAATCGGGGTGAGATAGCTGTGCGCATCATCAAGACGTTGCGTAAGCTGCATATCGCTTCGGTTGCGGTCTTTGCCGACAACGATGCCCAAGCCCTTCATCGCCGCTTGGCTGACGAGGCTTGTCCGCTTGGTGGCGGTACGTTGAAGGACACTTACCTCAACGTGCAGAAAATCATCGATGCGGCCTTGGATGCTGGTGCCGATGCCGTCCATCCGGGTTATGGATTCCTCTCCGAAAATCCTGAATTGGCTGATGCTTGCCATGCCAACAACTTGATTTTCATTGGTCCAGATGCAAATTTGATGCGAATGATGGGCAACAAGATTGAGGCGAGGAAGATTGCGGTCAAAAACGGTATTCCTGTCACTTTTGGCATCATGGGTGGCCATGAGGAAATCCTTGATATGGCTGACACTTTGCCTTATCCTGTTTTAATCAAGGCTGCGGCAGGCGGTGGCGGTAAAGGAATGCATATCGTTTGGCAAAAGGATGACTTGAAGCCAGAGCTGGAACGCGCTACTCGCGAAGCCGAGAAATTCTTTGGCGATGGGACTGTGTTTGTTGAGCAATACATTGAAAATCCGCGACATATCGAAGTTCAGGTGTTGGCTGATTATTTCGGAAATGTGGTGCATTTGGGAGAACGCGAATGTACCATCCAGCGTCGTTATCAGAAAATCATAGAAGAGTCGCCGTCGCCAACTTTGGATGAGCATAAGCGCCGACTGATATGTGAAACAGCTGTCAGGTTGTGCAAGGCCATTGGCTATCATAATGCGGGTACGGTGGAGTTTATTGTCGACAAAGATTTGAATTTCTATTTTTTGGAGATGAACACGCGCATTCAGGTGGAACATCCTGTCACGGAAATGCGCTCGGGCATCGACATTGTGGAGGAACAGATTCGCATCGCGAGAGGGAAGGAGATGGGCTGGACGCAGGATAATATTCAACTGGAAGGACATGCCATCGAGTTGCGTATCTATGCCGAGAACCCTGAAAACGGTTTCTTGCCCTCGCCGGGAAAAGTGACGGCTTATCATGAACCGCAAGTGCGCGGCGCGAGAGTCGATAGTAGTATAGATGGAAGCTGCTTGATTTCAGAGGCTTACGATCCGATGATTGCCAAACTGAGTTGTCACGGGAAGAACCGTCAGGCAGCCATCGAAACGGCAAGTAGTGCATTGAAAGAATTCATCATCCAAGGTCTGACCACTAATAAGGCTTATCTCTGGGAAGTGATTAGGAATGAGGATTTTGTAGCCAATAATGTCAGCACGTCGTTCTGCGCCTCGCATCAAGAGACTTTGCTGAAAGCCTTAAATGAAAGTCGTAAGAAACAGAGTGTCAATGATATAGTTGCAGCTTTCTTGATGTACGATTTTTGTAAGAAACAAGTTGGGCAGCATCCCGACAATGTTTGGGAGGAAATCGGCTATTGGCGCTATCAGATGCAATTCCTTGTAGATGTGGAAGGTACAAAAGTTCCCGTGAAGCTTTTGTCGGCTGAAGCTCGTAAAATCAGCGGATCGATAGGGGAGAACCCGTTTGTGGTCGAGTTCATTCAATTTGATAATAACCAGCTGAAAATCATGCTGAATGGGCGCACTGAGACGGTCTATTGCTCTGTCAATGACGAACAAAAGACCATCGTCAATTTCCACGGGTTGAATTTCACTTGTTTTCGCACCGACCAATTGAACGACACGTTGGATTATGCCTGCAAGGAGTCGGTCAACGACAAGTCGCGCTTGGTGTCGCCCATGCCTGGCAAAGTGGTGAAAATCAACGTCAAGGAGGGTGATACGGTGAATGAAGGAACGATTATGATGGTGGTGGAAGCCATGAAGATGGAGAACAACATCGTGGCCTCGGGCATCGCCAAGGTGAAGAAGATTTTGGTCGCTGAAGGCCAGATGGTGGACAATAAAATGCAGTTAATTGAGTTGGAATCTTAAATCTTTGAATCTTAAATTTTGAATAATACATGAATTTCGACCTGACAACCGAACAAGAA
>Ga0310697_10003726_pt1 | contig 15313 bp, 17 predicted proteins | sample 172DNAGHGlowgp2_FD_203883 | JGI IMG/M metagenome (GOLD analysis project Ga0310697, IMG submission 203883) | Sheep rumen microbial communities from Palmerston North, Manawatu-Wanganui, New Zealand - 1728 DNA GHGlow gp2 (v2) (version 2) | ecosystem: Host-associated > Mammals > Digestive system >... | reverse complement strand
AGACTGAATCATGAAGATTTTAGTTGCAACCGAGAAGCCCTTTGCTCCCGTAGCAGTTCAGGGCATCCGTGAGGTGATTGAGGGCGCCGGCCACGAGCTGGTACTCGTCGAGAAAGGTACCCGTCAGGACATGATCAACGCCATCGCCGACTGCGCTGGTCTGATCGTTCGTAGCGACAAGGTGGACAAGGAAGTGTTTGACGCTGCTCCCCAGCTCAAGGTCGTTGTTCGCGCTGGCGCAGGTTATGACAACATCGACCTGGCCGAGGCTACTGCCCACGGCGTGTGTGTGATGAACACCCCTGGCCAGAACAGCAACGCTGTTGCCGAGCTGGTAATGGGTATGCTCGTGACCTTGATCCGCAACCGCTATAACGGCACCTCGGGCACCGAGTTGCTGGGCAAGACGCTGGGTATCCACGCTTATGGCGCTGTTGGCCGTTGCGTTGCCCGCATCGCCAAGGGCTTTGGCATGAAGATTAGCGCTCTTGACCCCTGGGTGAAGGACGAGGTGATGGAGGCCGACGGCATCCACCCCGTTCACAGCGTCGAGGAGCTCTACAGCGAGAACCAGTACGTGAGCCTTCACATCCCCGCAACTGACGAGACCCGTGGCTCAGTTGGCAAGCGCCTCATCGAGATGCTGCCCAAGAACGGCGTGCTCATCAACGCTGCCCGCAAGGAGGTTATTGACGAGGCCGGTTTGGCTGAGGCTATGGAGGCCCGTCCCGACTTCCGCTATGTGGCTGACGTGAAGCCCGCTAACAGCGACGAACTCGAGGCCAAATATCCCGAGCGCGTGCTGTTCACCCCCAAGAAGATGGGTGCCCAGACCGCCGAGGCTAACATCAACGCCGGTCTTGCTGCCGCTAACCAGGTGGTAGCTCACTTGAAAGACGGTTGGAACCGCTTCCAGGTTAACAAATAAAGAATAGAAACTTCTTAATTTAAATCAACCTGTGGGCCAAAACTTGGTCCACAGGTTTTTCTTTGTATTTTTGGGATAATTGGCATTTGTGATTATCTTTGCAACAGATAACCAATTAAACAGATACAGATATGAAACTAGCCGAAGCATTAAGCATCCGCAAGGACCTGCAGACACGCATCAGCCAACTGTCGGCGCGTCTGGCGAGCAATGTGAAAGTACAGGAAGGTGATGAGCCAGCCGAGGATCCCAAGGAATTGTTCAAGGAGCTGGATAGCTGCCTGAAGCAACTGGAGGAATACATCTACAGGATCAATTTGACCAACATGCGCACGATGAGCGGCGAGAAGACGCTCACCCAGCTGATGGCCGAACGCGACGTGCTCACCAAGCGAGTTGAAGTGATGCAGAATGTCTTTAATCAGGCATCATCAACCAACGAACGTTACTCCCGCAGTGAAATCAAGTTTGTGACAACAATTGACATCAAAGCCTTGCGCAAGCAAATAGATAAGCTGTCAAGCCAGCTGCGCCAACTGGACATCGAGATCCAATCCATCAATTTTGCTACCGATTTAATCTAGCATGAGTTAGATGAAATAGGCATCGGCTAATCAACTCGAGAGCCGCAAGATTTTGCGGCTCTACAGAACGGAAAAATTGATTATCAGTACTTTATTTTTACAGGCCTCAAGCAAATCTAGAGATAGTTAGGAATTGTAGGTTGTGGATAGTGGGGCGAACTGAACCATCAACATGGAACTGCAAGGGACTGCGGTATACCCGGGAACGGGTCTTCACGGAGCAAGTCCAGCACGCTAGCACGTCGCACAGCGCATTTATCCAGCATGTAGCACTACCGCCAGTTGACCACTGGCCACGACCGAGGGTGGGACGAGGGAATTCCAATAAGGACATATTATTTATTAAAAAACGGCACCGCTTGACGCGGTGCCGCATTTAGTTTTGAAATCTAATCGACTGGTTTATCGATTAGTTCGTGCCCTGGAGCTTGAATTGGATGGGCAACGTGTACCATACTGATACGGGTCGACCATTCTGGCGTCCTGGAGTGAACTTGGGCAGCGCCTTGCAGACACGAATGGCCTCATTATCGAGATCCTTGTCCACGTTACGGACAACCTTCACTTCACCCACTTTACCAGTCTTGTCAACGACAAACTGAACAATCACCTTGCCTTGAACATTGTTCTCGGCAGCCATGGGCGGGTAATTGATGTGAGAAGCAAGGAACTTCATCAGTGCTGCTTCGCCACCAGGGAATTGGGGCATCTGCTCTACTGACTTGAAGATTTCCTCAGGCTTTGCTTCTACCACAGGCTTTTTATCCTCGACTACTACTTCATTAACTGCTTGATTAAAATTGTTTAAATCGGTAGAGCCATCAAGATGGGTTACAGTTCCAGCGATTGCATCACTTTGCATCCTCTCGTCCATAGAAATGATCTCGTCTTCCTCTCTCACCTGTTCGTCTTCAACAATCTGGAGCTCGGTCACCTGAATGGTTGATGATACTTCTTCCTCAGGAATCACCTCGGGTTTCTCGGGCTCGATGATTTGCTTTTCAGGTTCAGGCTCTTCAGCTGTCAGATCGACAAAGACTTCGGTCTGATCGTGTTGACTGGCAAGACGCCTTTCTTCAAGATACTTGTTGGCTTGAATCAAGCCGAAAGTAAGGGCAGTTACTGCCAGTGAACCAACGAGGGCCCACAAGACAGCCAAATTGTGACGCTTGGTTGATTCAGTACGGATGACATAAGCACCGAAGTCCTTATTCTTCCCTTCAAACACGAGATCGCACCATTCGCGCGATGATAAATTAATTTCCTGTGCCATAATACTTCGATTTTAAAAGTTTAACAAATGTCCATTAACCAGTATTTATTCAGTCGTGATATCATTTCAGATACTCACGCTAATCTGTTAATATCGATTTCACCAACTGTAACCATAATAAATTAAGACATTATTTAGGTTAATAAAACGGGCTAACTCTCACTTGCAAAATTACTATAGATCCAAGAAAAATGGCGAGCATTTGATGGTCATAGTTTAAAACATAGTATACTAATAATCAGTATTTTACAAAAGAAAAAAGTCATTTGGGGGTAATTCGTATTTTTGCGTGTTGATGATGACGCCTTTTTTATTGATGTTGAGACTGATTGAGAAGAAGACAAAGTCCATGGCTGATGGACTGCCAGCACTGCTGCCACGCCAAGGCAAGGCCCTACATTCAGCACCATTCATGGCATTGTGTGTGTCCTGGCACCAATGAATGCATACAAATCCTCTTGACATCACAAAGCCTCAGCTTTCCCAAGCTGAAGCTTTGTGACATGTTTTAGGTCATGTCACGAAAAATGAGGGTGTGCCAGAATATTGACACACCCTCATTTTACTATACGGAATTAACCGAATAATCGATTAGTTAGTTCCTTGGAGCTTGAAGGTAACGGGCAGGGTGTACCATACTGATACGGCCTGACCATTCTGGCGACCAGGAGTGAACTTGGGCAGTGACTTGCAGACGCGAACGGCCTCCTTGTCAAGATCCTTATCCACTGAGCGGACAACCTTTACTTCACCTACCTTACCAGTCTTGTCAACAACGAACTGCACAACGACGCGACCCTGAACATTGTTCTCGGCGGCCATGGGCGGGTAGTTGATGTGTGACTGGAGGTACTTCATCAGGGCAGCCTCACCACCGGGGAACTGGGGCATCTGCTCTACTGAACGGAAGATTTCCTCCTTCTTCTCTTCTTTCTTCTCAACGGGCTTCTCAACGACTACCTCTTCCTTCAGGGTGCGGGTAACGTTACGGTCTTCAGTACCTTTCTCGTTATCCTTCTGACCGAAAGCGGTCTCGGTTTCCTTAAGCTCGTCCTGAGTCTTGATCTCGTCTTCTTTCTTTACCTTGTCGTCTTCAACGATCTGGAGCTCGGTCACCTTCACAGACTTCAATACTTCCTCGGGAAGCACCTCGGGCTTTTCGGGCTCGACGCGCTGCTGTTCGGGTTCAGCCTCGGGTTCTTCGGCTGACATATCCATGAAGATTTCGGTCTGATCCTGCTGGTTGGCAAGACGCCTTTCCTCGAGGTACTGGTTGGCTTTCACCAAACCGAAAGCGAGGGCAGCGACTGCGGCGGCACCAATGATTGTCCAGATGAAAGCCATATTGTGACGCTTGGTAGATTCTGTACGGATGACATAAGCACCGAAGTCCTTATTCTTCCCTTCGAACACGAGGTCACACCATTCACGTGATGAAAGATCAACTTCTTTTGCCATAATTGCTTTCTTTTTTTTAAAGATTAAACAAATCCATTAATCCCATCACTTCTTAAGGTTCTTGCCTTGCAGCATGATCATCATCGCCGAGTCGACCTCATTCATGCGGTCAATCTGATAGCGGTTGATGCTATTAATCTGCATCTCATCGAGAACGCTAACCACGTTGGCGTAGCTGGCGTTAGGCGTAGCCTTGATAATAACAACCGGACGTTTCAAGGTAGAGTCATTCATGACTTTCTTGCGTTCAACGTTGTAGATAGAGTCGTTCTTCTCCTCGTTGTTGGAGAATGCCATGTCTTTCCACTTCTTCTTCAAGTCATTGACTTTGAGAACAACTTCCTTGTTACGTTCTTGTAGGATCCCGCGGATAGCGTCATAAGCACCAGCCTTTGAGCCGAACTCGGCCTGTTTCATGTTGCTTTCGCCTTGTGCGAGATTTGCGGTCTCTGGTTTACCTTCATAGTAATAGAGCATGCCTTCGTCAGGTTTCGCGAGGCCGGTCTTCTCATCGAGCTTACCGTCGATGATGATGGTGATAGCCTCTGATTCCTTTACCTTATTCTTTTGCTCGTTTTCCACTTTCTCGTTAGAGGGCAACGCGATTTGGAGCGTCTGGCTCTTGATCATGGTGGTACAGAGCATGAAGAAGGTAATCAACAGCATGTTCATGTCAACCATAGGAGTGAAGTCGATACGGGTATCGAACTTTTTCTGACGACTTTTACTTTTAATTGCCATATCTTATTCCTCCTCAGTTTTAAGGGCTGTCATCAGTGTGAACTTGTTCATCTTGATGGTCTGGAGGTTATCCATAACCACGTTCACCACGCTGTAGGGCGTTGTCTGGTCAGCCTTGATTGCAATACCATTACCTTTTACAACAGCATCCTTGAGTTCATCGTCGATTGAGTTATAAGCAGCTTTAACCCACAACTGGAACTCGTTGGGCTTGTTAGGATCTTCATTCATGTCGATTGGAACGCCTGGTCCAGCCTCAAGCGCCTTGTCGCGCTGGTCGGTTGGCAATTTCAGCCATTCCTTCATTCGGGTAATAGGCACGCCAAAGGCGTTGCACTTTGAGAATGTTGCCAGTTCCTCGGGTGTGAACGAGATGTTTGCACCGGGATGGAGGGCATTGTACTGCTCAGCCATATTCTGCAACATGTGAGCACGAACATTCTCACTACCTTTTCTCTTGTTGTCGGTTGAGTCTTGACTACCGAGGACCTCAAGGTAAACCTTACCCTCGGGGCTGACAAGGACTGACAACAGGTTAGCTACAGGAACCTTCTCCTCCGAAACTGATGGAGGCGTGATCACTTGCACGGGTTCCTTCTGAAGGAATGTAGAAGTCAACATGAAGAAAGTCAACAGAAGAACGGTCACATCAGACATAGCGGTCATGTCGATGCGTGTCTCTTTCTTTTTGATTTTGACTTTTCCCATATTTCTAAATTACCTTAATCTGTTTTTTAAGAATTTATTAAAACAGGTGCTAACCTCAAGAATTAGTGATTAGCTGAGAAGGTTGCAACGGTCGAGAAACCAATCTCGTCGATAGCATAGGTCATGTTATCGATCTTGTTGGTGTAGAAGTTGTAAGCGATAAGTGCGAGGGCAGCGGTTGCGATACCGAGGGCGGTGTTCACAAGTGCCTCAGAAATACCAGTAGACAGCTCGGTCGAGTCAGGAGCACCCGAAGCTGACAGTGCCTGGAACGACTTGATCATACCCAACACAGTACCGAACAGACCGATCAGGGTACCCAGGGTGGTCAGGGTTGCCAGCACGGGCAGGTTCTGCTGCAGGGCGGGCATCTCCAGAGCGGTAGCCTCCTCGAGGGTAGCCTGGATAGAGGCAACCTTCTGCTCCTTGCTCAGGATGGTATCCTTCTCCATTTCTTTGTACTTCTGCAGAGTTGCATAAACAACGGCACCTACAGTACCTTTCTGCTTGCGGCAGAGGTCCTCAGCCTTAGCAATGTCACGGTTGCGCAGGGCAGCCTTAACGTTCTCGACAAACTTGGTGGTGTTACCACTACCTTTAGCCTTAGCAAGAGCAATCCAGCGCTCGATTGAGAGCACAACTACCACGAGGAAGCAGGTAATCAGCACGGGCACAACAATACCGCCCTTGTACACAGTACCCATCAGGTTGATGGGAACATCCTTCGTTGCGTCCTTGAAGTTACCTACGTAACCCAGACCAAACATGTAGAAAAGAATTGCGCATACTAAGCAAACGAGAACCACGATTGAGGCGCTCTTGATACCACTAACGTTGCTGCTCACCTCTTTCTTGGCAGCGGGCTGTGGCTTCTGAATGTTTGTTTGTTCAGCCATAATTTAAATTAGTTTTAAAAATGAATTAATAAAGTTTTTAATTTAGTTATTAAAGTTTGTTCAATCTGTCAATGTCAACAAGGTGTCTCTCAGGCTTCATGTAAATTCACAAGCGGTTGAAACACAATAAATTTCACAGCAATCAACGACTCTCACCACACGCGTGAAACGCCATTTTGCCTAAAAAATTAACGCAAATTTATCACAATTATTTGAAAACACCATAATTCATGGCATTTTTTTCAAGTTTTTTTTATTAACAAGCCTTATCGGGCCAAGTGGTCCATCAGGGAATGACACGTTACTTTTATTGACATTTATTCACTACAGTATGGGCTAATGATTGTTTTTTTAAATCTTTTTTGTATCTTTGTGCCCACATTATTTAATATAATAATAACCAAAACTAATCATAGCATGTCAACAGTAAGACTCAAAAAAGGGTTCGACATCCACTTGCTAGGTGAGATCAACGGCCAGGAGGTCGCTTTTTCATCCCCAGCTAAAAGTGTCGCTGTCGTGCCCGATGATTTCCATGGCGTCATCCCGCGCATGGAGAAAAAAGAGGGCGAGCATGTCGCTGCCGGCGAGCCCCTCTACCATGACAAGAATTATGAGGACATCAAGGTGGTTGCTCCCGTGAGCGGCACGGTGACCGAGGTGCGCCGTGGTGAGCGCCGCCACATCGACGCCATCGTCATCGCCCCCGAGGGCAACGACGCCGTGACAATCGATGTGAAAGATGACACGATGCAGGTGCTGTGTGCCTCTGGCCTGTGGGCGATGCTTCGCCAGCGCCCCTATGACGTGGTGCCCGTGCCAGGTGTCCATCCCCGCGACGTGTTTGTCACCGCCTTTGACTCGGCTCCCCTAGCCCCTGACCTTGATGTCGTGCTTGGTGACAAGCGCCAGTACATCGCTAAGGGCGTGGAGGTGCTCAACAAGCTCACCGATGGCAAGGTCTACATCAGCATTCGCGAGGGTCAATCGATTGACGCTCCCGGTGCCGAGGTCAACACCTTCGTCGGTCCCCACCCCGCCGGCAATGCTGGCGTGCAGGCCGCTAACCTCGCCCCCGTGGGCAAGGGTGATGTGATCTGGACGCTCGACATCGTGACGCTGGCCCGCATCGGCGAACTGTTCACTACCGGCAAGGTGAGCCACGACACGGTGGTTGCCGTCAATGGCGAGATGGTGCAGGAGCCCCGCTACGTCAAGACCGTGATGGGTGCTGACCTGGCTACCCTGCTCAAGAACAACCTGACCGATGCCAGCGCAAGCCGCATCATTAGCGGCAACGTGCTCACCGGAGTTAAAGTGGAACTTGAAGGTTGGCTGCGCGCCCCCTATCGCCACATCACCGTCATTCCCGAGAACAACAAACCCGACGAGTTCATGGGCTGGGCCTCACTCAATCCCAAGCGTTACTCGATTTACCGCACCTTCACCACATGGCTGGGCGGCTTGAAGAAGCCCGTCAGCATGGATAGCCGCATCAAGGGCGGTGAGCGTGCCATCGTGCGCACGGGCGAGTATGACGCGATGCTCCCGATGGACATTTATGGTGAGTTCCTCATCAAGGCCATCATCAGCGGCGACATCGACAAGATGGAGCAGCTGGGCATCTACGAGATCGCACCCGAGGACTTCGCCCTAGCCGAGTTTGCCGACACAAGCAAGCTGGAGCTGCAGCACATCGTGCGCGTGGGTCTTGACAAGTTGCGTGCCGAGATGTCGTGAGATTCACTTCTCGCTGTCGCAAGAAGTGAAGTGTAGAGTTTAGGGTTTAGAACGACTTCTCCCCTGACTTGAGACCTCAGCAGCAATCACAAGAGAGAAAAAACAAAAACAACAATAGCTATTCAACAATATCATTGAATATGAAAGCATTAAGAAATTTCATGAACAAGATCGAGCCCTCGTTCCGTCCCGGCGGCAAGCTGGCCAAGCTGGAGTCGGTGTATGACGGCATGGAGACCTTCTTGTTCACGCCTAACACCACCTCGCGGTTGGGCGTCCACATCCATGACGGCAATGACCTGAAGCGCACCATGATCACCGTGGTGGTGGCTTTGATACCGGCGTTGCTGTTCGGCATGTACAACATCGGCTACCAGCACTATATGGCCATAGGCCAGCCCGCCAGCTGGTTCACCATGTGGATCTATGGTCTGCTGGCGATGCTGCCGGTTATCGTGGTAAGTTATGGCGTGGGTCTGGGCATCGAGTTCATCAGCGCCCAAATCCACCACAAGGAGATACAAGAGGGATTCCTGGTGACAGGTATCCTTATCCCGCTCATCGTTCCCATCAACACGCCGTTGTGGATGACTGCTGTCGCCACAGCGTTTGCCGTCATCTTTGCCAAGGAGGTATTTGGCGGTACGGGAATGAACATCTTTAACGTTGCATTGATTACCCGCGCGTTCCTCTTCTTTGCCTATCCGTCACACATGAGTGGTGACGAGCCGTTTGTCAAGGTGGACAGCGCCTTTGGCATGGGACAGGGCGCCGTGGTTGACGGCTTTACCGGCGCAACCCCGCTGGGACAGGTAGCAACCACCGTGGGCGACAACGTGAGCATGACTAACATTGTGGGCGAGCCCATCTCAACGATGGATGCCATCGTGGGACTCATCCCCGGATCTCCCGGCGAGACCTCGATGATCGCCATCCTGCTGGGTGCTGCCCTGCTGCTGTTGACGGGCATCGCCTCGTGGAGGATCATGTGCTCGGTATTTGTCGGCGGTCTGGGCATGGCCGCATTGGTTCACGCCTTACCCAGTGCCACCTATCCGGCATCGATGCTCGACCCCGTGACCCAGTTGTGCCTGGGCGGTTTCGCCTTTGGTGCCGTCTTTATGGCCACCGATCCCGTAACGGGCGCCCGCACCAAGGTGGGTCAATACATCTATGGCCTGCTGATTGGCGTGTTTGCCATCCTGATTCGTGTTTATAACAGTGGTTACCCCGAGGGCATGATGCTGGCCATCCTGCTGATGAACGCCTTTGCCCCGTTGATTGACCACTGTGTCGTATCGTCAAACATCAAGCGCCGCGCCCGCCGCGCCGCCACTAAAGAATAAGGAGGGATAAGCCATGAACAAGAACAGTAATACTTATCAAATCCTGTATGCCGCTGTCATGGTCCTGCTCGTGGGCACCGTGCTGGCACTCATCTACATGGCGCTCAAGCCCAAGCAGAATGAGAATATCGCCAACGACACGCGCAAGCAGATCCTGAGCGCGCTGCACATTGCCGCTCCCGACGACAGCAAGGTCAAGGAAACCTATGAGAAGTACATCATCCAGGACCTGCTGGTGGACCGCGAGGGTAATATTGTGGACAGTGCCAAGAATGTGGCATTTGACGTGAAGATGAAGAAGAACGTAAAGCTGGCCGAGCGCCAGTTACCCGTGATGAAGTGCAAAATGGACGACGGCAGCATCAAGTATGTGCTCCCCATGTATGGAGCCGGCTTGTGGGGTCCCATCTGGGGATATGTCGCCGTGAACGAGGATGGCAACACCATCTATGGCGCCAACTTCTCGCATGAGGGCGAGACCCCGGGCCTGGGTGCCCGCATCGCCGACAAGGACTTCCAGGACGAGTTTGTTGACAAGCACTTGTTCCAGGAGGGCGTGTACAAGGGCGTGGTAGTGCTCAAGAAGGGCCTGAAATCAGTGACCGGAGCCGAGCAGATCGACGCTTTGACGGGCGCCACCATCACCAGTCTGGGCGTGAGCGCCATGCTCGAGGACTGCTTGACCCCCTATGAGGCGTTCCTGAAGAAATTGGGAGGCGGTGGCGGCACACAGTGCACCGCTGACAACGCCGTGAGTGAAACCAACGACAATCAACCCGAATAAAACCATCTGCGATTATGTTATCCAAGAAAAACAAAGAAGCTTTGTTCAACCCGCTGTCCAAGGACAATCCCGTCTTGGTACAGATTTTGGGTATTTGCTCCGCACTTGCAGTCACCGCCAGTTTGGAGCCCGCCATCGTGATGGGCATCTCGGTGATTTGTGTGCTGGCGTTCAGCAACGTGATTATTTCATTCCTGCGCAAGACCATTCCCACCAACATCCGCATCATCGTGCAACTGGTGGTGGTTGCCGCGCTGGTTATCATTGTACAACAGGTCCTCATCGCCTATAACTATGACGTGAGCAAGCAGTTGTCGGTATTCATTGGCCTGATTATCACCAACTGCATCCTCATGGGTCGCCTCGAGGCCTTCGCGATGCACAACCGTCCTTGGCCGTCGTTCCTCGACGGCATCGGCAATGGTCTGGGCTACACCATCGTCCTGGTGATTGTGGCCTTCTTCCGCGAGCTGCTGGGCTCGGGCAAGCTGTTCGGCTACCAGGTGGTGCCGCAGTGGTGCTACGACCACGGCTATGAGAACAACGGCCTGATGATTCTGGCCCCGATGGCGCTAATCACCGTGGGCTGCATCATTTGGGTACACCGCGCCCACAACAAGGAGCTGCAAGAGGATTAACGGGCATGTTTAACCATTAAAAGACAAGAAAGACAATGGAAGAACTTAATCTGTTTATCAAGTCGATATTCATCGACAACATGATATTTGCCTACTTCCTGGGCATGTGCTCGTTCCTGGCAGTGTCCAAGAACGTGAAGACAGCCTTCGGTCTGGGCATCGCGGTAACCTTCATGCTGGTGGTTACCCAACCCATCAACTACATGCTCAACGAGTATGTCCTCAAGGAGGGCGCTTTGCAATGGCTCAGTCCAAGCCTCGATGGTGTCGACCTGAGCTTCTTGGGCCTGATCCTGTTCATCGCTGTGATTGCCTCGGCCACCCAGTTGGTCGAGATGGCTGTGGAGAAATTCTCACCGTCGCTCTACGCGTCACTGGGTATTTTCCTGCCGTTGATCGCCGTGAACTGCGCCATTCTGGGCGCCTCGCTGTTCATGCAGCAGCGCGACTTTGATTCGGCTTTGACGGCCACCGTTTATGGCGCCGGGTCGGGCATCGGCTGGCTGCTCGCTATCGTGGGCATTGCCGCCATTCGCGAGAAACTGGCTTACAGCGACATTCCCAAGCCCCTGCGCGGCGTGGGCATCGCATTCATCATTACTGGTCTCATGGGCATCGCCTTCATGAGTTTCCTGGGCATTAAATTAGGATAAGGAGGCAAGCACTATGATACTACTATTGAATTCAACTGGATTAACCGTTTTGACGAGTGCAATCGTGTTCCTCGTGCTCACGCTCCTGCTTGTCATCGTTCTGCTCGTCGCCAAGCACTACCTCGTGCCGTCGGGCAATGTGAAAATCAACATCAATAACGGCACCAAGGAGCTGGATGTAGCCAGCGGCAACACCCTGCTCAACACGTTGCACGAGAACGGCGTGATGCTCTCGAGCGCCTGTGGCGGTAAGGGCAGCTGCGGCCAGTGCAAGGTACAGGTCACCGAGGGCGGCGGTCAGATTCTGCCCACCGAGGTGCCCCACTTCTCCCGCAAGGAGCAGATGGACCATTGGCGCTTGGGCTGCCAGGTTAAGGTCAAGGACAACATGTCCATCCAGGTGCCCGACAGTGTGCTCTCGGTTAAGGAATATGAATGTACCGTTGTGAGCAACAAGCTCGTGTCGTCGTTCATCAAGGAGTTTATCGTTGCCCTGCCCCCGGGCGAGCACATGGACTTCATCCCCGGCAGCTATGCCCAGATCAGGATTCCCGAGTATGAGATGGACTATGACAAGGACATCGACAAGGAGTCGCTGGGTGACTACCTGCCCACGTGGGAGAAATTCGGATTGTTCTCGCTCAAGTGCCGCAACGATGAGGCCACCGTGCGTGCCTACTCGATGGCTAACTATCCAGCCGAGGGTGACCGCTTCATGCTCACGGTGCGTATCGCTACCCCACCCTTCAAACCCAAACCCGCCACGGGATTCATGGATGTGATGCCCGGCATCGCGTCGAGCTACATCTTCACGCTCAAGCCTGGCGACAAGGTCATCATGAGCGGCCCCTACGGCGACTTCCACCCCATCTTCGACAGTAAGAAGGAGATGATTTGGGTAGGTGGTGGTGCCGGTATGGCCCCCCTGCGCGCACAAATCCTGCACATGACGCGCACGCTCAACACGCGCGACCGCGAGATGCACTACTTCTATGGTGCACGCTCGCTGAGCGAGGTCTTCTATCTCGAGGACTTCCTGCAGCTGGAGAAGGACTTCCCCAACTTCCACTTCCACCTAGCACTGGACCGTCCCGATCCCGTTGCCGACGAGGCTGGCGTGAAGTACACTGCGGGCTTCGTTGCTCCCGTGATGCGCGACACCTATCTGGGTCAGCACGAGGCTCCCGAGGACTGCGAGTACTACATGTGCGGTCCCGCCATGATGAGCCAGACCGTCAACGAGGTGCTCGACTCCCTGGGCGTCGATCCCTCATCCATCCACTACGACAACTTCGGGTAACACTCCACACTACCCTACTTCATTACAACGGGCGACCCAATCGGGCCGCCCGCTTTATTCTCAGAAAACCTCAAGTCAACCTAAAGAATTTCCATCACTGATTTCTTAATGTATGCCTTCATAGCATCCCATAAGTCAGATGTGTGCATAAAGGGCATAGGGGCCTGCTCGGCATCCTCAAAATAGGTCAAACTGCGGATTGCGATAAAGTCATTGACATCAGGATACTTCTTATGGAATAAGTTCAAAATATCTGACATCGAGAACTGTTGTAGAAGGAAATACAGGTCAACAAAGTCCTTTCGCGTGCCTCGACCAACGATTGCACGAACCTTCATAGCAGCAATTTCCTGAACCGAGGCAAGCCTCAGTCCATCTTCCACAATCATCTCATCAATCCAAGGGCTATCGTAGTTCACAATATCAACTTTCACACCATTGATGGTAAACAGTTTTACGTTTGTCGAGGTATTGATGAGCTGTAATTCCCCATGAGAGGCTAATATTTTCCTCAACTCGATGTCATCACAAGAAACACGCCCAAACAAGTCCAGATCAATAGAGCTGCGATATCCAAGTTGCAATGCCAGTGCTGTACCTCCCACTAAACGGGTATCAGCCAATAACGGCTCTTTCATCAGGCCTCTCAACAACTCAAGTGTCGCAGGTTCTATTGTTTCGTAACGAAGCATCGGTAATCGGCGGGATTGGTGTTTGATATGGTGGTTATGAAGGCAAGACTTACCTCGTCGATGTGTCGCATCTGCTTGCACACTTCCACGATGCGGTCAAGACCATAATAGGACACAAGTGTGCGCCAGTCGTTAAGCGTCCCAATCTCGAACACGCGCGAAACAATGAACGCTGGATACTGGTCCAAATCAAACGCCTCTCTGTCGGTATCCCAGAAGCAAGGCGCTGACAATCTCTGTACACATTCTTGCTTTGTCATGCTACAAAATTAGTTACATTTGCCGAAATCACAAAAAAACCATGAAAAAACAATCAGAGATTTATACAAATGTTGCATAAAAACTTGCAAAAATAGATAATTTAGCCTATCTTTGCGACGATTCATTGCGGCCACAGCGGTGGCCATTAATTGGCGATCAGTAGTATTCGTCTTGTACAATATGTCGAACGCGGGCGACCCAAGTGGGCCGCCCGCTATTTCATTCAAACGATATCTAACGCTTGTTATTTTTTCAGGTCTACCTTGCCGGGGGTGGCAGGCTTCTCGGTGCTCAGGCCGGTAGCGGTTGTGCCTGCGGCGGGCTTAGCGGGAGCAGCCTCGGGAGCCTTGGCGGGAGCGGGGGCAGTCTTGCCGCCCACCTTGTTATAGCGCTTGTTCAAGCCCTCGATCACCTCATTGGTCACGTCATATTTCTCATCGATAAAGAGCGTGGCGCTCTTGCGCAACACCATGTCAAAGCCTTTCTTCTTGGCATAGCCCTTCATGAAGTTGTCGATAGAGTCGAGCAACTGGATCTGGCTCTGGTTCAACTCATTCTGGATGCTCTGCTGGAGGCTGGCCAGGTAGTTCTCGGCGTCGGCCTGCATCTTTTGCAGCTTAGCCTGGTCGGCGTTGAAGGCTTCCTCGGTGAGGTATTGATTGTTCTGGTATTTCTGCTGCATGGCGTTGCCAAACTTGCTGATCTCGTTGCCGCGCTGCTTCTGGGCAGCGTCAAACTGGTTCTGGCGGCGCAACATGGCCTCGTTGATGTCCTTGGCGAGGTTATAGTTGGCCATGATGGAGTCCTCATCGATGTAACGGATCTTGAGATTCTCAAGGGCCGCGCTATTGGCCTTGGGTGCCTCGGCGGCAGGCTTATCGTTGCATGAGGTGAACGCCATGAACGCTACGACGGCGAACAGGGCAAGTTTGGAGTAGTTCTTAAAGCAGTTCATTTCAAACGTTTTTTTGACTTTTTCTTATAAATGTGTTAGTTGTAAAATTCTTTATCACGGGCGCAGGTGATGCCACGCTTGCGCATCTCGGCATTGTCGTGGATGTGGGTATTGGGGAAACGTCCCCCTTTCACGAAGAAAATCTTCACGCCCAGCAGCACCACTGCCAGTCCCACAATCGCCAATGTCAATAGTAATGTAGCCATCATCTGCGTTTTTTGTGCAAAAAGACCTGCAAATTTAGTGATACTTTGCGACTCCAAGCATGATAATTTGCAATATTTTTGTTCAAATTGATTGAATAGCCCTCGGTTTTAACAAAAATTCAAAGCGCTAAAGATTAACTAACACTTTTA
>Ga0310697_10003721_pt1 | contig 15322 bp, 9 predicted proteins | sample 172DNAGHGlowgp2_FD_203883 | JGI IMG/M metagenome (GOLD analysis project Ga0310697, IMG submission 203883) | Sheep rumen microbial communities from Palmerston North, Manawatu-Wanganui, New Zealand - 1728 DNA GHGlow gp2 (v2) (version 2) | ecosystem: Host-associated > Mammals > Digestive system >... | reverse complement strand
CGGACTGTTATTATTCTGTTATTTAGCTAAAATGGCGCTATATCTTGAAAAATCGGTACAGTCACTAAGGGCTTTTTCTAAAAAAATGGGCTGCCGAGCCGTAAAGTTTACGTTACGTAATCGGCAGCCCACGAAACCGGCAGAGGGGTGAAGTCCCTCTGATGCACTTTTGGGGTTATTCAGTTGTGTTTACGATTTACTTTTCAGGAAGGGTTTTTATGACTCCTGCGTCCTTTTTCTGTATCGAGAGAGCGTCTCTTGCAGTTACTCCGTCGCCGCGGTTGTAAACGTCCGCATTGTCGAGAGCTTCCTCATTGAGACCGTACTTGTCCTTGTTGGCAACGTACTGGAGGATAGCAACTGCGTCTGAAACTGATACCTTTCCGTCGAGGTTAGCGTCGCCGTAAAGCGTATCGTGAGGAGCAGCTGTTGTGGTCGTGGTAGTAGTTGTTGTGGGAGCTGCGGTCGTTGTCGTGGTAGTTGTTGTAGTTGTGGTGGTTGATGTAGTAGTGGTAGTTGTCGTAGTAGTAGTCTTTGCAGCTTCCTCTGCTGCGAGCACCTGTGCAGGTATAGCGATTATATCGCTGTAGAAGCTCTTGGGCTGGCAGTTTGCATCGAAGGGGAGGGGATTTCCGCCCTGAGTGCCCTTTCCGTCGTCCTCCTTGTAGGACTGTCTCCAGCTTGCGCTGTCGCAGTGACCCCAGAGAGTTACGCTTGAAATGCTGTTGTGGCGCTCAGCTGCGACTCTGTAGATGTCAACGAAGAGGTCTGCGCCCTCCTGCTTAGAGCAGGTGGTAACGTCGAGCTCAGTGATCTGAACATCGAGACCGAGACTGTTGAACATATCTATAGCGTCTGCGTATGTGCCGAATTTGGGATCGTTGGACTCAGTAGCGCTGCCTGAGAAGCCGAAATCGCAGTAATGCATATGTGACTGCATACCGATACCGTCGATGTAATCGCCCGCTGCCTGGATCTTCTTAGCCATATTGTAGAGGTCGTCACGCTTCTTCACGAAATATTCGTTGTAGTCGTTCATATAGAGCTTGCATCCCTCGGGAGCGTATTGTCTTGCATACTTGAAAGCGTTGATAACGAACGAATCATCGTGGTAGCAGCTCCACCACTTCGAGAATTCGCCGCCGTCACCGCGGAATCCGCCGCCGTCATTCTTGAAGAGCTCGTTGCAGACGTCGTAGGAATAAACCTTGAGGTTGGGATAATCTTTCTTGAGAGTTTCAAATGTGTTCTTTATCATACTCTCGAGACGCTTGTTCATACGCTCGGGAGAGACGGTTGCGCCGTTATCGCTGAAATTCTCCTTGAATATCCAGTCGGGAGTCTGAGAATACCAGACGAATGTGTGTCCGCGCAGACCGATGCCGTTTTCCTCGCAGAACTTGAGGATAGGAGCAGCCCTGTTGAGAGTGATAGCTACGTTGTCGCCCGATGAACGGCTGCGGTCGCAGATATAGTCGGGCTTCATCTCGTTTTCACAGGTCACGGAGTTGAAATTCTTCTTGATGAATTCCTGAACCTGAGGCTTTGTGATGTTGTATGCGTTTACCTCTGCACCGATGCGGAACATTTCGCCGTAATAGTCCTTGAAGCCTGTACCGTTCGGATCATAGGTGTAATCGTTGTTCTGATGTGAAGCGATCATTGCGGGATCTCCTTGTGGGATATTCGGGTTTGTGGAAGGTGTGGAGGTTTCGACCGTACCGCCGCCTGTTGTAACTGACGAAGCCTTTCCCTTCTTGGAGATCTGGAATGAATCGAGCCAGATATTCGTAAGGCTGTCGGGAGCTTCGATGTAAACAGACATACCGGAAGCGCCGGAGGGAACTGTGAACTCGGTGTTTTCAAGCTTTGTCCACTCACCGCTCTTTGCAGATGCGGTAACTATCTCCATCCAGTCGGTCGAGCCGCCTGCTGTGTATTCAAGAGTGAGCTTGAGGTCGGTATCCTTGCCGCTCTTCTGAAGACCTGCCGCGCTTATGCTGTAGGTCTGTCCGGGAACGAGTACCGAAGAATCGAGTTTAACTGCACCGCCGTGCCAGTTGCTGGTCCTGCCGGAGACCTTGAGTGAGCCGGTCCCGTCATAGTAGCTGCCGTTGTCGACAGAAACAGTCGCTCCGCCTCTGCCTGCGAAATCGCCCTTGCCGGAATCGAAATTCTCGGTGTAGAAGTCGCCGTTCTCGTCGGGCTCAGCAGGCTGTTCGGGTTCGGTTGGCTGTTCGGGCACGGGCTCACCAGTGTACTTGATGATGTTTTTCTTAACGTTTGCCTGACCGTCGCTCTCCCAGCCTTCAACGTTGAAGGCTACCTCATAAAGATTACCCATCTTCATACCGAGCGATTCCCAAGCCTCGAAGTGCTTGTAGATACTGATAGTACCTGATGTACGGGGAGTTTTACGAACGCTGATGTACTGCGTGAAAGGTCCCTTGCTGTTAGTGATGTTGTAGGAGTTCATCTGGTTTGTGAATACGTCATAAACGCTTCCGTCGATAGTTACCTGCTTTGCGCTGTTTGAAGAGGGAACCCAGTTCTTCCAGTCCTCGATGATGTAGAATTCAACGAGGGGGTTCTCAGTCCAGCCGTAGATACAGATACGTGAGTTTCCGGCGCTTCCTGCCGACCAGTCGCAGTCGAAATCGCAGGTAAAGTTGCCGTAATCCTGCCAGTGATTTGGGTTGTTTCTGCCCCAGAAAAGTCCGCGGCGTGCAAGGAAGTTGCCCTTCGAGCCGTTGGGGCCGCACTTCCAGCTTGTGCTGAATCCGCCGCCGTCATCTGCAAGTGTCATTGTGGATGAGTTCGGTGTGTCAGCCTGCCAGATCTCATGGTGGTAATCACCGTAGAAGCCGGTCTCCTGTGTGTGACCGGGGCTGGTCTGAAGCACCTTTGCAGCGTTTGTGGTAAGCTCAGTCGCTGTGATAGATGTACAGGAAATAGCCAAAAATCCGGCAACTGCGGTGCTTATGACGCGCTTGAAAACACTTGTCTTCATAAGTATCAGTCCTCACTTTCGTATAATTGTTTGTTAACGATTGTCCGACAATCTGAGCGGTGAAGCGGCAACTATGGTATACAAAATTAACCAATTTCTTCTTTGCTCATATCGCCGTAATACCCTGTTTTATTATGCTGTTTTTATCATACACCATTTTTCTGTATTTGTCAAGATAATTTAGTCAATTATACAAAACGCTGACCGGACAGAGAAAAGTTTTTTCAGCTCACATCATAATGAATGGCTCCCGGAAAGACCCGGGAGCCATAAACGCTTCTGATCTATTTGTTTTCGTCCGGAGCCTTGCCTATCAGCCTGATGATCTCTGTTTCATCTGCACCGGGATAAAGCTCACTGATCCTGTTGACTATACGCTCCCATGATTCACGCGGAGCTTCACTGTATGCGGCGGATACTGCGTCATAGCCCCATAACGCCTCGGGAGGGAGCAGAACCGACACCGCCATACCGTATTCATCACCTTTTTTATTAACACGTCTGTGAAAATCAGCTGTAACGAGGTACATTTTCATCATAAGTCCGGTAGTGATGCCGGGAAAATTCTTCTCGCCGCCCTTCCCGAAGCCTGCGAGCTGCTTGAGGTCTGTTGTGAGGATCTGTTTGTCGGTCCATATGACATCACCGCTGCTGTCGGTATCTGTAAGTGCGTCCATTACCAGCTTTTCGCGGCGGTTTATCCTGCTGTCCTCCCACGCGGAGTCGAAGTCATAGCCGTCACGCCTGTAATTTGCAAAGTACGGCAGCCATTCAAGACTGATAAAGCCAGCCTTTTTATCGAAGAATTTGCCGTATGCGACCTCGTGTCCGGAAGCGATGATCTCACGCCATTCCCACGGATCCTGAGCTCTGTCGCCTGTCCACCAATACTCGGAAGATACGTGCTCCTCGACTGAGAATCCTGTTATCCCGTTCCCGAAGAGCGGCAGGAATCCGACCTCGTTTATCCGGCTGACGAGCTCCTTCGGGCTGCGAATCCTGTACGGGTCGTCCCATGCGAGCCCCTTCATTATCCATTCACCGTTTTCAACTGACATAATTGACTCCTTTTACTTATCCTGAATGTACACAATTGCTGTTTGCAGCGGATATGGTCTGTATCATTCTGTACTTTCCCTCTTTTTGAAGCCGGCGTTGACAGTGATTATCCCGGCTGCAACGAGAAGCAGCGCGAGAACTGTCCGGAGCGGTCCGGCAGGCGACCTCTCAGACAGCAGCAGTGCGGAGAGAATAACTCCGAATACCGGGTTCATAAACCCGAACACAGACACTGACGAGACCGGATTGTATTTCAGCAGCAGGCTCCAGAGCGAGAATGCGGCTGCTGAGATGAATGCGAGATAAAGCAGTATCGCGATCCCCGACGCTCCGGTTTCACCGATCCTGCCGCCTGACAGGACTCCTACAGCTGTCATAAATACGCCGCCGATGATGAACTGCCAGCTGCTCAGCATTACGGGGTCGGAGCTGCCGGAAAACCTTTTCGTAAGTGAAGCAGAAAATGCGTGCGAAAGGGCTGACAGAAAAATAAGCCCCTCTCCGGCAAAGCTCAGGCTCATATCGCTTCCGCCTGCAAGATTTACAAGTATCACTCCTGCAAAGCCGACAGCACATCCGATGAGCTTCTTTGCGGAAAGCTTCTCAGTGCGGAATACAAGCGCCGAAACGATTATCGAAAGGAATACGTTTGAGGCTGTGATGATCGAGCTCTTCATTCCGGTCGTGTGTGAAAGACCGATGTAGAAGAAGGTGTATTGCAGTATCGTCTGAAAAAGAGAGAGCAGACAAACACGCGGCAGCTCCTCTTTTTTCGGGATAAGCGGACGCCGTGCTGCGGCACTTCCGGCTGCGGCAGCCATTATCCCTGCGAGCAGGAAACGCATTCCGGCGAAAAGTATCTGTGAAGAGGTGCTGGCTGCTCCTATGCTGAAAAGGCGGTATCCTATCTTTATGCAGGGGAATGCACTTCCCCACAGCAGACAGCAGATAAGCGTTATACATATTATCACCGGCCAGCGTGTCAAAAATGCTTTTTTATCCATTGTATCTCCTGAAAAAGCGCATTATGCGCTGAAATTGTAAAAACTGTTATTATTATACCATTCCCTATGTAAAAATGCAAGGAAGCTGAATAATGTACAATAAGGTCGGCTGAGTATAGAAAAAGGGATATGCCGTCTGAAACAGGACAGCATATCCCAGCTTGACTGTTTATCCCGAAGGATGTCGGAGATACGGGGGCTTACTCAGAGGCATCAGTGGCAGCTTCGGTCGCAAATATTCCCTCGAACGCTTCCTTGAACTCCTGGAGATCCTGGAAGTTGAAGCTGTCTTCTCCGATACCTATCATCGGCTCGATAGTGACGTCCTCGTATAACGGTTCGCTGAAATCGAATGTTTCCTTTGTGCCGTGGATACGGTATGACAGCTCTATCGGAGTGTACTTATTGGCAAAATACAGCTTGATCCCGTCGGTAGACACACCGAACATACCGAGCTGGTCGACGAGCTCCTCAAGGTCTATCGGCTCGCCCTTGCTGACATAGAATACCTGAGCTTTATCCATATTATCCGGCTCTGTCATATCAAGTATCGTCACCTTGACCTGACCCTCGACCTTCCTGTCAGGGTCAGTGCGTGAGAGGTCAAAGTCGAGCTCGATATTCTGACCGACGAGCGAGACGTTCTTTGCAAGGCTGTCGTAGCCCTTTGCCTTTGCCCTTATTTTGACATCGCCGAACCACTTCATATCAAAATCCAGCACGAGCTTGCCGTGTCTGTCAGTTTTGCCGACAATGTTGCCGTTGATGGTGACAGTGGAATTCCTGATAGCACGGCTTCCGCAGTGGACATATATGTGCGTCTTGCCCTGCGGCGTGTACATCTTCGTTTCGTAGAGAGCCTCTCTTACAGCTGCCTTCTTTTCCTGACTGAACGAAAGAGAATCTGCACTGATGATGAGTGAGATAGCAGCCTGTCTGAAATCTGTGCCGGTCACGAGGTTGTTCATTGAGTTGAAGAAAAGCTCTGCTATCTCATCGTTTGTGAGTCCCTTGAGGCTCATAAGGTAAGCCGCATGAGAAACGATCGTAGCGTTATCGTGTTCATTTGCATAGCACGTATTTCCTGACTCATCAGTATATGTGAACGGTACGAAATACTCTCCGCCGACCTCAGAAGGGCCGTTGTACTTGTTGGGGTCTATCGCACTTCTGTATACGCTGCTGAACCGCTCATTCCGGAACTCATGGGGCATGAATTCCCAGTCATTCGCTGCAATTGAACCAATAGTATCGGCATAGCCTTCGTTTATGGTCTTTGAGCCGACCGAATCGTTCAGTCCGGCTTTATAGCAGATGACACCGTGGGTGTATTCGTGCCCGAGCGTACCGTTTCCGGCGCAGGGCTTGTCATCGAGCGCTCCTACGATAATGACATTTGATTTTTCCAGAAAACCAGCCCCGACATATGTTCCGGGGATAGGAATCAAATTACCGAGTGTTGTGCGGAAGCCGTCTATAAATTTTCTGTCTGATTCTGACAGGTCCCAGCCGCTTGTGTCTACGGAAGCAAACGAATCGCTTGGCTTGACGATTATCCTGATAGGCATATCGTTGCCGTCGAGTGATCTCCAGCCGAGTCGTTCGTATAGATCATATGCATTTTCTACGGCTGCTAAGGAAATGACAGAGTAATCAGTCAGATCGGAACTGACGTTCATTGTTGACCACGAAATAGGGCGGAGGATCACGCTCCCGTCATCATATGTGTGTGAAACAACGGCATCTATCGGATTGAATCCGCCTGCAACGTAGGATCCGGGTATCCATTCTGTAATGATTATCGAAGCTGCGGTAGCCATACTTCCGTCGGACACGATGATATTACGCTTAGGGTCATTGAATCTATATCCGCCCAGGGACTGTGTCTCAAGGTCAACACTGTGTACTGTGCCGCCGACATTGACATTCACAGTCTCAAAAGCCATTGAGTACAGCGAATTATCTGTTATTATCTCGCAGCTGTCGGCGTCTATCAGAAGTCCGGAATACTTTTCAGCTCCGTTTACCTTGACTTCGTAGGCGAGCCTTGCATCTCCGCTTTCGGGACGCGCAAGGACAGTGAGCTCGCTGCTGAGAACGACTGCCCCCTCACCGGCATATTCCTTTGCGGCTGATTCGGCTTCTTCCTGAGTTTTTGCCGCCACGGTACTTATCCTGACAGGAGTGTATCTTCCGTTGAGGGCGATCACATCTCCCGCCGGGCTCACCGTTAATATGAGCTCATTCCCGTAAACAGGGACTCCATTCAATACCTGCTTGTACTTGTAATATGAAATATCCTTGTATGAGGACTTTTCGAGGAAGCTGAGTTCATCCGCCGCATTGCTGAGACCTATCTCGGAGGAGTGGCGTGCAATGAAATCCATTGCTTCCGCTTCTGATGAGATCTTGTCGTCAAAGCTTCCGCTCAGAAGTGAAAAGTCTCCGTTTTCATCAGTGGTGACGCTTAGCTGGGTAAAGGTGCTCTTTTCGGGACCGTTATTTTTTCCTCCGCCGTTCTTTCTGACCTTCAGGAAGTGAACGATGAGAAATACATTAACGATACAAAGCACCAGTATAAGAAGGACACATATCAGTGCTACCGGGAACTTTTTCTTTTTCTTCGGCGGCTGGACCGGCGGTACTTCACCGTAGTATGCCGGTTCCTGATACAGTATCTGCTGCTGTGCGGGCGGGACATCATTCAATGCCGTATCAGGCTGCTGACCATCAAATATGTTTACGTTACTATTCTGCTCCATATTGACCTCTTTCCTTATAGTATGCCACGATGCCTTTTGTCATTGTATATCCGAAATTGTTCCGGAACAATGATCTGGCATCGAACGTGAATATTATATCATATTAAACCATTAATAGCAAGGGGGGCGCGGCAAAAAACTGCCGCTCAGGACGGCTCTGCCGCGAAACAGGCTGCGGCGACACGCCGCTTATATCATATTATGTCTGAAATAGCAAGGGTGCGCGGCGATAAACTACCGTCCCGGAGTGCTCAGCCGTGATACAGGAGGCGGCGACACGCCGCTTATATCTATTATGTCTGAAAAAGCAAGGGCACGCGGCAAAAAACTGCCGTTCCGGACAGCTTTGCCGCGAAACAGGCTGCTGCGATGATAGATACGAACTTTTTCATAATTATTTCTCCTTTTCCGTTTTCCGGATATTATTATCGTTTTGGGAGGAGGTCTTTTCCTCTTCCGTGATTACATAATATCACAGCCCGGGCGCAGATCCAGTATTCAATTCTTCCCCCGAATGCAGCTAAAGCAACGTTTCTGTCAGATAGTGTAGCCTAAGCTACAGGACAGTACAAAATAGTAGTTACTGTATGAAGAAAAAGGATTTAAGGATTACTTAATAATTTCCATGTTATGATAATATCACGGAAGGAGATGGTGATATGTATTTCAACATTCTTAAAAAAGACCTCAGACGCAAAAAGACTGTGAATCTTATAATCCTCGTATTCGTGATACTGTCGGCGATGTTTTTCTCATCGAGCGTGAACAACATCGTCTCGGTCATGGGCGGAGTCGACCGCTTCCTCGATATGGCAGGTATGAAGGACTATTACGTGATAATGTCCGAGTCCGGGGACGGTGAGCCGTTAAGCAGGCTGCTTGACGAGAGCGACGAGATAAAGGGCTACGAAAGCGAGCCGTTTCTGCTCGGTGACGCTGAGATGCTGCGGCTCAACGGCGGCATAATGGAAAGTATGGGTTCAATGTGCATAGTAATGTCAGCCGATGAGATGTGTATGACCTACTTTGACAAGAACGATGAACCCATCACATCTGTCGATGAAGGCAAGGTGATGCTGACAGCCTCTCTCGCTGCAAAGGCAGACATAAAAGAGGGCGACACAATAACCATAGATATGTTCGGTGAAAAGCTCGACCTCGAAATGGCTGGCATCTGCAAGGACGCTATCCTCGGCAACGAGATGACGGACAGTCCGCGGTTCATACTCTCACATGCCGATTACGCAAAGCTCTGTAGCAATGAAACAGTGCGCAGGACCTCGCGCTGTGTATCGTATATCATAGAGACAGACAACGCCGATGCTGTGGAAAAGGCACTTAGCTCTTCTGACGGCTGTATCCTTGACTTTTCAAGAAGTCTTGTAAAGATCACATATGTGATCGGCATATCGGTCGCTGCGATAGTTATGGCGGTAAGCCTGTTCCTGATAGCCATATCATTCGTGGTGCTCCGGTTCACTATCGGCTTTACGATACAGGAGGAATTCCGCGAGATAGGCGTAATGAAGGCGATAGGCATAAAAAACAGCTCGATACGCCTTCTCTATCTCACGAAATATCTCGGCATAGCTCTGATAGGTTCAGTTATCGGATTTTTTGCCGCGATACCGTTCGGGAAAATGCTGCTCGATTCAGTCGGCGGCAATATGGTGCTTGGAAATGACCACCCTGTCCTCATCGGTATCCTATGCTCAGCGGCTGTGGTGGCTGTGATACTCATTTTCTGCTGGAGCTGCACCTCAAAGGTGAAAAAGCTTTCACCGATAGACGCCGTAAGGAACGGTCAGACGGGCGAACGCTTCCGCAAGCACAGGTCTATGAGTCTCAGCCGGAGCCGGCTGCGCGCATCGGGCTTCCTTGCGCTCAACGATGTCCTCAGCAACCCTAAGCAGTCTGCGATACTCACGATCGTTTTCACGCTCTGTGCTCTTCTCGTTATGGTGCTCTCAAGCACCTCCAAGACCCTCGCGAGCGACGAGCTTCTATACATTATAGGAACTACCAAGAGCGACGTTTACCTCGACATCCACTCAAGCACGCGCGAGATACAGAACGAAATAAAGACCTTCAGCGAGGTCGAGAGTGAGATAGAGGAAACTCTTGCGGAAAACGGTATGCCATGTAAGGTGTATACAGAGGGCTTCTACAGTGTTTCCGTCGAATCCGGCGGCAATACATCGACTTGCAGATTTCTCTACTGTCCCGATACCGATACTGCTGACTACGTTTACGGAAGCGGAACTCCTCCGCAGTATCCGAATGAGATAGCGCTCGGATATGCTGCGGCTAAGGAAATAGGAGCAGACGTAGGTGACACGGTCAATATTACTGTGAACGGCAAAAAGGAGCAGTTCATCGTCACTGCGCTTATGGATTCGATGAGCAACCTCGGAAAATGCGGACGCTTTCACAGCTCTTATGAGATAGATGAGAGCTCCGTCGTAAACACGATGGCTCACCAGATAACCTTCAATGACCACCCCGACGATAAAACGATACATGAGCGTATCGAAAAGATAAAGGACATCTATTCCACAAACAGAGTATTCGACAGCGCAGGCTACGTGGACGATTCAACAAAGGCTTCGGGTGCAGTCGCAGGTGTAAAGGACCTCACGATGATACTTTCCGTGCTGATAATCATACTGATAAGCATTCTGCTCGAACGCTCGTTCATATCCAGGGAGAAGGCGGAGATAGCGCTCGAAAAGGCTATAGGCTTCAAAAACCGCTCCGTCATATGGACCCACGTACTGAGATTCATCATCATCGCGGCTGTTTCGGTAGTTATCGCAGCACTGCTGAGCTCGCCTGCAACAGAGCTCATAATGGATCCGCTGTTCGCACTTCTCGGCGCAGTTAAGGGACTGAAATACGACATCGCACCTGTTGAGATGTTCGTTATATATCCGCTCATCGTACTCTCTGCGGTAACAGCCGGTGCCTTCTTCACGGCACTCAGCACGAACAGAATCAAGGCATCGGACACTTCCAATATCGAATAAAAAGGAGATAATGATATGACAAATACTATACTCGATGTAAAGGACCTCTGCAAGACCTACATCATCAATAAAAGACAGAACAATGTTCTTCGCAACGTCAGCTTTCAGATCTCAGAGGGCGAAATGGTAGCGGTCATGGGACCCTCCGGCTCCGGAAAATCCACGCTTCTGTACACGGTCTCGGGTATGGACAGAATGACAGCCGGAAAGGTGGATTTCTGCGGAAAGGATATAAGCAGCCTCAATGACAATGCGCTCGCCAAGATGCGCCTTGACGATATGGGATTCATATTTCAGCAGATGTATATGATGAAAAACCTGTCCGTCATCGACAATATCATCCTTCCTGCCGTGAAATCCGACAAGATAAAGGAATCGCGCAAGGAGACAGTCTCGCGTGCCCGTGAGCTTATGCAAAAGCTCGGTATCAGCGATACTGCCGATAACGATATAAACGAGGTCTCGGGCGGACAGCTGCAGCGCGCCTGCATTTGCAGGAGCATGATAAACCGTCCGCAGATGATATTTGCCGACGAGCCGACAGGTGCCCTCAACCGCGCCTCCTCGGACGAGGTGATGGACGAGCTCGAAAAGCTAAACAGCGAGGGAACTACGCTCATGCTCGTAACTCACGATTCAAAGGTAGCCGCAAGATGTTCAAGAGTGCTTTTCATAGTTGACGGGAACATCAAAGGAGAGTATAATATAAAAAGAGAAAAGCCTCTCCGTGACAGGGAGCGTGAGCTCAACAACTGGCTGCTCGAAATGGGCTGGTGAGCGCGGAAGGTACTGATAACTGTTCGGAGGTATCGTATGGTCGATATTCTTATAGTTGAGGATAACAGCGAGCTCTGCGGGCTGCTGTGCGAATTTCTCCGCGCCGAGGGATACGTTGTGAGCTCTGCCGACAGCGGCGAAAAAGCCCTTGCTCTGTATGAAAAATACGGAGCAAGGCTCGTTCTGCTCGATATAAACCTCCCCGGGATAGACGGATTCAGCGTCTGCAAGCGGATACGTGCAAGGGAGAATACTCCTATCATCATCCTGACCGCCCGTGGGGACAAGGAGGATAAGCTCAACGGCATAGTCCTCGGAGCTGACGATTACATCGAAAAGCCTTACGATATTGATATACTTATCGCCAAGATAAAGGGCATCTTCAAGCGCAGGCTCGCCATAGATGTCATCACTGACGGCGACATCGCCCTTGACCTTGCAAACGAAACTGTCACAAAAAACGGCGAGCTGCTGAATATGACCGCAAAGGAATTCGAGCTCCTGCGTCTGCTCATCGAGAATAAGGGACAGACCATTACAAAGCAGATGCTGTTCGACAGGATATGGGGCACGGACAGCGAATCCGAGCCGCAGACCCTCACCGTGCATATAAAATGGCTCCGCGAAAAGGTCGAGCCGGACCCGAAAGCTCCGAAACGTATCCTGACCGTATGGGGCAAGGGCTACCGCTGGGAGGGCTGATATGCGACGCTTTGACAGGCTGCTCATAGCCATTCCGCTGCTGTTCCTGCTTGTCATCGCCGTGACAGACATTATCCTGCTGAGGAATGAAGGTGCGGATAAACAGTATATCGTCGATGCGAACCGTATCGAGCAGCAGCTGCTGAGCGGCGAAGCTCCTTCGGCTGACGAGTATCCCTCTGTTACCGCGATAGAAAAATATGACGGCAGCGAAGGATTCTTCCGCAGCAGCGGCGAATACCTCATAAGAGAGGTAAACGGCGAGCTTTACCGTATCGAATATACCGACAAAGATACATCGCCGCACATAGGGACAGCTATAGCAGCCGATGCTGCTCTTGCCGTGCTGCTCCTGCTGATTATGGCGGTGCTGCTGTATATCAGGCAGAATATACTCAAGCAGTTCACTAAGTTGAACGATGTTCCGCTTCAGCTCGCAAAGGGAAATCTCTCCGAGCCGCTGAAGGAAAATAAAAGCCGATTTTTCGGCAGATTCGTATGGGGGCTCGATATGCTCCGCGGCGAGCTTGAACAGTCAAAGACAAACGAGCTCGAACGCGCACGCAAGGAAAAAACCATGCTGCTCTCGCTGTCGCACGATATCAAGACTCCGCTCGCAGCCATAAAGCTGTATTCAAAGGGGCTTTCGCGCGGACTGTTCGATACTGAGGAGAAAAAGCACGAGGCAGCAGAGAATATAAGCTCGAAGACCGACGAGATAGAGGGCTATCTCACAAAGATGACAGACAGCCTCAACAATGACTTTATGAGCTTTGAGGTCAGTGTCGGCGACATTTATCTCTCGTCCGTGATAAGCAGGATAACCGCGTATTATTCGGATAAGCTCGCAATAAACGGCACTGAGTTCAGCGTTGATGAGTACGCCGATTGTATGCTGTCGGCAGATGGCGACAGACTTGAGGAGGTATTGCAGAATATCTTTGAGAATGCAATAAAATACGGCGACGGTCACGACATTTCTATGAGCTTCGCCGACGAGGAGGACTGCCGCCTTATCACAGTTTCAAATTCGGGCTGCACTCTCCGCGATGAGGAGCTTGACCACATCTTCGACAGCTTCTGGCGCGGCTCCAATACCGGAAGCAGGCAGGGGAGCGGTCTGGGGCTGTATATCTGCCAGCGCCTTATGAACGAAATGGGCGGAGATATTTTTGCCGAGATAAAAAACGGAAGAATGAGCGTCACGATAGTGTGCAGAAAATGCCGATGACTTTTTTCATCGCCTGCCTTTTTTGAACGGATACAAAAACGCAGACCGGCTTCGCCCGATAAAAGCGAAGCCGGTCTGCTATTGCCGCGAAAGCGCCCGGGGGTACAGTCCTCCGGGCGCTTTCATTAACGTAAATAGCAAGTCACAGAGCAGTAAGGCTGCGGAACCGGATGAAGGAGGACACCCTTTTGTGCGTTATCCTTAGCGGAAACAGTGGGCTGCCGAACCGTGATCCTGCGTTACGTATTCGGAGCCCACGAAACTGCCCGAGGGTGCTCACCTCTGCGTGCTATACTGAACGGAAAAAGTGGGCTACCGAGCTTTGAACTTGCGTTCTGAACTCAGTGACCCACGAAACAGGCTGAAGGGACACCCTTCATGCTTCCAGCTTTTTCAGGAATGCTCTTGTTCTGTCATTTGAGGGATTGTCGATAACGTCCTCGGGACGTCCCTGCTCGACGATGACACCGCCGTCCATAAATATCACCTTGTTCGATACGCTCCTTGCGAAGTCTATCTCGTGAGTGACTATGAGCATCGTCATTTTCTCTGAGGCAAGCTCGCGGAGTACCTTCAGTATCTCAGCCGTGAGCTCGGGGTCAAGCGCAGATGTGGGCTCGTCGAAGAAGAGCATTTTCGGCTTCATTGCGAGCGCCCTTGCGATAGCCACGCGCTGCTGCTGACCGCCCGAGAGCTGGTAAGGATAATAGCCGCCCTTGTCGGCAAGCCCCATTTTTTTGAGCAGCTCGTTTGCTGTCTTCATAGCCTCGTCCTTGCTTTGCCTGAGCACATTTATCGGAGCATCTGTGATGTTCTTCAATACCGAGTAATGCGGGAACAGGTTGAAATTCTGGAAAACGAGTCCGAAAGTGTGCTTGATGTCAGTCAGCTCTCTCTTTGATACATATACAGGTTTGCCGTTTTCTTCCTTGACTGCGGTCTTTCCGCAATAGCTCATACTTCCGCCGTCTATGGTCTCGAGCATGGAGATGCAGCGGAGAAACGTGGATTTTCCCGAGCCCGAAGGACCCAGTATCGATACCACCTCGCCCTCGGCTACGCTCAGGCTGATGTCCTTCAGCACGTTTAGCTCGTCAAAGCTCTTTTTTACATTTTTTACTTCCAGCAGATCCATTTCTGTCACCTCCGAATTATCTGAAATAGTTCATCTTTTTCTCGATGTGGTCCATAGCAAAGGCTACGACCGCGTTGAATATGTAGTAGAATACGCCTGCGATGAACAGCGGCAGGATAGTTGCCTCTGATGCTGCGACCTGCTTTGCAAGCGTGAACATCTCTGCATATGAGATAGCGAATGCGAGAGATGTGTCCTTTACCAGCGTGATGACCTCGTTTGTGATGGATGGTATGATGTTCTTGAACATCTGCGGCATCACAATCTTGAAGAAGGTCTGCGACTTTGAATAGCCGAGTATCTCGCAAGCCTCGTATTGTCCTTTGGGAACAGCCTGTATGCCCGAGCGGTATATCTCGGCGAAATAAGCGGCATAGTTCAGCGTGAAGCCGATGATAACGGCGTAGAACCGGTAGTGTGCAGAGGTCTGTATACCGAAAAGATAATACGGTCCGAAGAATACCACAAGCAGCTGTAGCATAAGCGGAGTTCCGCGGACCACTGAGATATACAGCTTTACCAGCCAGCTCAGGGGCTTTATTTTGCTCATTCTGCCCATAGAGATTATCAGTCCGAGAGGCAGTGAGAAGAGGAGGGTGAGAAAGAATATCGCGAG
>Ga0310697_10003720_pt1 | contig 15324 bp, 13 predicted proteins | sample 172DNAGHGlowgp2_FD_203883 | JGI IMG/M metagenome (GOLD analysis project Ga0310697, IMG submission 203883) | Sheep rumen microbial communities from Palmerston North, Manawatu-Wanganui, New Zealand - 1728 DNA GHGlow gp2 (v2) (version 2) | ecosystem: Host-associated > Mammals > Digestive system >... | reverse complement strand
ATATCCAAGATATGAGTTGAGTGGAACTGATCTTTATGAGGCAGAAAAGAACAGTAATAGTGATTACTGGCGTAAAACCTATACTATCACATCTGATGGTCAGGCTGAGACGATAACTTATACCAAGTCACTGGAAAACATTGTGTCCTATCAAGAAGGTGAAGATATTGCTTCCCTTACAAGAACAGAGAGAACTGATTATTCGTTCCACATTAGATGCTCTAATGGTGCAGCTGGTTATCCAGCTAACACTACTGCCAACAAGATTATAACATTACCAGCAGGCTGTTATAAAATGTACACTTCGGTTTGGGGAAACTCTACACATAGCTTTACATTCAAGAAAGGTGACGAAAATTTATTGGTAATCAACTGCAATGGTAATATTCAAGATGTTAATGTTTCATTTACACTGACTGGAAGCACAGATATTACGGTCACAGCATCTTATAATACTTCCAATAGAGGTATTGATTATGTGTTCTTCCAAGAAGTTAATTCTGTCTCCGGCACCCTCCCCTCCAGCGGCTACGGCTCCCTTGCCTCTGCCTACGGTCTTGACTTCAGCAAAGCCACTGGCCTGACCGCTGCCTACGTGGTGACGAACATCACGAAGGATGCCGTGACGCTGACCAGCGTCAACGAGTTGCCCGCCAACAGCGGTATGATTCTGAAGGGCGCTGCCGGTGCTACCTATAGCATTCCGGTGAAGGCTGATGCTGCCTACGCTGGCACGAACAAGCTGTATGCCGCCGTTGAGGCCTACGACTGCGCCGCCAACGAGGTGTACATCCTTCAGGGTGGCCTGTTCCATCTGGTGACTGCCGCCAGCACCGTTCCCGCCGGCAAGGCTTACCTGAAAGCCACCGACGTCCCCGAAGAAGCCCGTTCGCTTGGCTTCCTGTTTGGCGACGACGAGACAAATGGCATCAATGCGGTGAGCAGCAACCAGAAGGGCAGCGAGTTCTACAACCTGCAGGGCTTGCGCGTGGACGCTCCCAAGAAGGGCATGTACATCGTGAATGGAAAGAAGGTTATCATTAAGTAAATCAAATGGAGGACAAAGAAATGAAAAAGACATATCAGAACCCGACGACAAAGACCGTCAAGATATACACTGTGCAGATGATTGCCGCCTCTGAGCAACTGGGCTTCGGCGCCCCCGTCAGCACCGCAGCAGGTACAGACTCTCGCCAAGGCGGCGACTTCTGGGACGACGAGGACGAATAAAAAGAACCACATGAAGGCAATTACGCCAATTTCTTTCAGAAGATAAACGGCTGCACGGCCAGCCCGTGAGGGTTTCGCCGTGCGGCCTTTTTCTCCCGCCCCGCGCGGGCGGAGATGAGAAAAGTAGTTATTATTTGTTAGTTTTGCCGTGCGGCCCCGGAGGGGCTGGCGGCAGATGAAAGTTAATTAGTTAGTTTGGCCTCGCACTTAGTCCGCGAGGATGTCAGTGGGGCCATTGTAGTACCAAAATCTAAGGGTGGCGGCTGTCCGTGAGGACGGTCGCCACCGCTTGCTATTCCACCCTTATGTTCAGCCGGCGACAGCTGCCGTTGTTGCTGAACTCCACCACGGCCTCGCCTTGTTCGTCGGTGTTGACGACGGGGTTCCAGTAGAGTGTGCGCCGCGTGTCGCTGTCGGGGAGGTCGTCGCCGTAGAGTGGGAAGCTGAAGTTGTATTGTGGCGAGAGCGTGGCGTAGTGTATGTGGCGCGCCCTGTACTTGTCGGCGCCCCACGACCGGCTGGTGGTGACGCTGATGAGCACGGGTCGCCGGCTGTTCATTTCCGGTGGCAGCTGGTAGCGCGCCACGTCGACGTTGTCCTTGCGGATGGCCAGCGTCAGGGCCTCGTTCATCATGGGCGGCTCGGCCTCCACCTTCCCGTCGACCACCCACACCACTGGGCGGTTGCGGCAGGTCAGCCGCTGCTGGAGCGTTCCGCCTGGTGTGAGTTCCGTCGAGAGGCTGAAGTCGGCGTCGTATGAGGGCAGCCACGCGTCGAGCGTCGGTATGTCGAGTGCGTCGCGCGCCTTGCCGTCTGTCCGGCTGTTGCCCTCCAGCAGGAGGTCCAGTGCGCGGTTGCAGTCGATGGTGGTGGTGTCGGGGTATGGCTGCGGTGCGTGGAACAGTTGGATGAACAGCCTCTTCCGCTGTTTGGCGCTGGCCACCCACAGCGAGACGGGGATGTCTCTCCCGTCGCGTTCCAGTCTTCGCATGTTGGCGGCGAAGAGTCCCTGCCGTCCGGTCTTGACCGTCTGTTCGTGGCCCGGTTGCCTCACCACCAGTTTCACGTCGGCCACGGGTTGCCCCTGTTCGTCCACCACCCGTCCGCGCACGTGTTCGTCGGTCTCTGGCAGGTGTTTTTTCACGAAGCGCTGCCGCCCGCCCATTGTCTTCAGGTCGTGCCGCAGGGTGCCGTCGGCGTGGCGCAGCGTCCTTTCCTGCAGCCACTGCCGGTAGGGCGTCTGCTGCGGTCCGAAGTCGCGTTCGGCGTCGGTGACGCAGAGCAGGTAGGAGGTCTTCGCCTCCCCCTTCAGCCTGAGTCTCACTTTGCAGTAGGGTTTCAGTCCGTCCTTCGGCCCCACCACCTCGCAGTTGGGCTGCTGCCATTCCATCGGTCTGCGGGCCACGGTGTCCATCCTCAGTGTGCCTGTCGTGTCGATGGCCGCCACGCGGTTGTGTCCCGGCTGCAGGTCTTGTCCGTTGGCCCACTGTCGCGCCAGCGGAGCGAGGCTGTCGCCGGTCACGATGCGCTGCGCCACCACGTTGCCCGAGTGTGTCAGCAACAGCAGGAGCGTGTCTCCTGCGGCGTTGTCTGTCCCGTCGGGTGTCGGCGTGTGTGGTGCGGTGTGTGGTGCGTCGTGTGTGGTGGGAGGCGTCTGATCCCCCGTTGGCTCCCGTCTGATGTCGATTTGCCGTTCATACACGTCGCTGAGGCCCCAGTTGAGTTGGTGGTGGGTGTAGGCCCTGAGGGTGTAGGTGCCTTCGCGCAGGGTTTGGGGCAGTGCCACGCCCGTGTCGAGGTAGCCCTCGTCAAGGTCGTATCGCCTGTCCATCACCTTCTTCCCCCTTGGGTCGAGCAGTTGCAGGTGCATCACGCGGCTCAGGTTGGTGGGCCTGTGGCTGTCTGAGCGTTGCACGACAGCCGAGAGCCACATCGTCTCTCCCGGCATGTATCCGTCGTGGTCGGTGTGTATGTAGATGTCCTCCTGCGGATAATAGGCGTTGAAGGCCCGTATGTTCGCCGCCATGTTGAGGAGTGCCTGTCTGGCGCTTGGGCGCCCGTGTCCGTTTGTCTCGCCGGTCGTTGCGGTCTGCTTGAGTCGCAGTGCGGCGAGGCTCTTGACGGCCTGTTCCTCGTCCAGCGTTCGCTTCACGATGACGTTCTTCTCCCAGAAGAGGCTGTCGGTGCCCTGTTCCTCGATGGTTTTTCTGAGGTTGCCTTGTTCCCTGAGCCGTTTTTTCCCCTTGAAGTGTTTCTTCCCCATGTTGAACATGATGGCTCGGCTGACCGACACCGTTCCGTCGGGGTAGGTGGTCTTTGCCACGGTGGCCGCCTCCTCCACCTCGCTGAATCCCTGCCTTGTGGTGTAGCAGACGGTCAGTCCCAGGTCTTGCCTCATCTCGACGGTGCTTCCGTCTGCCATCTTTGATGTGAGGAAGGCCCCCTTCACCTGCCCTTCCAGCCGCAGCAGGTCGAGCGTTTTTCCGTCGACGTAGAGGTCGCCTTCCACGATGGAGCCCTTCACGCCCTCGCGTGCCTTGTAGTGTAGCAGGTAGATGAGGCTGCTGTCTGCCCCCACCAGCCTGTCGTAGCTGATGTCATAGCGTTGGAGGTATCCTTTGGGTGCGTTTCTGACGAGCGGCACGCTGTATCCGAGTGCGTCTGGCTGCTTTGCCACGGGCATCACCTGCATGCTCAGGTGGTAGTTGAGTATGGTGGGTCCTGCCTGTCGGTGTGGCTCCAGCGATGCGCTGCGTCCGTTGACGAGTTTCAGGTTTCGCAGTCCGTATGCGCACTGTCCGTCGAAGAAGGCCTCGGTCAGTTCGCTGTTCAGTCCGTTGTTTCGCGTCAGTGCGCGGTAGAAGAAGTTGCTGCGCACGTCGCTGTTGCGTCTGAGGCTGGCCTCGCAGTGCTTGGCGATGCGCGAGAGGAATCCCTTCTCTCCCTTCACCTCGACGCCTGTGAGTTGCCTCACGTAGGGCTTCAGGGCGATTTTTCGCCCCACGCGCCTCGCCTCCACGACCCCTTTCTCGTAGCCGACATACGTCACGGCGATCTTTTCCCCCTCCTCTGTGTCGAGCACAAACTGCCCCTCGTGGTTGGTCACGGTGGCAGGGCCTCCTGGCACGCCCACGCTGGCATAGGGCAACGGTTCGCCCGTCTGGGCGTCCACCACCGTTGCCTCCACCCTGACGGTCTGCCCGAGGGCGCAGCCCAGGCACGCCAGCAGGGCCAAGACGGAAACCAATCGTCGCATCCCTACATGGTATTAACGCCCCGGCCCCCAAAAATATTGTGTTTAGAATTTAGAGTTAAGAGTTTGGCCTGTATTATTCACAGCAGGAGTTTGGGAGTATAGGAGTTTGGGAGCATAGGAGTTTGGGAGTATAGGAGTTTGGACAATAGACATAGCGCTGTATGCAACCTGTATCCACCTTTGGCAAAGCCGAGGCGAACAAAAACTATTGTCCAAACTCCTATTCTCCCAAACTCCCAAACTCCCACGACGATAGTCATAGCGCTGTATGCAACCTGTATCCACCTTTGGCAAAGCCGAGGCGAACACTTGCTGAGACATTCAGATCATGACGTTCTCTATACGGGCGGCCACGTTTTTCAGCCCGCGCTGTATGAGTTCGCGGTTTCTGCCATGAGGTACAGAAATGCCGGCGCGATATTTCCGCATAAGAGACGGGTTGATGCCTATCCATTCGGCAAAGCCTGACGCATTGAGAAAAGGGCAGCTTTCAAACAGGTTCTGAAACGACATCTTCATACTGTCCATTTCGTCGCGCGGCACGATGGGGAAATGCTCTTCCTCGTAGTCGGCCACCATGTCTGAAATCATGTCCAGTTCCAGCAGGTTGTTGTCGTCCAACGGGGTTTCATTGTTCACCACCTTCAGCAATTCGTTGATGCGGTCGCAAGCAGCACGGTACTGCGCTTCGTTCTTGATATGTGCCATAATCTCTGAATGATGAGTAACGACTCAAATATGGTTTATAAGAAACATCACCTTTTCTTAAACACTACGAATTGCGCGAATTGTTGCGTATGGAGGACAATTCGTTTGATTCGCATAATCCGCAATCTGCGCTTAAAAAAGGTAGTTGTGTTCATCTACTACTAATGTCTTTTATTCTGTCGTATTCACTATGCGTTCCTACAAAGCGGACGTACACCTTCTGGTTGACAAACAGGACAATCGCCACTATGCGGTAGTTGTTGCCTTTGATATTGAAGACGTAGCGGTCGTTGCCCACATAGTCCACAGAGTTGAAGGTCTGCCTCATGTCGCTGAAGTTTCGCCAGTAGGCTTTTGTCACGGCCTTGTACCATTCCTTCAATGGTTCGGCAGCATCGGCATGGACGGCGATGAAATCACGCAGGATGGCAAAGGAAATGACTCTCATTGTGTCTAATCTTGCTGCAAAGGTAACGAAAATGTTTCTGTCTTGCAAGAAAAGGAACGGAAATGTTTCTGTCTTGTGTGCATTTTTAACATTTTCTTAATTCGTAATTCCTACTCGCTAAAGGCGATAACTCTAACCTATATTATTCATTGTGGGAGTTTGGGAGTTTGGGAGTATAGGAGTTTGGACAACAGTTTTGTTCGCCTCGGCTTTGCCAAAGGTGGATACAGGTTGCATATAGCGCTATGACTATTGTCCAAACTCCTATACTCCCAAACTCCTATACTCCCAAACTCCCAAACTCCCAAACTCCTGCTGTGAATAATACAGGCTAAATTCTTAAATGCATGAATGATGCAAGTTAAACTTTATTAAAAGGGGGCGGGGAGTGGCGTTATGTGGGAAAATGCACATAACTTTGCAGACCACGAGAGAACGGGGCGTCGCTGCCAACCCTCGCGACGGCAAAACAGAGAAAAGCATGAGCACTGTCATCTATCCATCTCCCATCTTCGGCCCCGTGCACAGCCGGAGGCTGGGTGTGTCGCTGGGCATCAACCTGCTGCCCGCCGACGGCAAGGTGTGCACCTTCGACTGCATCTACTGCGAATGTGGCTTCAACGCGGACCGTCGGCCCTCGCTGCCGCTGCCGACGCGCGAGGAGGTGGCCCGCGCCCTTGAGGCGCGCCTGCGGGAGATGAGCCAGCGCGGCCCTGCGCCCGACGTGCTGACCTTTGCGGGCAACGGCGAGCCGACGGCCCACCCCCATTTCGCGGAGATCATCGCCGACACCCTCGCCCTGCGCGACCGCTATTTCCCCGAGGCCAAGGTGTCGGTGCTGAGCAACGCCACGCAGGCGCTGCGCGGTGAGGTGAGGGATGCGCTGCTGCTGGTGGACAACAACATCCAGAAGCTGGACACCGTCTCGCCGGAGTACATCCGCCGTGTGGACCGTCCGCAGGGGCACTACGACGTGCGCCGTGTGGTGGAGTCGCTGCGGTGGTTTCGCGGCCATGTCGTCGTGCAGAGCATCTTCTTGGGCGGGGCCTACGAGGGGTTCGACTGCGACAACACGGGCGAGGCCTACGTCGGGCCGTGGCTCGACGCCCTGCGGGAGATAGGTCCGCGACAGGTGATGGTCTACACCATCGACCGCGAGACGCCCGCCCGGGGGCTGAGAAAGGCCGCGCCCGAGCGGCTCGACCAGATAGCCGCCCGGGTGCGGGCTTTGGGCATCGACTGCTCGGTGTCGTATTAGGGGGGGGCTCACTCCCCCCGCTCTTCCTTCATCACCTTCAGGGTCTCCTTGATGACGGGGTCGCGCTGGTTCAGATACTGCGTCAGCGCGGCCTCGTTCTGTATGTTGTAGATGATGCGGCAGGTGATGTATTCTTCGAGCAGCCGGTGGCTCTTTTGTATCATCAGGTTGCGCCGCTTCAGTCCGTTCTTCTCGGCCCACTGTGCGAACTTCTCGACCAGGTCCTGTCGCTTCAGGTGGCGCTCCAGGGCCGGCATGTCCTCCAGGCCGGCCAGTTCCTTGCGGTGGGTGTCGGTGTACTGGTAGGCATAGTTGAGGATGAGTCCCCGCATGGCCGCCTCCTTGTAGTAGGAGGTGTAGTCGGAGGTGTCTTCGGGCACGAAGATGTCTGGCGTGATGCCTCCTCCCCCGTAGACGACGCGCCCCCCCACGGTGTGGTATTCCGGTCCCTCGTGCTTGATGCTGTCGGCGGAGTAGAACTCTCCCCTCTGCAGCCTCTGCACCAGGTCGCCCGCATAGTCATCCTCTCCGCCCGGTGTGTAGGGCTTCTGTATGCACCGCCCCGAGGGTGTGTAGTAGCGTGCGATGGTGAGCCTCACCATCGAGCCGTCGTTGAATGCGACTGGCGTCTGGACGAGTCCCTTGCCGAAGGACCGCCGCCCCACGATGGTTCCGCGGTCGTTGTCCTGTATGCATCCGGCCAGTATCTCCGCCGCCGAGGCCGAGGTCTCGTCGATGAGCACCACGAGCGGCATGGAGCGGTAGCTGCCCCGCCCGTCGCTGTAGTAGTCTTCGCGCGGCGACTTTCGCCCCTCGGTGTAGACGATGAGGCGCTCTTTGGGCAGAAACTCGTTGGCCACCTGCACGGCGGCGCGCAGATAGCCGCCCGTGTTGCCCCTCAGGTCGAGCACCAGGCCCTGGAAGCCCTGCTGCGAGAGTTGCGCCAGGGCCACGAGCAGTTCCATGTAGGTGCTTTCGCTGAACTTCTTGATCTTGATGTACCCCGTCTCGCCGTCCATCATGTAGACGGCTGCGATGCTGTGTGTGGGTATCTCGCCTCGTGTGACGCTGATTTCGCGCAGGTTCTTCTCTCCCCAGCGCTTCACGCCCAGCTTCACTTTCGTCCCTTCGGGTCCCTTCAGTGTGTGGATGGCCCTGTCGTTGGTCAGTTCCTGGCCTGTGAAGTCGTTGCCGTCGACGCTCACGATCATGTCGCCCGCCAGCACTCCGGCGCGCTCAGAGGGTCCTCCCTGTATGACGTTCTGCACGCGCAGGGTGTCGTCGCGTATGACAAACTCGATGCCTACGCCCGAGAACGAGCCGCTCAGGTCGTCTTCCGCCTGTTGGGCGTCCTTGGCCGAGATGTAGGTGCTGTGCGGGTCGAGTTCTGAGAGCAGCACGGGCATGGCCTTCTCGACGAGGTCTCCCACGCTGACGGTGTCGACATACTGGTCGTCCACGATGTGCAGCAGGTTCTGCAGTTTGTTGCTGCCGGCGTTGATGATGCTCAGCCGCTGTCCGCCGGCGAAGTGGCTCCCGTAGAAGGTGCCTGTCAGCAGTCCCACCACGACGGCCAGCGCGAGGTAGAGGGGCATGAAACGGTGGTTCTTCATGTCTCAATCTCTAAGTATTCCACGTCCACCCCGGCCCTCTCCAGCAGGTCGATGCCGTCGCTGAGCCGGTATTTCTCGCCGTAGACCACACGCCGTATGCCGGCCTGTATGATGAGTTTTGCGCACTCGATGCATGGCGATGCGGTGATGTAGATGGTGGCGCCGTCGCTGTTGTTCGACGAGCGGGCCAGTTTGGTGATGGCGTTGGCCTCGGCGTGCAGCACGTAGGGCTTGGTGAGGCCCGCCTCGTCTTCGCATACGTTCTCGAACCCGCTGGGTGTGCCGTTGTATCCGTCGCTGACGATCATCTTGTCCTTCACGACCAGTGCGCCCACCTGCCGCCGTTGGCAGTAGCTGTTTTCGGCCCAGATGCGTGCCATGCGCAGGTATCTCCCGTCCAGCCTTCGTTGCTTCTCGTCCATGCCGTTGGGTTTGTTCATGTCTTGGTTTCGGCTGCAAAGGTACGAAATAAAACGCAACGCGACGAGAAAAACGGCAGTTTTTTCTTCGTCCCAACAACTCGCCAGTCCAAAAGCCTAAGAGTTCAAAAACTTGTATTACCAATTTTTTTGATGCAACCAAGAAACACGCTACAAAATGACACAACTGAGGATTGTCAGAAACGGGCCGTCAGGGAACTGAAGCGGAAGATGACCGCATTCCGTAGCCGTCAGGCGATGGTCCTACAGTTCCACCGAAAGATATGCCGTAGCCATCAGATGACGTTTCCGCAATTGCCTCAAAGACAGGCATTCCCCCGTTATCTTCCAAATCTTTCTCCACTTATCTGCAGATTTTCGCGCAAAAGGGGGTTTCTTTCCAAACTATTTTGTAATTTTGCAGGCAGAATGAAACATAAGGATATTGCCGTCAAACCGTATCTCATAGAGAAGCTGAAGCTGGAGCACTGCCTGTGGAGCTATCAGAGCGACACTGTGCAGGACATCCCCGACGATGTCCTGGTGGAGTTGGTGATGCTGTATCTTGACATCGACGAGATCGACCTGCTTTTCCAGCTCTTCGACTACAAGACGGTGAAGCGGGCCTGGATAGAAAACGTGGTGGCACAGGGAGAACGCTACTATAACCTGAACTACTTCTTCGCCTGGTACTATTTCCACGCCAAGCAGCCCCGCAAGTACGTCAAGGCTATGGCTACGCGGCAGCTCAACAAACGACTTGCAGTATGAACCAGCAGCCGCTTGCCCCCCATACAGGACGGATTATCGAGGCGGTGAGCCGTCTGGAGTGCATCAAGCCTTTCGTCTTGGTGGGTGGAACGGCGTTGTCCATACAGTTGAAAAACCGCCAGAGTGAAGACCTGGACTTCATGAGGTGGAAGCAGGACAAGGCAGACACGTTAGACATAGGCTGGCCCGCCATCCAGCGCGAACTGGAGACTGTTGGTAATGTTGAGGACATCCAGGTGGCAGGCTTCGACCAAGTGTTGTTCGTAGTTGATGGCGTGAAGATTTCTTTCTATGCCGCTCCTCGCAAGCGTATTCCTGCGATGAAAGAGATACCCTATCTGAACAACATACGCCTGGCAGACATAGAGTCAATCGGAGTGATGAAGATGGAATCCATGATGCGGCGCAGTAAGTTCCGCGACTATTACGACATTTACTCCATCCTGATGAGCGGCGTGGATATCCGCAAACTCATTCCGATGGCACTGGAACATTCCGGCCACCGTCTGAAGACAAAAGGACTCTTGGCGATGCTGACCAATGGCGACCTGTTCCGCAAGGATGAGCAGTTCGGGCACTTGCAGCCTGTGTATGATGTCAGTGCCAGAGACATAGAAAACTATCTCAAAGGGCTGCTTCTATAAAAAGTTGCTGGAAACCCCTTTGAGTGAAATAAACTATTTGGAGTTTGTCCGAAATACGCTATTTTGGGGCGATTTGCCTATCGTGCTGGCTTTGTGACGCTTGTGTATTTCCCGGTTTTGGGCGGAGTGCGCCGGCGCAGCAAAAGTGCCACTTCTGGCCTCCGACTGTGGCACTTTTGGCCTCCGACTGTGGCACTTCTGGCCTCCGACTGTGGCACTTTTGACCTCCGAAAGTGCCACATGTTTTTGCCAACATCATGGGAAGAAATCTGTGCCCTCTGTGTCCCCCTTGATTAAAAAGACACTTACGGCAGTTGTATCCAAAAATAGGACGGGCGGAGTAGACGGCCACCACGGAGCGACCATACGTCCTGGCATCAAGGCGTTGGCCATCCGTGCAGAGGCTTCTGCATCCTTTTGCACCCAAAATTTTGCAGGGTCGCGAAATGTTCGTAATTTTGCGGCCTCATTCATCCTTTGAGAAGACATGACACCTGTAGAATACTCTCAACTGAACGCCTTCGCGCGCCTCGACGGAGTGCGCTTGGCCGTGGCCTGGACGGTCAGTTTCGCCTGCTACGTGGCCTCGTTCTCGTGGTCGGCGATGAGCCTGATGGCCCTGCTGCCCGTGCTGGCCACGCCCCTGCTGATGGGCCGTATGACAGGCCGCTACGTGGCGGTGGCCCTCGGAGGCAAGTCCACGGTGGGCCGCCGCTACCTCTACGCCATGATGCTCTTCTTCTATGCGGCCCTGCTCTTCGCCTTCGTCCAGTGGCTCTATTTCGCCTACCTCGACCACGGCCAGATGCTCAACTGGGTGGAGCAGACGGCGGCCACACCCGACGGGCAGCAGGCCCTCGCCGCCTACGGACTGGACAAGGAGTTCGACTCCACGATGGCCATGCTGCGCTCGCTGCGCCCCATCGACCTGGCGCTGAACATCCTCAGCACCAACCTCATGCTGGGGCTCGTGGTGTCGCTGCTGGCTATGGCCTTTGTCCGCACCACGCCGCCGGCGCACCTGCGCAAGCCATGAGAGCCTGCGCCCTGCTCATGCCGCTGCTGCTGGCCTGTGCCGGCGCCGCCGCCCAACAGCCGCCGGCCTTCCGCCTGGAGACGGAGGGGGCGGGCCGCAGCGTGCTGGTGTTGTCCGCTGGAGGGCGACAGAGCCGCTGGCCGCTGCCCTATCCCGTCTACGGCTTCGCCGAGGCCGACCTGGCGGGCGACTCGCTGGCCGAGTGCGTGGTGGGCGTGGTGAAGACGACACGCTACGACACCGTGCCGCGCCGCCGGCTCTTCATCTTCCACCAGGTGGAGGGACACGTCCGGCCGCTGTGGATGGGGTCGCGACTGGGCGTGCCCATCGACAGCTTCCGGTGCGAGGGCGACAGCCGCAGCGTGGTGGTCAGCACGCACAGGCCCGACGGGACGCCCGCCGAGGCGGAATACCGCTACGGGGACTTCGGACTGCAGTTCCACCGCTGGCTCACGCGCTGACACATCATGTCACAGCCGAGTTGCAATTAAGTGGATGAACACAGCAACATTTTAACAACGGATTTTACGGATTGCAAGGATGTCTGCCTGTGCAGCCCAAATCCGCTAATCCGTAAAATCCTTTGTCCATAAAAGTACATTATAATTTGTATAAACCAATTTTGAACAGTTGCTTATCTTTAACGACTACGAATTTAACGAATCAAACGAAGAGTCCACTTGAAAAAGCCAATCGTAAACCTGTCATCAGACAATACTGAAAGCATGACAAAAAACACAGGCAACAAACTTACATTCCGCCTCGCACTGGCCGCAGCGCTGCTGTGGCCCGAGGCCATCCAGGCCCAGCAGTTTCGCCTGGACGTGGAACCCATGAACCACACCATCGACCTCCGTCAGGACGTCTCGCAACTCAGCCTCTGCGAGGCGCGCGTCCTGCGCAACGCTCTGGCCGCGAGACAGGGCTACTGCTTCATGTCGGCAGACCTGCGCGGACTGTTCGCCTCCACCACCTGGTACGACTCGCTGATGGAGCGACGCTGGTGGGCCGAGGAGGAGGGCGTGGAGCCGTGGAGCGAGACGCCGGCCAAGGCGATGAAGCCCATCGCCTACTCGGCAGAGGAACTGGCCTTCATCAAGCGGCTGAAGGCCCGCGAGGAGCAACTGCGCCGCCGCAACTTCATCGTGGCAGACACCACACAGGCGCGAGGGGCAGGGCCGCTGCGCGTGAACATCGGCAACATCGCCAACCCCTTCCAGCTGGCACATTTCCCGCAGACACTCAAGGACAAACTGGCCGAGCAGGGCTTCGCCATCGTCGCCGCGCAACACGAGCAACTGTTCCACGTCTACGAGAACAACGACTACCACCAGATGCCGTCGTTCGTCACCACCGACCTCTACCTCCAGCTCTACCACGTCTATTTCGACGCCCTGCTGAAGGAGACCGAACACCACCGGCTGATGCCCGCCGTGAGGCAACTGTGCCACATGGCGCACAACGGGGCCCTGCTTGCCGCCAAGACGCGACGCTGGCGGGGAATGGAGGACGAGGCGCAGTGGGTGGCCGACTACTTCGACGTGGCCCTCTGCCTGCTCGACGGGCGGCAGACCGCCGGCGGACAGGCGGCGGCACGGGTCGACGCGGAGCTGGCGCGATGCCTGAAGGCCGAAGACGCCTACTCCGACTTCATCGGGCAGCCCGAGGCACCGTTCATGTACAGCCTGTTCCGTCCGAGGGGCCACTACGCCGACAACGATTCGCTGAAGCAGTATTTCCGTGCCATGATGTGGCTGCAGACCGTGCCCTTCGCCACCGACAAGGACGCGCAACTGAGGCGAGCCGCCGTCATGGCCGACCTGCTGCTGGGCAACGACACGATCAAGGCCCTCTATCGGCGCATCGCCTCGCCACTGGACCTGCTCGTGGGACTGCCCGACGGCGTCAGCGTGGTCGACATGGGCGAAGCCATGGGCGGGCAGTGGCAAATCGCCACCGAGCAACTGGTGAAGAAAAAGCCGATGAAGACACTGCGGCGGGAGGTGGAGGCGCTCTGCCAGCAACGCACGCGCCTGAAGCCCAAGCACCTCTACACCAGCCGACACAAACTCTACCTCATGCCGCAACGCTACATGCCCGACGCCGAGGTGCTGCAAGAGCTGGTCGACTACGACAGCCCCACCTCGCTGAGGCCCGTGCCGTCGCCCCTCGACGTGTTCGCCGCACTGGGCGACAAGGCCGCCTGCCGACTCGCCGCGCAGACGGCAAGCCAGTGGCCGGCATACCCAGAACTGCTGGAGAAAGAGCAGCAACGCCTGGGGCAATACGACATGAAGCAGACCGTGGCGACACGCTGGATGGAGACGATCGCACGTCTCAACAGCGAAGCCACGGACACGCCACAAGACAAGGCCAGCGACGCCCGAGCCAAGGCCACCCACTTCATGCAGGGGGAGGCGTGGCAACTGAAGAACCTGAACACCGCGCTGGCCTCGTGGGCGGAACTGAAGCACGACGCCATCCTCTACGCCAAGCAACCCATAGGGGCAGAGTGTGGCGGAGCCGGGCCGCCAGACCCCGTCACCGTGGGGTACGTCGAACCCAATGTGCGCTTCTGGAGAGCCGCACTCAAACTGCTCTCCGCCACCGCCGAGGGACTGGAGAAGGTGCAGATGCTGTCGGAAAGGGCCACGGCGATGACGATGAAGATGAAGGAGATGGCAGAGTTCCTGCTGCGTTGCGCGGACAAGGAACTGGCCGGACAACGACTCAGCGACGACGAATACAGGACCATCGAACTGATAGGCAGCAACTTTGAATACATCACACTCGACCTGCTGCGCGAGAACGACGCCTGGCTCGAATGGGAGTCGATAGAGGGCAGCAAGCGCAAGGTGGCACTGGTGGCCGACGTCTATACGGCCAACGCCGACAACAACCCCGAGAAGAGCGTCCTCTACGCAGCCGTGGGGCCGGCAGACGACATCTATGTGGTGGTGGAAATCGACGGACTGCTCTATCTGACGCGAGGCGCCGTCTTCTCCTACCGCGAACTGACGCGGCCCCTCGGCAACCCGCGCATGACCGACGACGAGTGGCAAGAGCACCTGATGAAGCACCCCGACGACGGGCGACCCACATGGATGCAGCCCGCCATGGCACCGCTGAAGGAACCCGTGCGCGACAATGAACGCATTCTATACAGTTCTGGCTGTTAGCCTGTCCATCGCCTTCACCGGCGACATCCTGCTGGACAGGGGCGTGAGAAGGGCCATCGGGTGGAGGCAGGGGGCCGCCTCCCCACGCACCGACACCCTGTCCGACGAAGGGCGGGCGGCGTGGGCGGCCCCGTGGGTCGTGTCGCGCGGACTCGACTCGCTCTTCCACGCCACCGACCTCGTGGTGGGCAACCTGGAGTGTCCCGCCACAAGGCGGCGGGAACCGCAGTACAAGCGCTTCGTCTTCCGCGCCGAACCCGAGTGGCTCGCGCTCTTGCGACGCCACGGGTTCACCCACCTCTCGCTGGCCAACAACCACGCCATCGACCAGGGGCGCCAAGGGCTGGTGGACACCTGGCGCAACATCGAGGCCGAGGGCATGACACCCCTCGGCGCCGGCACCACCCTGGACGACGCCGCGCAGCCCGTGCTGCTGGCCGGCGGGCCGCAGCCCGTCTACGCGCTGGCCACACTGAGGCTGCCGCTGGAGAACTTCGCCCCACTGCCAGACCGCCCCTCGGTGAACAACGAGCCGCTGGACAGCATCCTCCGCCGCATACGCGACCTCAAGCAACGCCAGCCTGAGGCCTTCGTCGTCGTCATGCCCCACTGGGGCGTCGAACACCAGCCACGCCCCACACGCCAGCAGGTGGTCGAGGCACACCGCATGGTGGAGGCTGGCGCCGACCTCATCGTGGGCCACCACCCACACTGCGTACAGACGCACGAGCTGTATCAGGGACGACACATCTTCTACAGTCT
>Ga0310697_10003717_pt1 | contig 15330 bp, 19 predicted proteins | sample 172DNAGHGlowgp2_FD_203883 | JGI IMG/M metagenome (GOLD analysis project Ga0310697, IMG submission 203883) | Sheep rumen microbial communities from Palmerston North, Manawatu-Wanganui, New Zealand - 1728 DNA GHGlow gp2 (v2) (version 2) | ecosystem: Host-associated > Mammals > Digestive system >... | reverse complement strand
GCCCGTGATGGCTGCGGTCTGGTTGGCATTGTCAATCTGTCCGCGCAACTGGGTGATGATGTCGGCCTGCGTGTCAATCTTCGACTGCAACTCACGCTCCTTGAGGGCGCAGAACTGGTCGTTCATGGCAACGGTCTGTGCGTTGATGGCCTGCATCAGCGAATTGGCATTGCGGTCAGCCTGGGTTTGCAGAGCATTGGTCTGCTGGCACATTGCCAACTGGTTGTCGCAGCAGCACTTGCACAACTGACTTGCAAGGCTTGCATTACCACTCTGGATGGCGTTGATGATCTGAGGAACACTCACTGCATTCTGCAATGCGAGGGTGTTGAGCGCGTTCTGCACGTTGGTAACACCGGCATTCACGAGGTTGAAATCCTGACCGATGGTGGTTGCGAGGTTCTGGATTGCGCTGCGGCTTGCCTCACCCTGCGAGGTGATGGCATTCATCACCAGTTCACGACCGCTGTCGTTGGAGATCATGTTGCCGAGGTATGCGGTACCGGCATTGCCGCCACCCATGAAACCATTACCCCAGCCACCATTGCCCCAACCGAACATCGAAGCGATGATTGCGAGACCGAACAAATCAGCGATGCCGTTCATTCCGTTACCGAAACCGAAGCCACCGCCATTGAAACCACCGATAGGAATTGAAAAAGGAATGTTGCTACCATTGTTGCTGCCGTTGTCAGGCAACTGATAAATTTCAGCCATTGTTAAGATTTAAGATTTGTGTGTTAAACATAGTATGATTGTCTTTGCGCATCGACAAGACAAAATTACTCTGCAAAACACCAATCTTAAAACTTTTCCTTCTCATTTCACTGCACGTTTTGAGCAGTTTTGGCTCATTTTCTTGACCACCTTAAATACTTGACGTTCACACACTTTATACTTACTTGAAAGTTTGGCTACGATGTAACTCGTCTTATCGCCGTCTGCTTTCATTTGCAGGTAATCGTTGTATAAATCAAGCCATTTGTAGTCAGTGGCCTTAATGCCGTTTTTGTGCAGTCTTTTCAGCAGTTCACGGTTAAGTGAAACAATATCGTAGACGGTCATTACCCTTTTTCAACTGGAACTTTCTCGCCAGTGTTCAACAACTTGTTCAGATCAAAACCTCGTTCCTCTCTCGCCTTTTTGCGCTTCTTCCACTTCTCAACGGAAGCCTGTAGTTTCTTCGGGTCGGAAACCCATCCTGGGTCGCCGGGCTTCTTGCCTTCATTCGGGTCGTGCTTCTTGTAGAGAACCAATGGCTGGTCAGTATCAATCAGTTCGATCTGCGCTGCCGTGTGACCCCAATAGTACTCGTACATCTGCACTCTCCAAAAGCCGAAGAAATATCTCGGCATTACGAGCCACTGCCGTTGCTTTCGGTCTGCGAATGCTGCGCCATACTTAGTTCTTGAAGGGTAGCTTCTACTTCCTTCGCTCTCATCCTCATCAGCGAATCCTTTGCCTCGGTCAAGGACATGATAGTCCGATAGTACTGCATCAGCGGAACTTTTTTTTTACCGATGTCAAGGATGGCATCCAACTGGATGTTGTCGTACTGACGGATGTAGTAGAACCATCGCCAACGCAGCCAGTACTTTAACTTGATAGACCAGTACCCGTTGAGGGTGATGATTGCAGCGGCTTTGCAGGCCAACTTGCAGTCTTGGAGGATCTCGTCAAGCGCATCAATGCCCGAAGATTTCACATTGTCGGTCTTCTTTGACTTAATCAGCAGCCTTGTCAGTTTTTCAAGCTGGCCGTTCTTGAGCCAATAGACCTTGTACTTCTTCTTCGTGCGCAAGATCTGCACTTCGGTGGCATCGTTGTTGATGAGCGAAAGCAATGTTTGTTGCGCGTCAAGTGTCGGCTGTTCAAGCGTCTGCTCTGGAATTTCTTTTTTCTTCATGTGATTAAATTAATAAGGGCAATGGCAGTCAACCCACCACTGCCCTTGTTGTTGCAGAATTTCCAGATTAGTTGCTGGCTGTAGTGGCAATGTCCAGGATGCCGAATGCACCGTCGCCAGAGTCGGACAGTGAACCGCTCAAAACAACGCAGAGAGGCTTGTTGCTGCCATCGAAGGTCACCTGTGCGGTGAGTTTTGCCTTCTTGATGTAGAACAAGCGCTTCTCGGTATCGTCGAGGATGAGCAGACCGAGCTCAACCGACTTCTGAGCAGCACCGAAGCCCTTGCCAGTGGCAGTAGCGGTAGCCACGCCAGTGGTGTCCTTCAGCGCGTCGAGAGGCAGGTTGATGGTGATGTCAGTACCCTCCGAACCAAACACGAGCTGCATAATCTCGGTGTCGTGGCAGGGAATCTCGATGCTCAACTCGGTGTCACCAGGGGTAAAGGTGGATACCCAGTCTGCGTTCAGTCCGTGCACCTTGAAGTGCTCAATCGAAGGAGCACCAGTGTCAAACGAGAAGCCGCTATCCTCAGAGCAGGGGAACTCAAGCAGACGAGCATTGGCGTTGAGAAGGTTGAGAACACCGCTTTCAGTGAAGGTGAAACCACCATCAACAGCGAACACAGCGGAAATGCCCTCAAAAACATTTTCCTGCATCGAATTTGACGCAGCCGTTTTCTTTCTTACAGAAGTTGCCATAGTTTAATCGTTTATTTAAGATTTAATCGTTCTTAATTTGAATGTGATTTGTGTGACCTGATAACCATAACCGTCGTTGCCTTGCATCAATATAGCGGGATTCGACACTTCTACGGCATCGCCCGCAATGGGGAACAAGTCAAGTACACTTTGGACAAGGTTGGACTGCGCGTTGACATTCATCGTGCCGTCAGTCTTTGCCTTGCAGAAAACGGAAATAAGCCCGTTTGAGCCAGAGCGGAAACCAAGCCCTCCCTTTACCATTCCGTAAATCTGTGCTGGCAAAGAAACAACAATGAATTGCGTCACTTCCGATTTTAACGACTTCGGACGCTCAAGATAGACAGGCTTGCCTGTTTTCTCTGCCGCGTTAACAAGGTCATTGTAAATCTTATATAGAAATGTGTCGTTTGCCATTACGCTGTCCTATGAAGTTTGAGAAACATGACGCCAACTTTTTCTGCATGTGTGTAGGTGTCTATGATGCCAGTAGTTCCGCGTTCCTCTTCAATGAAGTTCGCATACTCAACTGGATAGGCAACTACAATGTCGAACAGGTTTTTCCCTTTCGGGCTGTGCCATTGAAAAAACTGACGCGCATCTTCTTCACCCCAACCCTTGTTTGTCCTGACTTCTGCTCGATACTCACTCATACTGCCAGAATAGTCTGGATTAAAGAAATACCTTTTTCGATACTTCGTATTCGCAGACATCTTGACCTGTATAGCCTTTGGAATGAATTTCTCGGATGCGTAATACGCTACAAGCGGTTTCCGATTCTTGTATAAACACACAACGATTGAACTCAACAGGTTGCCAGTGAAGTCATGTGCTTCTGGGTTCTCCCTCCTGTAACGGATGGCAGACCAACAAAGTTCTTCACAGAACTCCCTGCATCGTTTTTCCACTTCGTCGATTATCTTTTTGCGGTAATCGTCGATAGCATCCAGTATGTGTTTGTTAGTTGCGGACATACTTCCAAAGGATATGAGTGCCTAAGTTGCTCGGTTTTTTGTCAACTACGAGTCCGTACTCAATGTATCCGTAGCGTTGCAGTATCACCTTGTCACCTTCCAACGGAATGGTTTCTTCAGTCCACTCGTCTTGCTTTACGGGCAATGAGAGCCATCTGTACGACGTGTTCACATCTCCATTGTCGGATTGGGTGTCTCTGTTATAACCCCTGCAAACACCTCTGTAGACCACATTCGCCCCTTCACCAGCGATGGCGCAAGGGCAGTCGCAGTCAGAACAGGTACAGCCGATGCAATCCTGCACCACCTCATCGGACATAGTGTCGGATGCGATGGTCTGGTCTTCCATCGGGCCAACCTCTGCGAATCGGATGATTCTACAGAAGTGCGGAAATCGGGGGTTATCAACTGCCATAATGATTACGGATGTCTACGGATTTTACGGAAACCAGTACCTTTGAAACCCCATTTGCCGCCTGCGACATCGGCGAGTTCGTCTTCAATGCCCCACTTTGCAAGCAAGGCACGGGCAAGACGCAAGAGATTGCTCCTGTCTGAGTAAGTCCATGCGCTCGTACTCTCCGAATGTTCCCAGTCACCATCCCTGTCAGTGACCTTCTGCGACGTTCCGCTGCCTGGAGCGAGATAGAGGATGAGGTATGCGTAAATCAAGTCACGCTGGCGCTCGTCCAAATCCATCTGCAATGCATCGGAATCCACTCCGGTCTTGAAAAGGATGTTGGCTATGATGGTTTCAGTGACGTTAGCACCAGGGAAAAACCCGTTGATGTAATCAATCACAGTCCTGTTTTCCGTTGCCATAGTTTTCAGGTCACGTTAGTGAAATTACGACTCAGACCATACGGTAACGATACCGTAATCGTTCACGTTGTTGAACACGGGGCCTGCGTAGAGTTCGCAGTCTACGATGTTCATCATGGGACGGTCGTGCCATACGTCCTGCACAGCGATGCGACCCTCAACCAGAGTGGTGCGAACACTGTCGTTGTGTGCGCCGAGAGCGGCACGGTCAGCAAGGATGCTGCGCATGCACTTCATCTCAAAGGGCTTGTAGGCACGACTGCAAGCTGCCATGTTGTGGACATCGAATGCGGGTGCATCGTTGACGGGCTTGCCGTCTTCCTCATGGCGGGTCTTGAAGTCAATCACGTCGAACGGCCAAATGCCCATCTCGTCGTGCATCCAGGCAAGCAGGTCGCTCTTGACAACCTTTACGTTGTCGGGAGCATAGAAGTTCTTGCCGGCCTTGTAAGCGGCAGTCACTGCGGGGTGCTTGAGGATGTTGTCCAGCAAGGTCTTGGAAATCTTCCAGTGGTCAACGCCAAGCGAAAGGGTATCGCTGAAATAACTCTGGAAGGTCATAAAGTCCTCGATGGGGTCGGCGCTGGTATTGGGTGTGCCGTTGGTGTTGAACCACTCCGAGCCTGCGGCGGGTGCGGTGTAGTTGGCATCGGGAATCTGGAAGTCGAAGTCGTAGCGGAAGCCGTCAATGGCAACATCGTGGATACCGCCCGTTGACAGTGCCTGGAGAGTCATGTAAGACAACTCGTTGTGGACACCGCCGAGCATATTGCCAGAGTTGTTGATGAAGGCATCAATCAGCGACTCGCCGAAAGTGAGGTCGTTGAGCTTTGCGATACGGCGCAACTCAATCATCTCGTCCTCAGTGATGCTGAAGCCATGACCGATCTTGGGCAGGGTACCTCCGTAGATTTCCCAACCCTGGGTACTGCGCTGCGGCTTCTCGGAATGAGTACCGAGCACACTTGCACGAACCAGGATAGGAGTCTTCTTCACTCCCTGCTTCCACTCGCGCTCGTTGCTGGGAGTACCCCAGTCTGCATAGCGACGCCAGATGGCATCGTTGTACTTTGCGTTCACGTTGTCCAGGACAACACCGAAACTCTCTGCGTTAAGGTAGTTGTACAGACCACCAATGGTGAAAAGATTCTTATCAATCATCTTTTAGTCCTCCTTTTTCTTACTTGCGGTTAGAGAAACGGAAGAAGCAGCCATTGGCGAGCAAAGCAGCCTTCAGACTGTCAGTCAGAGGCGGCATTCGGCGCTCAAGCACGGGCTTCTCCATGCAATTCCAAATGTAGTCAACGTCCATCGCCGTAGCATCGGGGTCAAGCACGTTGTCGCGATAAGTCAAGCCGTTGGGAACGACCTTGACTTTCTTGGTGGTTCCGTTGAACTCGGCAAGGATGTCGTTTGCTGCGATGAAGGCAGTACCGCCAGACGCAACAGCATCAACGGAAAGAACATCGTAGCCAGCATTGCTGCTGTCAATGGCGGTAACGGTAGCCACGTTGGAAACGGCAGTGCCGAGGTTTGAACCTACAACACCGAGTTTCATGCCGACCTTTGCGGTAGTTCCGTTCTCGTGCTTCTCCACGGTGATGGTCTTGGTTGAGGATGAGCCGTCAACGCTGATGACCTTAAACGTGTAAAGAGGCACGATGGTGCGAGCCTGCTCATCGGCATACACGGGAGTACCTGCGGCCAGTGCATTGCCATAGGTGGGCATATCGTCAAGATCAATGCTGAAACCACCAACGGCAACAATGGTGTGGCCCTCAAAGCATTTGCGGACACCGCCCATGCTTTCGCTCCACTTCACATAATTGTTGATTGTTCCTCTCATGTTAACTTGTTTACTTGTTGTGTGTTACTTAAAGTCTTTGGAAATCTCGGCAGCGTAGTTTGCGTTGCGCTCGTTTTCCTTTTTGAGTCTTTCGATGCGCTGTTTCACGAAATCTTCGCCACCTGATGTGCCACCGCCGTCTCCACCGAAAGGCTTGCCTCCGTTGGCATAGTAACGCTTGTAGCGTTTCTCGTAGGCATCAATCGCTGACTGCTTGAGCGTTTCAAATGTCGGCTGTTCACCGTATTCGATATCATCCAAAGCATCATCGACACAAGCCTCGTTGTTCGCCTTGAGGTCAAGCAGATGTTTGCGGAGTTGCGACTTGACACGGTTCTTGGCCTCGGTCTTCTCCCTGTCGGCCTGTGACTTCATAAAATCGGTGACGGTCTTTGACAACTTGCCGAGTTCGCCCTCTTCGCCAGTGAGGTTCTTTAAGGCATTGGCTACTGCGTTGCCGATTCGCTCGTCCAGGTTCTCCGGTTCTTTGCTTCCGTCTTTACCGTCTTTGTTTTCGGGATGTTGGCTCTTGTAGTCTTCAAGCGCCTTTTCTACTGCCTTTGCAATGCGGTCTTCAACATCTTTCTGGTGCTGTGCGTCGTACTGCTTGGCATAGTCGGTCTTGAATTTTTCCGCAAAAGCCTTTTCGTCGTGCCTTTTCTGCCCTGCGAACTGGATAAGCGCCGCAACAGGCAGGTTATACGTTTCGTCGGTGATCTTTTCATCATCGGCAAACATGGGCAACACGCTTTCAGCGATACCCTCAAACGTCTTGTCACTGATGGACTTGCAGTTGTCTTCTCCAACCCTTGTCCGAAGATTTTGAATGAGAATGTCTTTCTCCATAATATGTCGTTAATTTGTTTATTTGGCGTTTCTCGCCTTTCCAGCACAAAGTTACTTACCGAAAAAAGTATTACACATTATCGTAGCGGAAATCCCCATTTCCGCGCATGTGTACACGATAATTCACGTCAAAATCACACCTTTGTAGTAAAAAATTATAGATAATATGACAGGATTGAAAACAACTGAAGGCTCTGCTATTTATACAAGAAAAGACGCTATGAACAAATCGGATTCAAGTACCACTGGAGCCGAGTTCTTTGTCGCGCAAAGCGGTGGTCAAGAAACAGGACTTGCCAGTAATGCCGACATAACCGTTTTTGGCGGTAACCGAGGTGGAGGGAAGGCGAATCCATACAGTACAAAAGTCGCTACGCCGAGCGGTTTCCGAAAAATGGGAGACCTCGAAGTCGGAGACCCGATTTGTACGCCATACGACGGCATCCAAACCGTAAGCGCGATATACGAGCAAGGCGAGCATGTCATTTATAGGCTTTACTTTGATGACGGCTCAATGGTTAGCTGTATGGACAACCACAGATTCCTTGCGAGAGTCGGCAGTGAAGGGGAGTTCAGCGTATTGACCGCAAGGGAGATAATGGACCAATACACCATAAACAGACCATTCCCCATGTCTTTAAGAAAAACAGGTGGGCAGTATGTTGAGATTCCGCTATGCGGAGAGGTTGAAATCGACGAAAGCCTTACCCCCGATAAACTTCCGCTCCACCCGTACCTTCTTGGGTACATTAGCGGTTCTGGCTTCTGGCACTTTGAGCGTTCTGGCGTAGCCATGAGTGGAAACTATATCGAGAACCAGAAAGCCCGCGCCCTTGGCTATCGTGTAAACCAAAGCAAGAGCAACGGATTGTGGTATCTTCGCGGCCTCACCGACGAAAACAGGCGAAGAATCACAGCGAGCAGACAAAAACAACTTGCTTGGGTGCCCGACGAATACAAGCGTTCGTCAATCCAGAGCAGATGGGAATACCTGCGCGGAATCATGCACAGAAGCGGAAGGAAACAAAACCTGCATCCGTGTATTGACCTGCCGAATAAGCGGCTGATTGAGGATATCGCAGAGGTCGCACGCTCTCTCGGCATTTGGGTAAAGGTCTCGCAGATAGAAGATGCGCCAGAAAAAATCGGATATTGGCGTGCGTCGTTTGTCGCACCAGACGACAAGGAGTTGTTTGACCTCATGTATTATGCAAGAATCTGCAAAGAGAATGCGGTTAAACCGAAAAAGGCACCGAAAAACGAAGGCGTACTTGTAAAGAGAATTATCGCTATAAAAAAAGACAACAAGGAAAAACGACCTTGCAGATGTATCACCGTAACGGGCAGGGATCATCTTTATCTTACCGACGCATACACTGTCAACCACAACACGGTGACGATGCTCATGGAGCCGCTTTACGACATCGGCAACAAGCACTTTAACGGAATTATCTTCCGAAAGAACAAAGATGATTTTGAGAATATCATCAACGAGAGCAAGCGCTGGTTCTCTTCAATGGGCAAATACAACAAGTCGAAAGATGATATGACTTGGTATTTCGCCACTGGCGCAAAACTCGGTCTCTCCATTTATGACATGCCGATGAATGACTTCGACACGAAATACCGTGGCCAGCAGTTCGCATATATCGGCATCGACGAGTTGCCGCAGATGTCGTTTGAGATGTTCAAGTTCCTGATGACATCAAACCGAAACACAGTGGGCGTCCGTTCTCGTATTCTTGGCACATGCAACCCAGACCCTCTGAGTTGGCTTCGCAAACTCATTGACTGGTGGATAGGCAAAGATGATACGGTCTATTCAGACGGAAAGAAGCACCCCGAAAGAAAAGGGCTTGCTATACCTGAACGAAATGGCATCGTGCGCTATTGCTACATGCCGGACGACACGGTAGACAATATCGTGTGGGGAAACACGCCAGATGAAGTCTACGAACAGTGCAAGGAGATGATTGACGACGCATGGGATGATGAATGGGAAAAGTATGGATACACAAAGACGACATTCTTTGTAAAGTCGGTCACATTCATCAAGGCATCACTGAAAGATAACAAGGCGCTCTTGAAAAACGATCCTGCATATATCGCAAACCTGCTCAACCAGCCGCCTGAAGTCCGCGCAAGGGAATTTGAGGGCAACTGGGATATTATCAAGGCTGGCAACGACATGATACAGGGATATCATCTCGACGCCGTGTTCCGCAATGCTAAAATGACTGACGACGGAGTGCGGCGCGCCACATGTGACGTTGCTGGAACTGGCGGTGACAACTGCGTTACATGGCTGTGGGTAGGTTGGCATGTCGCAGACGTTTTTGTCTGCCGTAGAGACCCATATACAACGACTGAAATGCTTCGTGGCAAGCTCAACGAATGGGGCGTATTGGAACAGAACTTCGCATACGACCTTAACGGAATGGGACAGGTGCTCAGAGGTGTTTTCCCAAAAGCAGTTCCGTTCAACAACCAAGAAGCGGTTGAGAAAAAAGACAAAGGCTTGTATGACAATAAGAAGTCACAATGCGCCTACAAGTTCGCAGAACGCACACAGCAATGCGGATGGAGTATCGAACCGTCGTTGCTTGACCGATTTTATAATATCGGGAAAGACAAGATAAAATTGTACTCCATTCTGCAACGCGAACGCAGGTGCGTCAAGCAGGATATGTCGAAAGAAGACAAGGGCTGGTGCCTTATCCATAAGGAACAAATGAAGCATAAAAGCGTGGTAGGGCATTCGCCAGATTTCTTTGAGGCGCTGTTCATGCGTGAAATCTTCGACATCAAGAAAACACAGGCGGTTGTCCCAGGATGGGCAAAAGCATCACACAACAACAATTTCGTACACCGAAAACTCATAAGGAGATAAACAAATACTATGGCAGAAAATATCACACAACCGAAACTTAGGGAACTCTTGACGAAGAGACCCTTTACGAGAGTCATGCCCGATGGTCACTATGACCACGGGTATGTCCATGACAACGACAAGGAGATTACCGCTCCTTACGACCGAATCCGCAGGAAAATCGTCACACAGGAGGATTTCTTGCGCGAACTTGACCCTGCCGGTCACCTCATCAACGACAAAGAACTATATCCAGACATCTGGGTAAAGAATGAAGATGACGGCAGGTGGTACATTCAGGAGATTCCTCGCTATGCGTTCTCGTTCCAGCAGATCATCCTCGTCAAGCACTTGACCCACCTTTGCGGCAACGATGTGCAGTTTGAACTCTCTGACAAGAAAGCCAGCGAGAAAGCCACAAATACCTACACCGAACACCGCAACGGATGGGCGAACAAGAATATGGAAATCGGATGGTATCAGCTTGTCAAGTCTGTAAAGGCAACCGGCGACGGTGCTTTTGTCGGGTTTATGGATAACGGTAAGTTCGGATGGAAAGTGCTTTCGTTCCTTGACGGAGACAAGCTCTATCCGCACTACAACCTGCGTACTGGCAAACTTGACACGTTCGCACGTCAATACACCGCTGTTGATGAGAAAGGCAACGTGTCAAAGCGCTACATTGACGTTTGGGACGATGAGTTCTATTACCGCTTCGTTGCCGATGGTGACCCGTCGACACTCACAGGCAAGGTTGTGCAAGCCATTGTCAAGGCTTTCTCGGCAGACGGCTACAAACTTGAAGAAAAGACACCGCACCAGTTCGACAGTATCCCGGTTGCCTATATGCGCGATGATAATGGCCCCTGCTGGACTTTCTCGCAGGAAGCCATAGAGAACTATGAACACGCATTCTCCAACCTTGCACACAGCAACCACGATTTCGGATTGCCGATTATGTATGTCAAGGGTGAAGGCAGCGAGGTCATCGAGAGCAAGGATATGTCCTATGCTTCAAAGATTATGTTCCTGCCGTCGGACGGCGAAGCGGGTTTCCTCAACCGTCAGGACGCAAGCAATGCCTACAAGGGCGAACTTGACAAACTTGAAGAGAGCATCTACAAGCAGTCATTTGCCGTAAAGACCCCCGAACTGAAATCGGGTGACACTCCTGGCGTTGCTCTGAAAATCATGTATTCGGATGCCATCGAGAAAGCAATGAACGATGCACACGAATATGACGGCTGTCTTGATAAGGTAATCAACATCTTCAACTGGGGCTACGGCATCGAAAGTGAACGTAGGTTGGAGTTTATGAATACCAACATCAGGCACTACATTGAGCCGTACGTCCACATGAACCTTACCGAGCAGACACAAAACCTTAATACCGCCGTGCTCGGCGGTTTCTTGTCAAAGCAGACTGCTTCGGAAAAGTCGTCTTATGCCACACCACAGGAATGGGAACGCATCCAGCAGGAGAAACATGACGAGCAGATGCACCAATTGCTGATTGAGGAACAGCGCATTGAGATTCAGAACGAGCATAACGTAGAGATGCAGGAGGAACTATCCGAGATTCAAACTGATGCGCAGGTTGAAGTCATCAAAGCACAGCAGGATTCGCAAGAAAGCGAAGACGAGAAAGACCAAAAAGCCAAGCAGTCAAACAAGAAGAAAGGCTCTGTTGCAACTGGTCGTGGTGCAGGCCGACCCAACCGTTCAGGAAAGACTTGGGATGAGTCTGGTAACTTTCCGGGTCGCAATGGATGGGACAAATGGAACCAAAGCCACTAAGTATATACAAAAGGAAGGATAGGTCGGATTGGCCTCCTACTGATAAGGGTTTTCTTGATGGCTCTTCCTTCCTTTTTAACAACATCAAGAGATAGTACATCAAGAATATGGTAGAAATAAATTCAAAACGATGGCTCTCGATTGAGCCGCTTGACGGAGAAATTTGGAAAGACGTAGATGGCTATGGCGGATTCTACGAGGTGTCTAATCTTGGCAGGGTTCGTTCTAAGGAACGGATTACCGAGATTCAATCCTACTGCCACATAACCAGAAAACCGCGAATCCTAAAGGGTCAATTCAATGGCAGATACTATAGAGTAGTCATGAGTCATAACGGGAAATACAGACAAGTTATGATCCATCGGCTCGTTGCGGAAACATTTATTCCAAACCCAGACAATTTGCCGGAAGTCAACCACAAAGACGAAGACAAAACAAACAACAACGTGTCTAATTTGGAGTGGTGTACCCGTTTATACAACGTCAACTACGGGACGAAGAAAAAGCGGCACAGCGAGTTTATGACAAGAACAAAAGGAAGAGCGGTTTGTCAGTACACGAAAGACGGGAAACTTGTAAATCGGTTTTCTTCAATCACACAAGCAGCAAAGGCCACTGGCATAATTCATTCATCAATCAATATGGCTTGTGTGCATGAAGTACAAAAAACCGCTGGTGGTTATGTTTGGCGCTATGCAGAAGAAGAGTTTGGAGAACTGAAATATAAACGGAATTTCAAATATGCAAATTGAACTTGACCAAATAATCCTCGGCGATTGCCTCGAAATCATGCCGTCAATACCCGACAAGAGCATTGACGCAATCATCTGCGATCCACCATTCGGCTGTTTGAATAAGAACAACACAAGCGCAAAATGGGATAGCATCATTCCGCTTGAACCGATGTGGGAACAACTGGAGCGCATCATCAAGGATAACGGGGCAATCGTATTGTTTGGTCAAGGAGTGTTCACCGCTAAACTCATCTTATCAAACGAGAAACACTACCGCTACTCGCTTGTGTGGGACAAGAAACTGAAAACGGGCTTTCTCAACGCTAAACGCGCCCCTTTGCGCCAACATGAGGATATTGCCGTGTTCTACCGTAAACAACCGACATACAACCCGCAGATGGCCAAGTGCGAACCGCACAGGCGCAACCACTCAAATGGCAACATGGAAAAGCCGACACAAAACCGATGCTACGGCAATTTCATCGAAACACCGACAATCATCAGCGACGAGAAATATCCGACAAGCATCATCAGCATCCCAAAACTCCATCCGACTGGCAAATCGTTCCATCCAACCGAAAAACCAGTCAATCTAATGAGTTGGTTAATAAGGACTTACACCGATGCGGGGGGGGTAATACTCGACTTCTGCGCTGGCTCTGGCTCGACATTAGTCGCAGCGATAAGGGAAAACCGACACTTCATCGGGATAGAGAAAGAAAGGGAATATTACGACATCGCTTCAAAGCGTATAAATGAAGAAATCAATGACAAAAAACAAAGACTGGACTGGCAATGGTAACAGCATCTACAAGACACTTGGTGCAAGTAATCATACCGATAAGGAGCGTGAACAAAACGATTTCTATGCGACTGATCCTGCCGCAATAGATTTACTTGTCAAAAAAGTGGATTTGCCAAAGCAGATACTTGAACCCGCTTGCGGTAGTGGTTGTTTGTCCGTGAGGCTTGAGGAATTGGGTCACGATGTTAAATCATGCGACCTTGTTGACCGTGGATACGGAGAGAAGAAGGACTTCTTTTCCATAACACAACCACCATTCGCTGGGGATTTCGCTATCGTTACCAACCCACCTTACAAATTCGCTAAAGAGTTCGTACTTCATGCGCTTGAACTTGTGCCAGACGGTAGCCTTGTGTGTATGTTCCTCAAAACGACGTTTGCAGAGGGCAAGGGGCGCTTTAATTCGCTGTTCCGTATCTACCCCCCTCTCAAGGTTTTGCAGTGCGTAGAGCGCGTCTTATGCGCCAAAAACGGCGACTTCGATTATATGCGTGCGCATGGCGGAAGCGCAGTCGCTTATGCGTGGTGGGTTTTTCAAAAAGGACATAAAGGACAAACAACACTGGATTGGCTGATATGACAATCAAACTTGACACAACGAAATACCGCAAGCCGACCGACGATGACATCAAAGCGGCAAAGCAGTTCATCCTGCGACGTGAGCAATACGCGGGAGTACTGCAACAGCGCATAGACGATGTTATCGCAGACGGCGCAGTGCGCATCGTTGAAATCTGCTACAAATATGACGTTGATCCAAAACTGCTCTACTTTTCAAGCGGTTTTAACCAAGACATGATGAGCGAGATTTCCGATGTGATGGACGAACTTGAAGAAACGATCCTCAACCTTATCTACGAATACTCTACCCGCGTTACCGATGACCGTGATCGTATGAGCATACTCGCAGCATGGATAGCACTGCTCGGCAAAGGCGACCGCAACCTGCAAGACACGCTTGAGAACTATATGTTCAAGATGATGAAAGACTGGGAAGCGGCTATCGCAGCGATGCGCTATGCAGGACTTAACGTGGCAAAGGCATCGACACGCATCAAGACTTACCTGCACCAGATATACAACATGCCAGAAGTGCGCTCCGCGTTCAAGCGGTGGCAGGATTTCGCTGCGACATACATCCGTAGCCGCGGTGTTCAATACGGCGCAGTCGGCATATCAAACAATGGTAGCACGAACGTCACGAATATGGCAAGATATACATTGCAAATGGCATGGATGAAAGCGCAGATGATGGAGTTTGATGAACTCGGCGCAATAGGATATATACAAATGCGAGGAAGCAATTATCTATGTAGTATATGCGACGACGAAACGGGCTTCCACTACGGCTTGCCAGAAAATCTGAACTGGCCTCATCCGAACTGCCAGTGCTACAGAATACCTGTGTATAAACTCGGAGACGAAATAATATTAATATAACGACTATGAGCGACCAATTAGTGTTATCGGCAATAAAGGAGAAAGAAGCCAAAAGGCTCGGAATAAACAACAGGGAACTCGTCATGGCAGACCTTATATGCATCGGCTACACAGAAAAGGACGCCTATGCGATAGCGTTCCAGGGACCTACAATGGCGCAAAACTCTGACCTTATAACGAAACAAAGGAACGAGAAAGTCAAAAGCCCGAAATTCAAACGCGCACTTGAAGCAAGGAAAGAAGTGCATAAGGCAAACGGTATCGCCGTTGACGCAGACCTTGATGACGATCTGCTGGATAAGCGAGCTACTGCAAAACTCATCATGTCGGCGGCAATGAAACAACCGGCAGACAGCAAAGAACGCATCGAAGGACTGATGAAATACAGCGAACTGATGCGTTATAAGAGTGACGACGTTGAGGGAAGCGTGACCGACAACATACACTTTTTCCTGCCGTTGAAATGCAGCCAATGCCCGCTTTTTGCGGAATATAACTCAAACAGGAAACTTGAAGGCGAGAAACCGATGAGACCAGACGAAATGAGCAATATGGTCAACGGCAAAGAACAAAAAAGCGCCGAGGATTAAA
>Ga0310697_10003716_pt1 | contig 15331 bp, 9 predicted proteins | sample 172DNAGHGlowgp2_FD_203883 | JGI IMG/M metagenome (GOLD analysis project Ga0310697, IMG submission 203883) | Sheep rumen microbial communities from Palmerston North, Manawatu-Wanganui, New Zealand - 1728 DNA GHGlow gp2 (v2) (version 2) | ecosystem: Host-associated > Mammals > Digestive system >... | reverse complement strand
AGGTCGGTGAGTGCTTTGCGCCACTGGTCTGTTGACGTATTCTCATCAGCATAGAGTGCCTTCAGTTCCTGAAGGTCTTCCGAGCGGTAGCCATTGAACTGGTCAGCCCCATTGAGTTTTTCTTCAGCCAGCTTGCGCATACCCTCAATGGTAGGATCGCTATTGAGACGCTGTAAGATGACAGAGCCTTCATTGTGGCGGATGGCTTCCTCAACGCGTCGGTGCATACGGCTGAGGTCGATGGTGTCGACACAACTTTGGTCGGTTGCCAAGGGAACGGTATAGGTACGGTTCACACCGTCGTGTTCCTTGAAGTAACCTCCTGCCGACATGAAGAAAGTGGTCTGCTCGTCGTCGTAGACACCAAAGTCCATGTCGAAACGGCGGTCGCGAAAGTCGGAACGGAGTCGGTTCGGGTCGTAATAATATCCGCTGGTCGTACGGTTGCAGTTGTACCATTTGTTCGATGCGATGGAGTGCAGATAACAGTTGCGGAACAGGGCGCGGCGCTCGTATTGTCCGGCTGTCGGCACCCAGTTTTCGAGGAAGGCTCCCCATGTGTCGACATAATTGCCCGTGCCACTCTTACGGAGCGTAGCCTGATAGGTCCACTCATCCTCATCAGCCATCTTATACCAAAGAGACACCAGCGTATTGTTATAGACAATGGTCTTCGGGTTGCCGTTCTCGTCTTCAATGTCCACCGTGATGTCCTCTGGACGGCAGGTGAAGAGCATCTGCACCCATTTGCCGGGCTGCCACCAGTCGCCTTCTCCCTTCATGGCCTGTATGCCGGTGCCTTCGTTGCCAAACCGGTTGAACTTGACCTTCGGATGCTTGTCAATGCCACCCGAACGCAGGTAGTCGGGAAGATAGGGAGTCTTGTCGACATCGCCGTTGTCCCACATGGAGAAGATGACATTATGCCAGAAGTTCTTGAAATAGTTGCGGGGAGTGATACTCAGGTTCAGGCACGACTGAATACCGAGATAGCCCCCCAGAAGGTTCATGGTAGAGATGTAGGAGTTGATACTCTCATAGTCTTCGGGCGCCTGCACCTCAAGGTAGACACAGTCGAACGATGCGCCCGTGGGAGCCTCTTCGTTCGTCGTGCGCCAAGAATTGAGATAGGTGGCAAGGGCACTATAGATGCGAGGGGTGCAGATGACTTTCTTCGATTCACGCTGGAAGAGCATATACTCGAAACGTCCCAGTGCCTCATTGCCCTCATCGCTGATGAACTCCAGACGGTACCATCCGTCGCGCTCAATCTCTATATCGGGCATACATTCAATGGTTCGCTTGGTGCCCGGCTCTGTAATGTTGATATCCCAACTCCTGAGTGTCTTCTGCTCAAGCGGGTCGCTCAATTTGGCATGGATGGTTGCGGTCTTGCCCGATTTAGTGGAAATCAGCATGTCGGCACGACAGTGGCCCTCTGGAATGTGCAGATAGTAGGCCAAAGTGCGGGTCTTCGACGGCCATGAGATGTAGTAGACCCACTCGTACTCACCATAACGGTTGCTGGGTCTTTTCTTCAGCTTGCCATTCTTGGCATACTCGGGACGGTCGGTGTTCTCGACAAAGTTGTTTCCCAAGTCTTCTATGCAAACATTAGCGGCGTAGATAGTGTCGCGCACCTCCTGATAAGACTGTGCATTGGCACCGATGACAAATGCCACTGTCATCAAAACTGTTAGAATAATTGACTTTCGCATGGTTAGTTGTTTTTTAAGGATTTATTTTAGGCTTTATTCTTATTTTTCAACCGTCAGATTGTAATTTCACGCGCCAACAGACTTTCCAGTTCTTCGGCAGAAAGGCGCAGATGGAATTCTCCCTTGGCTGCAACGCTGATGCGGCCGGTCTCTTCGCTCACGACAATAGCAATGGCATCGCTACTCTGAGAGATGCCCATGGCGGCACGATGACGCAACCCGAGTTCTTTAGGAATGTCGAGGTCGTGACTCACGGGAAGGATACATCCCGCTGCCTTGATGCGTTTCTTCGAAATGACCATTGCGCCGTCGTGAAGGGGCGAGTTCTTAAAAAAGATGTTTTCGATGAGACGCTGCGATATCTTCGCGTCAATGTTCTCGCCTGTGTCGACAATGTCATCGAGGGCAATGGCCCGCTCGATGACGATGAGTGCGCCGACTTTATCTTTTCCCATACTCATGCAGGCCATGACGATGGGCATGATGGTCTCCTTGTCTTCTTGTGGTTCTCCCCGATGATGTCCCAATGTAAAAAGCCGGGTAAGGGAGCGGAACCGCTGATGGGCTCCCAACGAATAGAGGAACTTTCGGATTTCTTCCTGAAAGAGAATGATAAGTCCGATGACTCCGACACTTACCAATTTATCCATGATGCTGCCCAGCAGGCGCATCTCCAGAATCTGACTGACAAAGAGCCAGACAAGGATGAACACCATGATGCCGATAAAGACATTGAGCGAACGGCTTTCTTTCATCAGTCGATAGATATAGTAGAGCATCATCGCTACCAACAATATATCTATCAGGTCTTTTATTCCAATTTCAAAAGGCATTATTTCGTATTGACAATATTACTTTCATTATTCATCAGCTGTTGGCTACTTTCTCAAAGAGTGTCACCGTCTCGACGGCCTGACGTACATCATGGACCCTGAGTAGTCGGGCACCGGCTTGCAAGGCCATGACATGAAGGGCCGTCGTACCGTTTAAAGCGCCTTGCGGCGTTGAGTCGAACAGCCGATAGATCATGCTTTTCCGAGACACTCCTACAAGGATAGGCTGCCTGAGGGCTTGCAACTCTGACAATGCCGCCATCACACGATAGTTTTCATCCAATGTCTTTCCGAAGCCGAAGCCAGGATCGACGATGACATCGCTCACGCCTAACGAATGCAACTCCTGCAGTTCACGGCAGAAAGCCAGCAGCATCTTTTCCATCGCAGGCTGTACAGACATTAATATATAGGGCACATGCAGGTCGGCCACTACATCGAACATGCGTTCTTCTTCATGGATAGGTGTATTGACGATGCCCGTCTGACCACCTTCTGAGACATCGTTGATGATGTCGGCACCCCATTCTTCTATGCATCGGCGTGCCACCCGGGGGCGAAAGGTATCGACCGAGACGGCCACTTGCGGTTGCTCACGCCGAACGATGCGCAAAGCCCGCTCAAGTCTTTCGGATTCCTCTGCTTCCGTCACTTCCTGGGCACCAGGTCTTGTCGAGAAGGCTCCGACATCAATAATAGTGCCGCCTTCCTCAACAATCTGATTGGCACGACGGGCTATCTCATGCTCCGCCATCACCCGACTGCCCTCAAAGAAGGAGTCGGGCGTAGCATTCAGTATTCCCATGACGACGGGCTTGTCCAAGCTCATCAGCCGGCCTCTGACATTGATGGTCTGCATCATTTGCATCGTGTCACCTCAGGTAACAGTTTCTATTCGCGTGCAAATATAGTCATATTTTTCCAAAGTGCATTATTTTTTATGAGGAAAAAGACTATAAGGTTGAAAAAAACTTTCCTATAGACGATATTGGCATTCGTCGTTCTTCACTCACCGGAAGAAGGGAACGTCTTGAGCGAAAGAATGCGATAGGCCGACTCCTGACAAGGCTCGTCACATAGAGCCAGTGGTGCCTGGCGGTCTTGGTTGGGTGTCTGTCGGTCGGGAAGGTTACGATAGGCTCCAGTTCGAAGACTCAGCCGTTCCATCGACTTCACGCTGTGCATCAACGGACAAGCCGACCGGTTGACGGTGGCATAGCCCGATGCCGTATCTGCCGAAACATCAATATAGAAAGGTCTTCCAACGGTATAGCTTCCCACGTTTATCCTATGTCCATCTTCATATTGAGCCTCGATGATACCCTTATGCAGAGTCAGGCTTAAGGCTCTTGTGCCGTGACGGTCGGTCAGATCCACTTCAAAGGCTTCGTCTTGTTCCTGTTCTACAACCATATAAAGGCTCAGGCGCGGACAGGCGGTCTCCTCAAAGACTCGGATGACGCGGGCATAGTCGTAGCGGTCGCCGTCCTTCATCCAAAGGCCTTCACCGTTATCACCGATGTAGACCGGCGCCCACTGCGACCGATAGACATTCCAATCGGGAACCGGCGACTGAGAAGGTAGTTTCGTCAGGTCATCATGAACGGGTCCGTCCCAAGTCGTCCTGACGGGCAGGGGCACCCGGCTGACCCAGATGTCTTCCTTGTTCACACTGTAAGTGAGCCACATATTATAATCCTCTGGCTGCTGTTCGCCTTCAGTAATACCTCTGACGTAACAAGGTCCGAAGTCTTTGTTGATGCCAAAGAAACGACGCGGAGGCACTTCCCCATGGACGATGCCGAGAGAATCGAAGGTGATGCCATCGTCGCTGGTGATGATGATGAGCGGATAGCGATAGGGCTGTGTCTCAATGGGATTATAGCTGATGGCATAGCGTCCGTCCCGGGTGCGTTGTCCCCATTGTTTACCGCCAGCCATAATGAGAGTCGGACATCTTACGGGTGCCGACCATGAGGCTCCCTCATCATCGCTCAGGGCAGCATACGACCACTTCCATAATGCCACCGTCTTTCCGTCCTTCCGATGATAGTAGTTGGTTGCCTGAACCGTATTCACAGAGTCTTTCAGCGTATAGAAACCGTCGAGTCCGCGGTCTTCGTCAAGCCACTGTAACGTCTTCAGACGATCTTTCAGCAAGGCATCGCAAGCCTCACGAAACCCTTTGTCTTTCGATTTCGTATAGAAAGGCAAAGACGTATTGCTCTCGTTCCACGATGTATGGGAAGAATAACGTATGAAATAGATGGGTCCCATGGTACCGTTGGCCCTTATCTCCCTGACCACCCTGCCGATGCCACCTTTTCCGAAGGGATCGCCAGAATGGCCATAGAAGCCCAACAGCAACAGCCGGCCGTTAGGGGCGGTATAGAAACCCATACGCTGATGCATCATATAGCCGGTGTAGCCTTCCGGCGGTGTTATGCCCTTGGGAGGTTCATATGCCGGGAAAGCCACGACAGGCCGGTTCCATGTGCGACCGTCTTCCGATGTCGCCAGCAACGACATTCCCGGCGGTTCATGTTCGTCAGCGGGGCTGGTGAGGTATTCAAGATAAAACTTTCCGTTCCAATAAGTCAGGTTGGGCGCGTGGTTATAGGTAAAGCCAGTACCTTCGGCCCATTCCGGATGCGTCCGATTAGCTCTGAGCACTTGTATATTCTCGGTTCCTATGGCATAACGGAAGCCTCCTTCATGAAGTCTCGGATTACAAATCTCGCCACCCACATAGGCTACGGGTTCTGAGGAGTTTCCAGTCTGTGCGGCTACTTCTACAGCGGCAGCCAACAACGAAACGATTAGCAGTTTTTTCATCACATTTTTTATATTTATATGCAAAGGTAATTAAAAAAATGAAATAATAAAGAGGCATTTTGCTTTTTTTGAAAGTTTATCGTTATTTTTGCATTCCCAAAGTAATTAGAATAAGATGGATATCAAAGAGCTTTACCAATTATATAAGGCACACCCCTGTATCACTACCGACAGCCGCAACTGTCCGCAAGGAAGCATCTTCCTGGCTTTGAAGGGAACCTCCTTCAACGGAAACCTCTTTGCCGGGGATGCCCTGAAAAAAGGTTGCAGCTATGCCATCGTGGAAGAAGATGAAACTCCCGATGAGAATGACTCATTCATAAAAGTTGCCGACACCCTTCAGACTTTCAAGGACCTCGCCCGCGAACACCGCCGACAGTTCAGCATTCCCGTCATTGCCATCACCGGCACGAACGGAAAGACCACGACGAAGGAACTGGTGGCGGCTGTCTTGCGCGAGAAATATAATGTGTTGGCAACCGAAGGAAACTTCAACAACGACGTGGGTGTTCCAAAGACACTCTTCCGCTTGCAACCTGAGCATGAGATTGCTGTCATTGAGATGGGTGCCAGCCATCCCGGCGACATCAAGACACTGGTCGAAACCGTCGAACCCACCTATGGTCTCATCACGAATGTCGGGCGGGCCCATCTTGAAGGCTTTGGTTCTTTCGAAGGTGTCAAGAAGACGAAGGGCGAGCTCTACGACTTCCTTTCCACGAACAACGGCACCGTCTTCCTCAACGGCAGCGATGAAGACTTGAAGGAAATGGCCCGTCAACGCAACGTCAGCGCATGTATTCCCTATACCGAAGGACATGTGCTCAGATGCGACCCCTTCCTTGTCTTCGAATGGGAAGGCCACACCATCCATACCCACCTCATCGGCAGCTATAACCTTCCGAATGCCCTTGCCGCCGCCACCGTCGGCCTTCATTTCGGAGTCAACATCGGGAAGATTGTCCATGCCCTTGAGAACTATACCCCGACCAACAACCGTTCACAGTTTCTGAGAACCTCGCACAACAGTCTCATCGTCGATGCCTATAATGCCAACCCTACATCCATGCGAACAGCCCTTGAGAGCTTTGCCGGCATGGAGGCCCGCAACAAGATGGCCATCTTAGGCGACATGCGCGAGCTGGGTCCTGCCAGTAGGGAGGAACACCAGAAGATTGTCGACTTCATCGAAGCTCGTCAGGACAGCCTCGGCGAAGTATGGCTCGTCGGCGAAGAGTTTGGAAAGACACGAACCGCCCTGCACCGTTTTGCCACGACAGAAGACGTCACAAAGCAGTTGCAGACCCAATGTCCCCATGGCAGGACCATCCTCATCAAAGGCAGCAACGGCATGAAACTCTATGAACTGCCGAAACTGCTTTAAAGAGAGAACGACTGATTGTTATTACTTTATACAAGAAAGGGATGAATACTACTATGAGAAGACCCGTTCTGATGCTACTCTTCCTGATGGTCGCCCTGATGTCGCTGGCACAGGACAAGCCGCAGAAAGCTCCGGATGATATGGTCATCATCACCGAGCAACCCGAGGGGCAACTGAAAATCTATAACCGTTCAGGCTATATCGTCAAAGACGACAATCTGAACACTTCCACCCCCACCGCACAGACGGGAGTGATGTCGATTGTCTTTGCCGAAGACAACGTCGTTTATATAGAAGACCCTGTCTCGGAACATGCCTACAACCGATGGATCAAGGGAACACTGTCTGCCGACGGAACGACCATCACACTGCAGTTGGGACAATATCTTGACTACATCCAGTCGTTCGATATGGCTCTGACCCTCAATGTCCTCGACTACGATGAAGCGCAAGGCACCTTCATCCCCGACGAAGAAGCCAAAGAAATCACCTATACCGTCGACGGCGACCAGATTATTCTCAACGGAACCAGCCGCCAACGCATACTCGGTACCGTATACAGGCCTTTCCGCGACTTCATGGATCTCGACGGAAAATGGACAGGGACCGGCGACTACGAATCGGTCTACACGCCTTTCGACGGGGTGCTCTCTACGCCACCCCCCGGACTCGAGACAACGACGCTCAAGATGTCGACGTCGATGTACGGAGGCGTCGAGTGGGAACAGCTCACCACTGATGTCAATATCGGCGAAGACGGCAACGACGTCTATCTGCAAGGCATCACTACCTACGTTTCCAAGGGATGGCTCAAGGGCACGCGGAACGGCAACACCGTCACCTTCCCCTCCGGCCAGTTTATCGGCACCTATAACGGAGCCCCGTTCTATGTGGTCGGCGCAAGGATTATAGACGGGAACTACACCATCTGCGACTTCACATTCGAAGACGACGGACAGGGAACGCTGACATCGAAAGACTACATCTTCATCACCACCGAGAAAGACCAGTTCGTATATGTCGTCTATTACCTCGGCGTCACCATTTCCAACGCAGAAGACGCCCTCGTCGACGTGCCAGAGGGACTGGAGCCCGCCACCTACATCGTCAACTATCAGTATCATCCGCAGGGAAGCAACAGCCTCGCGCGTGCCAATAAGTTCATCAAGGTTGCCCGACACGACAACAGCCTCTATATCAAAGGACTTGGCGCGCAGACACCCGACGGGTGGGTAAAAGGCGACATCGACGGCGACCGGCTCACCTTCGACCTGCCACAGTACTTAGGAACCTACGACGACGGCTACGGCCTCGTCTACCCCTTCTACTTCATTGCCTTTGACACCGTGACGGGCGAGTTGCTCCCTGAGGCCACCCTGCACTACGACGACGCAACAGGAACCTTCGATGAGGCCTCGACAGGATTGGGCATCAGCATCAACAAAACCAGTTTCCTCACCGCACAGGAATATTACAATCCCATCTTCACAAAGTTCAACGACGTGCCTGCTGTACCGTCAAGGCCTGTCATCACCGACTTCAACGGCGAAGATGAAAAGAGTGCTTACATCACCGTCAACATCAACGGCCGGTCGCTCAATGGAGGCCTCATAGACCCTGAGCAGCTGGGCTATCAGTTCTATACCGACATCGAACAAGACGTGCAGCCTTTCGTACTCACCACCGACCGCTTTGAGCGCCTGACAGAAGACATGACCGTCATCCCCTATCTGTTCATCGACAACGACGAACAGGGATACGACATCGTCTACCTCGACGAGCACACGCGCAAAGTGTACCTCAACACCGACCCGACGGTCATCAACCGCATCGGTGTCCAGACAGTCTATACGGGCGGCGGCGAAGAACGCCGTTCCGACATCGTCTGGAAAGAGCTCAAGGACTACACGGGCATCGACACGACACTGTCTGTCGCCACTGAGTCGCAACCCGTCCACCCTGCGTACAACCTGCAAGGCCAGCGTGTCGCCCCAGGCTACAAGGGCATCGTCGTTGCCAACGGAAGAAAGACCGTGAAGAAATAACCCTTTCGGACATGAACAGAAGAAGGTATCAGTCAGCAAGCCCACAGGCGTCTTTCCCCGTCGGGAGAGACAGCCTCCTTGTGTGTCTTCTTCTGTTCATTGCCACCTCGCTCCAAGCCCAGATTGTCAACGGTGACGACGCTACGGCTGGAATGCCCCAGCTGAAAGTAGCGAAGACCCTGGTTGACGGCGACAGCATACAGTATGTAGAGTTCTCGCCGCTATACATCGTTCCCGAGCCCGTCTTTAAGACCCAACGGCAGCGGAAGGCCTACGACCGTATGGTGCACAACGTCAAGAAGACGCTGCCCATTGCCAAGGAGGTCAACCAGATTATCATCGAGACCTACGAATACATCATGACTCTGCCCTCCGACAAAGAGCGGGCTGCCCACCTGAAACGGGTAGAGAAAGACATCAAGGAGCGTTACACTCCGCGCATGAAGAAGCTGACTTTCCAACAGGGAAAGCTTCTCATCAAGCTGATACACCGCGAATGCAACTCTTCTTCCTATCAACTCATACAGGCCTTTCTCGGTCCCATCAAGGCCGGCTTCTATCAGGCGTTCGCCTGGGCCTACGGAGCATCGCTGACCAAGAAGTACGACCCCGAAGGCGACGACCGCCTCATCGAACAAATAGTCCGACAGATTGAAGCCGGACAACTGTAGCTGCCGGGCTCTTCGACCGTAGCCCCTTCATCGCCGTCAAACCCTTTATACACTGGCATTCCTTAGCTTTCGACACGCTCATTCCAAAGCTTCGTCAATGCCATCTCTTAGTATCGGAAGTATTATCTCAAACATGTAATGCCCTTATCACACACAGATAACAGGATTATCTCAATGTGATAATCGGATTACCTGTGTGTGATAATGGTGTCACCAAAAAGAGAACACCAGACGTCCACTTTGCAAACGTCTGGTGTTCTCTGTCTATCGTCTGCTACGACAGGCTTATAACAACTCTACAAGTCTTGTCATTTGGTTGGGGATGCGTATCTGCTGCGGGCATTTGGGCAGACACTGTTCGCAGTTGATGCATGACGACGAGAGTGCCTTTTTGGGAAATGCCTTGCGGTAGGCTTTTGCGAACGCCTTCTTGCGTTTGGCATACTCCGTATCGGTGACGGCCGGCAGCGGCAGTTCGTGATTGTTCACGGCATGATTGTAGAAGGCAAAATTACCGGGAATGTCTACTCCATAGGGGCAAGGCATACAGTAGTTGCAGGCGGTGCAGGGAACGGTCGGGAAGCCCGACATCTGGTCGGCGATGCTGGCAAGGAGGTCTTTCTCCTCCGCCGTACACGGCACGAGGGGCGAACAGGTCTCGATGTTTTCCTTCAGATGGTCCATCCGGTTCATACCGCTCAGAATGGTCAGCACACCGGGCAGCGAGCCAATCCAACGCAAAGCCCAACGGGCATCACTGTCGTCGGGATGCACGGCGCGCAGCTGCTCCTTCATCTCCTTGGGCAGGTCGCCAAGCTTTCCGCCGAGCAACGGCTCCATGATGACCGACGGAATATTGAGTTTCCACAGCTTGTTATACAGATACTCTGCATCGGCATCTTTCTTCCATCCTCCGCCCATCGAGGCATGACGCCAGTCGACGTAGTTGAGCTCTATCTGACAGAAGTCCCAGTTGTAGTCGGCATCGTGGTCGACAAGCCAGTCGAACACTTCCACATTGCCATGATAGGAGAATCCCAGGTTGCGGATGCGGCCCTTCTCGCGTTCTTCCAGGAGGTAGTCCAAGAGGCCGTTGTCGATGAAACGGGGATTGAAGTCTTTCATGCCGCTCTGTCCGATGCTGTGCAGCAGGTAATAGTCGACATAGTCGACCTGCAGGCGCTGCAGGGAGCGTTCAAACATCGCCTTGCCGGCTTCGAGCGAGTGGTCGCCGTGTTGGTTCGACATCTTGGTGGCGATAAAGAATTTGTCGCGCGGATGGCGCTTCAGGGCGATACCTGTTGCCACCTCCGAGTCGCCGTAGGCAGGTGCGGTGTCGAAGTAGTTGATGCCGTGTTCGATGGCGTAGTCCACCAGTTCGTTCGTCTTTTCCTGGTCGATGTTCTTGCCGTCGCGCGGCAGACGCATCATGCCAAAACCCATCAGGCTCACACGGTCGTCGGTGTTGGGGGTCGTACGGTATGTCATGCCGCCCTCCCCTACTGCTGACGGCTGAAGAGGCATGGCGGCAGGGGCCACATGCAGACCCTTCAGAGGGGCTCCGATGGTCTTTGCAACTGCCTCATAAGGCATCAGACCGGCAAGACCGACTGACATACCCAGCCGCGTCATAAATTCGCGTCGGCTGATATGTTTCTTTTCATCTCCGTTCATAATGTTTTTTGTGTTATAGTATTCTTGTGCTTGCAAATTTATTAAAAAGACATCAACTGGCAAAAAGAGGGATGTTAATCTCCGTTAAAAACAAAATCGGTTCATAACAAACGGTATTCGTCCATCATCTGCCGGGCTACGTCGCTGTTTTCAAATCGGCGGACGTAGTCGCGGCTGGCCGCCACACGACTGTCGCTTTCGGCAAGCGCCGTCAGCAAAGCTTCGGCAAGGGCACGGTCGTCGTCGGGGTCTACATAGAGGCTCGCCGGACCACCGGCTTCCTCCAGGCACGAGCCTTTGGCTGCCACGACGGGCAGGCCGCTTTGGATGGCCTCGATGATGGGAATGCCGAAGCCCTCGTAACGCGAAGGATAGACGAAGGCGGCTGCCATCTGATAGATGGCGGGAAGGGCATCGTTGGGCACGCCGTGAAGGAAGCGCACACGATGGTCTAACTGCTGTTCGGCAATGTAACGTCGCACCTTATCCAGATATTTCGTCGGTCGGCCAAGCACAACGAGCGAAAGGTCGGCGGGCAGGTGGCGAAGGGCTTTGACTGCCAAAAGGATGTTCTTGCGCTCTTCAATGGTGCCTACGCTGAGAATATAATGGGCAGGAAGGTCATATTCGGCGTGGACACGCTGGCTGATGTGCTCGTCGGCAGGATGGGCGAAGCGGGTGCTGCAGCTCTGATAGATGATGTCGATGCGGTCTTCGGGGAAGTGTCCATAGTGAAGGATGTCCCGCTTTGTACACTCACTGATGGCCACGATGCGGTCGGCTTCTTTCAGGGTGCGCAGGAACTTTTGCCTGTAGAGCAGGGTGTCCCACCAATGATAATACTCGGGATGGCGCAGGAAGATGAGGTCGTGAATGGTGACGATGCTGCGAATGCCCGACTCCTTGAGTCCTGCGGGCAGTTCGCCGGAAAGACCGTGATAGAGTTCTATGCCGTCGGCCTTGAGTTGCTCTACGATAGTCTTCTCGCGCCAACGGGCTGCCATGCCGAGCTTCCCGCCGAAGGGAAGTGGACGGGAAGGATAGACAAAGCGAACGTTGTGTCGTGGCTCTATCTGCCGGCGAAGCTGCGGGTCGCCTTCGTCTGGGGCATAGAGCAACAGCTCGTCGTCGGTGTCAAGGGCTGCAAGGGCATTGACAAGCGTACGGCTATAGCTGCCAAGACCAGTGTGGTTCCTTACGATTCGTTTTGCATCAAAGCCTATCTTCATTCTTCTTTCCTTTCTTTAGACATAAGGACATATTCTTAGACATAAGGACATTGTTTTACCTTTTTCAACTTTTCCTGATGACTTTTCCGTCACGGTAGATGAACCGCCGGTTGAACTTCTCTCGCGTCCGTTTCCATCGGTTGTGACTCCACAGATAGTATTGCGGAGCCCGCCGGATGGTCTTTTCGAGTTCTGCAAAGTAGCGGTCGGTCAGTTCCCATTTCCGGGTGTCGGCAGGATGTTCGCTCATCAAGTGCAGTTCGCAGGTATAGTAACCTCGGCGAATGCGCCGCATATCTCCATAGAAAACCGCGTGGTCGACCTTTCTTGCGATGCGCTCGACTCCCGTCAGCACCGGCGTGTCATGATGGAGGAAGTCAAGCCAATGGTGAATGTTGACCCAGTGGGGACACTGGTCGGAGATATAACCTATGCACACGACCTGGCCTTTCTGATGGAACTTGACAATCTCGCGCAGGGTGTCGTTCATCGCTATGCACTTCGAGCCATGCATCTGTCTGATCTTCACGAACAGACGGTCTGTGGCCTTATTCTCGAGTGGATGATAGACCTGTCCGCTCTGCACATGGGAAGGGACCCAATAAGGTAACGATGTCAGCCATTCCCAGTTGCCGTAGTGCCCAAGGTAAACGGCACAAGAACGGCCACTGTTGAGAATACGCAGCAGGTCGTCACCGACTGTAATAACCATGCGGCGACGCAATTGCTCTTCGCTCATTGACGTCAGCTTGAGGGTCTCGACAAAATAATCGCAAAGGTATCGGTAAAACCCATGCTCCAGCCTTCGCAGTTCCTGTTTGTCCTTTTCGGGAAAGGAAGTCGCAAGATTGGTCCTCACCACCTTTCTCCGATAGCCAATGGCCCACACGAGCACACTGGCCACGTCACTCAGTATGTAGAGCATACGCAATGGCAGCAGGGATACGGCATACCAAAGGGTATAGAGGAGATGATAGAGGATATTCATAGGAGTTGATCGTTCACCATGCGATACATATACTGATAGATAATGGCCTTGAGCTCGCGTTCCATCTGTTCCTGTTCGGCCACCGTCCCGATGAGGTTGTGCTGCATCGTACGGTCGTCGACACTATAGACGGCTTTCGTCTCATTACCGTCGAACTGCAGGACATAACCTTTCTTGACATACTGATAGGTGCCGTTGAGATAATTCACGGCAAAGGTTTCTTCGGCGGGTGTATTCAACAAGTCGATGCCAAAGGCCATGTAGGGCTTGTCGTAGCCTGACAGGCCAAGCAACGTCGGCATGATGTCAATCTGTTGGGCTACGCTTTCGCTCATTCCTCGGGGCAGTCGGCCGCTGGGGTCGAAGATGATGATGGGAGCCGAGAAGGTGCCGATGTCTGAGCGGAATTCATCATGGCAGGTCTGGTTGGTATGGTCGCTGGTGAGCACAAAGACCGTGTTGGCATACCAGGGCTGCTTGCTCGCCTCTTCGAAGAAACGGCCAATGGCCATGTCGGTATAGCGGATGCACTTATGGATGGGCAGCTCACCCTCTTTGAAGACGTTCTTGTATTCGTCAGGCACGACGAAGGGATGATGGGAGGAAACGGTGAAGAGAGCGGTCATGAAAGGCTCTGGCATCTCCGACATCTTCGCACAGTAATACTGAAGGAACGGTTCATCCCAGATACCCCAATGGGTGTCGAAGTCTTTTGGTCCGCCGAAACGGGGGTCGGCTTCGTAGTCCTGACGGCCGAAATAATCCTTAAACCCAATCTTATTGGCAAAGGCCAGGAAACCCATCGAACCTCGGTTGGCACCGTGGAAGAAGGCTGTATGATAGCCTTCGCCGGACAGTAGTCCTGCTATGCCCGTATAGGTGTTCATGGACGAAGGCGTCAAGACAAAAGGTTCGATGAACATCGGTATGCTGCAGAGCACGGAGGGCATACCGTCGATAGATTTCTTTCCGTTGGCAAAAGAGTGGCGGAAGGTGAGGCTTTCGCCGATGAGGCGGTCTACATTCGGTGTGTAGCCTTGATAATGACCGCCGTCCAAGTCTTTGTTCAAGGCCCCGATATATTCGCGTCCGAAGCTCTCCACGATGAGCACGACAATGTTGGGCCTTCCCAAACCGCCTTTGTCCGCACCGTATGTTGCGACGGTGTCGCAACGTACGCTATTGCCATGAATAGGATTGAAGACCTCTGCTGCTTCCTCTATATTATTATAATAAGGTGGAACCTGAAAGACACTCTTGCCGATGGTCCTGATAAGAGCAAAGGGTGTATTGAGCACGATGGCGCACTCGGAAGGCCGCTGCACATACTGGTTGGCATTGTTGATGGTGATGGGGCGGATGCCGGTGCTCAGGCCTCCGCGGATGCCACCGATGACCAGAGGTATCGCTGCCAAAAGGAATAACAGCTGAAGGCCGGCAAAGGTGACCTGACGTCGGAGGGTCCGATAGGACTTCCGTTCGGTCTTTGGCATGACATAGAGTTTCCAAGTCAGAACGATAAGGACAACGGCCAACAATACCAGATACCAATGGCGGACAAACTCCGTGAGAAAGATGCCACCGAGGTTGCTCTCGCCCGAGAACTCACGGAAGACACTCGTCGTTGTGCGGCGAAGAGTAAAGGGAAAATAAACGGAGTCACAGAGGTTGACGACCAGCGTTATGCTGTTGACGATGACGAAAAGCCACTTGCAGGACTGATGGTAGAGGCGCGTCTCCTTCCCATGCCAAGGAAAGAGCATCAGCAACATCCATATCATATTGGTATAGAGAATGGCGGTGCGGTCGAACATGAAGCCACCGTGCACCATCGTCAATAGGTTTTGAATGGAAAAGTCGCTGTCGGCAAAGAGACCGAGGTTTTCTGACAGAAACTCTACACGGGCCACGAAATAAAGCGCAAAAGCTATCAGCAGGTTGAGCAACAACGCTA
>Ga0310697_10003714_pt1 | contig 15333 bp, 15 predicted proteins | sample 172DNAGHGlowgp2_FD_203883 | JGI IMG/M metagenome (GOLD analysis project Ga0310697, IMG submission 203883) | Sheep rumen microbial communities from Palmerston North, Manawatu-Wanganui, New Zealand - 1728 DNA GHGlow gp2 (v2) (version 2) | ecosystem: Host-associated > Mammals > Digestive system >... | reverse complement strand
CATCCCTGGCCTCTATTATGTGCGCCTTGTGAAGGACTACACCGACAACAGCTACGCTTTCCATGCCCGCGACTGGGTGACAGGCGATGAAGCCAACCGTCTGCCCCAAAGGAATATCAGCTACGATGATACTGAGAACACGCTCACCGTACACGCCACAGGCGCCAACAACGTAGCCCTGAGCCTCGACTGGCAACATTGCGACTACGAGATTGACGCCACACAGAAGTACCTCATCGTCAAAGGCAGCAACCTCTCGCGCACCAGCGGTGCCAGCTACCTGTGGTGGCTCAACGGCATCAATAAATCCTCGCAGGTGGCACCCACCACGATCAAGCAGGCCTCCGATGGCGACACCATCATCGCTTGGGACATGACCCGTAGCAACCTCAACGGCAACAACACCGGCGATCGTTTCTCCATCTGCCTGGGCCAGACCATCTTCGGCCTCACCAGCACCACCGGCACCAGCGTCATCCGCCATATCGGCTTCTATAAAAGCGTTGCCGACTTTGAGGATGCCACAGCCATCACCACCGTGGCCGCTGCCGCCACTCCCCGCCACGCCATCTACAGCCTCGACGGGCGCCGCCTTGCCCACCTCCAGCGCGGCCTGCAAATTGTCAATGGCCGCACAATTATCAAGAAATAAATTGCCGTTTTTGTTTGACAAACGGGAAAAGTTTTGTAGCTTTGCGGCGCAAAAAGTTCCCCGAAAGGGAAAACTTTGCGCTTAGGACAAGATTTAGGATATTCACATTTACCATAATTTATTGTGGAACAGAAAACTTACACTTATGACGAGGCCTTTGCGGCCTCACTTGAGTATTTTGCGGGCGACGAACTGGCCGCCCGCGTGTGGGTGAACAAGTATGCGATGAAGGATTCCTTCGGGAATATCTACGAGCAGAGCCCGGCCGACATGCACTGGCGCATCGCCAACGAGGTAGCCCGCGTCGAGCAGAAGTACAAGAATCCGATGTCGGCGCAAGAGGTTTTCGACCTGCTGGACCATTTCCGCTACATCATCCCCGCCGGCTCACCCATGACGGGCATCGGCAACCACTTCCAGGTGGCCTCCCTGAGCAACTGCTTCGTAGTCGGGCTTGACGGTGACAGCGACTCCTACGGTGCCGTCATCCGCATCGACGAGGAGCAGGTGCAGCTGATGAAGCGTCGCGGTGGCGTGGGTCATGACCTCTCGCACCTGCGTCCTGCCGGCTCCCCAGTGAAGAACTCGGCGCTCACGAGCACGGGCCTCGTGCCGTTCATGGAGCGATATAGTAATAGTACGCGCGAGGTGGCACAGGACGGCCGCCGCGGAGCACTGATGCTGAGCGTCAGCATCAAGCACCCCGATGCCGAGGCGTTCATCGATGCCAAGATGACAGAGGGCAAGGTGACGGGCGCCAACGTGAGCGTGAAGATCGACGATGCCTTCATGCAGGCTGCCGCCGAGGGAAAGCCCTACACGCAGCAGTTCCCCATCGACAGCACTGAGCCCATGGTCACAAAGGAGATTGATGCCAGCGCGCTGTGGAAGAAGATTGTGCACAACGCATGGCAGAGCGCCGAGCCCGGCGTGCTGTTCTGGGACACCATCCTGCGCGAGAGCGTGCCTGACTGCTATGCCGACCTCGGTTTCCGAACCGTCAGCACCAACCCCTGCGGCGAGATACCCCTCTGCCCCTACGACAGCTGCCGCCTGCTGGCCATCAACCTCTATGAGTATGTCGAGAATCCCTTCACGGCCAATGCCAAGTTCAACTTCGACAAGTTCCGCGAGCATGTGCGCAAGGCACAGCGCATCATGGACGACATCATCGACCTGGAGTTGGAGAAGATTGAGCTGATCTTAGACAAGATTGAATCCGACCCGCAGAACGAGGAGGTGAAGTTCGCCGAGCGTAACCTATGGAAGAAGATACAGCGCAAGAGCAGCATGGGACGCCGCACCGGCGTGGGCATCACTGCCGAAGGCGATATGCTGGCAGCTCTGGGCTTGCGTTATGGCACGCAGGAGGCTACGGACTTCGCCGTCGAGGTGCAGAAGACGGTGTGCCTGAGCGCCTACGCCAGCAGCGTGGAGATGGCACGCGAGCGCGGAGCCTTCGAGATGTACGATGCCAAGCGCGAGGAGCAGAACCCCTTCATCCTGCGCATCAAGGCCGCCGACCCGAAGCTCTATGAGGAGATGACGAAGTATGGTCGCCGCAACGTGGCGTGCCTGACCATCGCACCCACCGGCACCACCTCGCTGATGACGCAGACCACCAGCGGCATCGAGCCCGTCTTCATGCCCGTGTATAAGCGTCGCCGCAAGGTGAACCCCAACGACCCCGAGGTGCACGTAGATTTCGTCGATGAAACGGGCGATGCCTTCGAGGAGTATATCGTCTATCACCATAAGTTCCTCACGTGGATGAAGACCTGCGGACTCGACACCGAGCGCCGCTACACGCAGGAGGAAATCGACGAGCTCGTGGAGCAGTCGCCATACTACAAGGCTACGGCCAACGATGTGGATTGGCTGATGAAGGTGCGTATGCAGGGCGCCATCCAGAAGTGGGTCGATCACAGCATCAGCGTAACCGTGAACCTGCCCAACAACGTGGATGAGCAACTCGTGAACGACCTCTACATGGAGGCGTGGCGCAGCGGATGCAAGGGTTGCACCATCTATCGCGACGGCTCGCGCAGCGGCGTCATGATCAGCGTCAGCAAGAAGAAGGAGAAGAAAGCCGAGGGCGGCGAGCAGCAGGAGACACCGGCACTGGAGACTGGCGGCGAACCGCACGCCCACGAATGCCGCCCGCCCGAAGTGGTGGAGAAGCGTCCGGACGTGCTGGAGTGCGACGTGGTGCGCTTCCAGAATAACAAGGAGAAATGGGTGGCCTTCGTAGGACTCCTCAACGGCTACCCCTATGAGATCTTCACAGGTCTGCAGGACGATGAGGAGGGCATTATGCTGCCCAAGACCGTCACCAAGGGACGCATCATCAAGCAGGTGAACCCCGACGGCACCAAGCGCTACGACTTCCAGTTCGAGAACAAGCGCGGCTACAAAACCACGGTCGAAGGACTCAGCGAGAAGTTCAACCCCGAGTACTGGAACTACGCCAAGCTCATCTCCGGCGTGCTGCGCTATCGTATGCCCCTCGACCACGTCATCCGCCTCGTGGATCAGCTGCAGCTCAACAGCGAGAGCATCAACACGTGGAAGAACGGCGTGGAGCGGGCGCTGAAGAAGTACATTCAGGACGGCACAGCAGCCCGCGGACAGGTGTGCCCCAACTGCGGACAGGAGACCTTAGTCTATCAGGAAGGATGTCTCATCTGCACCAACTGCGGCGCCAGCCGCTGTGGCTGATGGCGAGTGTAACGTTCAAAGTTCAGCTGCGCTGACCATTCTTCAAGTGTGAAGCGTCGCAAGCGCCGAGCGGTCACGACTCGGCAATTCAAGCAAGCTTGATTGCTCTCGCTGCTCCAAAAGTTCAATGTTCAGCTGCGCTGACTTTTGTCACGACTCGGCAATTCAAGCAAGCTTGATTGCTCTCGCTGCTCCAAAAGTTCAATGTTCAATGTTCAAAGTTCAATGTTCAAAGGTCCTGCTGAAGGACATCAAGATTTATGCCTACCACGGCGTGCTCCCGCAGGAGCGCGCCGTGGGGGCTTACTTTATCCTTAACATCACCATTGACACGGATTTCTCCAAGGCCATGGAGACGGACGACTTGAAAGGGACGATTTCCTATGCCGATGTCTATGAGGTCGTGAAGGCGGAGATGGCGATGCCGTCGAAACTGCTGGAACATGTGGCCGGCCGCATCTGCCAAGCCCTACTCCACCGCTTCCCCACAGCCCAGGCGATTCACTTGGAGTTACTAAAAGAAAACCCGCCCATGGGCGCGGACTGCGCCAAGGCGGGGGTCTGTGTGCAGGTTAACAGGTTAACAGGTTAACACGTTTACAGGTTAACACATTAACACATTAACAGGTTAACAACGTCCGCAGGGGTTGCGGCGAAGCATGTGGCACCATGCGCCAGCAGAAAGTCTTTGTCGCGGAAGCCCCAGAGGACGCTGATGCAGGGCAGACCGCTGTTCCGGGCCGTCTGCAGATCTACGTCTGAGTCGCCGACGTAAATGGCTTCATCCTTCGTGACGCCCAACTCGCGCATCGCCAGCTCCACCATGTCGGGGGCAGGCTTGCGACGCAGCTCGGGGCGTTCGCCTATGGCTACTTCTACGGTGTCCTTGAAATACTGCTCATAGAGTTCATCGACACCCGCCTGCAGCTTGTTGCTGACGATAGCCATGCGAAGGCCGTGGGTCTTGAGGACTGCCAGCATCTCCGGGATGCCGTCGTAGAGACGTGTGCTCTCCTGACAGTGCCCCACGTAGTAGGCTTTGAAGTCTGCGAAGGTTTTCTCAAACAGAGGGTTCGCCTCGCCATCGGGCACAGAGCGCTCGATGAGCTTGCGCACACCATTGCCTACAAAGCCACGTACCTCTGCGAGGGTGCGCTCCGGCATCCCGTTATATCTCAGTGCCCAGTTCGTGGCATTGGCCAAGTCCTCAAGCGTGTCGAGGAGGGTGCCGTCGAGGTCAAAAATTACTGCTTCCAAATTCCCAAAACCCTTAAACTTTAAACTCTAAACTTTAAACCTTAAACTTTAAACTTTAAACTACTTCACCCCCAGCTGTTTCTTCACCTCGGGGATATCCTTCTTCAGCTGTGCGATGCGCGTCGTGCTGCTGGGGTGCGTGCTCATGAACTCAGCCGTTGTGCTCTGGCTGACAGCGCTCATCTTCTCCCACAGCGTGATGGCAGCGTTGGCCTCGTAGCCGGCAAGTGTAGCCAACACGATGCCGATATAGTCGGCTTCCAGTTCCTGCTTACGTGAGAACGGCAGCAGGGCACCATACTGTGCCCCCAGACCATAGGCCACAGCCACGGCCTGCTGTGTCTTCTCGCTCTTGTTAGCCACTGCAGCACCCAACACAGAGCTGCCCAGCTGTGCCAGCAGTTGCTGGCTGGCGCGCTCGTTGCCATGCTTGGCAATGGCATGTCCCACCTCATGGCCGATGACCGCTGCCAGCATGTCATCGCGGTCCTTGCCGTTGCCGATGAGCTTCAGCATACCGGTATAGACAACAATCTTGCCGCCGGGCATGCAGAAAGCGTTCAGCTGCTTGTCATCCACCAGATTGAACTCCCATGAGTAGTTGGCGACATCGGCCCCCTGACCAGCTGTACGCAGATAGGACTCCGCAGCCTGGGCGATACGCTGGGCGACATTTTTCACTACGGCGGTGGCATTTTTGTCGGAAGACACCTTGGCGGTCTTCATGTACGACTGATACTCTGTCAGGCTGGCCGAGAGAATCTCGGATTCCGACACAATGTTCAACTGCTTACGTCCCGTCATGCTGACGGTGCTGCACGCGGCCAGGACAACAACGGCCACCAATGCCAACAATACTTTTGTCTTCATATTACATTTCTTTATTTATTTGTCTGTTCTTTTTCGTCCACAAAGGTAGCTATAAATCACGACTTACAATGGATAATTGATGACTTTTTTCTCTTTTTGAGAATTATTTTTGTCGGAAACATGCTAAGCATCATCGCCGAGTTTGGAATGCTTTAATCCTTCAAGCAACCTATGGGGATGACATATACCCCATCTTGTCTTTGGCCCGCGCGTATAAAAATAATGTGTAACCTTGTCACCAAAAGGGCCACGAAGCTGGCTTTTTATGCCTCATTCTGAAAAAGAAGATGATTTTCATCTTTCACTTCACATTTTTCACTCATTCATTCTTCACTTTTCACTTTAATCTGTAGCCTTGAACTTCGTTCTTAGACACTCACGCTCGGAAAAACTCAAATAAATTTGGTTGTTCGCTCGCTTAATCGTATCTTTGTCGCCGAAAGGGCCACGAATCGTGTGAAAGCGATGGGAAAACTTAGCGAAGGGGCCTGATCAATCTTTAACTCCTCATGATATGCCAACAGTTTTCATTTTCTTCGGTTTTAGATTCTTGTTCTATTCGAACGACCATGATCCGATTCACGTGCACATTGTCAAAGACGAATGTGAGGCAAAGTATAATGTAAACCCGATAGAGCAGATATATAATCATGGTTTCAAGAAACAGCAGATCGCGATTATTGAATCTATTATCGAGGAGAATGTAGAAGTCATCACCGAAAGATGGAAGGTTCATTTTAATAAGGAATGATATGACAGGACAGTTGAATATAGCAAAGGTGTGGGTTGACGACACCCACGTTTATGCAGAGACCACCGATGGTCTCCGTGCCAGCTATGCCTTTTCCGATTGGGAACGGTTGGCTCACGCCAGCGATGCCCAACGCCGAGACTTCTACCTATCTTACGGAGGTATTCACTGGCCACAAATCGATGAAGATCTCAGCTTCGAATGTATGTTTGAAGATAATGGCCTTCACTTTGTCGCAGAGCCTGAAGCCGAGTATAGCGTATGAGTATAGTTTGAACATACACTTTCCCCCCTTGCCTTCCCCTCCTCCGTGGGAAGGCTTTTTTGTGCCTCATTCTGAAGATTCAGAAGCCTTTTTTCATCTTTCACTTCGCATTTTTCACTCATTCATTTTTCACTTTTCACTTTAATCTGTAGCCTTGAACTTCATTCTTAGATACTCACGCTCGGAAAAACTCAAATAAATTTGGTTGTTCGCTCGCTTAATCGTATCTTTGTCGCCGAAAGGGCCACGAAGAAGGCTTTTCGAAGCCGATTCAACCTCAGCGGAGGGGCCTGATCAAGATATGTTGAACCCTTAATAACTTACAATGACATAGTCAATTAACGTTTAATCAGACATAGACTTAAAGGAAGTGTTTGCTTTAGCTTGATGTGTTCCCTGAAATCGCCAAAATCAGAACACTAATCAACGGCCAGAGTGAATGCTTGCACCTTCGGGTGTGGGCTTCATGGTTGTATTAGTGTAGGCGTTTGGCGATGCCTTGGGACAGCAATCATCAAGACCTGCACCTTTCTTTTTGCCAATTGTCGCAAAAAGAGGACTTCAATAAATAACAGAACTAATACAAGCCTTGTAAACAATTTCTATTTGTCCATTTCATTTTCCTTATTAATTACTAACTATGCCATACTTAAAATTATCCCTTTACAAGGAAACTGTACCTTTTATGTATAAGGTGACGAATCGAGAACAGTACAAACTGTACAAAGAAGTTATGACGTTTAACGGAGGAAAAGCTTTTGCCTCTGCCAATGAACTGATTGTCATAAAGCCTGATGGGTCAACATTCCGATGCGCTCTCAAGCACTATGAATCGGACTTCTTAACAGAAACATATTTAGGCCACTTTCCAAATGGCCAACCCTTTCGCTTCTTGTTTGCAAGCCAAACCAATCCGTTAGCTCATATTGACCCAATGGTTTCTTTCGCAGGAATGGCGACAGATGGCTGGGCTGTTCACTTTAAAGTTCATCCATAAAGTCACATATGTAACATATTTTTCATATTGGTATAGAACCCCATTTGTTTAATCTTAGCACTCGTTTATTATGGGAAAATATAAAATTAGCGTTGTTTCTTCTGTCACATTCGACAAATATCATGATGTTCTCCGAGTTATTGCAAACAAGAAGCATGGCTTCTGGGCATCTCTTGTTTCCTCTGTTAGTGAAACATATTTCATATTATCAGAGGAGAGCCCATTGGCGAAAGAACTTCGAAGAAGAACGGACGGCCAATGTATATGGAATTTTGATGAGTCAAAATTCAGGTCAATGACTCTAAATGGAAAAGTTTATTATGTTGAACTTGAGATTGACAAATATGAATCAGCAAAAGCACAAAAGAGAGAAAAAGAAAGAATAGAACGTGAGAAAAAAGAAGCGGAAGTAATAAAACTTAAGGAAGAAGAACGTCGACTTAAAGAAACAATTGATAATGCAGCTACATATAAGATACCGTTTTCAAGTCTACGACTAGTTGTAGATGAAAAAGACAGCTTCTCTAATCAGATGGCAGCAATCGCAGGGAATGCCAATATGGCATTCTTACAGAGAGACTCTGCGGGATTTCAGAAAAGTATTATTGAATTATACAACAAAGTTCATGGGTATAATAGTCATAAATTAAAAACTATTGCTGCAAAAGATGGGCAATGTATAGGCTTAGCATTTATTAAAATGGCCATGTATTTCAGTAATGGAGATTTTCAGGTTAATGAGATTGCTGCTCAAAATGCATTTTATTGTATTGTCAAAGACTTCAAGAATTCTGGCAATACTTATGCTCTTCCAGCGTTGTTCTCTCTATTTCTTAAGAAACCGAAGACATTAGAAGATGAACTTTATCGAGCTAATCCGGACCCCGAACTTGTTGGTTTGGGAGGAATGACTCCATCTGCTCCATATATGAGGTCTGACAAGGCTATGTCCAACAGACTCGCTATTATGAAGTTCCTATTGCAGAAGTTTTATAACGAAGGACTGAAACGTTTTACTATAGACACAACACTTCCATATCATCTTCCCTCGGAAGCTGATGTTGTCAATTTCATAAGTGAATTTAAAAAGAGTGAATATGCTTCAAAAACAGACGCGATATCAGTTGGGGAAAGTTTTTTTAATGATGTTTATGATGATATTGAAGAACAATTAAATTTATAAAGAAGGCTTATTGCAGGATGCGTTAACAAGAATTACCATACATAACAAATGCCCCATCTCAAGCTTCTCCTTGCAGCTCTCTTGCTGCTCTGCCTTGCTCCAATGCCATACGGCTACTATCAGCTGGTTCGCATTGTGGCGATGATAGTTTTTGCCATTATGGCGTATCAGTATTATGGCAAGAAGGTGATGCCGTTGGCGATAACGTTTGCTGGACTTGCGTTGCTGTTCCAACCGTTCATCAAGGTTGCTCTTGGCCGAACGATGTGGAATGTGGTTGATGTGGTGGTGGCTGTGGGACTGATTGTACTTTGGGTACATGAAAAAGCAAAACGAGAACAATGAATACATTTGAGATAGACAAAGAGGACATCAGTTTTTTGAAGATTGATGCAGGAATCCGGATAAGGGATTTCAGTGGGTTCTTTGATGCCGACAGGCGAAAGCTGAGAGCGCTATTGGACGTCGCCAGCAACTGCGAAGTTGGGGTGTTGCATATCGGGACGAAGCCCGATGTCGTAATCACACTAACGAATAGCGAAGCGCGTCAATATCTGGGCCGCTCTTCTGCGGAACGGCACTCGTATGAGCCGTTTTATCGGGAGGTGATTCGCGTGGGGTTACTTTTGGAGAAACTGGCGTTGCTGATTGACCCAGCGGCGAGAATCGCGGTTGATTATCCAACGGAGGAAGAGCTGGTAGGGAGAAGTGTCTCGCACTACGAAGAGTTTCTGCGAAAGTTCCCACTGGAGAACAAGGAGGAAGGACTCTCAACTGTAGTCCCCCAAGAACTCGAAGGGCGAATCGATGACTTCTTGAACTTGGTGATTCCGCAGCAGAACTACATGCTTGGCACTTGCCATTGGATATGGGATATGAAGAAGGTAATCCTTCGCTACGCCTTCAACATCAATTGGCAGACGCCAGCGGAAAAGAACCCGCATGTTATTTATGACTAATTGCCACAAGGTTTAGCAACCCTCTATAGTCTCTACGCTTACCCTCTATAGTGTCTGCGCGTAGTCTCTATAGAGGGTAAGGCGAGGGAGTAGTAGTGTCTTACAACTGGTCGCTGCGCTCTAAATCAAAGCAAAAGTTAATTCAACGCTAACGATAACCTTAACCTTTACGTTTAAGAAGGCTTAATTATACGCTGCTTCTGCCTCAGCCACAGCCATCGGTTCTTCTTCATAAGGGGGATAGGCTTGGCTGTGATAGACTTGCAGGATTGGAGCACCCAAAGCGGCTTCAATGGAGGCAAGGGTGTCAATCGTGAAGTTATGGGTGCCTCGCATCCACTTGCTGATTTCAGCTTCGCTCTTGCCTAAACGATCTGCCAGATCCTTTTGTTTAAGCTCTTTCTCCTCCAGTATCTCATGAATTCTATCGACGATGCGGAAGGACAAGGACACAGAGGCACGGGCCTCAGGTTTCACCTGTTGTCTCCTTTTCTCCAAAATACTACTCCGTTTCATATCGCGAAAAGTTTACGTTTCCAATTATCTCTTTATCAACCAGAACAATAGTTCCATCTTTTATGCGCGATTGGATGAATCGACTGGTATCAACCAACAGCTTCACATAGGGTGCTAAAGTCTCACTCTCTTGCCAACTCCGTGCATCCTTGACACCACCGTTACCGAATACTATAATCTTGTCAGAAAGACGTAGGCAATATAACCGCAGCTTGTTTCCAATGTCTATGGGGATTACGCCAACGCCATCGCCATAATGACCTTCGGGGCGGAAGTAGCGTTCCAATGCACCGCGTTCAGCAATCTGATCAATCCAGGAGATGATGACATCGATTTCATCATCATACTCACAGCCAATAGGGAATTTCTCAAAGAAGGCTTCCAATTCCGTTAACTCTTCACCTGCCATATGAATGCTGTAGAAGTTGACGTTCTCGTATTCCTCAATGAGTTCGATACAGTATTCTTGTTTCGCTTTCATCCTTAACTTTTAAGTTATCTGTCGCAAAAGTACGCACTTTACTTAGAGCCACCAAATAATTAACTTAAAAAATAAGTTTTTACTCTAACTTTTCCTTAGTAATTCACCTAAAGTTGGCAGTCATAGGGAATATTGATTACTATTGCCCTTCATTTTCCAACATGTCATCAACGCTGCTATATACCTTGTTTCCTCATGAAAGTTTTTTTGGAAAAATTCCTCATTCCCTCAAACTTGTTGGATAACAGACCATAGGGGCTGTGTAACGTTTATGAAGGCTTAATTATACTCTGCTTCTGCCTCAGCTACAGAAGATACAGCCGTTTCGTCAAGGACGGGATAGGGCTGATGCCTGGTAATCGTGATGAAGTCTTGACCAAGAGGCTTCTCGCGAAAACCCTCAAGGGTTCGGAGAGGGGGCCTTTATAGTCTCCAGGCGCACCCTCTATAGTGTCTGTGGCGACCCTCTATAGTGTCTGCGCGTAGTCTCTATAGTGTCTGCGCATAGTCTCTATAGAGGGTGTGGCCTGAATGAAATCTCTCTGGATTGTTCCTTGTCAAAAATAGCCGTATCATTCTCATTTAATTATAGAATCTAACACTATTTTAATTCAACTAACGAGTATATTTAACTATATAAAGAAAGATTACCCCCCTGTTGCAAATTACTTGGGTCATGCCTCCACTAGGAGGCTGTATTTTTAAAGAAGACGATGGGGAAAAAAAGTCTTGGTGCGATTTGTATAGCCGAATCATATAAAAAGGTATTCATGCGCGCTGCCCACGCGGGCTGCGTAGTGTTCGTGGTTTTTTCAGCAAAAATATGCATTTTTTCTTGTATGAATCTTTGAAAACAACTACCTTTGCACATCGAAAACAGAATACTCTCTTCAAAACATTATTGCGTACGAAAAAAAACTACTCGAAAATCCTCTTGTTATTCATTGCTGCAGTTTGTACTGCGAATTTGTTTGCACAATCCAGTCAGACATTTTCCGTCACGTCTCTCAACGCTGACGGACTGCCCGCAACAATCCTTTTCGTGAAAGTGAACGAAGAGGGCCCGGGAGCAAAATACTCCAAGGTCATCAGTCAGTACCTTACCAACCACCCCGTAGATTTCGTAGGCCTGCAGGAGAACTTCGACTTCGGCAAAGAGCTGTACTCCAGCGCCAGCAGCATCTATCTCCGCGATGAGTTCAGCGGTGGAATAGACCTCTCGTTAGCCGACTTCGTAAACCTCAAGGTGCCCTGCGACGGCCTCACCGGCTACTGGAAGAAGCAGCATAAGGTGAAGATGGAGCGTGTAGCCTGGAAAGAGAACTACGGCAAGTTCGACCACAGCAACGACGACCTCTGCACCAAAGGATTCCGCCGCTACGAGCTCACCACCAAGGACGGCATTGACCTGCGACTCTACAACATGCACATGGATGCCAGCACGGACGAGGACGAGGCTGCCGGCAAGGATGGCCCCGACAGGGAGTGCCGCCTGAACCAGTGGATACAGCTGCGCGATGACATCATGGCACACATGGATGACAAGCCCGTCATCGTCATGGGCGACATGAACAGCTACTATGCCCGCGACGAGGTGAAGCCCAACTTCATCGAGGCCATTCAAGAGAGCGGTCATGCCACCGTCAGCGACGTATGGATTGAACTGGAGCGAGACGGCCAGTACCCTGCTCATGAGGACGGCCCCGTCATGAAGGATGACGACGGATGGAGCCGCAAGGGTGAGACGCTGGACAAGATTCTCTACATCAACCCCGTAAACAGCAACATTCGTCTGCGCCCCATCAGCGTCAGCATCGACCGCACTGGCTACGTTCGCGAGGACGGCAAGACACCTCTGGGCGACCACTTCCCCTTGTCGGCAACGTTCGTGATTGAGAGCACCACCGACATTGACAACCTCTACGCTGACGACAGCCGCGTCGAAGCCATCTATTCTACCGACGGCCGCCGGTTCCCACGCCTGCAGCGAGGCCTGAACATCGTTCGCATGAGCGACGGCACCACGCGTAAGATCCGCTACTAATCATATTGCGAAGCATCTGAACGCAAAGGCTGGTTGAGTTTTCAACCAGCCTTTTTTCAGGTAGTGGAAGAAAGTTCGCTTTGATTCCCAGCCCTCAAAAAAATATTTTCGGCGAAAAACAGGAAAAAACATTCAATTTTTGAGTGAAGATATGTTATTTTGGCAATTATCTGATGAATTATGAGTATTTTTGTAGCCGCATAGAAACAAACGAGACCAACATGATAGACAAAATTATCGACTACAACAAGACTTTCGTAGAGCAAAAGGGCTACGAGAAATATATCACGGACAAGTACCCAGACAAGAAACTGGCCGTTCTTTCCTGTATGGACACTAGACTAACCGAACTGCTCCCTGCCGCTTTGGGGTTGAAGAATGGTGACGCCAAGATCATCAAGAACGCTGGAGGACTTGTTATCTCAGCATTTGACTCAGCTATGCGCAGCCTCATTGTTGCCATCTATGAGCTGGGAGTAAGGGAGATTATGGTGGTTGCTCACTCTCACTGTGGCGCCTGTCACATGAGCTATGACCATTTCCACCACGAAATGATTGCCCGTGGCGTGACGGATGAAACGCTCGACACCATCCGCAAGTGTGGCATTGACCTGCATCACTGGTTGGAGGGCTTTAAGGACACTCCCGAATCTGTCCGTAAGACCGTCGAGACCATCAAGACCCATCCGCTCGTTCCGAACGACATTGTGGTCAGGGGCTTCATCATTGATTCAGAGACAGGCAAATTGGAGGAAATAAGCTGATGGGCAGTCTGCATGAAGGACCTGCGATGCTGGTGTCAGACCTATAATTTCGCTGCCTTCTGAGAAGCAAGAAGAACTGTGCAAGAAATCTTTTTTGAAACATGAAGATGCAGATAATGCAAACAGGTATCAACACGACAAGCCGCGTCGATAAATACAAAGACATGGAAGATCTGGTAGATTCACCGAGAGCTTTAGCTGCCAATATTTATGAAAATAGTCATTGCCATAGATTCGATGAAAGGCTGTCTGGGTTCTGCTGATGCCAATCAAGCGGCGGCAGATGGTGTCAGGCGCGTCTTCCCAGATGCAGATATCGTTCAGATACCTGTCAGCGATGGCGGCGAAGGATTTATCGAGGCCTTCCATGCAGCTATCGGTGGCACGGTTCAGGAAGTGACGGTGTGCGACCCTATGATGCGCTTTATTACAGCCAAGTATCTGTTACGCGACCAAGAGGCTGTCATTGAGATAGCGCAGGCCAGTGGGCTTACCCTTCTTTCTGAAGACGAGCGTAACCCCATGATCGCCACAAGCTATGGCACTGGACAACTGATTGCAGATGCCGTCAGGAAAGGGGCCAAACGGATTATCGTGGGACTCGGTGGCAGTGCTACCAGCGATGCCGGTGTAGGGATGCTTAGAGCCTTGATTGATGCCTTTGCCAAGCGTGGGCAGTTTGATGATATTACAGAGCTCCAGGATATTCAGTTTACCATTGCCTCCGACGTGAAGAATCCCCTTTGCGGTGCCCAGGGAGCAGCTCATATCTTTGCTCCGCAGAAAGGCGCGACTCCTGAGATGATAGAGCGTTTGGATGCGCGTGCCAGAAGATTTGCCGAGATATCTGCCGAACATTTCGGTTATGACTGTTCCAATGATGAAGGAGCGGGTGCAGCCGGCGGGTTAGGATATGCTTTCCTTCAATACATGCATGCCACTTGCAGGCCCGGTATAGAGGTGTTGCTTGAAGCAGCCCGTTTCAACGACGTGGTCAAAGATGCAGACCTTGTCATCACTGGCGAAGGATCTGCTGATAGCCAGACGCTCATGGGCAAGTTGCCAGTTGGCGTACTGCGGCATTCAGGTGACGTGCCCGTATGTCTCATTGCCGGACGCATCAGAGACAGAGAAGCACTTTTGCGAGCTGGATTCTCTGACGTCAGATGCATCAATCCCGAAGGCTTTTCTCTTCAGGAAGCCATGCGCCCGGAAGTGGCATGGAAGCATATTTCAGATACGATTAGAGATTTGTTGTCCAGATGAAAGACTCCTTATTTCGGCTGCAGGCTTTGGCGGTATTCGCTGGGGGACTGGCCGAGGTGCTTGGTGCAATAGCGGCTGAAGTAAGAGAGCGATGTGAAGTTCATCAGGTTGGCTATCTGAGTGAGTGACAGGCGTTCATCATTCAGAAAGTCTTTCATAATGGGTATAGTATGACGGTCGATGTATGAGGTGACACTGTGTCCTGTCACCCGTTTAATGGTGGCAGAAAGATACTTGGGCGATACGTTCAGCCGTTCGGCATAGTAGTTCACATCACGCTCCGTTCGGCTGATGCCGGTAGCAATCAATGCCATCAGCTGTTTTACGATGTAAGCAGTACGATCGGAATGCTCAGAAACTGAATAGCTCGTTCAAACATCTTGTTTACCATTTCAGCTCTTCCTGTAGGATTACGCCGTCGGTCATGGGGCTGTCGGCTTCGGTGAAGGCGTTGGCCTTGTACTGTATGCAGAGCATCGTGAGGTTCTCGCTGCCTGTATTCTTCAGTGCACGCTTGCCGTCGGGAGACACGCGGACGATGGTGCCTTCGCTTACGGGGAAGATCTCGCCGTCAACCTGATACTGTCCCTCGCCCTTCAGAATGAAGTAA
>Ga0310697_10003711_pt1 | contig 15344 bp, 21 predicted proteins | sample 172DNAGHGlowgp2_FD_203883 | JGI IMG/M metagenome (GOLD analysis project Ga0310697, IMG submission 203883) | Sheep rumen microbial communities from Palmerston North, Manawatu-Wanganui, New Zealand - 1728 DNA GHGlow gp2 (v2) (version 2) | ecosystem: Host-associated > Mammals > Digestive system >... | reverse complement strand
CCGATGCTCGGCAAAATCGTGCAGCACCAGTTCTACGAGGACCAGATAGCCAAGGCGGAGCGCGACGGCGACCCCGGCGAGGTGATTGCCAAGCTGTTCAATGTGTATTCGAGCGGCAAGGTGACGAAGTGGATCACGGGCGACAAGATACGTCCGCTACAGGTGGCGAAGCGCATCACCGACTGCCACTATCAGGACGGCTGGCGGGTGTTCGTGGGGCTCGACTTCTCGCTGGGCGACGACCTCTACGCAATGGTGACGCTGGGCGTGAACTACACTCCGAGCGACACGATGCGGGGACACTTCTTTGCCGACGCGGTGGCGTGGGTGCTCGAAAAGACGATGAAGGAAAGCCCCAACCGTCCGCTCTACGAGGAATGGGTGCGGCAAGGGTGGCTCTACGTCTGCCCCGGTGAGGTGTTCGACTCCATGCTGAGCATCAACCAACTGGCAGCCATTGACGACCGCCAGGACATCGATATTCGCTTTTTTGGATATGATCCTGCCCAGAGCATTCAGCCGATTAACCAACTGAAGGCGTGGCTCCAAACCATCCTCCAGAAGAAGAACCCGCAGGCAACGGCAGCCGACATCGCCAATGTGATACAGCAGATGGTGGTGCCCGTCTCGCAGACCGCCCTGACGCAGAACCCCCGCATCGCCGAACTCGAAAGCATGATACTCGACAAAGAGCCGTGGATTGAGTTCTCGATGTCGCCCCTGTGGCCGTGGTGCTTTGGCAACTGCGCCCGCGAGAGCAAGGGCGACCCTCCCATCTGCCGCATCGTGAAGGGAGGCCCACAGCCGACGCATAAGATAGACCTCGTTCATGCCCTGCTCGACGCATTATACGGTTTCGACCTTGCGGAAGGCAGAGTGAGTGAATAGAGAACACGAATTTTACGAATTATAAACAATCACTTAAAATTAAAGGACATGGAATTACAAGTGAACGAAAGAGAAGCCCTGCTGATAGTTACGGCATTGGGCACGTATCAGAATCGTGTGGGACAGCACACAAGTTGGGATCAGCGCAAGCGACAGCCGACATTGAGGGCGAGGCTTGCCGACTGCGTGACCATTGGCGACGATGAGGAAGCCAAGGCGGTACGCAAGGCACTGGCCAAGACCAAGCGACGCATCGAGCGAGGAATCAACCTCGGACTCGAAATCAGCGCACTGCGTGAGAGAGTGAAAGCAGAGACGGGTATCACCGACGAGAAAGTAAATCCGAAAGACGATGAATGACCCGTTGAACATCATCATACCAAGTCAGGATATTCCCGACTTCTACCGAATGTTGCGAGACTTCAGGCGAAATCGTGGCAACACGTTCGCCTACTTGCAAATCGAATTGGAAGAGCGATACCCTAAACTGAAAGAGCGGTATGGAACTACATCTGAAGATTAACGACGTGGTGGGCATGGATGACCAGAAGCGGCACATCATCCGAGTGGACGATGAAAGCCTACGCGATGCCCTTCTTGCTCATCCCGGATGGATAACGCAATGCGTGGTGAAAGACTTTCTGCTGAAGCACAACACCCGATTGCTGAATGAAATACTCGACGACCCCACCCTACGCAACAACATCTACATGGACGAGAAAGCCAAGCGTGAACAGAAAGCAGAGCGACGTGAGCGGCATCGTCAAGACGAGATAGCAAAGCAGCGCAGACGTGACCAGTTCATCGCATCAAGGAACTATCGCCAAAGCGTTGACTACATTCATAACGTATTAGGTTGGAACAATGAATAGCATCTTTGACACTCCCGAATACAAAGAACGATGGGCGATGTACCAGTCAGCACTCACGGCTGGCATCCCCATCGTATCTACCGAGACGTGTGCCATTATTTGCGCCATGTTGTTAGTATGGGGTAATACGGAAGAGTTCACCCACAACCACCGACTTGTCTGCGAATTGCAATACGCACAGCAGCGGTTCGGCATCGAGGGTGGCAGCATTCCCCGTGACCGTAATTTTCTTACGGCACTAAACTACTACACCGACCTGCTGACCATCAATCAACAGCGTGAGGACAGAGTGCCCGACCATATCGACGCACTATTCCAAGAGCGTTACGGATTTCACTTCAACAAAGAATAAACGAATTAAACGAAATTATGAAAAAGGCAAAAGACGCTATCAAGCGACAACTGAAAGAGCAATGGGAGCAGGCGTGCAACGGCTTCCTCGTGGAACTGCTCCGCATGTGGGAACTCGACGCCCACTACGGCTACTGGATTGGCGACGAGACGGGAGGCGTGTACGACTACGGCGACGGGATGCTCACCATCAACATGGACGACATCATCTACTGCGTGTTGAACGACGTCACCCAAGAGCAGTACGAGGAGTGGCAGCAGTACATCATCGACGCCTCCGAGTTCGGCTTCGCCACCCCGAACCTGCGCTCATTCGTCCGTGGCTGTCCCCGCACACCACCCGAGACCTTCCAGCATCTGCGCGAGCTGAAGGCAATGCTCAACGACGCTATCCGCGACGAAAAGGAGCGCATGAAGAAGGGCAAACAGAATAATCCGTATTGAACCCCGAATTAAACGAATTAAACGAATTATGCAAACCAAGACATTTGAGCAGGAATGTGCGGAGGGTCGCTTTGAGTTCAACCAGAACCGCAGCTTTGAAGAGCGTTGCGAAATCGTAAGGCGCACAGCAATCACCCGCGATATGACCTACGAAGAACGGCTTGCGGCTCAACGTCGCAGGTACGGGCTTTAACTCTTCGCTCTTCGCTTTTTATCAAGAAATAGAGAATTTGAGAATTATGGCAAATTTATCAATAATTAGCAAGAATTATAAACAATAAGGAACTATGAAGAAAGTATATAAGAAGCGGGCTGATGAGAGACTATTTGATTGGTGCCGCAGGCTGTCGGAGGATTTTATGTGGCACCGATCGGAGCCTGAGTCCATCCTTGAGATATTAGAAGAAGTGAGCAAGACCAGCTACATCGTAGGCTGTAACGATGCGTACCCATGGTAATCGGTAACGGATTCTTCAGCCCCTCGGAGCACGAGGCGGTGGAGGAGATGAGGAGCAGGAGCGGCTGTGAGGTGAGACGCTGCGTGTTTCCGACCATCGGAAACATAGTGTACTACGTCAGCACGAAGGGCGACCTCTACGGCGTGCAGAAGATTCAGTGCAGGGTACTTACACGAACGTCCAAGCTGGTGAGGAACAAGGGTGGCTTCACGGCTCGGATGCGTGGCGGGATGAAGCGGGAGGAGTGGCTACCGCTCCAGCTGTTGACCTATTGCACCTTCGTGCTCGGCAGGTGGGACGCCGACGCGCAACTGGAGTTCAAGAACGGCGATCCATTCGATTGCAGGCCGGAGAACCTGAGACCCAAGCGCCACGACGTGCCGCCCGAATGGGCAGCGTGCATGGCAACAAGGGCAGATGTGTATGCCAACAACTTCGCTCACGTCTGTTGGTCGGTGAACTATACCACGGGCTACGACATCGACACGTGCAAGGACTTCGTGCAAAATGCTTTCATATACCTTTGCACCGACGGGCGCTATCGGGCGCAGCACAGCACCGACATCGTGGGGCTGTGGGTGAAGATAGCCCGCTTCCGCGCCATCGACTACATGAAGCATGTGACCCACCGCCAAGTGTATGACGTCATCGACGGACTATGCCGGCGCGACGCCTCGTATGAGTTTGACCTTTTCAGCTTATTGCCAGGCAAGAAGGCGCAACTATATACGCGGCTCTACTTCGAGGGCAACACGCCGACGGAGATCGCCAAGGAGTACAACGTACTCCTCGGCTCAGTATCGTCGGCCGTGACCCGATCCGTTCAATACTTACGCGAATACTTAAAGGACGAAATACCCCAATGGAAGTAAAATACAACACCCCCACGATTACGAGCCACGGGCCGCGCCCCGACGGCAAGAACCCTTGCATCATTGTGCGACCGGGCGAAGACCATGCGCCAACGTGCGTGAATCCTCAGTGCCCAAAGGCGGACAACTGCCGCAAGCACATCATGAACCGCACCGACCAGCGCAAGCCGTCCATCGCCATCATCACATGGTACGAATGCAAGCACTATGATGCTATTGACCCCGAAAAGTATAAGGAGGAAAAAGATGGAGAGCATACTTGACAATCCTAAGTACCGCGAGCGATGGGCGATGTACGAATCAGCCTTGCAGGTTGATTTGCCAATCGTGAGCCGTAACACGTGCGCCATCATTTGCGCCATGCTCTTAGTGTGGGGCAACGATGAGCATTTCACGCACAACCATCGCCTTGTGTGCGAATTGCAATACGCTCAGAAGCGGTTCCACATCGAGGGCGGCGAAAGCCAAGACCCCGAATTTGCCGCTTTGCTGCGCTCGTATGTCAGCCAGTTGGAACTCATGCAACGATATGAGAACAGAGTGCCAGACCATATCGACCAGATGTTCCAAAAGCGATACGGATTTCATTTTAATAAATAATAAGTAACCCTTCGACGGCATTGTGCCCGACAGATAGCCGAAAGTGGCGACGGCTTTCAGGTTCGCCACAATCCATACATTAAGATTAAACTTCAAGAAACGAGATGAAGAAAATCAAGATGAAGGACACCATTCTGAGTCATTACCAGAAAGTCCATGAGTTAGAGATGGACGGCGTGACCGTCCGAGTGTTTAAACCGCGCACCATGCAGCATTTGCCGGCATACCAGATGTTGCACTGGATAAGGTATCGAGCGGAAGACGCTATTGAATGGATGAAGACGGAGGACAAGACCTACTGGTGGTTTGGTAATCCTGACTACGGCATGTGGGATGCGCAGACGGTCTATCATTACGACCCCCGCCATAAGGCCTTTAACATCTACTTTGCCGCCATCCTTGTGCGCCCGTTCAGCCGCGAGGCTTACGAGACATACTGCCGTCTGCACGAGAGCATCGACGACATTAACCAGCGTCTTATGCTGATGTTTGACTCGCGCGAGTTCGACCGCATCGGAGGCTATGACCAAAGCTACGGAGCCTACAGCAACCAGGAAGAAACCGACGCCATCATGTACCGCGTAGTCAACAAAGACCGCGACATCCGCGACACTTCGCCATCGTGTTATCTTCAGGTGGTGGACGACGACGAGTACAGTCACGTTCAACGCTGCGGCATGACACTGCGCCAAATGCCGAATGGAGGCACAGAATTCCACGTCATAAAGAACGGCAATATGTCATTAAAGGAATACACCGACACACCTCTGATTCAGTACTTTGCGAAGTGCTACACGGACTTCCGAAAGAAGCACCCAGAAGTGACCGAGATGCGGTTCTACACCGACGAACTGGTAGAGGTTAATGATGAAGAAAACTGAATTTGAAAACTGAGAATCGGCGATAAATTATGCGTTTGTCGCCGATTCCATACATTTCGGAAATAAAACTGCGATTATGATAGTTGACAGTATGACTCACGCGGAAGTGTACCGCGAATTGGAACGCGACCGCGAAGGGCTGACGCGATGGTGGCAGCATCAGAAGGAGGCATTGCGCCGACCCCTGTTGAAGAGCGACAGCAAGCTGTTCCCCGTGACACGGTGGTACGACCACACCTCACCCCGCCATATCCGCTACCTCATCACGTTCACGTCCATCGACAAGCGCATGATACGCACGATGCTCGGCATCGGAGCCCTGCGGTGGATGTCCGATGGCATAACCTTATATACGACATGGGTGGGTGAGCGTTGCAATATACGCAAGTCGGTCTTTATCCCGCACGTTTGGAAGCGCTACGCCGAGCGATGTGGTGTCGATAAAACGGGCACAGACCTCATCCGCCATTTCTTCGACAACAACAACTATAACTTCTCGGCATCGAATATCCATTTGTTTGCCCGGAGCGTGAGGTATAATGGCGATGATCATCGTGCGATATGTGTCAACGAAGGAGTTCTGCTCGGGCATGTAGTTGACGGCGTATTCATCGCCCGCACGTTCATTACTTATGATATGTGCGGAGGGCTCCAGTTACAAGAGCTCGAACGATTCCGTCAGATGATGCCTGAAAAGCTCGAAGACTACCACCGAATGATAATTCCTTTTATCGAACATGGATAGATTGAAGATTCTCCCTTTCAGCATTGCCGTCCTCGTGGCAATTTGCATGGCATCGTGCAAGACCGGCACGACCGTCGTTCGCAGCGTGAGCACCGACACGCTCATCATCACAAAGCACGAGCGCGACAGCATATACCTGCATGACAGCGTATATGTCCACGAGCGCACGAGCGGCGACACCGTATATGTCGAGGTGACGCGCTGGCGCGACCGCTACCGCGACCGCTTCATCCACGACACCATCCGCGAGAGCCGCACCGACAGCGTGCCCGTCCCCTACCCCGTCAGGGTGGAAGTCCCGGCACCGATGCCGTGGTGGCAGCGATGGCTCATGTGGATCGGCGGTGCTGCCATCATGGTGGTCGTCGTATGGATGTGCATCAAGATAAGGGTTTCTTAGTGGGTGTTGTCGGCAGGTCTAACCGGGGTTATGCCAACGGCACCGTGTCGATACCGCCGACTTCTTCTCATTCGTAAAGGTTGTGCTCCCTCGCCAGAAATGGCGGGGGAGTTTTTTGCGTTTATGTAGGTTTGGTAATACCACGGGCGAAAAATAGCCGTTTCATAAATAATCGATGGAATGATATATGAAATGGTTGACTTTTGACTTGATCAAGGCACAGCTCCGCCTTGACGACCAGCAAGCAGAAATGGAGCGCAACATCATCGAAACCCACGCCAAGGCTGCCGAGGATGCCGTGCTCAACGTGTGCCACCGCACACTCACCGAGGTGTTCGAGACCTACGGCGAGATACCCGCTGGACTGACTTATGCCGCCCTGTTGCTCACCGACGATGCCTACAATCACCGTGGCACCGTATCGCCGCAGGCAGTCTATCACCTGCCCGCCTTCAACCTCAATGTCAAACCCTACGTAAAACTAACCGTATAGGACATGGAAACGAAAAAGATATTCTATCAGAGTGACTTCCGGCTCGTGGAATCCAGCGATGCAGGATTCGGGGTGCCGTTCAAGTTCACGTACTACACGGCGAACCCCAAGCAATCATGGGTGGCTACCTTTGACGGCCACGAGTACACGAACTGCGAGCTTGATGGCGACGGCCGTCTGTGCGTGGCTTTCGACGACCATCGTCTTGGCGTTGGTACGTTGATGGTGGAACGCCGCTACTACCTCGACGATGAGCACTACCAGACGGGCATCTGCGACGAGGTGATTGAACCTACGCCCGTCATCATCACCGAGGACAATGTGGAGATGAACGTGGTTCTGGGCTTCAACGGTTGCACTGCCCCCACCATCACGGGTGAGATACCTCCGTACTGGACGAAGGGCGACGAGGGCGACCCAGGACCCGAAGGCCCGCAAGGCCCGCAGGGAGAACAAGGCCCCGTTGGTCCGCAAGGCCCGCAAGGCGAGCAAGGGCCGCAAGGCGAACAAGGGCCGCAAGGCGAGCAGGGGAACTCAGGCGGTATGCTGTTCCCCACGATGTCCTTCAACCCTGAAACGGGCGTGTTGACCGTCCGAGGATTGGCGCAGGAAGTGCAGCGCATCAGCTACGACGAAGCCACTGCCCAGCTCATCATCCGATTCTAACATATAATATATAAGAATATGGCAAACGAGATCCAAGAACTGAAATTCCAGGTCGGCGAAGCATGGAAGGGCGTGTACAACGCCGCCACATCCTACTCGCTGGCCAATGTGGTGCAAGATGCCACTGGCCTGAGCATCTATCGCTCGCTGAAGAGCGGCAACGTGGGTCACCCCGTCACCGACACGTCGTGGTGGTTCTGCATCATTGACATGAGCAGCATCAAGGCGGAGAGCGACCGCATCACAGCCATCAACGATGTCATCGCTCGTGACGAAGCCTTGCGCGTCGCCGCAGAGGAGCTGCGTCAGCAACACGAAGAAGCACGTATCACTGCCGAGCAACAGCGCGTAAGCAATGAGCAAGCGCGGCAGAGTGCCGAGAACACCCGCATTGCGGCCGAGCAACAGCGCGCCAGCCGTGAGCAGCAGCGCGTAAGCAATGAGCAGAGCCGCGTCAGTGCCGAAGCCTCCCGCGTCAGTGCCGAGCAAGCCCGAGTGCTGGCTGAAACGCTCCGTGCCAACGCAGAGGATGCCCGAGCCGCTGCCGAGAACAACCGCGTCGCACAGGAACAGCAGCGCGTCGTCGCCGAGCAGGGGCGTGTCGATGCCGAAGCCCAGCGCGTAGCCGACTTCGCCACACAGATGCAACAGCAACAGACCGCCTATCAGGAGGCCGAAGCCGCCCGTGAACTCGCGTTCGAGACCGCCGAGACGGTGCGCGATGAGAAGGTGGACGAAAAGGTCGCCGATATTACCGAACTACAGGCCAAGGTGGCAGCGCTCGAAGCCGTCGTGGCCGATCTTGAAACGATTGCCGAGGGCCACGTCCGCGTCGCAGGCTCTTCGTCGCCTGCATTAAGCTACAAGAGCTACAAGTACAACGAGCAGGGAGGCTTCGGCCGCGAGAGCGTTTTCTCGCTCCTGTACCCCTGCCTGATAGGGACGAAGCTCACGGGTGACGACGCCCAGGTTGGTAAGATTCTGCACATCCTCAAGAAACTCGACTTCTACCACGACATCTACGGCAATGCCCGCAAGATTGACGGCACCGAGGGCGATGTCCTAATCACCAACATAGAACCTTACTACCGCATCATCGGCAAGCACATGATCTCCGGCACCGAGTACGATGTTTTCCTCATGTCGCGCACGTCCTTCACATGGCAGGGTATCGAGGCCGAGCGCGTAGAGCGGGGAGGTGTAAGCCCCGACTACACCGTCAGTCACAACGACGGCGGTGTCACCCGTATGCACTCCGTCTATAACCCTGAGTGGAACGGCTCTTACACTGCGCCCGACGGCATCACCGGCAAGGTCATCTTTGCGCAGGACGCTGAGACGGGCGTCATCACCGAGACCTTTGATCCTGACGCTACGTTGCTCGGCGGTGCTGGCGGTTTGCACACGACAGACAAAGCGCTCTACACTGGCGAGCAAGAGGCAATGAACCAGAACCCCGACACGACCAAGATGATTCCGTTCGCCAATCAGACCATGGCATCCTTTGAGGACTGGTATTCGCTCATGCTTGCTGAAGGAGGCACGTTTGATGCCCATTCCGCCACGCTCATGGGCAGCGGATTCTGTGCCAACGATCCCGCCAATGCCGAGAACTACTGGGACGAGAGCAACGCGCAAGCTCGCAACGGGATGCGCCTCGTGGACAAGGACGGCGTGTGGAAGTACTACTCGCTCGCGTCAGACGTTAAAGCCATCTTTGGCAGGAGTGCCTCAATGTACGTTGGTACGATGGTCAACTCATGGCGGAATCCATTCCATATCATGGAGGCTCATCGTGCGCTCTGTCATGCCATCCAGAACGGGGTGCATGAGCTCGAATGGTTCGTCTTCGAGGGCAACAAGTACAAGTGGCGCAGCGTCGAAGGCTTCGCGGGTCCGGCACAGGGTGAGATGACTGCCGTAGTGTGGAAGCTATCCGCTGGTCACCTATCATCTTCCGCTGTTGACCCCACCGACCTCACAACGTCCATCGCCGGCAACCGCATCGAGCTGCTTCATTCCGTTTCCCTTTTCCACGGTATCACGACTCAGGTCTCGCCCGCGTGGAACATGACTGGCATCGTAGCCGCTGAGAACGAGAATGGGGACTATGCTTGCTATGCTGAGCGAGATCCGCTGCAGCTCATCATTACCGAAAATGGCGAGGTTGATGCCTCGGCATCGTTCAACTTCGAAACGCGCTACAAGCATATCCTCGACGTGGCCAACGGCAGTGGATATGCCAAGGACTACCACAACGAAGCACTCCCATTGCCAGCATCCAATGCCGACAAAACGGGTGGTGGCTTGCATACTTATGTCTGTCGATATAATTACTTCACGGGGACAGCGGCTGCGACTGGCAAGAAGATTGTGCGCGCTTTCCGCCGCGGCATCAACGCCGGCTACACGTACCTGTCTCCGTTGTACGTTTTCGGCTACAGCGCGCCCTCGAGCGCGGGCTCGTCCTTCGCGTTCGGCACCTGTTTCCGGGTCACGGAATCGCAAACGTAAACTGCGGCGACCAAATGCCGACGCCCCGCCGCTTGCGGCGGTCGAAAACGAAAACTGCCGCGCTTCAGCGCGGCCCCATACGGCAGCGGTGCCACTGCCGTAAATCGTAATCCAGGCCAGCGGCCAAATGGCGCAAGCGAATCGGAGTAGCCGCCGCTGGTGAGGTTGCGTTCTTTATATATATGAACAATAAGGCAGCTGCACTGTACCCTTGTGCGCGCTTTCCGCCGCGGCAACAACGCCAACAACACGAACCTGTCTCCGTTGTACGTTAACGGCAACAACGCGCCCTCGAACACGAACACGAACTTCGCGTTCGGCAACTGTTAATCCAATAAATAACATAAGCCCTCCTCCGTGATACGACCTGAGCGCGGCGGAGGCAAGTGCAGAGCCTCGCTGACGAAGAGAGCGAAACAACGCAATGAAAAGAGGTTAAGACCCTCAGCCGACCGCGCACGAATGAGCGAAGGAAAGGGTAGGCTGCCACGTAGTCAAGAAGTGGCGAATCGGCGCAACAGGTCCTGTAATTTACAATTTGACATTTTACAATTTACGATTGATGGGAATCTCGACATGGCATAACATCACCAACGGCCTACACGCAGCCGTACACACGAGCTACATGGCCAAGACCTCACGCCAACGCGCCAAGCGTGAGGTCGTCGCCGTCATGTCGGACATCGAAGCATTCTGCGCCCGCAAACAGCACGAGCTGAAGAATGGGACATACTGCGTCGGACACTATCGTCACTTCCGCCTGACGGACAAGAAGAAATCACGCGACATCAGTGTTCTACCCTACGAGGACCGCTGCGTGCAGAATGCAGTCAAGGATGCCATCCAGCCCATCCTCATGCGGCAGATGACCGACGACATGCTGGGCGGTCTGCCCGGCTGTGGCGTGCTTGCCTCAGACAAGCGGCATCAGGTGGTGGCACGGATGCGGGTGCTGCTGAATGACCGAAGCCTGACGCACTATCTGCAAGGCGACATCTTCAAGTTTTACGACAATGTGGATAACGTCATCAGCATGGAATTGATAGAGCGGCAAGTGAAGGACAAGCGCACAAGAGCGGTGATCCGTCAGCACCTCTTCAACCAGAAGAAACTCGCCATCGGAGACCCTTTCTCCCACCTCATTGCCAACCTGAACATGAGCGTCATCATCCGTAAGGCCAAGGAGAAGTACGGCAACAGAATAGAAATCGTGAACTTTGCCGACGACTTCATTGCCTTCAGTAAAGAAAAGGACAAGGAAAAGGAAACGCTCACTAATTTGTGCCGCGACATGCGGATATGGGCCAGGCAGATGCGACTGCACTACAAACCGATGTACGTGCGCCCCATAGACCCACAACCGGGCAAAGAGTATCAGCCCATCATCTTCTGCGGCTACCAGTTCGGGCACGGTTATGTACACCTGACCCAGCGCACCAAGAAACGATATGTAAAGGCTCGCCACCGTGAGCGCAGCATGGGCTCGTACAAGGGCATCATCGAAGTGGCTGACACCAAGGAACTGAAGAAACGAGTACAATATCAAGATAACAAAACTATGACACAGAAGATTCGTCGCCCGTTCGCTGGGCGACCCATGAAGATTGAGACGATGGAGGGCATCCCCCACACCATCGTTGACTTCCAGCGTCGCAGCTCAAACCACAAGGACTGCGAAGCCTATTACCACATCCAAGCCGTCGCCGCAGGTCTCGGCCTTATCGTTTATTCCACCGGCGCGCAGAAAATCTGCAAGTGGCTCGACACGAAGAGCAGCGCCGACATACCACTTCGTGATATGACCATCGTCCACGACTGGAGCGGATTCTACTATGACGGCACCGTCTATTCAGATTCCGAGGAGGAAGAGATGATCCGACGACAATACAACATCCCTAAATAATATATAATATGTACGAAGCAAGATTTACAGAACCGCAGGCACTCGGCTTGCATCGCCTCACGGGCGACAACAGCGGCGAGGTCTATACCAACGAGCGCACAGAGCAGGTCACCGACCCAGAGACAGGCAGCGAACGCACCGAATACGTCTATGACGTGTACAAGGTCGCCGATGCCCGCGACCCTCACAAGGTCAAGAACGATGTCATCAACGCCGAGCACCCCTTCGGCGACGAGAAGAAGATTCTGCGCAAAGCACTCGCAAAGGTTCTCAAAACCATGAACCTCTACGACTACCCGGACTTCGCGGAGTTCCGTGCTTACAACGAGTTCGCCGAGAACATCTGACCACCATCCTTCATCACCTATTGCAAGAGCCGGCATTTTGGTGTCGGCTCTTTTTTGCATAGTAACCCCAAAGCATGGAAGTGTGCGATTGATATATATAATTAGTCAAATGGAAATATCAATCGACACACTCATCAACATCGCAACGCTCCTCATCGGTGGCGGCGCCGGAGGGTTCTTCACATGGAGATGGCAGCGGGCGAGGGCTAAGGCAGAAGCCAAGGAGAAGGAGGCGGAGGCCCAATCGGCCGAGGTGGACATGGCACAGAAAGTGCAGGACACCTACCAGCAAATGCTGGAAGACAAACAGAAGGAGGTGGAGGATAACCACCGTCTGATTGCTGAGCTGCGCGAAGACCGCGACCATTACAAGCAAGGGTACATCGAGTTCCGCGACCGGCTGGACAAACTTGGCAATGAGTTCCGAGAGTTCAGGCACACGTCGGAGGAAGAACGTGCGACGATGAAACGTGACATCGCCCGCAATGGTCGTCAGTTGGAGTGTCTGCGCCCTATGCTTTGCGGCCGCGAGGGCTGTCTCGATCGCGTCCTCGTTCAGCTCTCGGACATCGTGGGAAGTGACAAGCCGTCGCGCCGCAAGAAGGACCAACCAATAACACCATACGGAAAGGAGGAAGACCATGAGAAGCAGTAGCACGCTTATCGAGCGACTGAAGAAATTTGAGTCCTGCCGGCTGAATGCCTATCAGGACGGTGTTGGTGTATGGACTATTGGCTACGGGCATACGGCAGGCGTTAAGCCGGGCGACCGGATTACACTGTACCAGGCCGAGCAGTTCCTACGCGAAGACCTCGCCAAGTTCGAAGCAGCGGCCTCCAAGGTGCGCAACGTGAGCACGCAGGGGCGCTTCGATGCCGTGGTGGATTTCATGTATAATTGCGGCACGGCCAACTTCGCCAAGTCCACGCTGAAGAAATACATCGAGGCGGGCAAGGCGACATGGATGTGTCAGGAAGAGTTCTTGCGCTGGGTGAATGCAGGCGGCAAGAAGCTCGGAGGGCTCGTCACCCGTCGAGTCTGGGAAGCTAACCGATTTGCGGAATAACGATAACACATACAGCTATGACCATCATCGCACTCATCATCGCCATCGCGGCGCTTGCCGTCGCCTTCGCCGGCATCGTCTTCGCCTACCGTGTCAGCAACAGCCTCCACGACCTGCCCACGGAAGAGGAGGAGAAACAGACCGTCATCAACTCGTTCGTCTATGACGACGCGACGGGCATCTATCATCTCTACGGGAGCCTGTTCGTGGACGGCTCCATCACTTGCGCCGACAAAAAAGACTGACCTATGCCCTACTCCGACAATATCATCACCGCGCCCGTCAGTATCTACGACGTGCAGCGCGCGCTCTCAACGAGCGAGAACGACCTTGGCCGACTGTGCCGCCACGTGAACATCAACCGATGGTCGAAGATGAAGCCCGTGCCGTTCCCGTTTATTGAGCCCGACCGCACACAGAAGGTCACCGCTTACAACCGTCAGCTGTGGTGGTGGCAAGGGCATCCGTCCTATTCCATCGTCTCGCCAGGTCTCGTGATCGGCAACTACACCACCACCGCCAATGCGGTATGGATTACGTCGTGCGGCATCAAGTTCCTCGGCTTTTCCGCCGCCATCGACGTGCTCGGTGCTTTCAACCCCGTTGGCAATGCCTATCACACGGGCGATGCCAGCCCGCTCGCCAATAACTTCGGCTACATTCCTCCCGCTGGTGGCACGGCTGAGCCATACCGTCTGCCCGATTACAGATACTACAAGCACAACGCACAGTACAATGTCATCCCGGACTACGGAACCGAAACGGGCACGTCGCGTGTGCTCTATGATGATCCCGCCATACAGAGCGTAAAGTGCTCCATCATGAGCCAAGCTGTGAGCGACACCATCAACAGCGAGCTGTCGTTCAATGACCTCTTCGAGACGATTGGCGACGCTGCCAACTTCGCGCTCATCACGGGCAAGCTCAGCGGCACTTCGTTCACGGTGGTCAGTCCCAGCCGCACGGTCACCCATTCCGATGCCTACTTCAAGGAGATCAGCCTCAATCTCCACGACTCGCAGCTGCTCGGCGCTACCATCATCGCCATCTATTGTGTGGCCATCCGCATCAACAGCATCACCTATTATGTGCCGCTGATGCAATCTACTGGCGACCGCCCGAACACGCCCATCCCGTCGTTCCCGAAGCGCAAAATATATAATTCGTGGTTCATTGACTCCGGCACCTATCGCGCGTCTGAGTTCGCCATGAAGATCAACTACGGCACGAGCATGTCATGGTACACGAACCCATTCAGCGCACTTCCAACGCTTGGAGGCACTGCAATCATGAACCGCATCTACATGAAGCTCGACCTTGCCCGCACGTCATCCTACACGCTCACGAATGCCGCCATCACGGTCGTTATGTCCGGGCAGTTCCGCGATTCGCGTGGTCAGATGCAAGTCGTTAACTACGAGCTGACAAGTTCGGACACACGCTTCGTGCTAAAGAATGCCGAAGTCGATGCCTACGACTGGGGCAGCACGGAAACGGTGTACATCACCTCAGCAACGTCAGGTCAGCAGACGTGCTACCTGGCCATCTATAATCTCTTTGCCAACCGCCACGGAGTCGAGACCATCTACGGAGGGACGATATGGCGCGTCCAGCTCTTCATCTCGAAGAACGGGCAGCAAAGTTCCATCCCTGACGTCGAGTATGGTAGTATGAGCGACACGGGCAGACTAAGCATTGACGTTGGCCCCATCACATCATGAAGATCGTCAAGAACCATATCATCCCCTTCGGCTCGTTCTCCGCCATGTGCATCGGGCCGTGGATATTCGTCAAGGACATCAACAAGGTCACCACGACGCTCATCACGCATGAGGCAATACAC
>Ga0310697_10003710_pt1 | contig 15346 bp, 16 predicted proteins | sample 172DNAGHGlowgp2_FD_203883 | JGI IMG/M metagenome (GOLD analysis project Ga0310697, IMG submission 203883) | Sheep rumen microbial communities from Palmerston North, Manawatu-Wanganui, New Zealand - 1728 DNA GHGlow gp2 (v2) (version 2) | ecosystem: Host-associated > Mammals > Digestive system >... | reverse complement strand
CTTGTTGTAGTTGGCGGCTTCTCCTTTGTCCCCCGGACCGGGCTTGAAAACCTGAGGAAGTTTGGAAGTATCGATCTCCGCTCCGAACAATTCGGCACCGGGAATAAAAGCATTCCACGGACTCTTTGCCTGCTTTTTGATATCACTCATCGGACACCCGCAAAGTTTCAGTATATGTTACGTAAATGATAAGCTTATCTTCGTGTATGACCTGCTTTTCCCACACCACATCAAGGTGACTGCAGGAATCTCCGGCTTTTCCGTATAGTTCGGCATATTGCCGACGGTCGTTTTCCTCAGAAAGGTCGAGTTTGACGCAGTGTGAAACAACCCGCAACGGGATATCGGAAGCATCGGTATACTTACTGACATCGCCGACAACCGGAACACCGTCAGCAAGAGACTGCGGAGCGCCATCAGCTATACGTTGTTCCAGTTCCCGCTCGGAAATGAAAGTAGGCCGCGGGGCGGCCACTTTCTTGAAATCGGTGGCTTCCTGCGGCTTCGGGGGAGTGGTATGAAGTTCTTCCTCCCCCAGACAGATCCTTACATCTTGAGGGGTCATCAGACGAACCGATCGTATACCTTAGGCGCGACTTGAGCTTTACGATTCTTACGACGTTCCTCCAGTGCGGCGATACGACGCTGAGTTACGTCGATCTCAGTTTGGAGAGCTTCCTGCTCAAGTTCCTTATCGGAGTTTTCCGCAATACTGGTAGGGGACGTTAATTTAGCGGCGCCATAACCTATGCCGAGGCCTCCGAGGACTGCACTGCCCATCAAAATGCCATGAGCCAGCGTAATACCGTCCTTCACCAGCTTCAAATAGTCTGCTGCGTTCTTATCGATCATATCAAAACCTCAATGTCCGAAAACCACGGACGAAGCGAGAGCCGATTTAGGCCCCAGTACATTAGCTACAGCACCTAAAATAGCTGTGGATTTAGGATTAGGCAATCCCAGCACGGACGCAGTAAGATATCCGACGGCCATCCCAGCGGCGGCACTCTGACCAGTGGCTATGGCCTGTCCAACAAGATCGTTGCCAGTGATCGGAGTAGCCGGCGGCGCGTTGAAAGAATGGAGAAGCAGCATGGATTGTGCTTTAACCGTAGGATCCATATGTGCCTCGGAGAGCATTTCCATGCCCTGCCCAAGAGTGATATCATTCCATGCATTGGCACGCTTGGTCATTGCCGGATAGTGCTTGAATCCATACCAAGGTTTAGTGTTGTCGGCATTCAACGCGGCCGTCAATAGAGCACCGGCACCACCGAGACCGTACATCCAGAACTTCCGAGCGTCTTCGCGGTCTTCTTCAGTCTCGTAATCATCGTCTTCATCTCCACCAAATTTAGGAGACACCATACGGCGAATCTTACGCTCCAACCAAGGACCGGTATGGTACCCCAAAGCACCAAGACCGAGACCAACAAGACCTACACCAATAAGCGGAGCTCCGGCAATACCCGCACCTTCGGTAGTTCCACCACCGGTGGCATACCGGAAAGCCTTATTCAGCCCGCCGAGCCCGAAATTCAACCAGCCTTTGGTCTTTTTCTCCGGAAGTGCGGCTTTAGCATAATCTCTAAGCGGCCCCGTGGTAGCGTAGTCTATACTTACGTTGTCGTTCATAGCTGTCCTTGGCGTTGCATCTCAACGCCTGCCTGACGGGCTTGTTCTTCCATATTCTCAACGAGCTGCTTAACCATCGCATGCAGCGTGGGATTGCCCTCACGCAGCTGAGCATATAGTCTGGAGCGTTCCACACCAAGTGGTGTAGTGATGATAAGCTGGGCGGCCTGCTGAGCATCTGCCTGGAGCTGCTGGATGCTGACATCTTGCTGCTGCATGGAGACCATGTTTCCAATGGTCTGTCCGGGGGTTTCTCCTTGCGGAGCTGGAACTGTACCCTCTGCAGGCATCGGTTGCCCTTCCATCGGAACACCGCCCTCGGCGGCCGCGGCTTGTTCTTCCTCGGATTGGAGAGCACCCATACCGGCACTCATCATTTCCTGCTTGGCAGCACCAAGCGCCTGAGCCGAGTAACCGAGCTGTTCCTGGACCTTCTCCATCTCGATGTTGTCCTTGTACTGCTCGATGGCCTCTTCCATGATACGCTTGCGTTCCATCCGAACATCGATGTTGAATCGACGATAGAACGTAGTATCAGAAACCTTACCGTTAGCATGGGCGTCTGCCAAAACTTGGATGAGCATCGGGTCATCACCAATGCTGGGTTTGATGAGGGAGCCTTCCATCTTCGGCCACCCAAGCATTGAAGCACATCTCCGCAGATACCAGTTAATCAGACGGTCGTGCTGACGGGCATCAAAACTCCAAGTCTGCTCGAACATCCTGAACGAAACCGGTGGAGAGGCATTGCCAATCTGCAAAGAGGCTTTGTGGAACTCCACCGGAACACACTGAGTGTTGAGAAGCGCGTTGCTGATATACTCCAGGACATCCGTAGGAATAATAGCCTTGGCATCACCGCCAAGCTGCATGCTGCCGATCGGGGTAGACACCATGTGCCAGGAGGCTTGTTTAACCGATTGTGCGGCAAGCGCACCCTCGACCTGCTGACGAAGGTTGGCCAACTTAAGCGAAAACTGGTTTCCGGCGATCGGGTCGGAGCCGGTCTTTTCCTGCGGAAGCGGGAACAACAAACGCAGCGGCAGAATGAAGTCCTTAGCGCCGGCCTCAAGCTGCCTCTCAAGAAGCATCAACAGAATCACATAGCGGAAACCAGGAAGCCAGCTGGGAAGGCCCCATCCGTTGACAAGACTGCGATTCAAAGAGTCGGCAGCTCTATGAAGATGGAGACACGCCTCTCCCTTGAACAGCACTGCTTCATCATTGACTATGGCATTGAATATAGTCTCTGGCAGGGACTGAAGAGCCGCGGAGTCCGCTGTATTCTCAAGGAACTTCTTATCGTTGAATCCGGGGGTCCATGTGATTCTTTCGGCCCCGGTAATGGAACAATAATCAAGAGAAATATCCAGAGGACTCCAATTCACCATACTGAGGGGCTGGTCGTCGCTGGAGGCATTGTAAACCTTAACCCTCGGGTTTTCACTCTTATGACAACTCGGGCAGGTAGTGGAGAAGGTCTTGCCATTGAAGTCATAGTCCTTGCCGCGCTCCATGTTTTCAATGTAGCGCTCGAGCCCACAGTGCGGACACACAAGAACGCGGGTCACCGGGGTAAAGGCACTGACAAAAGCGTTTCCGTTGAATTGAAGATCAATACCGACTTCAAGGGCTTTGCCAAGAATGTCGTGCTGATCGACCAGCTTTTTAGTGTAGCGATCACGGCTCTCCACATCAATGGTTTCACCCACCAGATCAAGACCACCCATAAAATAGGCAACAGCCCTGCGGATCGCCGAACCGTAATCACCGAAGCGGGTCTTCAGCCAGTTGGCCCAGTACAAGGCTTCCCGGAGAGTTCTCGGATACAGCAGCGTGGAAAACGAATCCCAGATGGGACCCGGCAGCAGCGTATCCATATTGTTGATGCCTGTACCGACGTTCTGTCGGAACAGTGCACCGCCGTAAAGATCATTCAGCATCGAAGGAGGCTTCCTTCTTCAATTTATTTTCATGCTTAACAGCGCACTCATCGCAGACTGGAAGATTGTGCGACTCCTGAGTCGCCTCTCTTCCACAAATGCAGCAGGGCACGCCTTTAGAAGTTTTCTCGATCACAGTAAACCTCCCAGGTTGAACGAAACTCTTTTCTTGGGCTTCGGTGCAACAGGGTTTTTCAGTTCCCTATTTCCGATGTCCTCATGATCCCCCGCCTTGTTTATACGTGCCATCACATGAGGATTGTACTGGAGAGCTTTGGGGATGACACTGAAGATATCGTCAGATGTGGCGACAATCCCCTTACCCGCGGTACATTCCTCTTCCGCTTCCACGGAGAGAATCATCCCCGGATACATATTCATACGCACAGCCTCCGCCGCTTTGATGGCGGCCTCGTTATGACGTCTGCGTTCTTCGAGTTGTTGAGCTTTGGTAGCCATTATGTGTCCTTTCTATATGAACAGTCTATTCAAAAGCGGAGAGATCTCCCTATTGATCTGTCGCCGAGCTCTGCTCCGACGTATCGGATCTCCGCTGTTATATGCTTCTTTCAAAGCTTGGTTCTTTTCGAGAGCTTCGGCTGTAAGACGATCTTTAGCAGACTTAAGTCTGGAAGTATCTATAGAGCGTTCGGCAAGCTTTTCATCAATGGTCTTGTGCTTATAGATGTCTTCTCCATAAGCACCGCCGCTGAGGAGCTTAGCAGTACCCCGAAGCCATGCTTTCAGACCGCTCTCACCCTTGCGCGATTTATATAATGTATCCGCAAGTATGTTAAGTTGCTTGCCGGTCTCGCTCTGCGGATCGCCGTCTTTCGCTCCTGCGGCAAGCATCCTGCCATATTCTTTGGCAGTACCGACAACCTCCCCAACCGGGATATGCGGTGCAGCATGCCCTGCCTGGGTTGCTCCAAACAGCCCATATGGACTGTAGAGTATTCCAATGGTAGATGCTGTGTTCAGAGCTTTATCGGCGATCTGCCGATTGAGATTGAATAGGAAATTCTCCGCGGTGGTGCGATTCTTTCCGTGGAACTCTCTATTGCGTTCTATGGCCTCTTCACCGTAGGCGTTGTCCTTGAGCCCGTGTTTGGCATCCGCCACAGTATTCATCAAAGTCTGTGCTGCGTCGGCCACCTGTCCGGCTTTCCAATGTGCTCTTAGCACTGGACTTAGTGTCTTACTAAACAGAAACGGTATCTCTGCAGCTTCTATGTTTTTATTGAGGTCTACGATGTTTTTCGGAAGAAGGGGAGTCTCTTTGGAATACTGTTGGGCTTTATCCCAGAAATCTTGAAAACCGGCAAGTGTACCGGTACCGGTAGCCCGGACAAGTTTCGGTAACCACGAGACCTGCTGAGATTTCGTTGCTGCCGGAGTTTGTTCAGGAGAGGGTTCTATAGGTCGGGGCTGTTCAGCAGCCTCTGCCGACGGTTGAATAGGTTGATCAGCAGCCTCGGTGGACGGAGCAGCCGCAGGAGCAAGATATTTATCAGCTAAAAAATAGGAAAGGGCACCACCCCCCAACAAGCCAAGACCACCCAAGAAGTCGCGATACTTCTTGGGGGCCAATTTATATGCCAACCACGATGTGGCAGCGCCACCGACAAACGCAGCGGCCCACGGCACAACTTGTTGGGGGATGTTCATTGATCAGACCTGGAGATACTTCTGCCCGAGATGCGCACCGACGCCACCAATGCCAGCATCGGCGAGCGCGCCAAGCGCGGTAGCAAGTCTGCGATATTTCTCAGGAGCGAGATACCGACCGAGAAGACCACCAGCAACGCCGCCCGCGGCGATACCCCCGCCAGTAATAGTTGCGGCTTTGACGGCTTCATCCTTTTCGCGCTTGGCAACGTCTGCTGCAGCATCCGCAGCTTCTACCGCAGCCTTAGCGTCATGTGATTCCGCTTCTTGCGCTTTAGTAGCTTCGGCCTGTTTAACCTTAAGAGCCGCAGCAGCCTCTTTAGCCTTCTTAACACTCTCGGCAGCCTTGGTAAAATCGGAGATGACCGGAAGCTTACCAGCACGTTCCAGTATCTCAGCAACTCCGGCGCGCTTCTCAAGAGCACTTGCTTGTTTGTAGAGGGACTCCGCCTGCTGATAGCAAGCTTCGATATACTTACGATTGATCATTTTGATTGTTCCTTATTATTTACCTGTAAGTTGTTTAAGCTCGGCTTCAAGCGCTGCGCGTTCGTTACGAGCTTTGATCTTAGCATCGAGATCACGTTGCATCTTTTTCTGGTTGATCCCACCGGTAAGCGTATGCCACAAGGTCGAAACGAATCCACGGCCTTTGTCGGACAGTTCGCGTGTGATAGCCCCCTTGACATCCGGGCCGATCGCAGGGATTTTCATCGGAGCGTTACGTTTGGCCTGTTCGGCAGGCGTTAGTTCTCCTGCCGCGTATGCATACGGGTCTGTTCCACCACGTCTGATATTTTCCCGACGCTTGATGTCAGCAAGCCGCTGACGAAGCTGAACTTGCCGTAGCATATTATTCCGACGCGCCTGCTTTACTCCGGGATCTGCATATGCGGCTTTTTCCCTAGCCGCCGCGCCAACAGGGTCAACGATGGGAGTGGGTTCGACGTCATCGGGCATCTGGTACTCTGTAGCAGGCCCTGTGTCGTCTTCCTGCTGCCAAGGACGCACATAGGGTTTCAAGTCTGCCGGTTTGGGCGAGCCGGCTGCCGCCTTCGCCTCCATGTCGGCGAGCTTTTTATCAATGGCGCGTTGTCGCCAAGCAGCCCGGACTTTCGCCCACTGTTCATCAATTTTTTGATTAACGGCCTCGTCACGGAGACGTGCATCCTGTTCAGCGATGTGCTTATTCGCTGCAGCAACGGCTGGCGCACGTTGCTGTGTTAGGTATTCGCGCATGGTTATAGCTTTCGGTGCACTTGCGGCTTCCGCCGCAAGTTGCCGATCTTGTTCAGCGATGTGCTTATTCGCTTCTGCAGTACGACGTGCCTGTTCGGCCGCAGTTCTTGCGTTGTCCCAGCGCTCTGCCGCCCAGTCATACCCTTTAGTAGCCGCCAAAGCTGCGGGAATACCGGAGAGAACGGCACGAAGACCACGATTCTTTTTCTTCGGATCGAGCAACCCACTGGCGAGATAGGATGCCAACCAAGTACCACCCCCGACACCGAGTCTCCCAAGATTTTCCGGATTAGAGAGCCACTCGCCGGCTTTAGCCGCCCACTCGCCCCATTTTGCTTGCTTCTCAAGCACCGAGGCTCTCTTACGAAGACGCCCAGCATAGTTGCGGAGCATTTGATTACGATCCATAGTCATATTCCCATGTATAGAATTGAAAAGTTCTGCAGAAGCGGTTTTCTCCACCCTATCGGGATTACCGCTGATCTCTTCTTTGATCTCTTCCTGAGAAGGTTTACGGCCCTTTTCTTTAGCCTTGGAATAGGCAATCGCTATTGCCTGTTTAACGGCATCTTTTTTGTTCTTGTAGGTCTTTCCGGTCTTGCCGTATTTGTACCCGCCTTCAGTTTCATGTACAGGCATTATTTCGATTCCTTATTATTCCAAAAAGCTTCAACAGCCTTCAAATATTGTTCAGCGAGCTGAGGATTATCCTTAGCCAAGTCCATCAGATATCCGTTGCACTGAGGGCCTACATAACGCTTGATGCGCTTAATACCCTTGACACTGCCATCTTTCTCACGCGTGATACCGCTGACGGAGTCGATCTCAACCTCCCACCCGGAGTTCTCCCGCGACACATCGGTAGCAGTAAACCCATCGATATAAACAATGCTGGGGATCGCATTCTGCGTATCGAACCCCAGCTTTGCTTCCGTGCCCATGAGGAACGTCCCAGTGTTATGGCCGCAGCCTGCACAGGATACGGCAATCAATCCGGCAATGACGATAACAATGAGAATGCCGAAGCAGTTGGCTATGGCGAATTGTTTAATTTCTTTCATTTTTCGTAGGCAGTGTAGGTGTTTCAGGTTCAGTAGGTCTATTCCATAAACCTATTTCAGCGTTTCTACGATTAACCAATCCGGGAACTACCTGCTTGTTGCTATATTTCCAACGCGACATTTCTGAGGGTATCTGGTCAAACTTCCCCTCGTCAAGTCTTTTTCTCAGTGTGCTCTTGGCAAAAGCACCTTTACCAATGTTGTAATGAAAGCTGGTAAGGGCCGCTTGCTGGTACGGGCTGAGCTTATTGAAATTGGGATAGGTATTAGAAAGGTAGGTCTTATCTTTATTGAGACGGTTGTTGAGGTGCACCTGCGCCTGGAGCTCGGACATCCCCGTCTTTCTATAGTGATCGATAACCTTGGGATCGGTTATACCATATCCGATGGTTTCTACACCGGCAATATCCTTATAAGGTCTGTGTATACCGGCTTTATCTGTACGTTTGCCCTCCCATTGCATCATATAGGGGCGCAGTGTAGCCACCACAGGGTCACCGGCATCTCCCAAAAGATCATTAGCGATCTTTTGAATGGCGTCACTTGCTCTACTCACCCCTCTCCTCCACGCCGATACTTGCCAGGAATTTCGCTACCGGAGCATGTCTGAGTGCAAGACAGAGCGTCCAAGTACGAATCTTACGGTTCTCCATCAACCTAAGAACTACTTTGAACAATAGTTGTTTCAGCTTATTTAGCATCGTCGATACCTACGTGGTGGCTGTGGTGGATGAGTACCACGACTAACAAAAACACTACACCAAACATCAGCTGACTCGGGGTGTAGTCGTGAACAGATCTTTTAATGATGTGTTTAACAGACTTCTTGTTACGTTTGCTGTCCTGCTCGTAGACAATAGTGCGGACCTTTGCACCCAGCTCAAGATCATCCGCAGTGTCCTTGAGGACACTGTCTACTCGTTGCACCGTAGTTTGCGGGGTCACCGGATTCGGCGGAGGCTGCGGCTTATCGAAGCACCCGCTCACTAGGAACAACGCCAGCAAGCAGCCCAGCAGTTTCATTTTTTCTCTATGGTTACGTTCTTCTTGACGAAGTTAATGAATACCGCGTTCAGTATAGCCATCACACTTCGTGCCGAGTAACCGGCTAAGGCAATGGCTGCTGTACGCAAATTCTCCGACAGTCCGAGTTCTAGTGTAGCCCAGTGGATCAGCAGCCCGGAGAAGATCGCTATGATGATCTCAGAGATCGCGATTTTCCAGTTATACGGTTCATCCTTCGGCTTACCGGTAAGTGTCCTCGTCAAACCGCCAAAGGCTGCGAGACCGATCACCGGGATAAGCTCCAACGCTCTCTCGAAAAGATCTTTCATATGATATGTGAAGTTAGTCACGGTTTCATCACTCGTTCTATATAATATAGCACCGATTAAGCGTATTCGATATAGCCGCCGTTCACGACGGTAATGGACGCTCCAACGTTGGATGTCACGGCGAGCGCGGAGACATTTCCGTCGATGCTCATTCCATTAACAACCAACGTGCCGCCTGATTTAACCACGCACCCGGAGAGTGTTGCGCTGGTCTGACTGGCGCCACCGACCCCGAGCATACAAGTTCCTCCGGATTCTACGGTTATGCCATAAGCAGTTCCGCCCGAAAATATACGGTTTGTTGCGCCGCTGAATATCGCCGTATTGGATATTGGAGACAACGAATCACGCTGATTCAATACATATCCAGACATGGCGGAGAGCCCATCTATACTGCCTCCGGGGTAGACAATCAATGTAATTCCCCTATGCGCAGTTACGGCGAGCGCCGTGCCGCCGGACTGAACTACGAGACTACCCGCCGACAACACGGTTACATTACTCAATAATCCACCGGCCGCCATCGCTGTAGCGGAACCTCCAGAGTCTATGGTGATATCCTCCCCGCTACCGCCGGGATAAGCATATAACCACGCACGATCTATTACTGTGGCCCCCGATACATAGGCACCTACCCCGGATATACCGATTCGACCCAGCGCCTCGGCGGAGACTGTGTATGCAGTACCGCCGGTATACACGAATACTCGGCCATTTCCTATGATCGATAGGACATCTCCAGTACCGCCCGATGAAACTGTAATCGAACCGCCTCCTGATACAACACCCGATACTAGGCGGGCGCCCGCAGATACAAATCCACCACCTGCGGAGGATATAAACAAGTTATTTACGTCACCACCATTATATATCTGCGCACGGCCCTGCTCGATAGTCAGCGCACCAGCAAAGCCGCCGGACGATACAAGTACTAATGCCCCGGACCCGACCCTTATATCGGAGGCACTACCACCATTGCTGATAGTGATACGCGCACTCAACCCGGACAGCACCGCCCCGGTTATCAAACCACCTGTATATAGAGTAGCGCCAGCATTCCCGCTGACCGCCAGGTCAACTATCCGACCACCGGTGTACACAGGAATGGCACCGGTATATAGGGTTAAGGTGCTACACAGGCCCCCGCGGGACACCCTAACACCCCCACCGGACACCACACAACTAAGCGTGTATCCGCTATTGTAGACATACTGCGTATTCCCAGAGTCGACGACGGTGCCCGACATCTCCATAGCAGAACTGACGACGGTAGACGCACCCACCGTCAAGAATACACCGGAATATTGCCACTGAGGCATTATATTGGGTGGCGCATACAGTGTACCGGTACCTTGATTGTAAAATAGCTGCCCGGACACCTTATCGTACAAGCAGGGCACATCATTCCAATCAAGCACCGGAATGAAATCGCGCTGAAGCGTCGAGCCATTAAGTATCTGTAGATAGTAGAGCTTAATGCGCCCAGCTCGGTATACGTTGCCACCATAATTCTCTGCGAAGATGTATAGCGACCGCGTAGTGGTAAAAGTCTGGCTGGGGATGGGATTTCCTATTTGGACGCCATCGGCCAAAACTCGCCCATCTCCGGAATACACCAAATCTGCACCGGAATAATTCTGATTGAAGTAGGCAGAAATAGCGCCATATAACCTATACAAGTGGGTGGCTACCTGGGACACGCCCAAACCAAACAGGTTAGCGCGTGTACCCGCGGTAGCCGCTTGACCGAAGATCATCGCGCCGACATTATCGCCTAAACCTACAAAATCATATTTACACTTAACGGTGGTATCGGTATCCGGCACTATTCCGGAATCTATATAGCAGCCATTGGACGACTCTACGTAGTCTAACCGCATTTTGTACGGCAGTACTCCGCCGGCTGTAGAGTAGAAGAATAACGGATTCATTTATAGCGTGGTAGAGACTACCTCTTTAAGTATCACGCGATCGTAATAAAACATCAAATCATAGGAATATCCACTAGACGTGTTATCCCACTGAAGGACGGTTAAGTTGGCTGGCAAATCGACGGTAACACCACCACTGATGGCTGTAAAGTGCACAACATCTCCGACGAAGTTGGTGATTACGCTACCGGCGGAAACTTCGGACACCGGCTGGGTATATTTGTACATGGTTCCACCGGAGAGCACCGGCAGTGTCACAGCAGTATCGGTAGTGTTCGTTACCACAGTAAGGCTGGTTCGAGCATCCGTATAGACATTGGCCGCGGCAACAGCGGCGCCACTGACGAGGTTAGTATATACGGTAGCCGAATCTACCGCCTCCGTGACTGCACCACCGCTGGCGGTATTTATGGCACTGGTAATACCGCCGCTGATATAGGCGCTGACAGTGGCGTCTACCTGAGCACCTGTAAATGGTGATTGATATCCAGACATATCAGAACTGACAGTTTTCGATCAAGAGTTGCTGCTCTTCTTCGCCGAGGTCTTCCCAGATGGGACCGAACAGCGGGTCATCGGTGGCCAGACACTCGGCTAGCAGGAAATCCTCGTACAGACCACTATCGATAAGCTCCTGCTTCTTGATCTCCCAACCCTCATCGCCCAGCAGCTGTTTGATCTTGTACTTGCTGAAACGATAAACGATCGGTTCCGGCGGAGTGGGGGGAACCGGCGGAGGAACATACTGGTGATAACCCGCGGCGATCAGTTGCTCGGCCGTGGGATTAAAGATCATCCGATTATTGTAGTAAAGCGGATTATGAAAGAAATTACCGTTGTCGTCTACCCACATCATTGAGATACCTCTGTGGTTTGCTCACGAGTAAATTAATAAATGCTTTTGGAATATATACTTCCCAAAACTGTTTTACAATCTGCGTCAAGAGTTGAACAGCAGCCCGACGCGCAGCTTCGTATTATACTCATGACTGCTGGAAATATAGCTGCTTTCATAGGTGTATGCGCCACCAGAAGCGGCACCCGCTACCCATCCACCGGTTATCTGCATGGTAGTGGGTATGGAAGATACTGCGGTCTTTACGCCAGCAATACCGACATTGGAGGTAGTAACACCGTTTACCGTGTACCACCCACCACTAGTTCCGGTGCTACCGTGTTCCCCGTTCAACCCAGCATGTGTATCGCTCGCTACCCACACAGAGGCGTTACCGTCGGCAACATTAGTTTGGGTAGCGCCTGTCTGCCCACCGGTCAACTCCGCAAAAGCACTATAGTACTGGCTATCATAACCACTGGATCCGACTCCGGTGATACCGGCACCGGATACTACATTATTAGCCACTATAAGACCACAACGACAATCAAATCCAAGCCCATGATCCCCGGAGAAGCTCTTTTCCTCGTCCGTTAACCCGGTGGAGTCGATGTTCAAATCTGTGGTTATAGTCAAATAATAACACAATCTACCGGGGAACTGCGGTGTATTGGTGGTGCTATTAAGCTGGTAATTGATTGTAGTGGTAGTCTTTTCATCAGCAACTACCTCTAGTATATAAGTACCCCCTCCACCGACCTGTGCAGAGCCATGCCCGCACGGGGCCATATAGATACTACGAGTTCCTGTATAAATTTCGCTAGCGGTACGCGGAGGTCCATCCAACACCACAGCATTAGCAGCAAACCATCTTTTATCCGCAGCCGTGCTGGGGCTGAGTGTTGCTGCTCCCTGCCCAGATTGATGAGTAAGGATTGTCTCGGTGGTATAGTTCTGCGGCCATATAAGCAGGCCTTTCAATGCTCCACCAGAATCTGTAACGGCCGACTCTACCAGAAATCCTCCGCCGCTTGTTAGGAGTTCACGCTTATATGTATAAGACGCTGTGAAGAGGTTGGTAGACGCATTGATGGTGTCATAAGCAGGCCACTGAACTATTCCAGTCAATGTCTGATCCCCGGGTTGCGCGACAACCACTACAGAAGACGGAGGACTATCCCCAGGGGCTACCGGAAACGCCGCGCCGGGTGCAATAGTGAGTGTTCCGCCGGACATAGTATGAGTTACCCAACCAGGAAATGGGTTTGTAGATAGGTCAGAAGCGCGGGTGGTGGACTGCACCTCCTGCGTGGTGGATTGAATACTTACGTGTGCGTTAATGTCATAGCTATAGTCCCCTTCGTAACTCGGCTCACCCTCACCGCCGGGCACTAGACACGAATAACGTGGTTTATCAATATTAACTATCAGTTCTCCGCACCCTGTATCCGATCCCACATATCGGGCACTACCACAAGGGTCATAACCCAATGTTAATTTAAATGAATCTAGATTATTTACTGGATATGGGACACAATCAACGACTATACCAAAGTCATCTGGGTACACAGACCAAGTACCGTCATTATATGTAATAGTACCGTCAAAGGTTTCCGGAGGGTACGCCTCGTCCCCCTCAGGGTAATGGTAGATCACTGTATAATCGCCGCCTCCGCCGGTAATCGTAGCATTATGTGTAATTATTTCATTGACAACCCACTGAGAGGTGCCTTTAGCGCCTAAGGGATTCCACGTTTCACTAAATTCCGCGGGTATCCACCGATTACCGGGGATACCACCGTTACCACAAGTGACCTGCCGCCACCCTGTACACGTAGACGCCAGCTGTCCTTTATCACCTGTTAATTTTTCTTTAGCGTCTGTAGCCTCCCATAGTAACTCTACCAATTTATGGGTGGTTTGCCCAGTACTTGTCTCGGCCGTTCTCTGGGTGTCTTCGGATACGGTCATAGCGCCGTTGGCGATAGATGGAGACCATCCGGCCATTTTGAAACACCCAACATATCCCGTCCACGCAAAAAAGGAATTACTGTTAGACGGCTTCCAACTAATACTACTGGAGACTAGCGCTGTAACAGTGCCCTCTTTTTTCTCATAACTCAGATTATAGTAACCTCCGGAGCCGTTCTCATATGCCGCAACGTTATCCGGAAAGCCTGTTTGCCCCTTGATACTCGAGGTTATCTGCGTATCACTGCTCGTGTATGTTACCGCCACGGATCCGCTACCACTTGTTAGTAACTTAGTAGTAGCAAAATTGATAAATCGGATCAGCGGGTAGTAGTTTGTCCACATATATCCGGCAACTTTGTTACCCCGCGTACATTGCGATAATACCCAAGTGCAGTCCTGACCGTTTATTTTAGAATCGTCGACACTGGTATCTAGTTGCGAGACATGTTCGTAATTGCTGATAGATGTATTGGGGTCATAAGTGTAAGTATCAAGAGCCTCGTTATATTCTGGCACTTGCCAAACCACATCCGTTGATGTGACGTCACCGTGATTTTGATTAGGCCGCGGGGGACAATACGGAAGTGCCACCGCATTTACTGCCGTAGCTGCTACCGGCACCGGCGTACTGTCCCCGACGGTGTTCAATAACAACCACTGATCGTCGGCAGTCGCATAACGAAGCAGTTTATTACCCAGTGTTCCAGCCGTCGGCGCTGACAGGATGCTAGGCCAACCTACATATAATGGTTCTTGCGTATAATATGTAACTCCCCCAACCGTTCCTGCAGTGCTGAAACTACCGTAAGTATCTACATAAAAGCGCTGATCCCCCTTTAGATAAAAATCTATGTACTGATCGCCGGTAAGATTTACTGCCTGTAGATATAGAGGGATGAGATCCTTATCAGAAGATGCTCTTAAAGGCGCTTCAGCTACAGCCACCCAATGCACCTCTAATATATTAGATGCCCACATATACATACGCCATTTATCTTCATCGTGCGATAGCACCAGATGAACAGCGGCTTCTGTAGTATCTACCGTATACGATAGATCTAGAGACAAGTACCCTCTAGCGTGCGTATAACCGGAGAACCACGCATCGTCTTCATTCAGCGGCGGCTCATCCCACACAGCATCGTGGTAAGTAAATTTACCGACGTCACGATTATCTGCACTATTAAATAAGGCATCTGATATATACTGAACAAAAGAGTTGTTGGCAAGGTTCTTAGCCGGGGAGCCCACTGCAGATAATCTATACACGACATCAGCGGGCACTACACTGTTAGAACGTATGACAAACAAGTCATCTGGTTGCGGCCCACGTGGGCGAATGTACAGTAAAAAGGACTCATTGTCACGACTCCCTGGAATATCTACCGGATCTGATGGTCCGGTGGTTCCTGCTGTGGATTCCATAGCCAATGTAACTCTAAATATTCCCGGTTGCTGTGCACGTCCACGAATCTTCAGTGATTGTCTCTCTTCAGGGTTTCCGGAATCTGCTTGTTTAGTAATAGTGAGCCCACTAAATGCGTCTCCTACCTGAATACTAAAATGGTTGTTTTGACCCGGCACCACATCTCCAAATACATCAAAATTTAGAGAACCTCGACGATGTTCGTGAGAGTTAGGAGCAACGTCCAACCGTACATACTCGCCAACACGGTATACATATGCGTGATCGCCAGAAATATAAGGAAGTCCTACCCCAATAGTA
>Ga0310697_10003708_pt1 | contig 15347 bp, 10 predicted proteins | sample 172DNAGHGlowgp2_FD_203883 | JGI IMG/M metagenome (GOLD analysis project Ga0310697, IMG submission 203883) | Sheep rumen microbial communities from Palmerston North, Manawatu-Wanganui, New Zealand - 1728 DNA GHGlow gp2 (v2) (version 2) | ecosystem: Host-associated > Mammals > Digestive system >... | reverse complement strand
TTCGACAAGGTCAGGCAATTCCATTTCGCCAAAAAGATTTATCGAGCCGCTTTTGCGTTCCAAACGCATTTTGTAGCCCATTTCCCTAGCCACGGGAAGATATTCAAGCAAAGCCGCCCGACTTTTTCCAAAACCGTCGAATGCGCCGCATTTTATCAAGTTTTCAAGACTGCGCCGCGTGAAACTTTTTGAATCAACGCGCCCGCAAAAATCAGTCAGCGATTTAAAAGCTCCGTTTTCTTCGCGCTCGTTAAGAATATTTGTCGTAGCGACTTCGCCAACACTTTTTATCGCGAAAAGTCCGAAACGAATTGCGCCTTTGTCAATCGTGAAGTGCGCCGCGCTCAAATTTATATCTGGCGACAAAACTTTAATCTTCATTCGACGGGCAATTTCAATATAAGTTGTGATTTTATCGGTATCTTGCACGCCCGACATCATCGCCGACATATATTCTGCGGGAAAATGTGCCTTTAGATAAGCTGTTTGCCACGCCAACAATCCATAAGCCGCCGAATGTGATTTATTAAAGCCGTAGTCCGCGAAATGGCTTAGTAACTCGAAAATTTTCTCTGCTAAAGCTTTTTCGACGCCGTTTGATTCGCAACCGCGCAAGAAATTTTCTTTTTGAGCCAATAAAATCTCTGCTTTTTTCTTACTCATCGCCCGCCGCAATAAATCTGCTTGTCCCAACGAAAATCCCGCTAAAGTTTGGACGATTTGCATGACTTGTTCTTGATAAAGAATCACGCCGAAAGTTTCTTTCAATATCGGTTCGAGTTTTGGGTGCAAATAATCTTTAACTTTGCGTCCGCGCCTGCCCGCGATAAAATCTTCGACCATTCCAGAGCCTAAAGGACCTGGTCTGTAAAGCGCGACGGTCGGAATTAAATCTTCAAAGCATTTTGGCTGAAGTTCTTTAACTAAAGCCGTCATTCCGGGCGATTCCATTTGAAAAACTGCGGCAGTTTCGCCCGCCGAGAGCATTTTAGCAGTTTTTGCGTCGCGCTGTGGAATTTTAGACAATTCAAGCTCAATGCCGCGTGTTTTTTTTATGTTCGCTAATGTTTCGGCGACTATTGTCAACATGCGCAGTCCGAGGAAGTCCATTTTTAATAATCCGAGTTCTTCGACCTTATCTTTATCGAATTGCGTAACGAGAACGCCGTTTGCGAGTTGAAGCGGGACAATTTCATCAAGCGGCAACCTTGAAATGACGACGCCCGCCGCGTGAACCGATAAATGACGCGCTAAACCTTCCAATTTCCTTGCGAAGTCGATAATTTTTCTGGATTCTGGATTGTTATCGTATTCGCCGCGCAGTTCATTAGATTTTTTCAGCGCGTCGTCAAGAGAAATGTTTAAAACGTTTGGAATCATCTGGACGAGCCGCGTACTTTCCTTAAAAGAAACTTCTAAAACGCGGGTCACGTCGCGAATAGAAGATTTAGCCGCCATTGTCCCGAAAGTCGCGATTTGCGAGACGTGGTCGACGCCGTAGCGGTTGCGGACGTAATCAATAACCTCATCGCGGCGAATATAGCAAAGGTCAACGTCAATATCTGGGAGCGTGACGCGTTCGGGATTCAAAAAGCGTTCAAAAAGCAGATTAAATTTAATCGGGTCGAGGTCGGTAATCTCCAAGACGTAAGCAACGAGACTTCCCGCCGCCGAACCGCGCCCCGCACCGACTGGAATTTTTTTCTGCCGCGCAAAGTTGATAAAATCCCAGACGATTAGAAAATATCCGTCGTAGCCCATATCATGAATAACTTTCAGCTCATAATCGAGCCGAGATTTAATTTCGTCGGTGATAATTTCGTAGCGGGCGGGCAATTTTTTATAACAAAGGTCACGCAAATATTCGGCGTCTGAAAAACCATCGGGCAAAGGGAATTCAGGCATTTGAAACTTGCCAAATTCAATCGTAACGTTGCAACGTTCAGCGATTTTCAAAGTGTTATCGCAAGCTTCAGGCGTATCGGCAAAAAGTTCGCGCATTTCTTCTGCTGACTTCAAATAATAATCATCGGAATTAAATTTCAAGCGGTGTTCGTCGTGAATAACTTTTCCGGTCTGAATACAAAGCAATAAATCATGAAATTCGCTATCTGCGCGGCGCACATAATGCAAATCATTCGTAGCGACGAGCGGAATATTGAATTCTTTGGAAAGAATTTTCAGCGCGTCACGAACAATTTCTTCTTTTTCAAGCCCGTGATTTTGAATCTCCAGAAAAAAATTATCCCGCCCGAAAATGTCGACGTATTCGGCAATAAGTTCGCGAGCGCGTGTTAAACCGTCGTGGCGAATGGCGCGGGGAATTTCTCCGGCAACGCACGCGCTAAGAGCGATAATTCCTTCGTGATATTTGCGCAAACTTTCCTTATCAATGCGCGGACGATAATAAAAACCCTCCGTGCCCGCCAAAGTCGCCAACTTTATCAAATTTTTGTAGCCGGTATTATTTTCGGCAAGCAAAATCAGATGATAATATTTAATGCCGTCAATTTTTTCGCGGTCGAATCGCGAACCGGGCGCAACGTAAAATTCACAGCCGATAATCGGTTTAATTCCGCGCTTAACTGCCGCTTTATAAAAATCAATGACGCCGTACATAGTGCCATGGTCGGTTATGGCTAAAGAAGTCATACCGAAATTTTTTGCGGCGTCGAGAAGGTCGTTAATCCTTGCCGCGCCGTCAAGCAAACTGTATTCGGTGTGAACGTGCAAATGCGTAAAGCCATTCACAAGACGCGCCTCCTTTCAAAAAATTTTTTCAGCAATATTGGTGGTCGAAATGAATAATTGCGCGGTCATCGGAATGCAAATCAATCAATCGCCGTTGAAATTCCCGCCGAAGTTCGCGGTCAGTCATTAAAAAATTCCACGGAACCGCCACATCGAAAATTAATTTTCTGCCCGATTTATACGGGACAATTCTAAAATCATGCAACGACAGCCGCGAATCAATGTCGCGCAAAATATTTTCGGCAAGTTCGCGATGCTCATCAAAATTTTTATCGCCGACAACAACGGGATCAACATGCAATGTCACTGAAATTTTAAATTGCGATTGAAGTTTTCGTTCCAAGCGGTCAATAATTTCGTGCGCTTCCAAAAGTTCCAACGTTGCGGGCATTTCAACATGCATTGTGACAAAAATTCTGTGTGCGCCGTAGCTGTGAACAATTAAATCGTGAACTCCTAAAACTTCGGGCGCGTCCGTGACAATTTTTTTAATACCGTCGAGAAGTTCTTGATTAGGTCTGTCGCCGAGCAAAGGATTTAAAATTTCTTTAAGCGAAGTGAAACCGCCGCGCAAAATAAATATCGAAATGAAAATTCCCGCGTAACCGTCAATGCTTATGCCGAATTCAAGATAAATGCCGAGCGAAAGAATTACGACGCCAGTAGCAAGGCAATCGGTAAAACTATCGAGAGCCGCCGCGCCAATCGCCTCCGAATTTATTTTCCGCGCCGCGTGACGATAAAACATACCTAAAAAAAATTTCACGGCGACCGATATGACAAGCACAAGCAAAGTAATCGCGTCAATGTTTAAATCTTGCGGGTTGATAATTTTTTCTGCGGAAGAGTGCAGAAGATTTACGCCAACGAGAATCATCGCCGCCGCTATGAAAAGTCCGGCAAGATATTCTGCGCGACCGTGCCCGAAAGGGTGTTCTTCGTCGGCGGGCATTGCGGCAATTTTAAAACCGGCGAGCATTACAACGGAAGTTCCCATATCGGAAAGATTGTTGAAGCCGTCAGCGATAATGGAAATTGCGCCGCTGAAAAATCCGATTGCGAGTTTGACCAGACTCAGCAAAAGATTAACAAAAATGCCCGCGACGCTTACAAATTGCCCAAAGCCTTCGCGGGTTGATAGATTAAATATTTTTTTCATAACGCTCTGACGAAATTTCTTTCGGGCGCGGTATAGGTATAGCCGCATTGTTCGCGAGTCATAAACATTAAGCCGTTCAAGAAATGATAATTCTCTCTGAAGCCGTGACGCATTAAAGTTTCCATTACGGCATCATAATAATCAGAAAAAATAAAGGTCATTTTATGCCCGCGCCATTCGCGCATTTTGATTATAAGCTCTCTGAGCGAATTTTTATTGCTAATTTCGATAATCGGCTCGTCGTCTTGAATGTTGAAAAGAGATTTTATAACCGCGGCGTTTTTCGGCTCAACAAAAAAGGCGCGACTATGCGAAAAGCAAATTTTCATAAGCCACTGCATATGCGACGAATGAATATCATTGGCGTTGCGAATTTCTTCGCCGAGATTGAAAATTGCTTCGACATTGAACCAAGGAGTTCGCGCAAAATTCTCCAGAAAAAGTTTGTCGTAAGGATTATCGCGGTTAAGTCCGAAAGTTTGTCCGGCATAATGATAAATTTTTTCTTTGACGGGCGATTTTAAACGCTGGTCGATAATAACGAACGAATCAAATTTTTGCGCGAGCTTAAGATATTTTTCAGAGAAAAAAGCGTTCAAAATGTCTTGGTCGACGGATTCACAAGCGGGATTATCGGCTAAAAATTGTACGCCGACGTAAAAAAATTTCTCGTCAATCTTATCGAGATTAAACATCATGACGCCGGAGCAAAAATAATTTTCGACTTTGACAACGCCATTATTCAGGAGAAATTTATCAGTGATAAGAAATTTTTGCGTTGCGTCGACTTCCGGGACGGCGGCGACAGGGAAATTTGTTAAATCATGTTGCCAAAGTTCGGAAATGTCGAGATTAACGATAATATCGGCGTCGAGATAAATAATCTTGCCGGTTTGAAGAATTTTTTTTATGAGCAAACGATAAAATGCGCCGATACTGAAGCGAGAATTAATTTTATCGGCTAATTTTTCGCGAATAAAAGTTATTTCATCGGGGCAAAGTTCTTCAACGTCATGAAATTCGACGTGCTGATTATATTTTTCGGCGAGTTTGGAGAATTTTTCGCGATTATCATCAGTCAAAGTCGCGTCGTGGAGAATATGAATTGTCACGGCTAAATTTGTCGTTTCAAAGATAGAAGCCATAGACGTGCCGATAAATTTGGAATATTTTCCGTCGCCGTCGTGCAATCCGAAGCAAATATGAATCATTTTTCTACCTCCAATATGTTTTCAAGTGCATTTAGCAATAAAATGTTTTCATTTCGTGAGCGAATAGCCGTCCGCGAATAAAATTCGTTCAATCCGGCGAAGTTCGCGCAACTTCTTAGCAAAATTTTTCGCTTGCGCAGTTCTGACAGGATTTTTAAAGCTTTTTCGTGTCTAAACAGTACAAAATTGACCGTTGACGAATAAATTTTTATGCCGCGCAGATTGTTTAGCCGTTCGAGGAAAAATTTTCGTTCATTAGCAAGCCAAGCGCGAGTTTTTATTAAAAAATCTTCGTCAGATAGTGCCGCGGCGCCTGCTTTTTGCGCTAGAAAGTTTACGTTCCAAACGTCCTTTGATAAATTTAATTTCTCGGCTAAATTTTCTTCGACGACTGCAAAACCTAATCGCAAGCCAGGTATCGCGAAAATTTTCGTCAACGACTGCACCACAGCTATTTTTTTCGATATAAATTGCCGCGCCGACTCAATTTCTAGGAAATCTATAAACGATTCGTCGATAATTACGTTTGCGAACTGCGCGAGCCGCAAAATTTCTTCTATCGCGATTAAATTGCCCGTTGGGTTGTTCGGACGTCCAATTATTATGCAATCATCGGGCGATTTTATTTCCAAAATTAGTTTTTCGACGTTTATAGCGAAATTTTCTTCCGCGTTCGTGAAAAATAATTTTACGTCGCAAAAAGTTGCGTGCGCTGCCCGTTCGTACTCTGAAAAGCTCGGAACCGGAATTATTACCCGTTTTGGGCGCGTCACGTTCAAATATAGGTAAAAAAATTCCGCCGCGCCATTTAAAACGACTAAATTTTTTTCCGGCACGCCATATCGCTTAGAAATTGCTTTTTTGAGTTCAGATGCTCGCGAATCGGGATAATTTACTACTCCGCGCAGATTTTCCGCCAAAGTTTGCAAAATTTTTTCTGATAAGCCCAAAGGATTTATATTCGCGCTGAAGTCGAGCCAATCGCCCGTTTTCCCGTCCGAATCGTAAATTTGCCCGCCGTGTTCGTATTGCTCCAAATATTTTACCTCCGACGAATTTTTTCCCTATTATACACAAAAAAACCGCTCAATCAATCTGACTGAACGGTCTTTTTTGCGATTAAATTTCCGAGAGAATTTTTTTTGCCGCGTCGAACATTTTCGGGATACCGTCGGGATTTTTTCCGCCGGCTTGCGCCATATCCGGACGCCCGCCGCCGCCACCACCGACTAATTTAGCAATTTCCTTGACGATTTTGCCCGCATGAACGCCCGCCGCCACAGATTTTTTATCCGCCTTGACGATTAGCGAAACTTTTCCGTCATTGATTGCCGCAAGTACAATTACGCCATTTTCAAGCCGCTCAATAAGGAAATCGGCAATTTTGCGCAGTTCGTCAGGATTTTTCGCCTGCACGACGCCTTTTAAGTACTTAAACGCGCCAATTTCTTCCACGCCGACTAATAATTTCTGTGCTTCGGCTCTTTCGCGGATTTTTTCTACTTCTTCAAGCTTTTTGCGCATGTTTTTATCTTCCGCAACCATTTTTTCGACCTGCGCGGGCAAATCTTCTGCCCGAACTACTTTTAACAGCGTCGACAGCGAATTTATCAATTCATTTTGCTTTTTCGCGTCCAAAATCGCCGCACGACCCGTTATCGCTTCAATTCTGCGAATTCCTGCCGCAATTCCGCCTTCGCTGACGATTTTAAAACGTCCGATTTGACCAACGTTCTTAACATGCGAACCGCCGCAAAGTTCGCAACTAAAATCTTCAACGCTAACTACGCGCACAATTTCTCCGTATTTTTCGCCGAAAAGTGCCATTGCGCCCAATTTTTTTGCCTCTGCTATCGGCATTTCGCGAATTTCTACATCAAACGCCTTTAAAATTTCGTTGTTTACCATTTCTTCTACGTCGGCGAGTTGTTGCGGCGTCACCGGCTCGAAATTTGAGAAGTCAAAGCGTAATCTTTCCGGCGTAACTAGCGACCCTGCTTGATTTACTTGACTGCCTACGACTTTTTTTAACGCCGCTTGCAATAAATGCGTTGCCGTGTGATTCCGCGCTGATGAAAGTTTCTTTTCCACGTCGATTTTTATTTCTACAACGTCGCCAACTTTTATTTGCCCCTCTTCGACGTACGCTTCATGATAAATTGTGCCGTCGGGCAGTTTTTTCGCGTTAGAAACTTTAATTTTGCCCAATTCGCTTATAAAATAGCCCTCGTCGCCGACTTGCCCGCCGCCTTCCGCATAAAACGGCGTGCAATCCAAAATAATTCCTGCGTTTTCGCCGTCGTGAAGTTCTTCGACTAATTTTCCTTCCTTCCACATCGCAAAAACTTTCGACGACGTGCAATTTTCATCGCGGGTCAAATGTTCTGTGTCTACATTCAAAAGGTCGGGCACGTCAAGACGTTCATTGGCGGCGCGAGCGGCTCTGGCGCGATTCCTCTGCTCCTCCATTGACTTTTCAAAGCCTTTTTTGTCCGCGACTAAATTATTTTCCTGCAAAATTTCTTCCGTCAACTCGTAAGGGAATCCGAACGTGTCATAAAGTTTAAAGCAAATTTCGCCGTCTAATTCCGCTTTTTTCGCCGCTTTTGCCGCTTCAATTTCGCGTGTCAAAACTTCTATGCCCTGCGCAAGCGTCGTAGCGAATCTATCTTCCTCTAAGCGCACGACTTTTTTTATGTAGCCCAGATTTTTGCTCATTTCCTCGAAATCGGGCATTTCTGAATAGATTTTCCCGACTTTTTCTATCGCGCCCTCTAAAAATTCGTCTTTTATGCCCAACATGCGCCCATGACGAATCGCGCGCCGCAAAATTCTGCGCAAAACGTAGCCGCGACCCTCGTTTGACGGCAAAATTTTATCCATTATCATAAAAGCCATAGACCGCGCATGGTCGGCGATAACTTTCATTGAAATATCTTTTTTCGCGTCCGTGCCGTACTTTATGCCGCTAATTTCTTCGACGTATTCTATTATCGGGAACAATAAATCCGTCTCGAAATTGGAATTTTTCTGCTGAAGGACGCTCGCTAAACGCTCCAAGCCGCAACCGGTATCAATATTTTTATGTTCAAGCGGTTTATATTCGCCGTCTTCGGTCTTGTCAAATTGCGTGAAAACCAAGTTCCAAATTTCTAAAAATCTGTTGCAATCACAGCCAGGAGCGCAAGTTTCCTTGCCGCAACCGCGCTCTTCACCCAAATCTATATAAATTTCGCTGTCGGGTCCGCAAGGTCCGGGACCTATCTCCCAAAAATTGTCCTCAAGCTTAACAATATGTTCTGGATTAAGTCCGGGTTGCTTTAACCAAATTTCTTTTGCTTCGTCGTCGTTCGGATATATCGATACCCAAAGTTTTTCGCGTGGTAGACCGCAAACTTCCGTTAAAAATTCCCACGCCCAAGGGATTGCGTCCGCTTTGAAATAATCGCCGAACGAAAAATTTCCAAGCATCATGAACGCTGTATGATGTCGCGCCGTCCGTCCGACGTTTTCTATGTCGCCCGTACGAACGCAACGCTGATTTGTCGTTACTCGCGGGCACGGCGGCTTCAATTTTCCCGTGAAAAACGGTTTTAACGGTGCCATTCCCGCCCCTATCATTAAAAGCGTCGGGTCGTTCTCCGGTATCAGCGAAAAGCTCGGCATTGCTAAATGTCCTTTGCTCTCGAAAAATTTCAAGAACGATTCGGCAACTTCCTTTCCTGTCATGTATTTCAATTTATCTTCCTCCTTTGCAACGCGCATTATAGCACACCTCAAACTAAATAAAAAGCATGCTCCACGTCAATTTTTCTGCTATAATCAACCGCGAGGTGATTTTATGAAGCTTAGCAACCAAAATATCGCTGAAGTTATAGAGACAATAGAAAAATTTTTTGAATCAGTAAACGCGCCTCACAAAGATAAACTCAAAATCTGCCTTTTGTTGGAAGAAGCGTTACTTCGTTATCAAGAAAATTTCGACGAGGAACAAGAATTTCAATTAGTAGCTAAAAAATGGTTCGGAACGCCGCGTATTTCGATAAAAATCAAAGGCAAACCATTCAACCCGCTTGAAGATAACGACGACTCAATTTTTTCGCAAAACATTATGAGCGACCTGCTAAATTACGAAAAAGCGCATGTGATTTACCGTTATGAGAGCGGTCTTAATGAGATACGAGCGTTTTCGCCACGCGAAATTAAAAATTTAAAAATTCCAGGCGGCTCCAACACGATTTCAATACTACTTGCAATTATTTTTGCATTGATTGCCGGAAATTTTTCGCCAGAAACGCAAAATTTAATCGTGAATATTATTACGCCGATTCTAAATACATTGTTTGGAGCGATTATCGCTGTGAATATCCCGTTCGTTTTTATTTCGATAGTGGCGAGTATTTGCGCAATGGAAAATATGGTGACGTTGAACACAATCGGAACAACGGTTTTGCTTAGATTTGCTAATATTTTACTGTTTATCGTGGTCGTAACTATTTTAGTCAGTTTGATTTTCTTTCCGGTAGTAAATTTCAGATTTGAAGGAAAAATTTTATCGGCAAACATGGAGGAAACAGCGAAAATTTTCAATTTAATCCTGTCGATAATGCCGCAAAATATAATTGAGCCGTTTTTGAAGGGAAATATCCTGCAAATTGTAGTTTTGGCGTTGCTTACAGGCGTTTGCGTGACGATTTTGGGCGACCGCGTCAGCGATTTAAAAAAAGTTATAATCGATAGCAAGCAAATCGTCTTCAAAATGCTCTCAATAGCTCTGAAATTGATTCCGACGATAATTTTTTTGAGCATGATAAAGACTTTGTTAGTTTATTCGTTCGATGAATTCTTTGCACTATGGAAAATCATTTTGGCGAACTATCTTGCATTTATAATCGTTCCTGCGGCAATGCTTTTGCGAATTTCGATTAAACACGGAGTAAAAATCTCGGATTTTCTACGGAAAATTTATCCTGCGTGCCTGATTACGTTCACAACGGGTAGCGGAAGCGCGTCTATGCCCAAAAATCTTGAAATTTGTAAGCAAAAACTCGGCATCAAGGAGAATTTATGCGATTTTTATATCATGTTGTCGCATTCTCTGTGTCCGACGACGATGACAATCTCAATAATCATTTATGCGTTCTTCGCGGCGGAGTTTTCGGGCGTTGAAATGACAATTTCTCAGCTGATAATCGTCGCGTTGCTGTCAATTCATTTCGCAATCGCCACACCGCGTGAAAACGGCGGAATAATCGCGACGATGACGCTTATGTTGACGCAATTCGGCTTTTCGCTTGACTCAATCGGTCTGATGATGGCATCTAGCATATTTATCGTAAATATTTCGGGCGTTGTCGGCATAATCGTCCGCGATTGCGACTTATATGACCTGTCGCGAACGGAATAAGACTATTTTTTTAGAATGATTAAGCGGCGGCAGGAAATTTGCGGCGGCGATAGAATAAAGTTTGCGAAAAAATTTAACGGAGGTATAAGCATGAAAGATTATAAAAGCGAAAGTATCAGAAATGTAGCATTCTGCGGACATGGCCGCTCAGGCAAAACGTCTTTGCTTGAAGCGGCACTTTTCGACAGCGGCGCAACTACCCGCCTCGGTAACGTCGATTTGGGTACCGGTGTCCTTGACTTTGAACCCGAAGAAAATAAGCGCAAGATGTCTATCAGCGCGTCTTTGGCGGCTCTTGAGTGGAAGAATTTTAAAATCAACGCAATCGACGTGCCTGGCTTCCCCGATTTCGTCGCGGAAATGTACGGTGCACTTTCTGCGGCTGATTCCACTGTTATCGTCGTCAGTGCTAGCGCGGGCGTCGAAGTCGAAACCGAAAAGGCTTGGGCACTTGCCGAAAATTTAAATCTCCCGCGTGCCTTTTTCGTCACCAAAATGGACAGAGAACACGCCGACTTTGATAAAGTTCTTGCGCAACTTAAAGACAAATTCGGTAGCGGCGTCGTCCCCGTTCAAATTCCCGTCGGCAAGGAAGACAGTTTCAAGGGCGTTATCGATTTAATTAAAAGTTTCTCCAAAGTCAAAGCTGATGACGAACAAATTGACGCGGCGGACTTGGCTGACGAAGTGGAAACTCACCGTCTTGAAATGCTTGACATTGTCGCCGAGTTTAATGAAGAACTTATGATGCAATACCTTGAGGGCGAAGTCGAAGACCTTGACGAAAAAGAAATTTCCGAAGCTTTAGCAACCGGCATTCGCGAAGCTAAAGTTTTCCCCGTCTTCGTCGGCAGTGCGCTTAAAAATATCGGCGTCAAAAAATTCCTCAACAGCCTTGTCGAATTTTTCCCCGCGCCCGATTCCAAAAATTATCAGGGCATTAACCCCAAAACTGATGAGCTTGTCGAACGCAAAATTTCCGAACCGTTCAGCGGACAAATTTTCAAGACAATGGTTGACCCGTTCGTCGGGCGTATGTCCTATGTGCGCGTGATTAGCGGCGATATGAAGGGCGACGCGACTTATCAACTTTTCGGAGACAATTCGGAAGGGCAAGAACGTTTAAGCGGGCTTTTCACTATGCAGGGCAAGAAACAAATTCCGGTTGACGTGGCGCACGCGGGCGATATTGTAGTTACGTCGAAACTTGCCAACGCTAAGACCGGCGACACTCTCTGCGACAAAGCCGCGCCCATTAAATACGAACGCATTCAATATCCCGAACCGATGCTTGCTATGGCGGTTACTTCCGAGAAAAAGGGCGAAGAAGATAAGGTTTTCAGCGCGATTACTCGCCAGCAGGACGAAGACCCGACGATTATGCTTGTTAAAAACGCCGAGACTAAGCAGACAATTTTGAAGGGTATCGGCGAAGTGCATTTGGATATTTTGAGCGATAAACTTCAGCGCAAATTCGGCGTCAAAATGGTTTTAGGCGAACCGCGCGTTGCTTATCGCGAAACTATTCGCAAAGAAGTCGAAGTGCAAGGCAAGCACAAGAAACAATCTGGCGGGCACGGGCAATACGGCGACGTTTGGCTTAGAATCGGTCCAAACAAGGACGCTAACCCCGAAGTCAATAACGGAAATGTTTGGAGCGAAAGCATTTTCGGCGGCAGCGTTCCGCGTCAATACTTCCCCGCCGTCGAGAAAGGCACGCAGGAAACTTTAGCCGAAGGCGTCATTGCGGGCTATCCGGTCGTCAATGTCAGCGTCAATCTTTTTGACGGTTCTTATCACGCGGTTGACTCCAGCGAAGCGGCATTCAAAACGGCGACTTCAATCGCGATTAAGAAGGGCATTCTTTCCGCCGACCCGATTTTACTTGAACCCATTGACGAAATTACAGTTCTCACGCCCGAAAATTATATGGGCGACATTATCGGCAAGCTCAATTCCAAACGCGGCAAGATTTTGGGCATGGACCCCAAAGGCAAGGGCATGACCGAAGTCAAAGCTCTGATTCCGTCAAGCGAACTTTATAAATATGCGACGGATTTGCGCTCGCAAACTCAAGGCAGGGCGTCTTATTCGCTGAAGTTCTCGCACTATGACCCAATGCCCGATAAACTCGCCGAAAAGATTATTGAAGAGCATAAAGCCGCTCAAGAGAAATGATTAACTAGGCTAGCGAAACGCAGTGGAGCGTACGAACGCGGCGACTAATCCGAACAGTTTAACGGTCAATCGCGCCCGCTGGGTCAAGCGTCACGCTTGCGCGCCCGCTGGGTCAAGCGTCACGCTTGCGCGTCCGCTGGATGCAACGTCACGTTGCTTGCGGGCTTTGCGCAATTCGTTGCTAAATCTTTCTTCCTCGCTGAAGATACATCCGCAATAATTCTGCCGATAAAGCCCCAACTCCAAACTTATATCAATACCTTCCTGCCAACCCGCGCGGAAGTCTTCATAAAAAAATTTAACGCCGAACATTTTAGCAAAGTGCTCGGCTATTTTTTTCATCAGTTCATGATTCTGGTGACGACTGTAAAACAACGTCGACGTAAAAATTTCAAAGTTATTTTCTGCCGCAAATCGCGCCGCCTCACTCAATCGCCACGAATAGCAAATCCCGCAACGCTTATGAAAACCGTCCGCAAATTTAATCGTATCCTGATTATCGACGACGCTCAAAACTTTTTCCAAATACTCGCGCAAGCCGTAATGATTATCCGCAGAAAATTTTATCCCGACTTTTTCGGCGAACTCCCGCGCAGTTCTCAAACGTTGCCGCCATTCTTTGTAGGGGTGAATGTTCGGATTAAAAAAATATCCGACCGGCTCAAAATTTTCCTCGCGCAACTTCTTGACGGGATAACACGAACACGGACCGCAACACATGTGCAATAAAATTTTCTCCATTAGTAAATGTAATACTCCTTCCACGGGATTTGGTCGAGCCGAATTGAATTTAAAAATTGTACAATGTCTTTGCGCCCGTAATAATGCGGCGTGCCGTTAGAATCCTGCGACATTAAAATTATCGGCATGTTTCTAAAATATTGCGACAGAGCATTTCGGACGCGAATTGCTCGCGATGTGTAATTTGTCACCGTGCGATTGACCACGACTATTGCGAACGTTACGCCCTGTTCAATTATAACCGCGCCTCGAATTTTCATTTTGCTCACCTGCCTTGAAAAAATCTTTTTTGATTATAAAATAAACGTGCTACCCTGTCAAAAAGGAGGCTAGAGCTTTGAAGAAAATTCTTTTGGCAATCTGCGCGGCGTGCTTGATAATTTCTGGCTGCGGCTCTGATAAAAATTTAGGCACGCAAGAATTTTTAAATGTCTCCTACGACTCGACCCGCGAACTTTATGCCGATTACGACGCGAAATTTAAAACTCATTGGGAAAACGAACTTGGCAACGGCAAAGTTATTCTGAATCACACGCACGCCGGCTCCGCTAAGCAAGCGCAATCAGTTATCGACGGCGTTGAGGCGGACGTTGTGACGCTCGCGCTTTCCTATGACGTGACGCAAATTAAAAATGCCGGACTGATTCGCGGCGGCTGGCGTAAAGAATTCCCTGATAACTCTTCGCCTTACACTTCGACGATAGTTTTTCTTGTGCGTAACGGCAATCCGAAAAATATTTGCGACTGGGACGATTTAATTCGCCCTGACGTTAAAATTGTCACGCCTAATCCTAAAACTTCTGGCGGCGCGAAGTGGAATTATCTTGCGGCGTGGGAATTTGCTCGCAGAAATATTAGCGACGACGAAGAAGTTATCAAAGACTTTATGCGGAAAATTTTCGCTAATGTCATTGCGCTTGACGACGGGGCACGCGACGCGACTAAAAATTTTCAGAGCGGCAAGGGCGATGTTCTAATTGCTTGGGAAAATGAAGCGTTGCTGTCTGAAAAAATGTCGCCCAATGATTACGAAATTATCACGCCGAGTTTAAGTATCCTTGCTGAACCGTCCGTTGCGATTGTCGACAAGGTCGTTGACAAGAAGGGCACGCGCTCTCTTGCCGAAGAATATTTGAATTATCTTTACTCGCCCGAAGGTCAAGAGCTTGCCGCGCAGAATTTTTATCGCCCGCGTGACGAAGAAATTTTGAAGAAATACGCTGATATTTTCGAGCCGCTAACTTTGTTCACGATTGATGAAGCCTTTGGCAGTTGGGTCAAGGCGCATAACGACCACTTCGCCGACGGCGCAACTTTTGACCAAATTTATCATAAGGGCGATTGAAATTTCACTTGCCAAAAGTTTGTTTGTAATTCATGATGTCAAATAACTGTTACTCGAAAAAGAAATCGAGCACTTTGCCTACACCGTAACAAATTACGGATTCAGCCACGGTCTATAACATAAAAATAAAAATTTCCCGTCACCCTAAAGAGCGGCGGATTTTTTGTTGAAAAATTTCTGGCACGTGCTATAATTAAAGAAAAATTTTTGGGAGGCTTTAATATGAAATGGGTTTGCAACGTTTGCGGATATGAATACGACGAAGAGACCGGCGACCCCGATAACGGCATTGAACCGGGCACGAAGTTTGACGACTTGCCAGAAGATTTCGTTTGTCCGTTGTGCGGCGTCGGCAAAGATGATTTTTCCAAAGCAGAATAAAAATTTTCCGCCGTGCAAAATTCTTGTAGCAAATTATGATTCGGTATGTTAGAATAAGTTAAACAAATTATTAGGAGGCAAATTTAAATGAAAGTAACTGTAGTTGGTTCGGGTAATGTCGGCGCGACCGTGGCGAACGTCCTCGCGACCAAAGGTTTTGCAAGCGAAGTCGTC
>Ga0310697_10003707_pt1 | contig 15348 bp, 13 predicted proteins | sample 172DNAGHGlowgp2_FD_203883 | JGI IMG/M metagenome (GOLD analysis project Ga0310697, IMG submission 203883) | Sheep rumen microbial communities from Palmerston North, Manawatu-Wanganui, New Zealand - 1728 DNA GHGlow gp2 (v2) (version 2) | ecosystem: Host-associated > Mammals > Digestive system >... | reverse complement strand
GCTGTGCCTGCTGGCCTGTTCGCTGGCCTACGGGCAGACCGACACGTTGCGCTATTCCGTGCGCGGCTCCGTCCGGGACGGCGCCAACGGCAGGCCGCTCGGCTATGTGTCCGTGACCCTGCCCGGCACCAACTACGCCACCATCACCAATGCGGACGGGACCTTCGTCATCAAGTCCGACCTCCCGCCGCGCTTCGTCACCTTCTCCCTGCTTGGCTACAAGGTGCTGACGGCCCCGGCCGACCGAGAGCAGATGATGCGGGTCAGCCTGACCCGCGGCGAGTACACGCTCGAAGCCGCCCGGGTGGTCTCGGGCGACCCGCTCACCATCCTGCGGGAAGCCATCTACAAGATCCAGGACAACTGTCCCTCGGAGCCCGAACTCTTCGAGTGCTTCTACCGCGAGACGGCCCAGAAGCGCCAGCGGTTCATCTACGTGTCCGAGGCCGTCACCAAGATGTACAAGTCGTCTTTCCGCAACCTCTTCGGCCGCGACCGCATCGCGGTGGAGAAGAGCCGCCTGCTGACCAGCCCGCGCCGTTCCGACACGCTGGCCGTTAAGGTGGTGGGCGGCCCCACGCAGGCGGTCGACCTGGACATCGTGAAGAACCGGTCCGTCATCCTGAACGAGGAGGACCTGGAGAACTACATGCTGGAGCTGATGGACCCGGTTATGATCGACGACCGCCTCCAGTTCGTCATCAAGCTGACGCCGACCCTGGTGTCCGACTATGCCCAGCAGCACGGCGTCATCTACATCGACCAGGAGACGATGTCCTTCACGCGCATCGAACTTTCGCTCGACATGTCCAGTCCGGAGAAGGCGACCCGCGTGATGCTGGTCCACAAACCGGCAGATATCCGCTTCAAACCCAAGGAGATGAGCCTGCTGCTCAACTATAAGCGCGAGGGGGACAAGAGCCGGCTGAGCTATGTCCGGACCATCTTCCGCTTCAACTGCGACGCACGGCGCCGGCTCTGGAACACCGAGTTCACGGCCATCGCCGAGATGGTGGTCACCAACCGTTTCAGCGGGACGGCGGCCGTGCCGATCGAGCGCAAGGAGAGCTTCCGCAGCAGCGAGTCGCTCGCCGACAAGACCCGGGTCTACGCCGACCCGGATTTCTGGAAGGACTACAATATCATCGAGCCGACCGAGAGCCTCGAGCATGCCCTCGGACGGCTGAAGAAAGAGGAATAGCCCGCAGGTCAACAGGTTAGTTAGAAGTATCATGTCAGAAAAGAAACTACTGCTCGGCGATGAAGCCGTGGCCCTGGGAGCCCTGTACGCCGGCCTGTCCGGCGTCTACGCCTATCCCGGCACGCCCTCGACCGAGATCACGGAATACATCCAGCAGTCGCCCCTGGCGCGGGAGCGCGGGGTGCGGAGCCGCTGGTGCACGAATGAGAAGACGGCCATGGAGGCTGCGCTCGGCATGTCGTATGCCGGCAAGCGCGCCCTCGTGTGCATGAAGCACGTCGGGATGAATGTCTGCGCCGACGCTTTCGTCAACGCCGCCGTCACGGGCGTGAAGGGCGGCTTGGTGGTGGTGGCGGCCGACGACCCGTCGATGCACTCCTCGCAGAACGAACAGGATTCCCGGTTCTACGGCAAATTCGCGATGGTCCCCATCCTGGAGCCGTCGGACCAGCAGGACGCCTTCGACATGATGGCGGACGCCTTCGCGCTTTCGGAGGCGCTCCGGCTGCCGGTGCTCCTGCGGCTCGTCACGCGCCTGGCCCATTCCCGCGCGGCCGTCCGGACGGGCAGCCCGCTGCCGCAGAAGCCGCTCTCGCCCGACGACGAGCGCACGCGCTGGGTGCTGCTGCCCGGCAACGCGAAGCGCCAGTATGCTTCGCTGGTCGCCAGGCAGCCGGAGATCGCGGCGTGTGCGGAGCAGTCCGGGTATAACCGGCTGGAGATACCGGCCCAGGCCTCCGGGGCCATGGGCGTGATCGCCGTCGGTATCGCATACAATTATGTCCGGGAGGTCCTGCCGGCGGGCGTGCCGGTGCTGAAACTCTCCCAGTACCCCGTTCCTGCCCGGCAGGTCCGCGACCTGGCGGCCCGCTGCGGCAGCCTGCTGGTCGTGGAGGACGGGCAGCCGTTCGTCGAGGAGGGGATCCGCGCCCTGCTCGGGGCGGATTATCCCGTCCGGGGCCGGCTGACCGGAGACCTTCCCCGCACCGGGGAACTGACGCCGGACTGCGTGGCCGCCGCGCTGGGCGTGGCCGGCGCGCAGCCGCTCCCGCCGGCGGTCCACCTCTCTCCGCGTCCGCCCCAGCTCTGCCAGGGCTGCGGCCACAGGGACGTGTACGCCGCGCTGAACCGCGTGGCGGCGGAGTTCCCGGGCGCGCGGATCTTCGGAGACATCGGCTGCTACACGCTGGGGGCGCTTCCGCCTTTCCGCGCCATCGACAGCTGTGTGGACATGGGGGCGTCCATCACGATGGCCAAGGGGGCGGCCGACGCAGGCCTGCGTCCCGCCATCGCCGTGATCGGCGATTCCACCTTCACCCATTCCGGGATGACCGGCCTGCTGGACGCCGTCAACGACCACGCGGCCATCACCGTGATCATCAGCGACAACCTCACCACGGCGATGACCGGCGGGCAGGACTCCGCCGGCACGCACAAGTTCGAGGCCATCTGCCTGGCCCTGGGCGTGGAGCGCGAACACCTGCACGTGGTGGTGCCCTTGCCCAAGAACCTCGAAGAGATCACCCGCATCCTCCGGGAGGAGATCGCCTACGAAGGCGTGTCCGTCATCATCCCGCAGCGCGAATGCATGCAGACGCTCGGCCGGAAGATGCGCAAGCAAAAACAAGAAGCACGATGAAAACCGATATCAAACTCTGCGGCGTCGGGGGACAGGGGATCCTCTCGATCGCGACCGTCATCGGCGAGGCCGCCACGGCGGCCGGGCTCTGCCTGAAGCAGGCGGAGGTCCACGGCATGAGCCAGCGGGGCGGGGATGTCCAGAGCGACCTCAGGCTCTCCACGGAGCCCGTCTGGAGCGACCTGATCCCCCTGGGCGGGGCTTCCCTCATCCTCTCGATGGAGCCGATGGAAGCCTTGCGCTACCTCCCTTACCTGGCGCCGGACGGCGTCGTCGTGACCGCCTCCCGGCCTTTCGTCAACATCCCGGATTATCCCGAGGAGGCGGCCGTGCTGGCCGAACTCGATGCGCTCCCGCACGTGCTGCGGTGCGATATCGAGGCGCTGGCGCGCGAAGCCGGCTTCCCCAAGAGCGCCAACATGGTGCTGCTCGGCCTGGCGGCGCCCTTCCTCGGCCTGCTGACGCCCGACCAGCTCCTGGACGCGGTCGGCCGCGTGTTCGCCCGCAAGGGCGAGGCGGTCGTGCAGGCCAACCAGGCCGCCTTCAGGCTGGGCCTGGACCAATCGAAGACAGTTAGCAAGTAGTGTATCAATATGATCTGGAATCCCAACAAAGAGTGCATGAGCCGCGAACAGATGCGGGAGCTGCAAGGCAAGCGGCTCCGCAAGATCGTGGAATACGTGTACCACAACGTCCCTTTCTACCGCAACAGACTGCAGGAAATGGACCTCTCGCCGAGTGACATCCGCACCATCGACGACATCGTCAAGCTCCCGTTCACGACCAAGAAGGACCTGCGGGACAACTATCCCTTCGGCCTGCAGGCCGCGCCCCAGAGCGAGATCATCCGCATCCATGCCTCCTCCGGCACCACCGGCAACCCCACGATCGTGGGCTACACCCGCAAGGACATCAGCATCTGGAGCGAGTGCATGGCGCGTTCGCTGACCGCCTACGGCGTGGGACGCGACGACATCTTCTCCGTGTCCTACGGATACGGCCTGTTCACGGGCGGCCTGGGGGCCCACAACGGCGTGGAGACGGTGGGCGCCTCCGTTGTGCCCGCTTCCACGGGCAACACCGAAAAGCACGCCCGTCTGATCCGGGACCTCGGGATCACCGGCATCGCCTGCACGCCCTCGTATGCGCTCTACCTGGCCGAGACCATGGAGCGCATGGGCATCACCAAGGACCAGATCCGCCTGCGCGTCGGCGCCTTCGGTGCGGAGCCCTGGACGGAGAACATGCGGAAGGAGATCCAGGAACGCCTGGGCCTCAAGGGCTTCAACCTCTATGGCCTGAGCGAGATCATGGGCCCGAGCGTGAGCTACGAGTGCGAGGAGCAGCACGGCTCGCACATCAACGAAGACCACTTCTTCCCGGAGGTCATCGACCCGGTCACGCTGGAACCCCTGCCGCCCGGACAGACGGGCGAACTCGTGTTCACGACGCTGACCAAGGAGGGCATGCCCGTGCTGCGCTACCGCACGCGCGACCTCTGCTCGCTGCTGCCCGGCGAGTGCCCCTGCGGGCGCACGAACGTCCGGATGTCTGCCATCCAGGGACGCAGCGACGACATGCTCATCATCCGCGGCATCAACATCTTCCCTTCGCAGGTCGAGAGCGTGGTGCTGACGATGCCCGAGATCGCGCCCCGCTACCTGCTGGTCGTGGACCGCATCAACAACCTCGACACCCTGCAGGTTCAGGTGGAGCTCCGCCAGGATTACTTCAACGCCACGCTCGACACGCCGGCGGCCATCGACGAGCTGTCCAGGCGGCTCGCCGCCAAGCTCAAGAGCGTGCTCAGCATCGGTGTGAAGGTGCAGCTCAAGGCGCCCGGCACCATCGAGCGCAGCCAGGGCAAGAGCACCCGCGTCATCGACAACCGCAAACTGTATTGATATAGAACCAGCCATGACCATCAGACAGCTATCCATCTTTATCGAGAACCAGTCCGGCACCCTGCAGAAGGTGCTGGAACTGATGAAGCAGTCCCGGATCCAGATCATCGCCTGCACGATCGCCGACACGGCCGAGTACGGGATCTTCCGGCTCATCTGCAGCGAGCCCGAGCGGGCCTGCAGCGAGCTCAAGGCCGCTGGCGTGGCCGTCGCCATCTCCGACGTCTTCGCCATCGGGATGAACAACCAGCCCGGCGGGGCCGCCGACGTGGTCCGCCGCTTCAGTGCCGCCGGCGTGGGGATCGTCTACATGTACGCTTTCGTGCTCAACGGCCAGGGGATCCTGATCTTCCGCACCGCCGAGGCCGCCAAGGCCGAGGAGGTGATCGTCGGCGAAGGCCTGCAGGCGCTGTCCGAGCAGGACCTGCCGCTCCAGATCTAGCCATGTCCGCCTTCCGCAAATACGGCACCTGCTTCTTCGAGGAATACGCCCGGATCGAACTTTCGGCCCTGCTGGGCCGGGAGTTCGACGACCTGGTGGTCCGGGACCGCCCCGACCTGCAGTCGCGCGACGGCGCCCGGCTGGGCATCGAGGTCACGCGGGCGATGGAGGAGAGCAAGCAGGTGGCGCAGCAGCTGCTCAAGGAAGTGGCCGGGATCGTCCCGGCCGGGGAGCGCGCCGAGCTGGAGAGCATCTCCGAGTCCGGCTACGCCTTCGGACTCCGTGAGGGGCAGTATGTCGGCGCCCGCGAACTGTCCTACTGGCAGCTGGCCCAGCCCCTGCGGAGCATCCTGAAGAGCAAGGTCTCCAAGCTCGGCCACGGCCTGTACGGGCATTTCGGAAAGAAGGGCCTGTTCGTCTTCAGCAAGGACAACATGAACGAGGGGCAGATGGCCCGCACGTGCCGCTACATGATGCAGTTGCAGGCGGAGCAGGAGATCCGCTACAACCGCCTGTACCTGGCCGACATCAACGAATTGTTCGTCTGCAACCTCGACGACGGCCTGTCGTTCGATGCGCGCCTGGTCATCATCCCGGTCTCCCGGGAGCAGCGCCGCGACTTCTACCTCCGCGCCGTCGACGCCCAGATCAGCCAGGGGTAGGCATGCCCCGCACCATCTTCCATATCGACGTGAACTCCGCCTTCCTGAGCTGGTCGGCGGTGAAACTGGTACAGGCGGGGGAGCCGGACATCCGGCTGGTGCCCTCGGTGGTGTCCGGCGACCCGTCCGACCGGCGGAGCATCATCACCGCCGCGTCGATGCCGGCCAAGAAGCTCGGCATCAAGACGGCGCAGCCGGTGTCGATGGCCCTGCGCACCTGTCCTTCGCTGGTCATCGTCCCGGGCGACTGGGCCTGGTACAAGGAGTGCTCACGGGGCTTCATCGCCATCTGCCGCGAATACAGCCCGGTGCTGGAGCAGTTCTCCATCGACGAGTGCTTCCTGGACATGACCTTCCGGCTCTACCGGAAGGACCCCGTGGCCGTGGCTACGGAGATCAAGGACCGCATCAAGGCGGAGCTGGGCTTCACCGTCAACGTAGGCATCGGCCCCAACAAGCTGCTGGCCAAGATGGCGTCCGACTTCGAGAAACCCGACAAGGTTCATACGCTCTGGCTGGAGGAAGTGCCGGACAAGATGTGGCCCCTGGGCGTGCGGGACCTCCTTTGGGTAGGCAAGAAGACGGAGGCCCGCCTGACGGCCAACGGCATCCGCACCATCGGGGACCTGGCGCACCTGGGCCCGAACTCGCTCACGCAGCTGGTCGGGCGCAAGTTCGCCGCCCAGCTCCACGCCAACGCCAACGGTATCGACGACAGCCCCGTGGTCACGGAGTATCCGGAGGCCAAGAGTGTGAGCGCGGAGCGGACCTTCTCCCGGGACCTGACGGACCCGAAGGACGTGGACCGGGCGCTGTTCAACGTGGCCTGCATCGTGGCGCACCGGATCCGGCGGGACCGCTTCCGGGCCTCGTGCGTGTCGATCTTCGTCAAGCACGCCGACTTCTCCGTCGTCCAGAAGCAGTGTACGCTCGAGGCGCCCACGGACGTGACCGCCGTCATCCTCAACGAGGCGCGGCGCCTGCTGCCCGAGATCTGGGACGGCGCCGCACCCCTGCGCCAGGTCGGCCTGGGGGTGTCGCGCCTGACGCACGACGTCTTCGAGCAGATGTCCCTCTTCGAGGATCCGAAGATGGATTACTACCGGGCCTGGGACCGGGAGTATGACGAGAAGAAGCGCCGCAGGGAAGATGCCCGCATGCTGGCCTATGAGCACAAATCGGAGCCCAAGAATGAATGATTCGGATACCGTCGGCCTCCCGCCGTTTTGCTAAATTTGCATATCACAAGTAATAACCCGTACGATGAGACTGATACACCAAGCCCTGGTCGCCGCCATCCTGGCCGCGGCGGTCCTTCCGATTTCCTCTTGTTCTTCCCCCTCCGCATCCATCCCTGCCAACAAGAAGGAAGTGATGGACCGTTTCGTAGCCGGTACCCTGGATCCCACCTACGCCCCGGCCGCTTTCTTCGCCCATTTCGGCGGCGGCAAGAAGGTCGGCGAGCCCGCCGTCAACGCCCACCTGCAGTTCTACCTGGAGACCAACCAGGACATCCTGAAGGTCCAGTTCGAGCAGTCCGCTCCGCGGATCGAGGAGCTGGAGGACGGCAAGACCGACTGGATGCCCGAGGATTTCTACCGTCCGACGCTGGAAGTCTGCACCCGGCTCCACGAGATCGCCGGCAAGGACGTCTATATCCTGCCGACCATCTACAATCCCTACCAGGTGGCCCGCCAGTCGCTGGGTGAGAAGCGGATCGTCGAGGCCGCGCGCAACCAGCCGCAGGCGCTCAAGAATGTCCTGGATTCCTACAAGAAGGCCCTTCTCTGGCTGGTGCGCGAGTGCAAGGCCGCCGGGATCGAGGGTTTCTACACCACCACGCAGGGCGGCGAGAAGAAGTTCTACGACATCCCCGGCGGGTTCTTCGAGACCTACATCAAGCCCTACGACCTGGAGATCATGGGCGAGTGCAACAAGGACACGAAGCTCACCATCCTGCACATCTGCGACTGGGAGGGACCCTTCGACGACCTGACCCGCTTCGCCGACTATCCCGGCACGATCATCAACACCCCCAACAGCCTGGACGGCACGACGCCGTTCTCCCTGGAGGATGGTTACAAACTCTTCAAGCGCCCCGTCCTCGGCGGATTCGACCGCAAGAAGGAGATCAATACCGCCAGCCCGGACGAGGTGGCTGCCATGACGCAGAAGATCTTCGACGAGGGCCCGAAGGGCAAGGTGATGATGGGTGCCGACTGCACGGTATCTTCCGCGCCGCTGGCCAACATCCATGCCGCCGTGGCCGCGGCCCACAGGCACACCGTGAAATAAGACGCTCAGGCCGGCTCCTCGGCCTCGGCATACATCGATGGCTGCCCGTCCAGATGCTGGCGGGCAGTTTTTTCGATCTCTTCGCCGAACCCGGTGAGCGCCGCGAAGGGGGCGAACTGGGCGGCACGGTCGCTCCGCGCCATCCGGGGATGCCGCTGCGGCTCCGGGTGGGGGAGGCCGATGATGTCGTCGTAGCGGTGGTCGAAATCGCTCATGCCTTGTGCCCTCCGATCTGCTGGTTGCGTTCGCGCGCCGTGGCGCCTTCGTCGAAATTCATCCCCTTGAGGATGGCGTTCTTGCCGTATTTCCGCCGGATGGCGAGGATGGCTTCCTGGCGGCTCCGCTCGCGGGCCTCGTCCTCGGCCGGCTCCTCGAAGAGGTCCAGCTGGACGCCTGCGACACGGGATTCGTCCACGACGTGCGCCGCGACGACGTACATCCGCCGGACCAGCAGCGCCGGGTCCACGATGCGGTCGAAGAGTTCCATCACCGCGTCGGTGATGCGGCGGGTCGAGGACGTGGGCCGGGACAGGTTGACGGATCCGTGGGCCGGCTTGGGCACCGGGCGGCCGTACCAGTCGTTCGCGACGGGCCCCCGGTAGCGGCTGCGGATGGCCGGGTCGGTGAGGCTCTCCTGGTCGTAGCCGATGCTCAGGACCATCTGGTCGGCGACCAGGCCCTTGTCCACGAGGTCGAGCACCAGCGAGTCGGTCATCTCCCGGACCACCACCTTGGCCTTCCTGAACGTATAGGGCTCGGCCAGGACCTGGCCGACGGACATGCTGTTGGCCGCCGGCCTGTAGGCCTTGATGTCGGCCATGGTGCAGGGCTCCCAGCCCCAGGCGTGGTCGATGAGCAGCTCGGCATTGACGCCGAAGAGCTTGTAGAGCAGCTCCTCGTTGTAATGCTCCCAGGGCTTGCCGAGCGAGCAGCGCGCCACGTCCCCCATCGTGTAGAGGCCGTTGGCCTCGAGCTTGGCGGCGATGCCGTGGCCGACCCGCCAGAAGTCCGTCAGGGGGCGGTGCGTCCAGTATTTGCGGCGGTAGGTCATCTCGTCCAGCTCGGCGATGCGGACGCCGTCCGCGTCGGCCGGGCTGTGCTTGGCCTCGATGTCCATCGCGATCTTGCAGAGGTAGAGGTTGGGCGCGATCCCGGCCGTGGCCGTGATGCCTGTCTCCCGGAGCACTTCCTGGACCAGCTTGCGCGTCAGGTCGTGGGCGCTGAGCCGGTAGGTCTTCAGGTAGTCGGTGGCGTCGATGAAGACTTCGTCGATGGAGTAGACGTGGATGTCTTCCGGCGCGATGTAGCGCAGGTAGATGCCGTAGATCCGGCTGCTGACCTCCATGTAGTGGGCCATCCGGGGCGGCGCGACGATGTAGCCGAGTTCGAGCGAGGGGTCGGCGAGCAGCTCGTGGTGGACGGAGGAGGCGGCGCGGAAGCGCCTGCCGGGGGCGGCGCGCCGCCGCTCGGCATTGATCTTCGAGACGGCCTGCACGACTTCGAAAAGGCGGGCGCGCCCGGGGATGCCGTAGCTCTTGAGGGAAGGGGAGACCGCCAGGCAGATGGTCTTCTCGGTCCGGCTGGCATCCGCCACGACCAGGTGGTTGTCCAGGGGGTCCAGCCCGCGGTCCACGCACTCGACGGAGGCGTAGAAGGACTTGAGGTCGATGGCGATGTAGGTACGGGTTTTCACGGGATATCTTTGTGGCAAGTTAGCAAGAATTCCGTTTTTTTTCAAGGATACCCGACGGGAATTCGTATCTTTGGGAAGAAAACCATCAGAATTGACCGCCATGATCAGAGTCGCCATCGTCGGATCCGGAAGGATCGTCCCCCAGATGCTCGAGGCCATGCAGACCGTCCCGGGCTATGAAGTCATTGCCATCTGCGGCCGCAGCGCCGAAAAGGCCGGCCGGTTCGGCATCCCGCACGTCTACACGGATTATGCGGAGATGCTGGCGCGCCCGGACATCGATTTCGTCTATGTGGCACTGCCCAACTCGCTGCATTTCGCAGCGGCGAGGCAGGCCCTGCTCGCCGGCAAGAACGTCCTCTGCGAGAAGCCTTTCACCTCGACGGTGGAGCAGGCGGAAGAGCTCTTCGCCCTCGCGGAGCAGCGCGGCCTGTGGATCTTCGAGGCCATTTCCAACATCCACCTCCCGAACTTCCGCAAGGTGCAGGAACTCCTGCCGCAGATCGGCCCCGTCCGGCTGGTCCACGCCGACTACGACGAGCATTTCCCCCGGTACGACCTGTACCTGGATGGCGCGCACATCCCGGTCTTTACCCGGGAATACGAAGGAGGTGCCCTGCGGGATATCAACATCTACTGCCTGCACGTCATCCTGGCCCTCTACGGCCGTCCGGACGCGGTGTTCTATGCTGCGAACGATTGCGGCCCCGAGGCAGTCGGGACCTCCGGCGCCGCGACGCTGGTCTACGGCGGCGGGCTGGTGGCCGTCTGCACGGCGTCGATGGATTCCGCCGGCCCCCACGGCTTCTATTTCCAGGGAGAAAAGGGCGCGATCCGGGTCCACGGCCTGCCGAACTTCTTCACGAAGGTCGAACTGCTCCTGCCGGACCGGGAGCCGCAGGTGTTCGAGCTCAACCGCTACGAGCACCGGCTCTGCCACCAGCTGGAGGACTACCGGGATATCTTCGAGTCCGGTGACCGCGCCGCCGCCCGGCGCCTGCAGGAGCAGACCCTGCTGATCATGGATACGCTCGTGCGCTGCGAAGCTTCCCGGGGACGGTAGGGGATGGAAAGGGTCCTGCTGCCGATACTGCTGGCGCTGGCGCTGCTGTCGGGCTGCCGCGGGACTCCGGGGCAGGCCCGCCATGACGGCGCGGCCGTCCCGGAAGACAGCACGGCTGTCCGGGCCCCGTTCGTCCCGGAATTCTCCGCCACGGAGATTCCGCCCGGGGTCGAGGCGCGCATGCGGGGCGTCTCCTATCCGGAGGATGCCAGCGTCCCGCTCGCGGACCTGCGCTACCTCCGCCTGTCCTACTATGATTTCGAGGGGAATCCGCAGACCGGCGAGATGGTCTGCAACGCCGCCATCGCGCGCGACCTCTGCGAGATCTTCCGCGACCTCTACGACGCCCGGTACCCCATCCGGAGCATCCGGCTGATCGACGATTTCGGCGCCTCGGACGAGGCGTCGATGCAGGCGGACAACACCTCCTGCTTCAATTACCGCCCGCGCACCGGGCAGTCGCGCCTGTCCTGGCATGCGTACGGACTGGCCGTCGACGTCAACCCGCTGGAGAACCCCTTCGTCGGCCGTGGCGGCCGGGTGTCACCCGCCGCGGCGGAGCCGTATGCGGACCGCACCGCGGACTTCCCGCACCGGATCGACCGGGAGGACCTCTGCTACAAGCTGTTCCGCGCGCACGGCTTCGCCTGGGGCGGAGCCTGGCGCTCCGTCAAGGATTACCAGCATTTCGAAAAACCGTCCATATGATGAGAAAAACCGTTTCCTGCATCCTGGCCCTGCTCGTGCTGGCCGGCTGCTCACGCCCTTCCGGGGCGGACCTCGTGCTCAACGACCTCGGGTATTTCGAACGCCAGGGCGTTGGCGTCCTCGTGTTCAGCAACGCCTTCTCGGGCGGCTTCAACGACGAGAAGAATTCCGGCATCGAGGTCATCCACCACGGTGTCCGCACCATACAGGGAGGCGCCGTCCGGCTCTCCAGCACCCCGGAGCAGTGGGACCTCGTGCCGGTCATGACCTCCCGGACCGTCGATCCCGAGGCCGGCACCATCGAGGTGGGCCTCCGCTTCCCGGATTATGATTTCGATTCCCGGATCGTGACCACCGCCGTGGGCGATGCGGTGCGGATCGACGTCTGGCTGGACAAGCCGCTGCCGGAGGCGCTCGAAGGGGAGGCCGGATTCAACCTCGAACTGCTGCCTTCCCAATATTGGAACAAGACCTACGTGATGGATGGCCGCCCGGAGCGTTTCCCGCGCTACACGGCCGGACTGACCACTACGCGTCCCAACAGCGAGAAAGTCAAGCAGTTCAAGGGATACCGGACCTATGACGACCGGGGCACGGGACGCTTCGTCGAGCCCCTCCCGCTCTCGGTCGGCCATGAACTGGTCGCCGCGCCCGAAATGCCGGAGCGGACGGTGAAGGTGACGTCTGAAGAGGCGGACCTGATGCTGTACGACGGGCGTGTCCTCGCCCAGAACGGATGGTATGTCCTGCGCAGCCTGTTGCCCGCCGGCAGGACCGGCCGGGTGCTGAGCTGGACCGTGGAGCCGAACGCGGTGCCCGGTTGGGTCCGCGAACCCAACGTGGGCTTTTCCCAGGTCGGCTACATCCCCTCGCAGCCCAAGGTCGCCGTCATCGAGCTGGACAAGCGCGACAAAGTGTGCGCCAGGGCGGAAGTGTTCAAGGTCGGCGAAGACGGGTCCGAGACCCGCGTCTTCTCCGGACCGGTCCGGACCTGGGGCGACTACTTCAAGTACCGCTACGCGCGCTTCGACTTCTCGTCCGTCCGCGAGCCGGGCATCTATTTCCTGCGCTACGGCAGCGTCCGGACCAACGATTTCATCATCTCGGACGACGTCTACGATCACATCACGGATGCGACCGGCGATGTATGGATCCCCATCCACATGAACCACATGACGGTCAATGAGGGCTACCGCATCTGGCACGGCGAGCCGTTCAAGGAGGGGTATCTCCAGGCACCGGCCCACACCGACCATTTCGACCTGCACGCGCAGGGGGCGATCGACACGAAGTACCGCGGCCTCCAGCTGATCCCCGGCCTCAACGTGGGCGGATTCTTCGACGCCGGGGATTTCGACATCGAGACGGGATCCAACATCAGCGTGGTGCAGAACCTCGTCTCCGACTGGGAGCGTTTCCGCCCGATGCGCGACGAGACCTTCGTCAGCCAGGAGCAGCGTTATGTCGACCTGCACCGCCCGGACGGCGTGCCCGACGTGCTGCAGTACATCGAACACGGCACCCTGAACCTGGTGGCCCAGGCCGAGAACATCGGCCACATGGCCCAGACCCTGTCTAATTCCGTGCTGGACAACTACCATCACCTGGGCGATGCCGCGTCCATCACGGACGGCCTGCATTACGATCCGCGCCTGAAGCCGTATGAGAAGTCCGCCGACGGCAAGTCCAGCGGCACGCCGGACGACATGTGGGCCTTCACGACCCGCAACCCCTACCTGGACCTGCAGGCGGCCACGATGTTCGCCGCCGCGAGCCGGGCGCTGCAGGGCTACAACGACGACCTGTCGCGCCGGGCGCTGGCGCAGTCCAGGCGCCTGATGAAGGAGGGGACCGAGCGGATGGCCGGCTCCGGGATGCGCGGAAGGGGATTCGGCAACATGTCCACCAACCTCCAGCTCTATGTGTCCACCGGCGAGCGGCATTACCTGGACGCTTTCGTGGAGCAGGTCTGGCCGGCCCTGGACCGCAACGTGAATTCCGCCATGGCCGCGGCCCTGGACGCCGTCCCGTACCTGGATGGCGCCTACAAGGAGCGCCTGCGCCCCTACGTGGAGCAGTACAAGGTCTATATGGACAGCCTGGAGGTGCAGAACCCCTACGGCGTGCCCATCGGACTGGGCAACTGGGCGGGGAGCGGCAGCGTGGTGGGCTTCGGCACGACGGCCGCCTTCGCGCACCGGTATTTCCCCGACGTCGTCGGTCCCGAATACGCCCTGCGGGCTGCCGGATACCTGTTCGGCTGCCACCCGTACCACAACTATTCGCTCGTGGCGGCGGTCGGCGCCGCGCGTCCGAAGGAAGTCTTCTACGGCAACAACCGCGCAGACTTCTCCTTCATCCCCGGCAACGTGGCGCCGGGCGTGCTCTTCCGCCATCCGGACCATTTCGAGAACTACGACGACTGGCCGTTCCTCTGGGGACAGAACGAAGGGACCATCGCGGGCAATACCGCGTACCTTATCTTCGGGGAGGCCTTGCGGCACATGCTGGCGGGCGGAGATGCCGGGGCGGATCCGGAATGACGGCCGGCGGCCTTTTTTGACCCTGATCGGCGGGAATATCGGGATTTATTCTTATTTTTGTTTGCTAATTTGGCGTAAACCGGAATGAGATTCGCCCGCATATTGACCGTCCTGGCCGCGAGCCTGTCCGCAGCAGCGGCGGCGACCGCGCAGGAGCCGTTCGTCTTTTCGCCCCAATGGACCGCACAGGCCCAGTTCGCCGGCTATTATGCGGCGCTCGAGATGGGGTTCTACCACGAGGAGGGCCTCGATGTCCGGATCGTGCATCCCTTTCATTTCCAGACGCCCGAGCAGACCCTGATCAGCGGCGAGTGCGACGCGGCGACGATCCAGCTGATGCAGGCCATGGAACTGGTCGACAGCGGGACGCAGCTCGTCAACATCCTTCAGACCTCGATGAACAATGCCACGGTCATCGTCTCGCGGCGCGGCAACCCGCTTGAGCGGCGCGGCGCCCGGGTCGGTACCTGGAAGGCCGGATTCAACCAGATCGCCTTCTGCCTGGACAAGGCTGAGCGGCTGAACTACAACTGGGTCCGGGTCGCCGCGAACGTCAACCTCTTCGTGCAGGGAGCCATCGATGCCACCCTCGCGATGAGCTATAATGAGTACAACCTGCTCCTGCAGGCCGGGGCGGAGATCACCGAAGAGAATGTCTACCGCTTCCGGGACCATGGCTACAACATCCAGGACGACGGCGTCTACATGACGCTGGCGGCGTACCGCCGGCACAAGGACCGGGCCGAACGGTTCGCCCGGGCCAGCCGCCGGGGTTGGGAGTGGGTCGCGGACCATCCCCGCGAAGCCCTTGCGCTGGTCATGGAATACGTATCGAAGAACCTGGTCGCCACGAACGAGGTGCTCCAGAAGCTGATGCTGGATGAGATCCTGGACCTCCAGCTGGACCCGGACTCCGGGCAGCGGAGTTTCACGCTCCGGCCGGACATGGTCCGGCAGGCGAGCGGAATGATGTTGGAGGCGGGACTGATCTCCCGGCCGGTTGAATACGAAGAACTGATCCCGCGATGACGCCCATCCTGAACCGATACCGCAGGTCCCTTCCCGCCCGCCTGGGCATCTGGATCGTCCTGTTCGCCGCCATGATCTTCATCGCGGCCCTGGGCTACATGTTCTCCGTGTCGTGGAACACCGTCCGCAACGAAGCCGAGAGCCAGGCCTCGCAGAAACTGCACAACAC
>Ga0310697_10003704_pt1 | contig 15354 bp, 18 predicted proteins | sample 172DNAGHGlowgp2_FD_203883 | JGI IMG/M metagenome (GOLD analysis project Ga0310697, IMG submission 203883) | Sheep rumen microbial communities from Palmerston North, Manawatu-Wanganui, New Zealand - 1728 DNA GHGlow gp2 (v2) (version 2) | ecosystem: Host-associated > Mammals > Digestive system >... | reverse complement strand
AAAAAGACTTTCACTATCATCGGAGTCATTGCTTTGATTGTGGGCGCTGTAATGCTTCTTCTCGGAGGCAACACAGAGGAGGACATGACAAAGATCATCGGCTTCGTGATTGCCGGTGCCGGCGTGATTGTCGCAGCCTGGGCATTTATTAAAGGGCTCATCGACAAGGACAAGAAATGACCGACCGCAAGAATTGGCTGACAGCCATTATCGGTGACAAGGAATTCGACCCGGACGCCGCCAAGATCCTCGGCATACTGCTCTGCGTGGTGGGCTGCATAGGCTTCTTCCGGCAGACACCGGGCTGGGAGACCATGCTCTACACCGGAGCCGGCTGCGTGATAGGCAAATGTATCCGCGAGAACACATGATACGCGCGCTCATTGACGTGGCCTTCAACAACGAGGTGCGGAAGGTTGTCAAGAAAAGCTACCGCCGCACCATTGATGTGCAGTTCGGAGTCTACACCGGGGAAGGATACACCGGCTGGCTGACGATAAATCTGAAGCCAAGCCACGGCTGGAGGGACTGGCTGATAAACCTCCTGGCGCTCAGGGGCGGCGAAGGCGTGCACCTGGGCTACTGGAGGGAAGTGCTGAAATACTGGGACGACCTCCGGGCAGTTATAGAAGGCACACCGGAGCTGGCAGAGGCCAAGCGGAAAGGTGTCCTGGTATCCGGAAGGAGCAAGGGAGGGGCTGAGGCGCTCCTCATAGGCGCACTGTTGTGGCGCCCTAACCTACCGCTCCTGATCGGGGCCATAGAGCCTCCGAATTGCGTGGACAAGGCGCTGGCAAGGAAGCTGGAGGAGAAGCTGGGAAGGGAGAATATCCAGAGCACATGCTATAAGAATGACATCGTGCCGGGAATTCCGCCCTGGTTCACATATCCGGGAGAGCGCCGGCAGATAGGAAAGCGCGGCGCCGGTCTCTCAATCAGGGACCACCAGAAAAGCACCACCGAGGAGGAGCTGATATATGACGGCTGCGGCTGGTAAGAAAAGGCCCTACCACCTTCTGGTGGAGAAGCGTATCAGCACCAAGACAGAAGCGGAGCTGGCAGAGATCAGGGAGAAATATAAGGACGGCGTGCCGCCGGAGACGATAGACTTCGTGGCCGGCAAACTGGCCGACGCAATCATAGAGGAGGGAAGATGTGCAGAAATTCTGGGAGAAGATTAAAAACATTCTGGCTGTTTGTGGCGCTGCTCTTATTGCGGCCTTGCTGTTTGTTCTCGGACGTCGTACTCACGGACGCGGAGGCGACTCAGCTGAGGACTTCATTGCAGACAGCCAAAAGCGAGTTGAAACAGCAATCAACGCAGATAGAGAAGCTGCAGAGGCAATTGACAGAGGCGGAGAGCGAATTGCAGACAGCAAGGACACAGCTGGAGAGATCGCAGACCGAAACAGAGGCGCTCAAGAGCAACTTGACAGCGCTCTCTCAATCCTGGAAGCAGCAGAAAAGCGAGGCAAGGTGGGGAAAGACTAAGGCCTTGCTGATAGGCCTCGGCATAGGGATAGCCGGAGGTTTCGTGGGAGGATTTTATCTGGCCAACAGATAAATGACTATATATGTAAGCGCACCGGGAGCGCGTAATCTGCCGGAACATTCTGACAACCGCGCCGGGCATGGCGTTAAAAATGCGTAAGGAGACAAGAATGACAAGAGATTTTCTGAAGGAGCTGGGAATTGCCGACGAGGCCATTGACAAGATTATGGCCGAGAATGGCCGCAATATCGAGGCTGCCAAAGCTAAATATGGCGACTACGATGATATCAAGGCACAGCTGGAGACTGCCAAGGCCACTCTGGAGAAGTTCAAGGACTACGACCAGACTAAGGGCGAAGTGGCAAAGTGGAAGGCTGAGTACGAGAAGGCCGTGAAGGAAGGCGAGCAGAAACTCAGAAATTTGGAACGCCAGGGACTTGTGAAGGACTACCTGGGCCAGAAGAAGTTCGTGAACGAGCTGACAAAAGAGGCCCTCTCCGGGAAGCTGCTGGCAGCGCTGGAGAAGGAGGAGTCAAAAGGCAAGAGCCTTGACGATTTGTTCAAGGCGGCGACTGAGGGGCTTGAGAACATCATCGTCGATGATAAGGCACCGCAACCGCCTACAGTGCCCGGCATGGCCGGGAAGCCGGGAAATGAGGACGGTGTCCTCGCCGCATTCAAACGGCAGAACCCCGGTATAAAAATAGACTTATAGGAGTAAAATATGTCATTAGCACTTCAGGACAGATTTTCCAGAATTGTAGACGCAAAGCTCAGAGCTTCTCTCGTGCAGAGAGACGGCTTTGTTTGGAACACAAAATTTGAGGGCGACCCTAAGGCCGGAGCTGTCAAGGTTCCAGTGAGAGGCGAGGCTACTGTCGTTTCCTACGACAAGGCAAACGGCGCAACAAAGAGCTACACAGCCGGCTCCTTCATCACAATCACAATCGACAAGGACAAGGCTGTCAACGAGGTTCTTGACGGCTACGACGCAGCAGCTGTTCCAGACAACATCGTTGCTGACAGACTTGACGCAGCCGGATACGGCCTTGCACTTGCAATGAACGCAGACGGCACAGCAGCACTTCTGGACGCTGCAACCGTTATCGGCCAGAGCTCAGCAACAACTAAATCAAACATCTACGACAGATTTGTAGACGCAAAGACAAAGATGTCAAAGGCAAAGGTTCCAGCTCAGGGACGCTTCGCACTCGTGAACCCAGACACAATGGCTCTGGTGCTCAAGAGCTCAGAATTCATCGCAGCTTCCTCCCTCGGAGACGAGGTTAAGCAGAGCGGCGCTGTCGGAAGAATTGCCGGCTTCCTGGTATTCGAGGACGCAACACTTCCAGACAACGCTTCCGTTATCTTCGGACACCCAGACTGGTGCTGCCGTGTAGATGAATGGGCAGTGGACGTGAAACTGCAGAGCCTCGACGGATCCGGCACATACATCGGAGCTTCCGCTATCCAGGGCAGAAAGGTTTACGCTCACAAGGTAACCAACTCCGCAGCAGTATACATGGACTCCGCTGTCCTCATTCCTACAATCGAGGAGGCAACAGCCGGCGGAACAACCACAATCACTATCACCGGCGGAACAAACACAACCTCTATCAAATACCGCAAGGGCACAGTATCTGACGGCGTGACCACATGGGGCGACTGGACAACCTACAACTCAGCAAGCAAGCCTACAGCTTCTGCTACTGACATCATCGAGGCATACGGTATCGGCGCTGGCAGCGTGAGATCCGGTATCGCTTCCCACACTGTAACAGCAAGCTGATAGGGGCAAGGAGAGCTGCATATGTTCGAGAATGTAAACTACACATACTATTCTGAGACTCTGGGCCGGGCCGTCGTACCGGACGAGACTACATTCAACCGGTATGTCCTGGACGCGGAGAAGGACATGGTGCAGCTCATTCCTATGCTGAGGGAGCGCGTGCCTGAGGGATTTGACAAGGCCACATGTATGCTGGTCGAGGAGAATTACAAGGCCGCCGCTTCCGGTATCCAGGACGGCGCACGCGTGACAAGCGAGTCCATAGACTCCTATTCCCGGAGCTTCGACGCCTCAGGGGCCAAGAGCACCGGAGCATGCAAGGAGGAATGGATCCTGATGTTCTGCGAGAGGATAATCCTGAGATGATAGCGAAGCATTTAATAATACATTCTGCTACCGTCTACACCCCGACTCTGGACGCGGACCGGAACCCCGACAAGGGAACCGGGACCACAGTGGAATGCCGTATCGTTCCGAAGAACGTGCGCGGCATGACTGATGTGGGAGCTGTTCCGGAGGACACCTACATCATGCTGGCGAACACCGCTCTTGCAGTGGGCCAGCTTGTGGAATGGGGCGACAAGGAATTTGAGATCCGCAAGGCATGGCCGTGCTACGCGCTGGACGGCAATATTCCCGACCATTGGAAGGCGGAGCTGGTATGACCGCAGAGATCAAGTTTGACGCGGGCATGGTCTCGCAGCGCATAGAGCTGGAGATCCAGAGAAAGCAGAAAATGCTTGACTCCCTCGTGCTGAGGGACAGCAACCTTTTCTGCCCGAAGGACACCGGCGCGCTGCAGAACAGCGCAATAACATATACCGTGATAGGCAGCGGCCAGGTTGAATGGCACACACCATATGCGGCCAGGCAGTATTACACCTGGAAGGGCATACGGGGCCACAACCGGAACCCGAGGGCGACCTCGAAATGGTTCGAGACCGCGAAGGCTATCTACGGAGAAGCATGGCTGGAGGCAATAGGTGCTACAAATAGCTGAGCTCATCAACACATACCTCAAGGCGCAGATAACCGGACTCCCGGCAATCTACAACGATATATTCCCGGTGGAGACCGGAGACCTTATCGTGTCGAGGCATGACCCGTCACAGAGCGCATATAGGAGCTTCGGGGACGGCACCCGGTATGTGGAGGCCAACTTCGCGTATTATGCGCGCTGCAAAAAAGCCCAGGACGCAAGAGAATGGCTTGAGAAGATCACGGCAGAGCTTGAGAACGAGCAGATTGTCCGCGTGGCGGACGATGTATCCTTCCAGAGCTCCGTGACAACACTTCCGCAGTTTGTGGAGGTTACAGAGAAAGGACAGACAATCTATATGATGTCTGTAGTAATTAGTTATATGGACGGCCAGATAAGGCCGTAAGGAGCAAATATGGCAGATTTAGCAGACGGCGGATTTGTTCGGAAGTATCATGTTGCGCTGTTCCTGAACCAGGGAACATCAGCTTCTCCCGACTGGTTCCGCATTAAGAAATCGACCGACAACACTATCACAATGAATGCCACAACCCAGGATTACGACTTCATTGCTGATGAGATCCCCACAACAATCCTGGACAAGTACAAGCCGAGTCTCTCCCAGCCTCTTACCATGATAAAAGGCGAACCTGACTATGAATATTTCTTTGAGAAATTCTTCGCTCAGGCAACCGGAGCAGACGCAGAGACAGAGATCTGTATTGTATTCTACAACGCAGAGACAGCAACAGCCGGGACATACCAGGCATGGAAGGCTCCATGTCTCCTCGTAATGGACAACATGAACCCGGTAGAGGGAACAATCACATGCAACATCAGCATGAATTCCGAGGCTGTCCTGGGAACAGCAACCGTAACCAGCGGCGAGCTGACATTCACACCGGCTTGATATGAACCTCACCAAAATGGTAATGCCCAGCGCTGTGGAGGTGCTGGGTATTTCTTATCCGATACAGACCGGACACCCCTACTGGTTCCGGTTCATGCAGCTCCTCAGGGAGAAAGGCGCCACCGTAGACTCCTTTGACTATATATATAGAGACGGGATACCGGCAGACAGAGAAGCCGGGCTCAATGCGCTCCTGGAATTCTGCTGGGAGAAAAAGGAGATACCGAGATCCTCCGGAGAGGAGAGCGGAACCCGTCTGGTGGACTACGAGATAGACGCGGACCTTATATGGGCTGCTGTACTCCAGGTCTACGGGATAGACCTCACCGAGCGCGAGGTGCACTGGCACAAGGTCCGGGCAATGCTTGCAGCGCTCCCGGGCTCAAGGCTCGAGGAGGTAATGGGCTACCGGTGCTACAAGGGCAAGGACGCAAAGCTGCTGAAGCTAAAGAGGCAGTGGGAGCTTCCGGAACCGGAGGACCCGAAAAGCAAAGAGGCGCTCGAGAAATTCAACGCGCTTTTTGACAAATAGGAGAATGAAATGGCTGACGACGGATACATAAAAATAAAAACCAAGATAGAAGGCCTGGCTGAGTCCCTCAAGGGAATAAAAGACCTCGGCCTGGGCGTATTCGGACTCGGCGCAATATACAAGACTCTCACCGGCACAGTGAAGCAGCTCTATGCCGCGCTGGACGACCTGAACCGGGCATACAACGCGCAGAAGAAGGCAGAGGTGCAGCTTGCCACAGCGGTGAAGAACAACCCGTACCTTGACGCCTCCGCAGCAAGAAGGCTCAAGGACTACGCAAGCCAGCTCCAGAAGATATCCACAGTGGGAGACGAACAGCTTCTCCCGTTCATGGCGCAGCTTGCAGCCTCAGGACGCACCGAGGCACAGATAATGGACATAATGAAGGCCGCCCTGGACGCAAGCGCAAGCGGAATGGTGTCCCTTGACGAGGCGGTGCGCGGACTCAACAACTCATTCACCGGCCAGATAGGACGGCTGGGCATGCAGATACCGGCGCTCAAGAGCCTGACCAAGGAGGAGCTTGAACAAGGCAAGGCCGTCGACCTCGTGGCGAAGACCTACAAGGGCCTGACAGAGGAGACAGCAAGGGCAACCGGTTCCACAGAGCAGCTGAAGAACGCCTGGGGCGACCTCAAGGAGGAAATGGGCAAGGACGTGGAGCAGACTCTCGGCCCGGTGCGCCGTCTCCTCACCACGATTATCCGTGCAAGAACCACAGCCGAGCAGACATCAAGAGCCATGAGGGAAGCAAGGCAGCTCATGGGCAAGGACAACGCGAGCATAACCTCTGACGAAATGGGCACGCTGCAGACCCGGCGCGACCAGATCCTTGAGAGGATAGGTTCCGGTTATGCGCAAGGCCTTGAGCTCACGCTCCTGAAGCAAGAGCTTGTGGAGCTCAACAAGAAGATATCCTCCGTAATGGAGATCCGTGACATACAGAGGGAGACAGCAATGGCCGAGGAGGCTGCCGCAGACAGAGCAGCCAAGGAGGCCGAGGAGATAAAGACAGCCGAGCAGACAAGAGCCGACTATCTGGCGCAGAACACAGAGGCCAGGGAGAAGGCCATAGAGGCCATGAAGCTGGAGGCTCAGCTCAGGGGAGAGCAGATTGACGACGAGGCGCTTCTTGACGAATATATCCGCTCATACATCGGGCTCCTTACAGAGACACCGGGCCTCATAAAGGCAGAGGACGCAGAGGCCAAAGAGCTTCTGGCCACCATAGAGAAGCAGACCGCGAAGGTCCAGGAGAGGCTGGCTGCGGAGAAGCTGTCCGCAGAGGAGGCAGAGCGCCGGAAGAAGGAGCAAGCCGAGGCAGACGCCGCAATCAACGAATTCGTGAAGCAGCTTGAGGGCATAAGCGCTCCCGACCGGAGAAGCCTCCGGGAAAGGCTCGCAGACCAGAAAGCCCAGCTTGACCAGTTCTACCGGGAAATGCTGCAAATGGCAGTGCTCTCCGAGGAGCAGAAGGAGGAGCTGGAGCAGCAGTACTTCGAGAAGCGCCGCGTGCTGATAGAGGCGCAGAAAGAGGCTGAGATAGCCGCAATAGACGAGCTGAAGGAACGGCGCAAGGATCTGGCGAAGGAAAGCCTCGACAGCCTGGCAAGCACCGTGAACACCTTCTCCAACATAGCCAAGGAGAACAGCAAGGCACGGCTTGACGTGCGCATTGCGGAGATAGAGGCAGAGGAGCTCTCCGAGGAGGAGAAAAACAAAAAGATATTGGACGCCCAGAAGAAGGCCGCAAGGGAGCAGTACAGAATTGAGCTCTGGCAGTGGACAGTATCCTCTCTCCAGGCAGCAGCCAACATCGCAGAAGGTATCTCCAAGTGCTTCGCGCAGAACGGCCCCTACGGCTTCATAACATCAGCGCTCGTTGCAGCAGCCGGAGCAGCACAGATAGCCACAATCATAGCAAGCAAGCCTCAGCCGCCGGCATTCGCGACCGGAGGTGTCGTGCCGGGCAACAGCTATTCAGGAGACCGGATAAATGCGCTGGTGAATTCCGGAGAGATGATATTGACACGCCAGCAGCAAGCGCGTCTCTTTGACATGGCCAACGGAAACGGCGGCGGAGAGACCAACATCAACATCAAGAATTACAGAGCCAACGACACGGACGTCCAGGCAAGCGTGACCGGCCATGACATAGAGATCCTGATTGACAAGAGAGTCAACGACAGCATGGCAGCCGGACGGTACAACCGGGCATACAACATCATGCAGAACAACATAGCCGGCCAGCGGATTACAAACTGAAGGAGGACGACATGGCAGCTTCATGGCCAGCAGCAGTAAACACCAAGGCATACGGAATGGACACCGGGTACGAGGACAACACCCAGGTGATAGAGATGAAATCCGGACGGCGCGTGGTCTACCTCAGGAACAGCACACCGAGGAGGACATTCACATTCAGCCTACGCATGGAAGATGTGGGCGCAAGCTCCGAGTACAAGCAGTTTCTCTCCTGGTATGCCAACACCGCGATGAGCGGCGCCGTTCCGTTCACATTCCCGAACCTCATCACCCACACCGGCACAAGGGAGTATCTTTTCAACGGGACACCCTCGGCCAGGGGACAGAAATATAAAGAAGTGACTATATCTTGTATAGAGATATAGGCAATGAACAGTATATTCAATACATTAAGGAAATCCGGCGGATATTCGGTTCCCTACCTCATCAGGCTGCATGACGCAGACGACACCGTAGACTATTACTTCATCAACGACAACCAGAGCCTCGTATATGACGGGCACACCTACGTGGCCAGCACCTTCGAGTACACACCAAACTCCTCGCTCCAGGGCGCAGACGGCGGTGGAAGACTCGAGATACAAGTGGTCGACAATTTACTCATCGAAGCCCTTGAGACGTTCCCTACGCTCTACCTCGAGGCTGTGGGCGTGCTTCTGGAGAACGGAAGCGTGGAGGAGATAAAGACCCACCGGCACAAGTACGGCCAGGCGGTATGGCAAGAGCAGACCCTCACCTACACATTCGAGGCAGATGACCGCATGAACATGACATTCCCGGCGCTGATATTCTCGACCTACAACAACAGAGGCAACGCATGAGATATGACGACCTCCTGGGCGTACCGTTCAAGACACATGGCCGGGACAAGAAAGGCATGGACTGCTACGGGCTCGTGCTGGAGTGCCTCAAGAGAGAGGGAAAGAGCCTTCCCGACTTCTATTATCAGGATACGCACCAGCCTTCCTCAGAGGCGGCAATTTATGCGTCCAGGACGGGAGCGAGGATATCTGACAGAAAGAAGGGCACCGTGGCCGAGTATGACGTGGAGGGGAACCTCCATTGCGGATATATGCTGGACAAGGAGAATATGCTGCACATGACCCACAGCGGCGTGCGCGTGAGCCCCATTGGAATATTCAAGAACGTGACATTCTACGAGGTATAGCATGGTATTAGATTTATACAAGAATTTATCAGACAACGGCGAGCTGATAGTAATAGAGAGCGGCATACCGCTCCGGGAGCAGCTTAAGGGCGTGGACTGGAGCCAGCTGGTAATACTGGCCAACGGCAAGAAGGTGTCGCCAGACTACGAGCCCACCCCGGAAGATTACCTTGTTATCCGGAGGATACCGGGAGAATACGCTTCCACGATAATCGCTGTCGTTGCAATCGTAGTGGCCGTCGCCTCCGGTGTTGCAGCCGGTATCAACGCCTACAAGGTGAGAAAGCAGCAGAGAAAGCTCAAGGAAATGCAAGACGCGCTCTCCGCAAGGGACGATGTGTCGAACATTCCGTGGCTTCAGGGCGCAAGCAATGCCGTGGCCACCGGCAAGACCCAGCCCTACATCATCGGAAAGCACCTTTTCACACCATACCTTCTGCAGCCGGGCTTCTACAAGCTTTCCGGCACGGACGGCATAAACGAGGACTACTACACCGTGCTGGAGGGAGGCTTCTCTCTCCAGGCTATCCAGCAGATAAGCGCCGACGACTCAATAATCCACAACTTCGGGAACGTGACCACACCTCAGACCGGAATGACAAGACCGACCGGAGGTATCTGGCAGTACCGCTCCGGAATAAACGACAACAGAATTCACATCGGCCAAGCCGGAAGCTCAATGGGGCTCTCAGAATTCACCCAGAAGCGCACCGTGGACATGCCGAATGTCCAGCTGCCGTGGAGGGAGACTTGCGAGCAGTGGACAGCATACAAGACCGAGGAATACACCGAGCGCGTATGGCACAGCTACGGAGGCGACGAGGAGCACGGCTACTGGCGCAATGAGAAGCGCACGCGCGTGGTATCCTACACCGAGGGAGAAATCACCACGGAGACCAGGAAATTTATCCTGGACAAGCATGCAATTGACGTGGAGATCTGTATTCTTTTCAACGGCCTCTGCAAATATTCGGACAAGGGCAAGAAACAGAGCCACACCAGGCACATCGGCTTCCGGTATTCCACCGACGGAGGAAACAACTGGGCACCAATGCCCGTGACCGGTTCCGGCCCCAACTCCATAACCACAGAGGACGGCTATTGCGTGGCTACCTTCACGCGCACAACCACCAGCCAGATACGCTTCGCGCTCTCCCACAGCTTCACAGCCTCCGAGGGCTGGAGCGCCGGGCAGAACGACCAGCCGATAATCGTGGAGGTCACCAACCGGGACACACAGTACACCGGCACCTCCGGAGCATACGAGGACGCATATGTGCAGTGGATACAGAGCCGGATATACGACCCTGACTCCAGCTCCAGCTCAAGCCTCACCGCATGCAAGGTGATAGAGGACCGGGAGAATGCAGTATCCACAGTTATCGGGCTCAAGCTCCGGGCAAGCTCCGAGAACGAGACCAAGCTGGGAAAGATAAACATAATCACAAGCGGCGTGGCAAGGACGTGGAACGCGGCCACAAGCTCATGGAGCACAGCAAAGACAGCCACCAGCAACCCGGCGGCGTGGATCCTCGAGGTGCTCACCAGCGCCACACACCCGGCAAGCCAGTTTGCCGACTCAGAGATAGACCTTGCGAGCCTGGGCGCTCTCTATGAGTACTGCGAGACCAACGGCTTCGAGGTGAACATGGTCCTGGCAAGCGGAGACAGAAAGGAGCAGATCCTCGAGACTATCTGCAACACATGCCGAACAATGCTCTACCGGAACATCTACGGCCAGATATCTGCCGCAATAGACGCTCCCAAGGAGAACGCCGTCGCGCTCCTCAACGCCCAGAACATCACCCAGATAGAGGTGACCAAGAGCATGGACAGACCCGTTGACGGCCTTAAGCTCTCCTATGTGAACGCCGAGGCCGGATATGTCCAAGACGAGTATGTCTGCATGCGTAGCGGCGTCACAAGGACCGCAGACAGCATAATCAGGGAAATGGACGTGACCGGCATAACCGACTACGACCACCTGGTGAAATATGCGCGCTACATCATGGCCGGAACAGCCCTGAGGCCAAAGAGCATAAAGGTGACCACCGGACTTGAGGGCCAGTATTTCACACCGTTCTACAAGATATTAATGCAAGACGACAGCCTCCGCGTAGGTCTCGGCAACGCCGTGATCAAGAGCGTGATAACATACAACAACAACATCATCGGGCTGCAGCTCAACGAGCCAGTGGACCTGGACACAGAGAATGACTTCGGCGTGATTATCCAGTGCGTGTCCGACACATACTGCACACCGCTCGCCAAGGCAATCAACCAGGGAGGGCGCACCAGCGAGATACAGTTCACCACACCGTTCCCGGTCTCCAGCTCCGTGATACCTCATGCCGGAGACGTGCTCTCCTACGGCTACATCGAGGACGGGGAATTCGACCGGATAACATCGGAATATCTCATCACAGCCATAGAGCCTTCCGACGGAAGCGTGACCCTGACTCTCATCGACTACGACCCAAATGTATACACAACCGGACCATATGACGCATACGTGCCGAACATCACCAGGAAGACCGCTCCCTACGAGCCGGTGATAATACCGCCACCGGAGACATCGGCAGACGTGGAGGACGTGCTGAACGGAGACAACATAGCACCTCCGGACACACCTACCGGAGTGACAGCCGTCGCAACGGAACGGGGCCTCGTGGTCTCATGCGCCGCACCGGACACCAGCACGCTCAACAACAGCATTGCATATGTGCAGTGGGAATATGCGCCCCTGGGCATACAGCCCGAGAGCGTGACCACAGACCCGGTATTCTATCCGGCAGAGAAGGCCACCGGCTACACAGCGACAATTCCATGGCCTACCGGAGTATATCCCGAGAGATCTGACCTTGAGACCTGGCTGGTGAGAGTGAAATTCGTCTCCATTTACAACAAGGAGAGCGACTACAGCATTTATCAGACAGTAAACACCGACACCTACGGCACCTGGATTGTCCAGGCGCCGAGCCTTGTGTCCGGAACGCTCAAGACCTCAGCCAACGGAAGGGCCTTCCATGTGGAGTGCCGGCAGCCTTCAAACGTCCAGGTCTACGGAAATGTGCGCTACAAGATAAGCATAAAGCGCCATGACGACTCAGACTGGTTCTGCCCGAACATCACATCAGACCCATACGGGAACGAGGACGCATACAAGGACACCGCAGCCGCCAGCAACTACCTGAGCTTTGCGCTCACATTCACCCAGACCGTTCCTCTGGAAGGCCAGAGCGCCGCAGACCCTTCGCCGGTATCCACGCTCTATTATTACCAGATAACAGCCTACAATGAAGTGGGCGCAGCCTCACCGGTCCAGATAGCAATGACGGCCCAGCCGGTATCAGCGCGTGACGTGGTGAACGCATGGACATCTGACGGATCCGGAGGACACACCTACGTGCCTGGAGGACTCAAGGCAGACAAGCTCTACACAGAGAACCTCGCAGCGATCTGCGCTGTCTTCGAGCAGATAACATCAGGAGGAGCCGAGCCGAACCACCTCTGGAACATGCAGAGCGAGGAATTCCGCGTGGGCAACAACATCGAATGGGAGAAGGGCTATCCGAGCGAGGCACCGAGACCGGACGATGATGACCGGGCGCAGTACCTCCATTACAAGAACGGAGACCTCCGGATAAAGCTGCAAAACCTCATCATCAGCACCCTGGGCGCATTCCTCAAGGGCTCGCTCTCTATCATACCGGAGACACAGACCCCGGAAGCGCATGACATAAGGCATTACCTCACACACCAAATCAGCCAGCTCCAGCGCTATGCCGACGGAGAATGGCAGACCGAGACCGGAATAAGCTGGGAAGGCGTGGAGAGCTCGCGCTTCTATAAAGACGGGACCATGATTATAGGCAACACCGCAGACGGCGGAAACGACGGGGCCGACTTCGGTTATCCGTTCCTCACCGACTCCGGGCGTGTATACCATTTTGACAAGGACCGGCTGGACAATAAGGGCCAGAGCATAATCACCATATCAGACCTTGCCGGAGGCGTGCCGAGCCAGCTGGTGGACGAGACTTCCGACATCGGAGGGACATACCATATCAACCTCCAGCCGCTCTATCCGAAGATAGCGCCATACAGCACCGTGCAGAAATTCCTTTTCGGTAATTATTCTCTGTCATTCACACTGGGCACCGTGACACAGTTTACAGTGAGCTACGTACTCAAGTACATCTGGAACGAGGACGGGCAGCAGCTGCTTGACGTGAGCCTGGGAAGCGACAGACTCATTCTCAGAGAGCTGAACGAGGAGCCATACTACAACACGCCGCTCTCCACAGAGCCATACTACAACCAGGACGTGGCAGAACAGCTTGAGCTTGTATACAACGAGATTGCAGAGGCCAGGGGAAGCATACAGCACACTGCTCCGGGCATGCAGCCTGACGACAGAACCATACCGCTCCTTGAGACCGGACAGTGGTACCGCGTGGCAATCGTGGCAAATTCCAGCCAGATAAGCCTATACCTTGACGACGCGATTTACACATTCCAGAGGCAGTACACCGGAAGCGCCGAGGCAGACTTCGTCCTCAACAGCAACAAGAACCTGGTGGGCATAGACGAGCTGATGTACGACGCGACAGCCACCATGACTCTGCAGCAGTTTGAAGCCTTCTCCGAGGCCAACATACCATGGGGATCCCTTGACGCCGGCGACGACTATCTGCTATTGAACGCAAAGGACCCGGCTAAAGTAAAGAGTAATTGCTTCTTCACAAAGGCGGAGTCCCTTCTGGCGGCATATCCGGTGGGAGCAATCTACATCAGCACCGTCAACACCAACCCGGGCACTATCTTCGGAGGTGTCTGGATAGCCTTCGGAGAGGGCCGCGTGCTCATCGGCGCCGGAGCCATAACCGACTCCAGAGGCGAGAGCGCTACCTTCAACGCTGGCGACACCGGCGGAGAGATGAAGCACCAACTGCAGAGGGCCGAAATGCCGTCGGACGCATATAGGGTTTGCACCGGAGAAATGAACGGGGAATATCCCGTAGTTCCGGGGAGCGAGTATGACGCTTACAAGATACCGCCCCAGACATTCAGGGTTGTAGCGCGGCCATATACGTATTTCCCTTACGCCACCGGGTACCAGCACGACAATCCTCATAACAACATGCAGCCATATATCGTAGTTTATATGTGGAAACGCACTGAATAAAAAAAAGGAGTAAATCATGGCAACAATCGACCTTACATTGAATGCAATCAAGATCCCGGCACTGGACGGGTACACACCACCCTTCGGCACAAAGAAGGTAGCCGGAGGACTCACCACCCAGGAGGTGAACGACAACATCATAGCCGGCTTCCTGAAGCAGAGACCGGTGGAGATCACAGAGGACTCCAGCACCGGAAGCGTGGAGTACAACGCGAGCCTCGTGCTCACCACATCAGGGCTCACATTGACCCTGGGCGCCGGCGCATACACCGGCTGCGAGGTGAAGGTGCTCTTCCCTTCCGGAGGAAGCATGCAGTACACCGGAAAGACCGGCACAGTGACTGACGCGCTCCAGGCCGGGGCTACAATCAGATATCTGTGGACCGGCACATACTGGAAAAGCATATCGTGCCCGGTGGAGATAGGCGACGTATACACCCAGCTCCCTGACGTGGCAGAGCCGTCCGCAATCTACGGAGGCCAGTGGGAGGAGCATGACTACGGCGGAATGTTCTTCCGTTCTGCCGGAGGAAACGCCAAGGCCTTCACAGCGCCTATAGCCGGTTCCTTCACTTCCAGCACTGTATTCGCAGCAAGCGCAGCGCTCCCGGCCGGAGTGGCTGCCGGTGACCTGGTGATTGCCGGATCTGAGTACCGGACAATATCGTCGATATCCGGGCAGAATATCACCATTGACAGCGCCTTCTCTGACTTCTCGAATATAACGAACCTTTTGATTGGACAGACCGAAGCGTTGCCTGATATTCAAGGTACTCTTGCGCTGTTAGATGAAGGCGTAGCATGGTATGGATCCTTTGGAAACATACAAGGATCTTTTGAAAAATCTGGAGAATGGCAAACTTCATATTATGCTGGCACCGCATACAAATCTTATGCTTCGGGTTCGAATAGTTCTTCTATTGTGAATTTCAAGGCCTCTAAAAGCAATGCTATCTATGGCCGGAGCAACCATGTCACCCCGGGAAACATAGGCGTGCGTTGCTGGTTACGCATTGCGTAGCCAGCTCTTA
>Ga0310697_10003703_pt1 | contig 15357 bp, 10 predicted proteins | sample 172DNAGHGlowgp2_FD_203883 | JGI IMG/M metagenome (GOLD analysis project Ga0310697, IMG submission 203883) | Sheep rumen microbial communities from Palmerston North, Manawatu-Wanganui, New Zealand - 1728 DNA GHGlow gp2 (v2) (version 2) | ecosystem: Host-associated > Mammals > Digestive system >... | reverse complement strand
GCGTCCAGTGCGGCATCATGGACCAGTTCGCCTCCGCCATGGGGCGGCGCGGCCACGCCATTTACCTGGACACGGCCACGCTGCGCTACGAATACGCGCCGCTGCACCTTTCCGACTGCCGGATCGTGGTCTGCAACAGCCGGGTGAAGCACTCCCTGGCGTCCAGCGAATACAACCTGCGCCGCAGCCAGTGCGAGACGGCCCTGGCTGCCCTGCGGACCGTGCGGGAGGACCTCCCCGCGCTGGGCGCGCTGACGCCGGAGGAATTTGAGGCCATGTCGGACGCCATCCCGGACCCGGTGTGCCGGAAGCGGGCGCGCCACGCGGTCTATGAGAACGCCCGCACGAAGCTGGCCTTGGAGGCGCTGCGGGCCGACCGCCTGGAGGACTTCGGGCGTTTGATGAACGAAAGTCACGTCTCTCTGCGGGACGACTATGCCGTGAGCTGCCCGGAGCTGGACCTGCTGACCGAACTGGCCTGGACCACAGAGGGCGTGGTGGGCAGCCGCATGACCGGCGGCGGCTTCGGCGGCTGCACGGTGAGCATCGTCAAATCCAGGGCGCTGGAGCGCTTTCAGACGGAGCTGGGCCGGGTCTACCGGGAACGCACGGGCCTGGAGCCGGAGTTCTACGTCGTGGAGCCGGGAGACGGCGTGCGGCGGCTGGTCTGAGCAGACAAAAAATACGGGCGCATCGCGGTTTTCGTTCCGCGATGCGCCCGTTTCGTCTTTTCGGCTTACTGATACATATGGGTTCGGATGTACTGCATCACCGTGGTCAAAGCCTCGCCCTTGAGGTGGAGGCCGTCGCCGTTCTGGCTGGTTTCGGGCAGATAGCCGTCCGCGCCCACCACGCTCTCAAAGCTGTAGAGGAAACGGCAGCCGGTGTTTCCGGCGAGCTGCTCGATCCAGCCGTTGGCCGCGTTGATCTTCGTGTTGTTGATCTGATCCAGGTGGGCGTAGCTGCGGGCCACCGGATAGATGGAGTTCAGGATGAGCTTCGTGCCGGGGCTGGCCTGCTGGATGGCCTGGACCAGGGCGGTGTAGTCCCGCATGAACCAGTCTCGGTCCATGGAACTGACGCCGTTGATGCCCAGGGTGATGACCAGATACTCCGGCTTGGCCCGGCGCACCGCCTCGGTGATGGTGATCTCCTCCCCGGTGGGGGGATAGACGATCTTGGCGATGGACCAGTTGAACAGGGCCAGGGTACCGCTCTTGGGCGTCCAGACCTGGCTGGGCGGGCAGAGGGCGGTAAAGCCGGCGTTGTAGTAGGCGGCGATGCCGTAGGTGGTACTGTCTCCCAGGAAGATCAGACGGTTCAGGTAGTCCCGACCGCCGTCCGCCGTCTGCGCCAGACGGACCGGAGGACTGTTCACCACGGCGGCGCTGGCGCTGGGGTCAAAGTCCACCAGGAAGCCCAGCAGAGGCTGGAGGTCCCGCAGCTTGAAATAGTTGTTGCCGTTCTCGTACTCGCTGGGGGCGATGTAATAGACGCTGAGCCCCGTGCGTTCCACGCCGTCCACAATCAGGCTCTGGGGGCTGAGACGGCCCCTGGCGGTCTCGTTGCTGCTCATGACCAGGTCCCCGGCGCTGCGGTGGGTGTAGGGCCGCCCGGTGTAGATCAGGATGCAGCCCCGGCTGGCGTCGAAGTCCACGTCGAACTGGCAGCTGGTGCCGTCCAGCAGGGCGGCCAGGTCCCGCAGCTTGAAATAGTTGTAGTCCGCAATGGAGAACTTGTCGCAGTCCCGCAGACTGCCGTTGACCCGCAGCAGGTTCCGGCTGCGGTAGACCGTCTGGAACCCGCCTCCCGCGGCGGCGGCGGGCAGCGTCAGCGCCAGCAGCAGACAGAGCGCCAGCGCCAGAGAGAGTAGGTGTTTCATCTTTCGTTTCATCGTTTCCTCGCTCCTTTGTTTTGTCTATGAACAGGGCAAAACCGCCCAAATCCCGCCCGCAGCGCGCCACAATCCCGCCCGCCGAAGCGGGATGCCGGAATGTGGCGTCTGCGCGCCGGATCTGTGCGGTGTCGCCTTGCGTCCTTTGGCGGCGGAGAGGCACGTTTGGGCGTCTCCCGCCGGGGGAGGGCTCAGCCCTGCGCCTCGGAAAAGGCGCGGATACCCGCGATGGTCTTGTCGTAGCGCGCCTGGATGTCGGCCAGACGCTTCGCCACCTCGTCGTCGCTCATGTGGCGGGCATTGCCGGGGCGAAACTCCTCGGCGATGTCGCTGGCGTCATGGCTCAGGTCCATCAGCCCCAGGTTGGCGCAGACGCCCTTCATGGCGTGGGCGCCCTCGAACAGGCCGACGGGGTCCATGGTCTGGCCCGCCGTCAGGAGACGGCCGCAGCTCTTGTCGTCCAGCAGCTTCACAATGAAGCGGCTGATCATCTTGTCCATCATCAGGATTTTCTTGGCGCTGGCGTAGTCGCCCCCGATGTTTGCATACAGCTCCTGTACCGTCATGTGCTTCCCTCCAGTTTCCTTTCGTTCTGTTCTTTTGCGATCAGCAGCGCGAACTCCGCAGGCGGGACCGGGCGGGAGAAATAGTAGCCCTGGACCAGGCTGCATCCGGCCTGGCGCAGCATCTCGCACTGCTCGGCGGTCTCCACGCCCTCGGCGACCACAGGGACGTGCAGGTAGTCGGCGATGTCCAAAATCAACTCGATGAGCCGGAAGTCCTTCTCATTGCCCTTTTTCACGTTCTGGATGAACTTCATGTCCATCTTCAGCACGTCGATGGGCAGGGTGGAGATCATGTTCAGAGAGGAGTAGCCGGAACCGAAGTCGTCCATCTCGATCTCAAAGCCCAGGTTCCGCAGGCGCTCCACCCGCGCCACCAGCTGTTCCGGGTCGTCGGTATAGGCGCTTTCGGTCACCTCCAGCTTCAGCTCGTGGGTGGTCAGGCCGTTCCGCTCCACCAGATCCAGCAGCTTTTCCTCCAGAAGCGGGTCGTACAGGTCCACCCGGGACAGGTTGACGCTGACCGGGAGGGTGAAGCCGTATTCGGCTTTCCAGGCCGCGATTTGCCGCGCCGTCTCCGCCCAGACGAATTCGTCTACGGTTTGGATCAGGCCGTTCTGTTCAAAAAGGGGAATGAACGCGCCGGGGGAGATCATGCCGTACTCCGGGTGCTTCCATCGGATCAGCGCCTCCGCGCTGCGCAGCACGGGCCGCGTGCCCTGGATGCCGTATTTCGGCTGGAAAAAGACCTGGAACTGGCGCTGCTCCACCGCCCGGTGGATGTCGTTCACCAGGCCTTCGGAGAAGACCTCTTTGTGGTGCAGCTCCATGTCGTAATACATCAGGTTCCGGGAGTAGTTGCCCCGGAGCATATCGCAGGCGATCTTCGCCTTGTCGAACTGGCCGCGCAAATCGTGGACGCCCTCCAGCTTCGCGCACACGCCGGTGCGCAGCCGGATGCGGGTGTTGCCGCTGACGGGGGCCAGGCGGGACTGGAGCGCATTCAGCAGCTCCTGATAGTCTTCGCTGTGGCGGATGTAAATGCAGAACTGATCCGCCTCCATGCGGCAGCCGATGGCCCCGGTCTCGCTGGTCTGCTCCTGAATGGCCGCGCCGATCAGGGCCAGCACCCGGTCGCCGAAGTCGCGGCCATAGAGGTCGTTCACCAGATGGAAGCGCTCGATGTTCAGGACCACCGCGTCCATCTGACAGTCGGGGTGATAACGGGCGAAGCGCTCAGCGTACTGGAAGAAGAAGTTGCCGGTATAAAGTCCCGTGAGCGCGTCCCGCTCCGCAGTCTGGATGATGGTGCGGCCCTCGCTGAGTTCGATGATGCGCGCCACCCGGGCCAGGATGATCTCGTGCATATCAAAGGGTTTGGTGATGAAGTCCGCCGCGCCCATCTGCAGGGCCCGCAGCTCCGCAGAGCGCTCGGCGGTCAGCACGATGATGGGGATGCGCCGCAGCGCCTCGTCCTCGTGAACCGCAGCCAGGACCTGAAATCCGTCCATCACGGGCATCATCAGGTCCAGCAGGACGATGCTGAGCATCTCCTGATGGGCGCAGATGAGTTCCATGGCCTGCCGGCCGTTCTCGGCAAAGAGCAGGTCGTACTCGTCGCTCAGGAACATCTCCATCAGATCCCGGTTAATCTCCTGGTCGTCCACCACCAGTATCAAGCGGCGCGTTTTGAGTTCGTCTGAAAAAACCATTGGCCCGTATCCTCGTCGAAAGTTTTTTCGGGAATCATATCATATACAATCAGTATAGCGTATGCCTCCCAGAAAAACAACTCTTTTTTACAGTTTCGCGGGAAAAGCCGTTGCCAGTCCCTCGGAGGCGGGCGCCTGGGCGTCCCCGGCCTCCATGAAGTACAGCCGGGAGGAAAAGTCGGGCATACAGCGGACGCGCTCGTCGTGCCCCACGGCGGCGAAGCCCTGCCGGAGCGGGACGCCCGCGGTCATGAGCTGCGCGCCGGAGAGGACATGGTCCTCCCGCTCCCCGGGCAGCTTCACCAGTTTCGCCACCAGATCGTGCAGGAAGGAGTCGGGCCGGATGTGGATGGGGGCGCTGGTGTTGATGAGGCTGCCAAAGCGCCGCACATCCACCGCTTTCGGCTCGTTGCGGAAGCGGTAGCGCCGCGCCGGGTCCAGGCCCTTTGCAAAGAAGCGGTCGTTGGGCCGGTTGGCCTGGGCCAGCTCCCGGAAGAAGAGGCCTACGGCGCGGGACTTGTCCGGGGCGACGCAGCACCACTGATGGTCGTTTCCGGCGCGGACCCGGTAGAAGTCCCCGAACTGCAGCACCTCACGCCAGCGGCGGTAGGTCTCCACCTGGGCGCGCAGTTCCTTCCGCTGGGCCGGGGACAGGTCCCGCAGGTCCAGTTCATAGCCCAGCAGCCCGAAGGCGGCCACGGCGAAGCGGCTGTCCAGGGGGGCGTTTCGCAGGGTCTGATGGTTGGGACAGGCCGAGACGTGGGCGGCCACACAGCTCAGGGGATAGCCGTAGCTGTAAGCCTCCTGCATACGCGCCCGGGCCAGGGCGTCCGTGTTGTCGCTGGCCCAGATCTGGGGGAAGAAGCAGAGAATACCCAGGTCGAAGCGGTTGCCGCCGGCGGCGCAGCCCTCGAAGAGGATGTCCGGGAAGCGGCGCGTCAGTTCCCCCAGGATGCGGTAGAGGCCCAGGATGTAGCGGTGGGCCGTCTCTCCCTGCCGCCGGGCGGGGAGCTGAGGGGAGAAGACGTCGGAGAAGTTGCGGTTGTAGTCCCACTTCACATAGCTGATGGGGGCGGAGGAGAAGAGGGCCGTCATCGTCTCGATCAGGTGGTCCTGGACCGCCGGATTGGCCAGGTCCAGCAGCCGCTGCTGCCGCCCCTCCGCGTGGGGCTGGCCGGGGATGGACATGGCCCAATCCGGGTGCGCCCGAAACAGGGCGCTGTCGCGGTTCACCATCTCCGGCTCCACCCAGAGGCCGAACTGCATCCCCAGGGCGTTGATCCGGCGGCAGAGCCCCGCCAGCCCGCCGGGCAGCTTTTTGGGGTCCGGCGTCCAGTCCCCCAGGGCGCGGCTGTCGTCGCTGCGAGAGGTGAACCAGCCGTCGTCCAGCACGAACAGCTCCACGCCGATGTCCCGCCCGGCTTTTGCCAGGGCGACCAGCCCGCGCTCGGAGATGTCGAAATAGCAGGCTTCCCAACTGTTGAGCAAAATGGGGCGGGTCTTACGCTTCCATCTCCCCCGCACCACATGCTCCCGCACGAAAAAATGCAGCTTTTGAGAGAGCCCCGTGAAGCCCGCCGGGGCGTGGCAGAGCACGGCCTCCGGGCTTTCAAAGGACTCCCCAGGGGCCAGGAGCCAGCGGAAGCCCTCCGGCTGGAGGCCGCTGACCACGCGGGTCTTGCCGAAGGCGCTGCGCTCCACGGCGGCGTAGTGGCTGCCGCTGTAGAGCAGGTGAAAGCCCCAGCAGTCCCCGGAGCGTTCCGTGGCGGCGGGGTCGTGGACGATGAAAAAGGGGTTGCAGCGGCTGGAGGAGGCTCCGCCCCGGGACTCCAGCACCAGCTTCCCGGCGGAAAGCGGGATGCAGTGCTTCTCCATCTCCCGCGCCCAGGCCCCGAAAAAGCCGGTGACGGCCAAAGCGCGTTCGGGGAGGTCCAGCTGCATGGAGAGAAAGCGCTCGATCTCCACCGCGCCGTCCCCGGTGTTGCGCAGGACGTTCCGGCGACAGAGGCAGTCGCAGTCGGCCCATAGCCAGTAGTGGGTCTCCAGCGTGAGGCCGCAATTGCGGTCCCGGTAGCTGACGCAGAGGTGCTCCGCCCCAGCCCCCCTCAAAGAGGGGGGTGGCGCGAAGCGCCGGGGGGAGGAAATCTCAATTCCGGCTCCCTGTTCAAACGCGCCGGTCTCGCCATAGCTGCCGGGGAGGGGGCTTTGGGGCGGCTGGGAATCGTCTATGCTATGGCTTTGATAGACGAAGTCGCTGGTGCGGCTGCCGTCGGGGTTCACCAGGACCAGCATGGGCTCCCGGCTGTCTCCCTTGCCCGGGGCGGAGAACTCCAGGCATACGTCCTCCAGGCTCAGCTCCGGGTGCTCGGCGTCATAGACCACGGTGTTCCCCGGGGCAAAGGCCCGCTGTTCCGAGAGGGCCAGAACCTCCGCCTCGGTCTCCAGCGGGAGGCGGGTGCCGCAGCAAAGCTGCTCCGGCTGCCCCGTGGGCAGGATGCGGAAGGCGTAGCTCAGCCCCGGCGTCTCCAGCACAAAGGCCGGACGCTCCGTCCCAAACACGCGGATCATGCGTCCGCTTCCCCGCCGCGCAGCGCGCCGATTTTGGACAGGATCTCCCGCTCATTGTAGAAGAGGAAGAGCACCGCACCGATCAGGCAGGCCACAGTGGCCACCGCAGCCGCCGTGCGGTAGGGGCCCTGGATTTGCAGCTGGAGCTCCTGAGAGAGCTGTTCCACCCCTGCGCCGTCCGTGTGGGCCTGGACAATGGCCACGGCGGCGGCGGTGATGGAGGTGTAGATCAGCATACTGAGGGCCTGACCCAGCTTCATGGCGAAGGTCCGGGCGGCGAAGAACATGCCGCTGCGGTCCTCCCCGGTCTCCAGGGTGTTCAGCTCGGACACGTCCGCCACGCAGGCCTGGGGCAGGATGCCCAGAATGGCCATGGGGATGCCCGCCGTCACTGCCACCAGGAAGCCCCAGCTCATGCCGGTCCCGGCCACGGAGGTGATGAAAAACACGGCGGCGTAGGCGAAAAAGCCCACCACGATGATCCGCTTTTTGCCCAGCCGGGGGGCCAGGCGGTTCACCAGGGGATAGAGGCAGAGGGACACCACCGTCATCACCACGGTGAGCAGGAAGGTGTTCTCCGCCGGAATCAGCATCAGGCGGGTCTCAAAGTCCGCCAGCCCGGTCTGGAACAGGGTCACGGCAAAGAAGTAGATCACGTCCGCGTAGACAAAGCGGCGGAACTGCCGGTTGCGGTAGGTCAGGACCAGGGAGCGGAAGACCGGGGACTGGACGGGTTTGCCCTCGATGTAGTCCCGCTCGCGGATGTACAGGGCGGGCACCAGCATGGCCACGGCGGCCAGGGCGCACATGATGCCGATGGCGATGCGCAGGGCGTTCTCCTGACTGCCCGCCATGCCCTCCAGCGCGCCGGAGAGGGAGGGCACCAGCGTTGCCAGGGAGAAGCCCGCGATGTAGGTGAAGGAGATGTAGGTGGAGACGTTGATGCGGTGCTTCTGCGTGTCCCCCAGCTCCGCGATCAGAGCGTTGTAGGGGGTGCAGTAGATGGTCATCAGCAGATAGAACAGCATCAGCAGCGCGAACATGATGGCGTTGTTGGCCGCCAGGCTCTCCGTCTGGGGCAGCACGAACACGGCCACGGTGACCAGGGCGAAGGGAATGGCGGCCGCCCGCAGGAAGGGGATGCGCCGTCCGCCTTTGAAGGCGGCCCGGTCGGACCAGCTTGCCACCAGCGGGTCGGTGACCGCGTCGAAGAGACGGCCCACCATGGTGATCAGACCGAAGAGGGTGATGGAAGCCAGGATGGGGCTCTGGGTGATGAACTGGCCGAAGATGCCGTTGGTCTCGCCGGGGCTGTGGACGCCGGTGTACAGGTGGACCAGCCAGGTGGAGATGATGCCGGAGAGCAGGCTCCAGCCGAACTGCCCCACCGCGAAGATCCACAGCAGCTTGTTGGTGATGGTTTTTTTGGGGGTGAATTGTGCCATGTCGAATGCTCCTCTCTTTTCGATCCGGTTCCTTGTTGTAATCAGGCGGCGGGTATGGCCCCGCCGCCTGGAATTACCCCTGTTTCAAGCGCATCGCCAGTTCCACGGCCCGGTAGGCCCCGTCGTAGAGGCCGCGCCTGCGGTTTTCCTGGATGCAATCGCACATCTCCCCCAGCATTCTGTCGCTGTCCAGAAACAGGTCCAGCATCTGCAGGGTGTGGGGGATGTCTTCGCACTCCGGTGTGCCGTCGCCCAGCTCGGCGGCGTGGATCGCGCCCCAGCGCTCGTGGCCGCCGATGCGCTTGAGAAAAAGCTTCGGCACCGGATAAAAGGCCAGCTCGCTGGGCTTGGTCACCAGCACGTCGCAGACGCGCAGCAGCAGATTGGTGGAGTAGACCGCCTGGAAGATGTCCGTGTGGCAGAACACATGGACGCCCCGCACGTCCCCCTCCAGGGCCGCACGGCAGAAGCCCGCTGTCTCCGCCCAGTCGTCGAAGTGGGTCTCGGCCACGCCCTCCAGCCCCGGCACGGCGGCGCAGAGATCGTCCCAGACCGCCCGGTAGTCCCCGATGTTCAGCAGCAGCGCCGCCTCTCCGCGCATGATCCGGGGGCGCAGGTGGCGGGCAATGGCGGCGAAGGTCTCCTTTTGGGCACCGGCCCCGCCGATGCTCAGCAGGAAGCGCAGGGGCTGCCCCCGCCCCCGGCGCGCCAGCCGGGCGGCGCAGTCTGTCGGGATGTTCTCGACCAGCTCGTGGTCCACATAGTGCCCGGTGCAGACCAGGGAGTCCTCCGGCATGGGCTTCAGGACCTCCCGCCCCCGCATCCCGTTCAGGACCCGGTAGCCCAGATAGCTCTGGCGGGTCTGGACCGTGTGGACGCTGCCCTCGGCCAGGTGCAGGGCCATGGGCCAGTTGTCGGGAATGGCGTTCACCACATGGCGCATCCCGGCGTGCAGCGCGGCCTGGGCCGGCCAGACGTGGGTGGCGATCAGGGGGATGTCCTTCGGCACATTGCGAAACACCGGGGCCATCAGCTCCGCGTTCTTCTGGTCGGCGGCGTTGTAGGAAAGACGGCGAAAGCCCTCGTAGTTCAGCGGCTCCCAGAAGAAGCGGTTGAACAGGCGGCTTTTCTGGCTGAGGCGGGAGCCCATGGAGTAGAGCGCGTTCTGCGCGCCGATGATCTTCGTACAGGTGGTGTCCGGGTAGCTGTTCAGGTCCATCCAATAGGGCTGATAGCCCAGGGCGTGGGCGGCGGAGGCCATGGCCATGGAGATGCGGTAGTGGCCGAAGCCCATGCGGATGTTCCCCACGATGATCCCCCGGTCCGGGTCGAACGCCGCGTCAGAGTCCGTCCCCTCGTTCACCCGCAGGTCCAGCACGCCCAGGGGGGCATAGAGCGTGGCGTTGCGCCGCAGCTTCACCGGGTAGTCCCGGTCGCTGTCGTCCCCGAAGCGCCGGAGATATTTCGCCCTGGAGGCCAGAGCCTTGCGGTAGTCCCGTTCCGGGATCTCGTTGCCGAAAATGATTTTTGCCCGATCGTCCATGCCTTGTCCTCCTCGTAGGGCGGGGGCAAGCCCCCGCCTCCCCATCCGGGGGCTTGCCCCCGCCGCACCGAGCGCCGACCCTGCCGCGCCCATGTCAGTTCAGCCGAAACAGCCAAAAGTCGTTGGGGTTGTAGATCTCGTACAGGTGGGTGCCCTCCGGGTCGTAGACGGCGTCCACCATGAACCCCGCCACGAAGCCGTCATAGCCCGTGGGAACCTGGATGTCATAGGTGTAGCGGTAGAGATAGCGCTCCGGCGTCTCCCGGACGAAGCGCCCGTTCAGTTCGGTCTCTTCCCCGTTCCAGTGGATGCGGGCGGTGAATTCCCCCTGTTCGTCGAAGACGCAGGTCTCGTCGAACAGGCGGATGTGGTAGTAGTCGGTGCGGCAGTATTTCAGACTGGCCACGCCGTAGCTGTTGGCGTTCATGCCCCGGAAGTCCAGGGTGAAGGTGACGGAGCGCCACTCGTGCCCGGCTTTCGGCGCGTGGCGGTCGTCGGACTGGAAGACCTCGTAGCGCTCCACCGTCATGGTGCCGGGGATGACGTAGCCGTAGCGGTTGTAGTCCACGGAGCTGACGGTCACCGGCACGCCCACCTCTATGTCGCAGAGAATGCCAAGCTTTTCAAAGTCCGGCGCGGTGTCCCGGTTCTGATATTCTGTCCCCTCGCCGAAGACCCGGTAGAGAAAGGTCAGCATCTGGGCCTTGTTCACCGCCGCCCAGGCACCGAAGCAGCCGTCGCCGATGCCGGAGCTGACGCCGTTGCGGTAGGCCCAGAGGGCCGCGTCGTAGAAGTAGTCATAGGTGGAGATGTCCGAGAAGGGGCAGGGCTCCGTCCCCTGGACCTCCTCGGCCAGCCCCGTGTTCAGGGCCACCCGGTAAAGGATGGTGAGGGCCTGGGCGCGGGTGATGAGGTCGCCGGGGTAGAAGTGGGCGTCCTCGGATTCGGAGATCACGCCCTGTTCCAGGGCCCAGAGTACGGGGGAGTAAAACCAGATGCCGGACTTCACGTCTGCATAGGGGCTTCTGGCCCGGCTGGGATGGGGGGACCCCACGGCGCGGTAGAGGAAGGTCAGCGCCTGGGCGCGGGTGCAGCCGTCCTGGGGCCGGAACAGCGGCCCGGAGCCGGAGGCGACGCCCTCGTCAATGGCCCAGGCGATGGGCTGGAAGAAGGGGTCGCTTTCGATCACGTCCACAAAGGGGTTGCGGAAGGTGGGGACGCGGGGCGTCGCCGCTATTTCCGGCGTGGGCGCGGGAGTCTCCATCGGCGCGGCGGCCAGGAGCTGCTGGCTGGCTTCCGGTTCCGGCAGTTCCTCCGCCTGGCTGCGGAAAAAGCCAGGGGTCACGAAGCCGGTGAACAGCAGCGCCGTCAGCAGCGCAAACACGCCCACGAAGGCCGCAAAAGTGCCGAAGCCGTGCCCCTGTTTGGGCACAGGCTCGGCCAGCGGGGGCAGCTTCTGACCGCAGTAGTGGCAGCTGTGTGCCCGGGGGCGGTTCGTTCTGCCGCAGAGCGGACAAGTTCTCTCCATACCGTTTCCTCCTTGTTCCATCGTGCGCCGGCTCAGGTCGTGCCGTCCAGGACGCCGGTCAGCGGGGTCTTGTCCTCCCAGCGGTAGCGCGTCCCCGTCGCTTCGGGGACGGCCTGCTCGTCCCAGAAATGGTTGTGCCGGATGTCCCCGGCTGTGACATTATAATAGACATGGTGAAAGGACGCGGGCAGCTCCCGGCTGGAGAGCGGGTCGTCCCAGGTCACGTCCACCACATACCAGTCCCCGTCCAGCAGCACCTGGTTCCAGGCGTGCTCGCCGTACTCCAGGCCGTTGTCGCTGTGCCCGGCCACGCTGAGGCAGGGGATGCCCACCAGGTCCATCAGAAGCTGAAAACTGCCGGTGTAGCCCTCGCAGATGCCCAGGCCGTGGACCAGGGCCCCGTAGGGGTTGTCGTCGTCCGGGTCGGGCACGCCGCCGTAGCGCTCCAGCGTGGCCGTGTCGTAGGCGATGTGGTCCACCATCCAGTCGTGGATGGCAAGCTCCAGCTCCGGCAGCGTCTGATCGGGGCGGGAGACCTCTGCCAGCAGCGCCGCCGCCGCGTCCAGGATCGCCCGGTCCTTCTCGTGCAGGTCGGACCAGTTGCTGCGCGCCCAGGCCGCCGTCAGCCGGTCGTGGTCATAGCGCCAGTCCCCCGCCGGGGCCTCCGTGGGCGCGGGCGTGGGCTGCGCGGTATCCTCCGGGCTCAGGAGCGCGTCGGGCAGCTGCTCCGGGGGCGGCTGGGTGAAGCAGCGGGCAAAGTCCCGCTCCGCCGTCTCCGGTTCCGGACAGACGAACAGGGCGCAGAGCGTGCCCCGGCCCAGCACCGCCGCACGGCGCAGCAGCGCCTCCTGCTCCGGCGCATAGCCGGTAAAGTCGATGGTGCGGGCGGCGCGATAGGCCTCCAGGGCCTCGGCGGCCCGGACGGTCTCCCCGGCGTCGGACAGCCGCAGCACGGAAAACTCCAGGGCATTGGCCCCCTCCGCCAGCACCAGCGCCCCGTCCGCCACGGCGGCGGCGTCCAGCTCCAGACGGGCCAGCCAGAGGGCAAAGGCCGCGTCCCCGGGCCGGTAAAGATGCAGCGTCGGCGCATCCGCCGTCCCGTCCGCCTGGACGGAGGGGAGCGGTTGCCCGGACGCCACGGTCAGGGCGATCTGGACCGGCGTCCAGTCCGTTTCCTCCGCCGCCGGGGCGGCGCAGGCGGCCAGCAGCAGCGCCAGACACAGACACAGTGACAGCAGCTTCATGGCAGAGTTCCTCCCGCCTCCGGTTTTTTTCGCCGCAGCGGCGGGGCTTTCCCACGGCTGCATGATATTCAAAGTATAGCTCGAAGGGCCGCGAAAAGCAAGGCCAAGATGCGAAGAAGCGCGGGGGCGGTTTTTGTGCGCTTTTTGATTTCCCGCCCGCCGGACAAAAAAACCCTTTTTTCGTCCGGGAAATTGTGGTATTCTGTTTCCGTATCCTGTTTTCTGGGAGGCTTCCGCCATGCGCAAGACGAGATTGTTGGAGATCCTGGACCGCCGCGAGACCGCCCTGGCCGCGCTGCTGTTGCTCCTGGGCTGCGCGCTGCGGCTGGCGCTGCTGGGGCAGCTCCCCCTGGGGCTGAACCAGGACGAGGCCAGCGCGGGCTACGAGGCCTGGGCCATTCTGCGCTACGGCATGGACCGCTGCGGCAACGCAAACCCCGTGCTGCTCACAGCCTGGGGCAGCGGCCAGAACGCGCTGATGAGCTACCTGGCCATGCCGGGGGTGGCCATCTTCGGCCTGAACGAGTTCACCACCCGTCTGCCCAACGCCCTGAGCGGCTGCCTGACGCTGTTCGTCTTCTGGCGTCTGGCCCGCCTGACCCGTGGGCCGCGTTTCGGCCTCACGGCGCTGCTGGTGCTGGCCCTCAACCCCTGGCACATCATGCTCTCCCGCTGGGGGCTGGAGAGCAATCTGCTGCCCTTCTTCCTGCTCACCGGGATCTGGTGCCTGGTCCTGGCCCGGGAGCGGCCCTGGGCCCTGGTGGGGGCGGGGGCCGGCTTTGGCCTGGCGCTCTACGCCTACGGCACCGCCTTTTTCTTCCTGCCGCCCTTCCTGCTCCTGACGCTGCTGCGGCTCCGGCACTCTCTGCGCCTGGGGCCGGGCCTCTGCGCCCTGGGGCTGTTCGGTCTGCTGGCCCTGCCCATCGCCGGGGCGCAGCTCATCAGCGCGGCGGGCCTGCATACGGTGGAGGTCCTGGGCTTCACCCTGCCCAGACTGACCGAGGGCCGCCAGGCAGCCACCAGCGTCTTCGGCGGGGGCGGCCTGGCTCTGGCGGCGGCGAACCTCCGGGACTTCGGGCGGCTTCTCTGGACCCAGAGCGATGGCCTGATCTGGAACGCCCTGCCCATCTGGCAGGGGGGACTTCTGTACTTCTTCGGCCTGCCCGCCGCCCTGGCGGGGCTGGTGGCCTCCATCCTCCAGCGCCGGGACCGGACGCGGGAGGCCCATCTGCGGGACGCGGTCTACTGCGGCTTGCTCTGCGCGGCCCTCATCAGCGGCAACATCAACCGGCTGAATATGCTCTGGCTCCCGCTGGTCTATTTTTCCGCCGTCGGGCTGCATCTGCTCCTGTCCCGCCTGGGGGACTGGGCGGCCATACCCGTGGCGGGGCTGCTGGCCTGCTGCCTGATTTTCTCCATCCATTATGTCCGGGCCTTCGGCAACGGGGGCAACGTGAACTTCTTCCCCGGCCTGGGGGAGGCCGTCCTCGCCGCCGAGGCGCTGGAGGAAAAGCCCATCTATATCACCTCCACCGTCAACCAGCCCTACATCTTCGCCCTCTTTTACGCCCAGGTGCCGCCGGACCGCTTCGCGGACACGGTGGAGTACCGGGATGAGAACGCCGCCTTCCGCCAGGTGGAGCGCTTCACGGGCTACGAGTTCCAGGATCCGGAGGCCGCACGGGTGGGCATTTACTGGGGCGGCCAGGAGCGGGGGGAGGTGCTGGGGCGCTATGGCGTTTTCGCCCTCTGCGGCCCGGAGACGCCATGAGGCCCCGGCGCAAGCACCGGATGCTGCGCTTTCTGGCGGGCCTGGCCCTGCTGCTGGGCCTGGCCGTGGCGGACAGCAACCTCCGGCTGGTGACGACGGAATACCGCCTGAGTTATCCGAATCTCCCGGCGGGCTTTGAGGGCTATCGCATCCTCCAGCTCAGCGACCTGCACGGGGCGGTCTTCGGAAAAGACAACGCCCGGCTGCTGACGGCGATACGAAAGACGCAGCCGGATCTGATCGCCCTGACCGGGGACCTGGCGGACGAGTCCACGGACCTGGAGACGGTGGACGCCCTGCTGGGGGCGCTGGCGGAAATCGCGCCGGTCTACTATGTCAGCGGCAACCACGAATGGGCCGCCCGGCGGCTGCGCAGCCTGATCCCCATGCTGGAGCGGCACGGCGTCCGCTATCTGCGCAATGAGTGGATGTATTTGGAACAAAATGGGGACAGCATCGTCCTGTTGGGCGTGGAGGACCCCTGCGGTCCGGCGGATATGCCGAAACCGGACGCGGTGGCCGCCGCAGCCCCGGAGGGCTTCCGGCTCATGTTGGCCCACCGCAACGACCTGGCGGAGCAATACCCGGAGCTGCCCGTGGACCTGCTGCTGGTGGGCCACGCCCACGGCGGCGTCTGGCGCATCCCCGGCGTCGGCGGCCTGCTGGACCACCGTTATCGCCTCTTCCCCAACGACGCGGAGGGCGTGATCTCCGCCGGGCGCATGAACATGGTGGTCTCCCGTGGCCTGGGCAACATCGGCCTGTCCTTCCGGCTGCTGAACAACCCGGAGCTGGTGCTGGTGACGCTGCACCGGGCGTGAGCCGATGCTGCCTATGTAGGGCGCGCCGGGTCGGCGCGCCCTACAACGTGGATAATGCGAATTCGCCGGACGTTTCTGCTTGTCTTTGGTGCTGCCGCGAGGACCGGCCACGGGTTGGACGCTGTCCCTCTCTCCCGTTCCCTCCCCCAGCGGGGCATAGGCGTTAAGCTAAAAAAGCTTGAAGTTAACATAATTTATGTGGTATCATGGTGATGAGGTGAAAGCCATGTATACCAATATGGAGCCGATAACGAGATATTTGCCGGAA
>Ga0310697_10003702_pt1 | contig 15359 bp, 16 predicted proteins | sample 172DNAGHGlowgp2_FD_203883 | JGI IMG/M metagenome (GOLD analysis project Ga0310697, IMG submission 203883) | Sheep rumen microbial communities from Palmerston North, Manawatu-Wanganui, New Zealand - 1728 DNA GHGlow gp2 (v2) (version 2) | ecosystem: Host-associated > Mammals > Digestive system >... | reverse complement strand
GTACGGATTCTCAACCGGGTTCACGTCGATCGCAAGCCCGTAGCTGTGCATCGAAAAATACGTCTTGCCGGTGACCTTCCGGCAGCAGTACGCCGACGTGTTGTCCGCCGACATCGAAAGCCCGTCCGTAAACGGCTGTCCGTAATCGTCGACCAGCCGCACCGACCGCAGCGGATAGTGCGCCTGATAGAGCGCTTCAAAGATCTCCATGACCTCGTCCGCCACCAGCCGGTGCACCAAAAGCTCGCCCTCGTGCTGTTCGCCGTCGAAATCGACGTAGAGAAGATGCACGTACCTTAGATCGGTGATCTTCACCGGCGCGTCCTTCGGATCCTCCGGATAGCTCATGCCGACGACCCGGGTTTTCAGCGCTTCGGTCGGCGGGCAGTACCAGAACGCCGCGTTCGTCTCTGATTCGGTGATCTCGTCGCCCCGGTACGGGTTCGGCGTCGGCGTCGGCTCGGGCGTCGGGACCAAAGTGGGCGTCGGCGTCGGGATCGGCGTCGGAATTTCCGTCGTGAATACCTGCACCTCAGACTCCACCGCCGGCGCGGCGCTTTTGCCGCCGTGTTCGGCGGATTCGACCGGCTTCGGTTGTACGGCGCAGCCCGTCAGCAGCACCGCGACGAGCAGCAGAAGAAGTCGTTTCATATCGATATAGTATAACGCAATTTCCCGCGCTTGTACAGTGATATCTTTTGATTTGTATGAAAAAGAGGCTGCAGCGGCAGCCTCCATGAAATCCGTTTCCTTACTTCGCTTCCAGCTTTTTCAACTGCTGCTTGGCAAGCCGTTCGCGGCGCTTCTGTCCGCTGACCACGACGTACACCATCATGATGATCGTAATGAGGTACGGGATCGTGCCGGTGAGGTCCGAGCTGATGTAGTCCTGAAGCCGCAGACCCAGCGCGTCGAAGAAGCCGAACATCAGCGCGGCAAGGTAGGCTTTGGGCGGGTTCGCCGCGGCGAAGATGACGCACGCGAACGCGATGTACCCGCGCGACGCGCTCATGCCTTCGACAAACGAGCCGTTCAGATACCCCAGCGACAGGTGCGCGCCCGCAAGTCCGCAGAACACGCCGCACAGGATCGACGCGATCCATTTCATGCGCTCGGGATTCTTGCCTGCGGTGCGCAGCGTTTCGGGCGATTCGCCCGCGGCGCGGATCCAGAACCCCATCGGCGTGCGGTACACGAACAGCCACATGAGAAGGACTAAAAGCCACGTGACGTACACGAACACCGAGTGCCCCGAGAGGACTTCGCCGACGAACGGGATCTTGTTGATCAGCGGGATCGTGACGTTCGGAAGCGACGGCACGAAAAAGCCGGACGTGCCCGAAAGACCGAAGATCTCGCGCGAGAGGTACGCGGTGACGCCGAGCGCGAACGTGTTGAGCGCGCAGCCGATGATAAACTCATCGCTTCTGAGCTTGACCGTGAACAGCGCGAAGAACAGTCCGATCAGCACGCCGAACGCGATCGCCGCGAGCACGCCCAGCGCAGCGCTTGCCAAGAAGTAGCTCGCCACCGCGCCGACAAACGCGCCCATTAAGATCATGCCGTCCATGCCGATGTTCATGATCCCCGCGTGCTCGGTCATAAGTCCGCCGAGCGCCGCCAGCGCCACCGGCGTGGCGCTTCGGAGCATCTGATTGAACGTGCCCGCCGAAAAGATCGTTTCCCATACGTTATGATTCATGTGCGGCACCTCCTTCTCTGCGCTCCAGTACGTCGCGCTTTGCCTCGCGCCGCTCGCGTCTCTTTGCGAGCGCGGCGCGGATGCCGGTCTCGGCCGCCATGCAGAAGATGACGACCGTCTGGATGATCAGGTACAGCTGCATCGGCACGCCGGCGTTCTGCTGCATGCCCATCGACCCGATCTTCAGAATCGCGAAGATCAGCGAAATGATCACCGTCGGCAGCGGCTGATACTGCGCGATCATGGCGACCATCAACCCTTCGAAATAATACTCGTTGGACACCGTGGATTTATAGATGTGCTCGGCGCCGTACACGCGGAACATGCCTGTAAGTCCGCACATCATGCCCGAGATGACCATCGTGATGATCACGATGCGGTCCGTTTTGAGTCCCGCAAACCTTGCAAAGCGCGGGTTGTCGCCCGTAAGCCGCATCTCGTAGCCCTTGGACGTCTTTTGCAGGATGTACCAGACAAGGAACGTGATGACCGCCGAGAGGATCAGCGCGGTGGACACGTTGGAGCCGGGCACGAGCTTTGCAAACCAGAACCCGGCAGGCAGGTTGCCCGTGCCCGCGACGATGTTCTTGTTCGGGTTCTTCCACGGCCCTTTCGCGAGAAACTGGCAGAGGAACACCGCGACCGTGTTCAGCATGATCGTGGTAATGACCTCGTTGACCTTGAGCTTGACCTTGAGGATGCCCGGAATGAACGCGTAAAAGCCGCCGACGAGCATTGCGCCGAGCGCCGCCGCCGGGATCGCGAGCCACGCGGATACGCCGCTCAGCCATACGCCGATCTGCGCCGCGAAGATCGCGCCCAGGAGAAGCTGCCCTTCGCCGCCGACGTTGAAGATGCCCACGCGCGAGCCGATGTCGCACGCAAGCCCGCACAGGCACAGCACCATCGCGTATTCGAGCATGTCGCCCACATGCCGCCAGTTACTGAACGCCCCGCCCAAAAGCGCGCGGTACGCCGTAAACGGGTTGTGCCCGGACACCCACAGAATGAGCGCGCCCAAAAGCAGCGCCACGAAAAGCGAAATGACGAGCGCGACCAGATAGCCGACGTTGATTCTGCCCTTTTTCATGCCCGCGCCTCCTTTCGGGTCCCGGTCATGTACAGACCGATCTCCTCCTTGGTGATCTCGTCGGTGCGGAACGAGCCGGTGATCTTCCCCTCGTACAGCGTGATGATGCGATCGGACAGCCGGAACACCTCGTCAAGGTCGGCGGAACTTAAAAGGATCGCCGCGCCTTCGTTGCGCTTTTCGATGATGCGCGTGTGGAAGAACTCCATCGCGCCGATGTCCACGCCGCGCGTCGGCTGGGAAATGACCAGCACCGGCGTATCGAAACTGAACTCGCGCGCGACGACGACCTTCTGCATGTTGCCGCCCGACATCGAGCCGACCTCGGTGCGGATGCCCGCGCCGCGGATATCAAACTTGTCGTACAGCTCCTCCGCGTAGCGCTCGACCGTCGACCGCCTTTGATGGAAGCCGAAAAGATTGAACCGTTTTTCGCGGTGCCGCCCGACAAGCAGGTTGTCCGCAACCGACGCGTGCTTGTCCACGCCGGTCGAAAGCCGGTCCTCCGGCACGTGCGAAAGTCCCAAAGCGCGGATCTCGCCGGGCGTTTTCCCCGTTGCGTCAACACCGCAGACCGTGACCGTGCCGCGGTTTGCTTTGCGAAGCCCCGTGATCGCCTCCAATAGCTCGCTCTGCCCGTTGCCCTCGATCGCGGCAATGCCCAGTACCTCGCCTTTCTGTACCGAAAGCGATACGCCGCGCACCGCCGGAAGTCCCCGGTTGTCCGAAACGTACAGGTCCTTGACCTCGATCGCGACCTCGCCCGGCTCGCCGGTCTTTTCGAGGTGATCGAACAGCACCGGGCGCCCGACCATCATCGACGCGAGCTTCTTCTCGTCCACGTCGCAGGTGTTCTCCACGCCGATCAGCTTTCCCTGCCGCATGACGCCCACGCGGTCCGAGATCGCCATGACCTCGTACAGCTTGTGCGTGATGATGATCACCGTGATCTGTTTTTCGCGCACGATGCGGCGGATGACCTCGAACAGCTCGTCCGTTTCCTGCGGCGTCAGAACCGCCGTCGGCTCGTCGAGGATCAGGATGTCCGCGCCGCGATACAGCGTTTTTAAGATCTCCACGCGCTGCTGCAAGCCCACCGAGATGTCGCGCACCTCCGCCGACGGATCGACCTCGAGTCCGTACTCCTCCACGAGTTCGCGCGTCAGCTTTTCCGCCTTGCGGTTGTCGAACAGCACGCCCGCCTTCGGTTCGCGTCCTAAAACGATGTTCTGCGCGACCGTGAACGACGGGACCAGCATGAAGTGCTGATGCACCATGCCGATGCCGGCATCGATCGCCGCCTTCGGACTGAAGGTTTTGACCTTTTCTCCGCGCACGTACAGGCTTCCCGCCGTCGGCGTGTTGATGCCGTACAGAATGTTCATCAGCGTCGACTTGCCCGCGCCGTTCTCCCCGACCAGCGCGAATACCTCGCCGTTTTTGATCGACAGCGAAATATCGTCGTTCGCAAGCACCCCCGGGAACTCCATCGATATGTGTTCAAACCGGATCTCGTCCGTCAACCTTACCTACCCCCTCATCTTGCGCCGCACATGAAAAAACCGGAAGCCGCCAGTTTTTGCGGCTTCCGGACGTCGTTTGCTTATTTACGGGTGGACTCGACCACGATCTCGCCGGACGTGATCTTCTGCGCAAGCTCTTCGACCGCCGCCTTCACGTCGTCGGGAACCTGCTGCGTTGCGCCGTCCTCGCCGTAGCCGATGCCGACGTACCCGTCGGACAGGTTCGCAACCCAGGTCGTGCCCCACAGCGATTTGTCGCCGGAGAGGTACTTTGCGACCGCGTCATAGATCGAGGTGCCGACCTCTTTCTTCATCGAGCAGATGATGACCTTGTCGTTGATGTACTTCTGATCGGAATCGACGCCGATCGCGTAAAAGCCGCCTTCCTCCGCCGCTTCAAACACGCCGTCGCCCGCCTTGGACGCGATCTGGAACACGACATCCGCGCCCTTGTCATGGAGCGCCTTTGCGCATTCCTTGCCCTTCGCCGGATCGTCGTAGTCGTTGGTGTAGTTGACCTCGACCTTGGTCGCGTCGCTGAAGTACGCCGCGCCCTGCTTGTAGCCAACGATGAAGTCGTTGATCGTGTCGCTGTCCTCGCCGCCGACCGCGCCGATCGTGCCGGTCTTGCTCATCGCCGCCGCGATGTAGCCCGCGAGGAACGAACCCTCGTTCTGCGCGTAGGTGATGTTCAGAACGTTCGCAACGGGCGCTTCGGTCGCGTTGTCGATCCAGATGAAGCTCACGTTCGGATACTCGGGCGCGATCGTCTCGATGTCATAGAACTCCCAGCCCACGCACACCACGATGTTCGCCGTGTCCGCCGCGTTGCGCATCTGCACCGCGTGGTTTTCATTGTTGCACTCGATGTACTTGACGTCCGCGTTCTCAAAGTCCTTCGCGATGCGTTCGCCGCCCGCCTTGGACGAATCGTAGAACGAACGGTCGCCGAACTGACCCGCCACGACGATCGCAACCGTCGTCTTTTCGCCGGTCTCCTGTCCGCCGTTCTTCGTGCACGCGCTGAGCACACCCAGCGCCAGGATCAGCGCAAGCGCCAATGCCAATATCTTTTTCATTCGATTTCCCTCCTGATGATACTTCCTTTCGGATACGCCTTCAGTATAATACGGAATGACTTTATTTTCAACCTTGTTTTTCAGCAAAAAACCGAACCATGAAAGCATCAAAGCCGCACGGAATGTGCATACTGGGAAAAAAGGAAAGGAGGCCGAACACATGGAACAGACCCGCAATCAGCACATCGGCTGCGAAGTCAAAAGCTGCCGCTGGAACGAAAACGGCGCGCACTGCGCGCTGAACAGCATCAGCGTCCGCCCCGCGCATCACTGCGACTCGGGACGCGAGAATGAGAGCGTCTGCGGCTCGTACGAGAACGACTGCCGATAACGGCATCGCGTCGCCGCGAGCGTTAAATTGTTCGCGGCGACGCTTTTGTTTTTTCGGAAAATGTAACATGCTTTCGTAAAGCGTTGCCGCTCACCCTCTCCGCTGCGGCTCCTTTCCGCAAAAGGTCACGCTCGGTTCGCCTGTTCGCTTATAAATGCGCTCACGACGGCTCGCTGTCGCTACCAACCTTTTGCGAGAGGAATTAAAACCTTGTATGAAAAAAGGGCTTCACGCCCTTTCCTCTTTTGGTTTCGCCGTAAACTAACCGCGTTTTCGGCTCTTCGCATACGTCAGTATAGCTTGAGCCGAAGAACGCGGCTTCTGATACCATTCTCGGCAGTCTAAAGGGTTTCCCCCTTCCTTTTACACAGATCAGTCCGTTTTTTCAAACAGGATATAATCGATATCGTCGGAGCTGAACACGCTCTGCTCCAGGATCAGATAGGTGCCGTCATACTCCAGCTTTAAAATCAGCTCGGACTCGAGCGTCATCGTGAGCGTCGAGCCGTTCAGCCGCCACTGGATCGCCTGCGTGTTCTTTTCCTGTCTGTTGACGTTCATCTCCGCGCTGCCGTTGTCGAACAGCCAGAACACGATCGTCTGCTTGGTTTCGGACGCGGGGATCTCCCTCCCCTTATACAGGCTTCGGGTGAACTCCCACTTGCCGACCAGTTTTTTTGCGTCGGGCGACAGCGTCGGCGTCGCGCCCGGCTCGAGCGTGCTCTCCGGCGTCGGGGTTCCGTCCGTGCCCGCCGTCGCGTTCGCGTCCGGCGTCGCGTTCGGGTCCGGCGTCGCGTCGGGATCGACGGGCGACGCGCTTGCGTCGGTCGACGGCTCCACCGTTCTCAGATGCGGCGCGACCGTCGGTTCCGGGGTCGGCGCTGCGGTCGGCGTGGGCGTCGCGTTCGGATCGGCGGTCTTCGCGGACTGCGCGGACGGCGTTTCCCACCCGCAGCCGAGCGCGAACACAAACAGCAGCGCCAGCAGCATCGGCAATGCCCGTTTCATCAAAAAACCGCCTCCTTTCTCCGAGCGTTTTGTCGGTTCCGTATCCAAAATGGTATCATACCGTTCCGGTTTTGTCAAATTGCGTCCGCGGGCAGGCACACCGAGAACGCCGTCGGGATCGACTGGCTTCCGTCGGCGCGGACAAAGTCCCGGATGCCCTCGCCCGATACCGAAACCGCGTACACGCGCATGTGCCATTCGACGTGCGTAAAGACGTGCTTCTGCGCGTAGCGGCGCACGTCGCCCGAGGGGGTCAGCGCATGCGCGTCGAGCCACACCATCGCTTCGTCGGTCGAAAGCGTACCCGCCGTGTTCGGGAGCTCGTACAGTCCCGCTAAAAGCCCTTTGTTCGGGCGTTTTAAAAGAAGCGGCGCGCCGTGATCGAGCAGCACGAACACCGTACGGTCTTCGACGGCGCGCGGTTTTTTCGGCTTCTTGTTCGGCAGCAGTCCCGCCGTGCCGGATGCGCGCGCCCTGCAGAGTCCCTTAAGCGGACAGGTTTCGCACAGCGGCTGTCCGTTCGGCACGCACACCGTCGCGCCGAGCTCCATCAGCGCCTGATTGAACGTGCCCGCGTCCTTCGGCATTACCGCTTTCAGCTCGTCAAACACGCGCTGTTTCACCGCGGGATCGCTGACGTCCGACGGATCGGCGTATACCCTTGCGTACACGCGCAGCACGTTGCCGTCCACCGCCGGCACGCGCTCCGAAAACGCGATCGAAGCGATCGCGCCCGCCGTGTAGCTGCCGATGCCCGGCAGCGTCAGAAGCGCGGCGTACGTTTGCGGCATGCTGCCGGAAAAGCGCGAGAGCACCTCGTTCGCCGCTCTCTTGAGGTTTTTCGCGCGCGAATAGTACCCGAGCCCCTGCCAAAGCCGGTTCAAGCGGTCGTCGTCGACCGCCGCGAGCGCCGCGACATCCGGAAGCTCCGACAGAAACCGCTCGTAATACGGGATCACCGCCGAACAGCGCGTCTGCTGAAGCATGATCTCAGAGACCCACACCGCGTACGGATCGCGCGTCCGTCTCCAGGGCAGGTCGCGGTGATGACCGGGATACCATTGTAAAAGCCGTTCGACAAGTTCCATACGGAAAGTATACCACAGTCGATCGCGCGTCGGCAACCCTGCCGCCCTTGACTTTGTCTTCACAAGCGGATATACTGCAATCGACGGCCCGCCCCGCGGCGGGCATTGACTTTGTTTCAGACAGAGGTGAACAACATGAATCCAAAGGAAATCCAAGAACAGGTCAGAGAAGCGTTCGGTATTTTAATGAACGCCGCAAAGCCCGAAAAAGGCGCGCTTCTGGTGCTCGGCTGCTCGACCAGCGAGATCGTCGGCTCTCGCATCGGCTCGAACTCGTCCGAAGACGCCGCGAAAGCCGTGCTCGACGCGCTGCTGCCGCTTGTTGAAGAAGCGGGACTCACGCTTGCCGTGCAGGGCTGCGAACACATCAACCGCTCGCTATGTGTGAGCCGCGAAACCATGAAGCGGCTCAATCTTCAGCAGGTGTGGGTCAAGCCGTGGCTGCACGCCGGCGGCGCCTGCGTGACCGAAGCGTACGCGCGCATCAAGGACGCGGTCATGGTCGAGTCCCTGAACGGACAGGCGACTTTGGGCATCGACATCGGCGACACGCTGATCGGCATGCATCTGCACTGCGTCGCGGTGCCCGTGCACAGTCCGCTGCGGCACATCGGCGAAGCGAACCTCGTTATGGCGTTTTCGCGCCCGAAGTACGTCGGCGGACCCAGAGCGCAGTATGACAATGTGCCTCTCGGCTCGGATGCGCATACGCAAAGAGACCGTCGATAACGGCGCCGGATCATTTGCGGCGAGAAAAGAAACAAGAAATCCTGTATGTGGAAAGGGCTTCACGCCCTTTCTTTTATGCGTTTCGCCGCAAATTAGCCGACGTTTTCGCCCGCTCGCATACCTTAGTATAGCTCCGGGCGAAGAACGCGGCTTCCGACACCATTCTCGCCGGTCTTAAAGCGACAGAGAAAAAATCAGCAAATAAGCGAAAAAACCTTTGCTATTTCAGGCGGAATGGTTTATACTTGTGAGGATGTCCGGATTCGGGTCTGTGGTTGCAAGTCGATGCCAGTCGCAGGCGAAACGATCCACATAAGCGGACCAAAGCGTCCGTGAGCATGGTGCGGCTTAGAAGTAAGTCCGGCCGGCGGGGAACCGTCGAGAGGGGCAGTAGTGGGGAAGCGCAGCTTTAGGAGCGAACCCTCCTGCCGGCGAGTGTGGGGGCAAAGACCAGGTCAGCCGAACACGGGTATCAAAATCATCCAATACGCGAAGGGAATCAAAAACACATGTACGAAGACAAGACACTGGTTTGCAGAGATTGCGGCAAGGAATTCATTTTCAGCGCGGGCGAGCAGGAGTTTTACGCCAGGAACGATTTCAAAAACGACCCCGTTCGCTGCCCGGAATGCCGGAAAGCGCGCAAAAACGCTGCCCGCACCCAGGCGCCGCGCGAGATGTTCGACGCGGTCTGCGCTTCCTGCGGCAAACCCACCAAAGTACCGTTCCAGCCGAGAACCGACAAACCGATCTATTGCTCGGAGTGCTTTGCACAGCGCCGCGGCAGATAACAACGCAAACGACCCTAAGGCGGACAGCTTCGGCTGTCCGTATTTTTTCGTCTCCTCCCCGCTCCCGTTTTCCGTTTTCGAACGTCTTTATAAGTGAACGGCCGTGACAAACCAAGGAGAACCCGTATGAACGATGTAACCGAAGCATTCAACAGCGTCTATGACGCGACGTTTCGCGAGCTTTTGCGCTATTGTCTTTTGAAAGCGCCGGTCGAGGACGCACACGATCTCTTGCAGAACGTCTACGCGAAGTTTTACCGTGCGCTTTGCCGCAAGGGAACCGGCGCGATCCGTGATCCGAAGGCGTATCTATTGACGACGCTGAGGCATGAGCTTGCAAGCCATTATCGCGCCGCGGCAAAGCGACAGACGATTCCGCTCGAGCTTGTCCCGGACGCGCCGGACGACGTAAGCGTGGAGGATCTGAGCCTCGATTACATTGCGGTCGACGACATTCTCGACCGGCTCAGAACCGAACCGGAAAGCACGCAGCGTATGTTCGTTCTGTATTACGGATACGGCATGAAGCTTAGCGACATCGCAGAAGAAACCGGCACGACGGCGGCAAGCGTCAAAAGCAAGCTCGCCCGCGTGCGAAAAAAACTCAAAACAGTATTCGGAGAGGAGAACCAATTATGAAAAGCACATCCGAACAGCTCCTGACCTTCGCGGAAAACGAGCTGGTTCATAAAGAATCCATTCGGCAAGCGGTGCTGAACGAAGCGCCAAGGAGGCAAAAGAAGCCGGTCGCGTGGACAAAGATCTTACTGCCGATCGCGGCGTGCCTCGTCCTGCTTTGCGGCGTCGTCTTTGCGATCCCGTCCGCAAGAGCCGAAGTGCTGCGCTGGTTTGACAGTGTATTTTCGAACAGTTCGGAGCAGATTGGCAAAGAACGCGAGGAACAATCCGAACAATTTCAATCCGTTCGTGAAAAGCTGAAAGGTTTGCCGCTCGAGATTGCGGGCGATCTTGAAATGTGGATGGACTTTCAGGAAGAAAGCGCGCGGATGACGCAGCGCGTTTTACGGGAAGCGGCGAAAAGCGCTGTTCCGGTCAATCAAACGGCCGACGGCGTCACCTTTGCGGAATTCTCCGTTTACGACACGCCCGGTATGGAATCCGCCGCAGCGCGACATCTCTTCTTTGGTTTTTCCGCTCCGCTTTCCAGGGAATATGCCGACAATGCAGTTGTCTTCCTGGACGGAATTGAAAAAAGCGCTTTTCGTATGGACGTACCTTTCGCAGAAGAAGATACCGCGCATTACGCAATCTACGAATGCATTCCCGATCTAAGCCCGGCGTATTTGCCGGAGACTTCGCTCGTTGTGATGAAAATCGGTTCCGCGCAGTTCTGCTTTCGCTATTGCTGGACCGACTGTGTCGTCGAGCTTCCCGCTGACAACGCCGAAAAAGCGGCGTGGCTCGAACAAAATGACCGCTTGTGTGAAGCCGCGCGCAGTATGTCTTGCGTCTGTCTGACCGAGCCGGTCACAAACGATGGTATCACAGTCACGATCACAAATCTCACAATCGAAAACAACGATCTGATCGTCGACGCAGATGTGGAGGCGACTTCTGAACTGTCCGATTTGCATGCGCAGGTGTTTGAAAACAAACTGCGCGTCCGGAATCGAACCTACTCCATCGGCGTTACGCTGTCTGTCAGCCGTCTGCTCCCGGATGATTTCGATTTTTCCGCATCTCTGAAACACCATACGCGGTGGCGCATTTCTCTGCCGATCCCGGCAAACGAGCTTGCCGGAGAGGTCGTTGCGTACAGCTTTTATATTCACGCCGCAAAGCTGACCGACCGGGACCCGGAGGACGACGGTTTACGGACAAAGACATTCCGGTTCGAGTTCCGATTCAATGCGTAACGCAAAAGCGCTTCCGAGCGAATCGGAAGCGCTTTTCGTTTGCTCAATAAAATGTTGCAACAGGCTGTTCAGGTTGTTCTGCAGGTTCAAACGAATGCACCGTGACGACCGGGCCCTTCTTGCCGTAGATGTTCGAGAACTTCACGTTGATGCGGCCCTCGACGATCCCCCAGCTCTTGTGCCGGACCGATTTTGCCATGTCCCACTTGCACACAAGCGGGCAGTAGGCGATGTCCGCCTCGCAGCAGGTCATGATATGCCGTCCGGCTAAAAACGTGTCTTTCGGCATGCGCACGTTGTTTGCGCAGAGTCCCTTATAGCGGACCGTCTTGCCCTCGTATTTTTCCGGCTCGTCCACAAGATCGCGGTAGAACAGCGCGTAGTCGGAATCCGCGATCTCGACGACGTCGGCGTTGAGATCGAACGGCAGCGGATCCTCGATGTCATCCTCCTCGCTCGTGCCGTCGGTGAGATCGTACACGATCTGCGCTCCGCGCGACACGCCGCGCACGAGCTTGTGCAGGTCCATGCGGTCCTGCTCCGGCTCGACGCGGTTGAAGATGATCAACTCCGCCGTATTCAGTTTGTCCACGACCAGCTGCCGCATGTTCGCGTTGTACGCGGTGATCGTGCTTGCGTCGACCAGCATCGTCTCCTGCGCGATGCCCCAATTCTCGGGCAGGCGGTCAAAGAGATCGTTCATCTGCCACATGCCGTTGTACTCGATCATGATCCGCGTCGCCGCCGCCTTGCGTCCCCACAGGATCATGTTGCCCTGCGTCAGCTCGGATTGCTCGGAAACCTTCTGGATCGTGACGTTGTTGATCGAAAAGCGGTTCGGGTCGAGCTCCTCCTCGCCGTCCTCGCAAAGGATCACCAGCGTGCGCTGTCCCTCGTTGAAACCGGGGTCCTCGAGCATCGACTGGAGAAACGTCGTCTTGCCGGAATCCAAAAACCCCGTGAATAAGAAGACCGGAAGCATCATGGCGCGTTACTCCGTAAACAGCGCCTTTAAGGCGTCCTCGTTGATCTTCGAGCCGATCACGCACAGCCGCCCGATCACGCCCGCCGCGCCGCGGCGCACCTCGATCTCGCCCGGCACATGGTCAAAGTGCAGCCACTGTCCGCCGTCCGCAGACGCGACCACGCCCTTTGCGCGCAACACCGCGCCGTATGCCGCCTCGTCGTCGAGCGCCGACAGCTTTGTTTTCAGCTCGTCCTCCGTAAAGCGGTGCATGGTCTCCATGCCCCAGCTTGTGAACACCTCGTCCGCGTCGTGTCCGTGATGGTGGTGATGATGCTCGTGCCCCTCTTCCTCGTGGTGATGATGGTGTTCGTGCTCCTCATCCTCATCGTGATGGTGATGATGATGTTCATGCTCCTCATCCTCGTCATGGTGGTGATGATGGTGGCATTCGCAGTCCGGATCGTCGCACTCGTCCTCGTCGTGATGATGCTCCGCCTTCAGCGCTTCGAGCGACGCTTTGAGCGTGTCGCGGCTTTCGATCGCCTTCAGCAGATCGGCGCCGGTAAGCTCGTCCCACGGCGCGGCGACGACGGTCGCCTCCGGGTTCAGCTCGCGCACCATGTCCAGCACCTCGTGCACACGCGCTTCGGGCACGTCCTGCGTACGGCTCAACACCACGCAGTTTGCCGCTTCGATCTGGTTCTCATAGAACTCGCCGAAGTTCTTGCGGTAGACGCGCGCCTTCTTCGCGTCGACCACGGCGACGCAGCTGTTGATGATGACCTCGTCGGTCAAAACGCCGCTGACCGCGTGCTTGACGTCACTTAGCTTTCCCACGCCGGACGGCTCGATGAGAATGCGATCCGGATGAAACTGCTCCAGAACCTTTTTGAGCGCGGCGGAAAAATCGCCGACCAGACTACAGCAGATGCAGCCGGAGTTCATCTCGGTGATCTCGATGCCCGCTTCCTGCAAAAACGCGCCGTCGATGCCGATCTCGCCGAACTCGTTCTCGATCAGAACGAGCTTTTCGCCGTTGAACGCCTCCGCGATCAGTTTTTTAATGAGCGTGGTCTTGCCTGCGCCCAGAAATCCGCTGAAAATATCGATCTTTGTCATACTTGTCCCTCTCTTCGTTCGGGGAATCGCCCCGTCTTTCTTCGTTTGTTATCCTATCACACTTTGCTGTTTTTGCAAGCGTTATATTGTGTTATTTTTGTGAGTTTTCCCGTAGCCGAATCCTATCTTCAGCGCCCCGGTCGGGCAGGCGCGCGAACAGCGTCCGCAGCGGATGCACTCCGAAGAATCGAACTGCGTTTTCGGATCGATCCCCATCGGACAGACCGGTTCGCACTTGCCGCAGTGTACGCATTTGTCCGGTTCGGACCGAAGCCCCAAAAGCGCGATCCGGTTCATAAGTCCGTAGATCGCGCCGAGCGGACACAGATACCGGCAAAACGGCCGCGAAAGGAGAAGCGACAACAGAAGGATCGCTATCAGCACCCCGATCTTCCACCAGAACAGCGGTCCGATCTGCGCGCGCAGACCCGCGTTAGAAAGCGTCAGCGGAACCGCGCCGAACAGCGTGCCCGACGGACAAAGGTACTTGCAAAAATACGGCACGAGCGAGTCAAGCAGCGGCAGCAGGATCACGAGGATCGCCAGCACCGCGTACTTGATAAGCCTCAGATACCTGTCGCCGCGGAACGTGCGGATCTTTTTGAAAAACGGGATCTTGTAAACAAGGTCCTGCACCCACCCGAACGGACACAGCCATCCGCAGATCCAGCGTCCCGCCGCCAGTCCGAAAAGAAGCAGCATCCCCAGCACGTAGAACGGAAACGACGGCTTTTTCGCGGAAAGCGCGCTCTGTAAACTGCCGATCGGACACGCGCCGATCGCCGCCGGACACGAATAGCAGTTGAGCCCCGGCGCGCAGACGATCTTGGTATTCCCCTGATCGATCGTGCCGAGGAAGAAATGATGCAGTTTCGGATTCTGCACGAGGAACGCCGCCGCCTGAACCGTCAGCCGCTTCCACTCGCCCTTCACACGCTTCGCCTTAGCCAATGCCGATACACTCCATACAGATGCGGATCGCCTTGTTCAGCACCGCAACCGCCTGTCCCGAGAAAACGCCGTACGCCGTAAACGCCGCGCCCGCGATCGCGAGCGCGACGAAGAGTCCGGTTTTTACGGTCCGCTTCACGGCAGCAGTCCTTTTACGACGCTTTCCCACTGCGCATAGTTCTGACCGCCGATCACCGGCTCGCCGATCTCGTTTCCGTCACGGTCGAAAAAGTACGTCGCAGGGATATACATCGATTTGCTCGCATAGTCGAAAAGACCCCCTTCGGGATGCACCGCGGGATACGTGACCCCCGCGTCGCTTAACGTCTCCTCCGCGGCCTTTGCGTCGTCGCCGAGCCACGCGCCGAGAATCAGCACGTTCGGATATTTCTCATGAATCTGCTCGAGCGCCGGCAGCTCCTCCACGCACGGACCGCACCACTCCGCCCAGAAGTTCAAAATCACGAGATCGTAGTCTTTGATCACGCTGCTGTCGATCGCCTCGCCCGAAAGTGTCGTCGTTTCAAACGCCAGTCCGGTCTGCTCCGCGTCCGGCGCGGACGTCTCATCGACCGGCGCGGACGTTTCCTCCGCCGGCGCGGGTGTTTCCTCGACCGGCGCGGCGGTGGGATCCGGTTCGACCGGAGACAGCGCGCATCCCGCAAACAGCAGAAGCGTCAATGCAAGCAGGATCGCCATCGGTTTCTTCATATCTGTAACAGTCTCCTTCATTCGTTTGCTTCATCATATCACAGCTTCCCGCGTTTGAAAACCGCAAACACATAAAAGTCACATTTCGCCCTTGACAACCGCAAAACACGCGTTATAATTGTGTATGTACAATAATCACAATTTAGGAGGGTGTGCCATGCTGTTGGAGGTGCGGGACCTGAAAAAGCGGTACCCGGCGTTTCTGTTGGACGGCGTGTCGTTCGACGTGGAGGAGGGCTGCATCATGGGATTTATCGGGCGTAACGGCGCGGGCAAGACCACGACGATCAAGGCGATCCTGAATCTCGTGCACGCGGACGGCGGGCAGGTGCGCTTTGACGGGCGCGATCTTTGGGCGAACGAGACGGACTGCAAGAAGGAGATCGGGCTGGT
>Ga0310697_10003700_pt1 | contig 15365 bp, 8 predicted proteins | sample 172DNAGHGlowgp2_FD_203883 | JGI IMG/M metagenome (GOLD analysis project Ga0310697, IMG submission 203883) | Sheep rumen microbial communities from Palmerston North, Manawatu-Wanganui, New Zealand - 1728 DNA GHGlow gp2 (v2) (version 2) | ecosystem: Host-associated > Mammals > Digestive system >... | reverse complement strand
ATCGTCGACGGAGAAGGTGTGCTCACCTTTGTGAGTCCTACTGAAGTTGGTAATCTTCAACTTGTAGTGACCGGTTACAACAAAGTCACGGAAGTCCGCGACATTGCAGTCATTCCTTCCGAAGGGGCATATCTAACCTTCAACAGCGTTGCCATCAATGATGAAAACGGTCAGGCCGATTATGGTGATGCGGTTGGTATTGATGTGACCGTTAGGAACATAGGAAACGAGGCTGCTTCAAATGTTCAGGCCACGCTCAGCACTGATTCACCTTGGGTTGAAATCACTCAAGGCACCGCCAACATTCCCAATGTTGGTGCTTTGGACCAATATACTATTGCCAATGCATTTGAAATCGCTGTAAATGAAGTGATTCCAGATGGAAGCCAGGCCGAATTTGTTCTTACCTGCACCGATGGTAGTGACACATGGGTTAGCCGTTTCCGCATGGTTTTGCATGCTCCCGTTCTTGTCATTTCCGAGTTTAGACCCATGAATACGGCAAATCCTGGTGAAATCGGAGACTTGGTGGTCGGAGTTAAAAATACAGGCTCTTCAGATGCCCACGATGTAAAGATTGAATTGTACAGCAGTTATACCGACTTGGTTTTCAACCCGATTGTTCACACTGTAGGAGAGGTTCTTGCGGGAAGCACAGCGACAGTGGCTGCATCATTCAGCAGTTCACCGAATATTCCCAATGGTTCAAACATTGAAGTGTATTACTCGATGGACGCTTCTCCTTATTCGTATTATGGAACCAAGTTCCTTAACATCGGTCCATTGGTAGAGACCTTCGAGACGGGTGATTTCAGCGCTTTTGAATGGGAGAGCCTAGGCAGTGTACTGTGGGTTGTCGACAATAGCACCGCTAATTCGGGGACCTATAGTGCACGATCGGGCGCTATTAGTGACAATAATCTTACATCGCTTCAAGTTGAAGTAGACATCATTGAAGATGGTGAAATCAGTTTCTTTTTGAAAACCAGTACAGAAGGCGATAGGGACAAACTGACTTTCTATATTGACAATGAGGCCAAGGAAGTTTGGTCAGGTGATACGGATTGGAGTCATGCATCATTTCCGGTATCTGCTGGTATGCATAGGTTCAGATGGATCTACATGAAGAACAGTAGTGGCAGCTATGGTGAAGACTGTTGCTGGATTGACGATATTCAGTTCCCCTCGGCATATACTTTCACTTTCTTGCCAGAATTTGATTTGGAAACGCAAGTCATAGAAAACGAGGTGACTTTGACTTGGCCGATGCAAGACCCAACCGATGACTATCTCATCAGGCGCAATGGAACGCCCATTGCCTTGCAACACGAAACGACATTTACTGAATGGCTCAATTTGGGTACTTTCACCTATAGTGTCACCGCTGTCAGTAGCGAAGGGCTGCAATCTATTCCTGCTTTTGCCACAGTGGAGATTACTGTCTTAGGAATCGACAGTATTGAGAATACGCTGCGTGTATTCCCCAACCCTGTTCGTAGCTATTTGAACATCAGTTATGATCGGCCGTTTAGTTATAAGCTCTTCAACAGCATTGGGCAACAGCTATGGGTGGGCGAAAGCGCAGGAGACCTATATATGGATTGCCGGACGCTTTCTCAAGGCGTGTATTTCTTGTTCGTCGCTACTGAGGGAGAGACCTGCACGAAGAAAATCATCGTTCAATAACCTGGAGGGTCATGGCCTACTTGAAATCCAATGATTTGTTTGGTAAACTAGCTCCTGAAACACTGTTTGAGCGGGTGCCGCGTCCTATCCTTATCGCCGACCATTTGCTGACCCCTGACAATATGGGTGCCTTGATTCGTCTGGCCGACAACATTGGTGCTAGTGAGGTTTGTTTTTTGGGTAGGGAAGAAGAGCATCGTCTTGGCAAAGTGCGTCGTGCTGCTGCTTCAAGCCGTGATAACATTCATTGGTACTTTAGTGAAGAGAGCGATTTGCGCAAAATCGTTCCTGAAGGTAAGACCATCGTCGCTATCGAGACTGCCGACAATGCCACTTGTATTTATGATACGCAACTTTCTGAGGATTTGGCTTTTATCGTTGGTGGTGAGAGTCATGGATTAAGCGAGGATTTGCTCAGTCAATGTGACATGGTGGTTTATATTCCCGTTCCAGGCCCAACTCGTTCGCTCAATGTCAGCCATGCCGCTGCTGTGGCTTTGTTTGAATGGCAACGTCAAATGCGAGAAAGATGAAGCAGTACAAACATATCTTCTTTGACCTCGATCGTACACTTTGGGACTTTGATGCTGCTGCCGAAGTGGCCTTTGAGCGCATCTATGAGAAATACGACTTGAAAAGCCTAGGTGTTCCCAATGCGCATGAGTTTCATGAGGTATATCATCCGCTGAACGAACGCCTATGGGAGCTTTACCGTGAGGACAAAATCACCAAAGATGATTTGAATCGTACCCGTTTCGTGTTGCCTTTGGAACATTACGACATTCACGACACTGATTTGGCCGACCATCTCAGCGAGGACTATGTATATTGGTCACCACGCATCGTCAGGTTGGTTCCGGGTACAATGGAGTTGTTGGACTATCTGAAACCAAAATATCACTTACATTTGATTACCAATGGCTTCCAAGAAGTGCAGCACATCAAGTTGAGTGGTTCGGGCTTGGAGCCTTATTTCGAGACTTTGACCGTTTCAGAGGAAGTCGGGGTGAAGAAGCCGAATCCAGAGATTTTCCTTTATGCCTTGCGCAAAGCTCATGCCACTATTGAAGAGAGTCTCATGATTGGTGATGAGATGGCTGTCGACATCGATGGGGCCCGTGCGATAGGTATGGATACGGTTTTCTTGAACCTGAAAAGTGAGAAAGTAGAGGGGAAATCTACTTTTGAGGTGCACGATTTGTTGAAAATAAGAGAGTTACTTTGATTTAGTTTTGTATTTTTGCACAAATTTTATTGGAATTAAAATGCATCGAAGATTAGTTTTTTTATTGATTTGCCTTTTTTGTTTGAGTATCAGTTTGTTTGCTCAACAAAATGGTCGGGTCGTTGGCGTTATTAAGGATGCTGAGACCAATGGTACTTTGATAGGTGTTTCCATTTATGAGGAAAAATTGCAGATGGGCACAACGACTGACGAAAAAGGTCATTATGAATTGGATTTGCCTATAGGAGAACACTCTTTGCGCATCTCCTATATTGGATATTCAACACTTTACAAAAAAGTAAATGTAGGGACAAAGCCTAGTACGGTCAATGTCAAGTTGCAGCCTGAATCGGAGAAGCTCTCTGAGGTGCAAGTCACTAGTGAGCGAAAGGATCGTAATGTGACAGCCATGTCGATGAGTGTGCAGACTCTCGACATGATTACCATCAAGAAGATTCCGGCTTTGATGGGCGAGGTGGATGTCATCAAGTCCATTACGCTGTTGCCGGGTGTGCAATCGGCTTCTGAAGGATCGTCGGGCTTCAGTGTGCGCGGTGGCGCCACCGACCACAACCTTATCCTTCTTGACGGTGCCCCGATTTACAATGCTTCGCATTTTCTGGGCTTCTTTTCGGTGTTCAACAACGACGTAGTGAAAGATGCAACACTTTACAAGGGTGACATTCCCGCCTATTTCGGCGGACGCCTTTCATCCGTCCTTGATGTGTCAGTGAAGGACGAGATACCGAAACGCTTTGGAATGCAGGGTGGTGTTGGCTTAGTGACGAGCCACTTGATGCTCGAAGCCCCACTCTTCGACCATAGGACCTCAGTGATGTTGGCAGGCCGTAGGACTTACGCAGGATTAGTCCTTCCATTTCTGGGCGAAGACTTGGACAAGTCAAAGATTAATTTCTATGATCTTAATGCCAAAGTGACGCATTCTTTGGGCAAGAACGATAAGTTGTTCCTTTCTCTATACAATGGCCACGATCAGTTTTCGATGCAGCAAATGATAGGGTTGGGTTATGGAAATAGTAGTGCCACCTTGAGATGGAGCCATATCTTTTCCGACCGTCTTGTTTCTAACCTCTCTTTGATAGGGTCGAGGTATCGCTATAGCATCGATATGAATTACAGCCCTTACGACTTTGCTATCAAGGCAGGCACAGATGCAGTTAGCCTCAATTATGACTTCGCTATGCACTGGAACGAAAAGCATGATTCGAAGTTTGGCCTATCCACGGGCTTTCAATCCTATCTGCAAGGTGAAATCAATGACAGAGGTGGCGCGCTTTCTCAATACCTCCAAATTGACCAGTCGAAATCGGTGGCACGCAAAGGCTTGGAACACGCCTTGTATTTTACCCATGATTTTACTCCTTTACCTCGTCTTACTTTCCGAGCAGGCATGAGACTGTCGTGTTTCCAAAATATTGGCGAGGAAGAATTATATGTCTTTGATGATATCATCTATATCGTTACTGACACGGTGCATTATGGCAAGGGTGAAGTGTTCAATACAGTCATCAATCCTGAGCCACGTTTGGCTGCCAAGTATCAACTGGACGAGCATTCGTCGGTCAAGGCTTCCTATTCGCGCACGGTGCAGTATGCCCAGGTGGCTTCATCTGCGACGGGTGGTCTTCCTTTCGACGTATGGTTCCCGACGGGCCCCAATGTGAAACCTCAGAAGTGTGACCAATTTGCCCTTGGTTATTTCCGCAATTTCGATAATGATGCCATTGAGACCTCGGTGGAAGTATACTACAAGAACATGAAGAATGTCATCGACTTCAAAGACAATGCCATCACTTATGGCTATCTTTTGATTGATGGTGAGTTGCGTGCTGGAAAGGGTCGCTCGTATGGCGCGGAGTTTCTCGTCAGGAAAAACATTGGCAAGTTTACGGGGTGGATTTCCTACACTTATTCTCGCACATTCCGTACGATCAAAGAAATCAGTAAGGGTAAGGAATACCGTTCGCCTTACGACCGACCGCACAACATCGTCATCGTGGGTAACTACGAATTGACGCCACGTATTACTTTGGCCGCAAACTGGATTTACAATACCGGCCTGCCGGTGACATTCCCGTACGGGCAATACACCCTAAATGGCATGACATACGCGGTGTATAACGGCAAGCGCAATGAAAGCCGCTATCCTGATTATCATCGCCTCGACTTGTCGTTCACCTGCAAGTTGGGCAAACTCGACAATCGACGTTGGCAACACGAACTCAACGTTTCAGTTTATAACGCATACGCGCGTCATAACACATGGGCCATTACTTTCGAACAAGGTCAAAACGGAAGCATCGAGACCAAGAACATGTATTTGTTTTCAGCCGTACCTTCCATTTCGTACAACTTCAAATATTGATTGCCGTGAAGAGAGTGTATGAGTTATTGGCACTTTTAGCTTTTGTGGCTTTCTCCTCGTGTACGGAAGATATCGTGATAGATGTGGAGAAGGGCGAACCAATGATAGGTGTGGAGGCTTCGTTTACTGACGAGCTAAAGCAACATGAGGCTATTTTGAGTTATACTGCTGAGTTTTACAACGAACATGAAATTCGCATGGTGAGTGGAGCCACTGTGTATGTCACCGATGGTGTGGATACGGTTTATTATTTTGAGGATGTGGAGCAAAAGGGCCATTATTTCACTGATTCTGTTGCAGGGAAAAAGAATACTTTGTATCGTCTTGGCGTCGAGGTGCCAGAAGCAGATGGAAGCAAACATAAGGTTTATGCCGAAAGCTTGATTCCCGACAATGTGGAAAGTATCGACAGCCTGGTGGTGAAGCATTTTAACGGGATGAACGATTCAATGCCTTCCATGTTTTTTATGGATACTATTGAGTGGCTTTACCCTTATTTCCAAAGCCTTCCCGACCCCAACATTATTTATATGCCAATGGTCTCGAAGAACGACACCTTATTAACTGACAGCTTGAAGGTGCGCATGATGATTCCACAAGGAGGATTCGCTGGCTATTACGTGAATGGCATTGAGATGCTTCAATCCAACAAAGAAATTCCGATTGCCTATTTCCGTAGGTCGAAGCTGAGGGATGGCGACAGGATCCATGCGGATTTGTATAGTATCACGCCAGAGTATTATTATTACTTCTATAGCCTTTTGGTGTCGACGGGCAGCAATCCCATGATGGGAGCTCCTGCCAATGTGAGTACGAATATTCAGCCTGAAGGTGAAGGTGTCGGGTGGTTCTTTACGGCATCAGTTGTCTCATCAGAAACCGTTTTTCAAAAATAGTTGAACTATGGAAAAAAGGAAACTACATATTGGTTTGATCGCCTTTTTGGGTCTCATAACGGTATCATGTACCGAGGACATCATTATGGATGTGCCTGAAGGAAGAAAGATACCCGTGGTGGAAGGCTCCATTACGGATGAATACAAGCGCCATGAGGTAGTACTCAGCTATTCTTCGGAATTGTATAGTACAGATAGTAAAGAAATGATTTCTGGTGCAGAAGTGTATGTGACGAGTAATAATGATCATGACACCATTTGGTATTATGAGCAGGAGAACAAGCCAGGCCATTATCTCTCTGATTCGGTGGCAGGGGTGAAGAATCGAAGGTATCATTTTGAGGTTAGAGTTGAGGAGAACACTTTGTATACAACGCGACTCATAATTTATGCTGATACCAAGATGTCGAACAATCCTAGTACTGGCATCGACTCAGTAGGCTTGCTGCCTTTGCGTAACGAAGAAGGTATACCTTTTGTTGATGATAGAGCTGCGGTGCGTGTATGTCCGTATTTTCAGACACTTCCTAATGATGATATCGTATATCTAGTGGAACTGTATTTGAATGGCAGACGTTTCAAGAACAGACCATCCAAATTATTCAACCTGTACCCCATGCAGGGCTATGCTGGTTATTACTTTAATGGACCAGAAATGTTAGAAAACAATACAGAGGTTCCAGTTGGCGTAATGAACAAATCGTATTTGCACGAGGGTGATGTGATTGGGGTGAAGCTTTACAGCATATCAAAGGACTACATGTATTTCTTGGTCGGTCAGAAGCTGGCCATCGGAGTCAATCCTGTCATGGGTGCTTTCCCTGCCATGTTCTCTAACCTTTTTTCAAACTGCGGTGCAATAGGATGGTTCAATGCCACTTCAGTCATCGAAGGCGAAGGAATCTATCATGAGGATATGTTTCAACAATGAATTAGCTTTTGTAGAGATAAAAGAAAGGCGGCCTCAACAAAAGAGGTCGCCTTTCGCGTCTTAGGCAAGGAGTTGCTTACTTCACCACAACCTTTTCCACAAGCACTTGTGTGCCAGAGGTGATGTGGAGGAAGTAGATGCCTTTGGTCATGCCTTCAACACTGATTTGTTCAGTGCCTTTGGCATTGCCGTTGGCAACCACCTGACCCATGTTGTTGTACATTGCATAACTGTACTCGGCATTGCCGCCATTGATGTATAACGTATTGTTGACAGGGTTAGGATAGATGGCAAACTCTGTCTCGTACTCGTCAATTCCAAGTTCGGATTTGACCATAATGCACTCAGGAATGCTGGAGCCATCGGCGTATTCAGCAATGACGCAATAGGTGTAGTGGAGCTCGGTGAAGACTTCATCTGTAAATTCGGGCTCGCTCGTTTGCCCAATCTCGATGCCGTTACGTTTGACGATGTAGTTGACGGCACCTTCAGGCTCATCCCAAGTGAGCTTGATTGTTCCCATGTCCATTTCGGCAGTAAGGTTTTCGACTGGGTTGTAAGTGTTGGTAGTTTGTCCGCCAGAACAGTTGCAGTCGAATTCGAACGAGTATGAGCTGCTGGGGTTTGAAGCTTGGCAGATGATATCACCACCCTCATAGCGAACGTCGAATGAACACTCAGAAGACCATTGGCCCATGGTCCAGCCTAAAGTGACATGGACACCGTTGCCAATCTCAATGATATAGTTGGCAGTGGAACCATCTTGGATGGTCAAGTGCTGTGCGGGTGTGCCATCGCTGAAGCTGACGTTCAAGTAGTTGCCATTCCAACCGTCACCGTAAGAATCGGTAAGTGCGAAGACGACGTTGCAGGAATTTCTCAGGGTGAGGCCTCCTTCTGCTGATAGATCACCATCGGCTTGCATCATAAAGCTCAAAGGAATCTGTTCGGTTTCTGGGCAGCTCTCATCGATTTGAATGGTGAACACGCAAGTGCCGATGCCTTCTGGATCGAGGGTGCCTAACTCAATGCTAGGATTGAGAAGGGTGACATATTCGCTTTCACAGGCGATGGTGGCAACAGTATTGGTAGCCATATAATGTCCAGCGTTCTTGAAATTGGTCACGATGGTTACTGTCTCACCTGGCACGAAGCTGCCTGCCCATTCAGAGTCCGTGTATTCAAGGACGGCCTGTCCGGCAGTGACGAAGACCTTTCCGTTCCAGGTTTGTCTGCCATCGGTCATGTTGACATCGATTTGGAAACGGGTTCCATCCTCAACACCTTCGGAAATGATGAAGCTAAAGGCATTTTGCAGGGTGATAGTGTCTTCAGCGTTCAACACATTAAATGCTTCTGTGCCGTCGATGATGCTCAAACGAGGATCGCTGCAAGTTAAGCTGACATTGGTGGTGCCTGCAGTGGGATCAACACCCACGTTCTTGAAGCTAAGAGAGAGTTTCGTCTCCACATTGACTGGAGCAAAATCAGGCGTGTATTCCGTCACAGTGACATAAGGACCTTCAGCAGGAAGAACTTCAATGGTCTGTACTTGCGTTACCTTGTTGTATCCCATGACGGTGAGGGTGGCATTGCCAACGGTATTCATCGGAGGGAAGTTAAGGTTGCAAACACCGTCAAAGATGGAACCTGAAGCAATTACTTCTCCATCCATCATCAATGTGGCAATACCGTACGAGGTGTTTTCTGCTGTGATTTCCAGTTCACTCATGCCAAGCATCAGGACAGACGGTGTGCAGCTGATGTTCATGCTGACAGGGTTGTCGGTGCGGACCATCAGGCTTGGATCGCCAAAGAGAATCCAAGTGTTGTGTGTGTCGCCTTGGTCATTTGGGTGCATGTCAAGTATGTACATGTTGCCGTTCAATGAAGCTCCACCAAAGGTGTGGCAATACTTGTCGTTATTCTTCCACCCTGTGAGGATGTTCACCATTTCGTCTTGGCCTGTCATTGGAGGCACCCAAGGCTGTGAAATCCAGCTGAACATACCACCAACGGCACCGGTAGGACGTCCGGTGGTATTGTTGGTCGCTCTCAGCCAAGCTTCTCCGAAACAGTTACCGTTAAACTCACCATTATTGCATGCCACAGACCAAATGTAGGGCCATTTGTCATCGTTCACCAACGCGTTGACATTGCTATTGCTATAGTTGGCAACAGCCCAACTTGTTTGGGAACCGTGGTTGCAATAGTTGCAGATGCTCTTGCCTGCATTGAAATCGGCACTAATGGCATTGGCACTGGTGCCGCCACCCACGCCGCTGTATTGTTGCGTAACGTTTTCGTAGGTGTAGTGCATCAAAGTGTCGCGGATGTAATTGATGTGCACATAGTCGGCTTCGCCACCGTTATGGCCGTTGCCAGCGCCTTCGTTGGCGCCGATTCCGATGCCTTGGTTGAGCCAAGTGAGGCCTTCAGGCATGTCACGCTCGTAATACAACACCTTCTCGATATGGGTTTCCACATCGTTAATGCTTTGTACCGAGAAACGGCCAGTGAAGACTTCAAGGTAGTAGTCATTACCTTCCAATTGACCAAACCAGTTGTCGGAACGGCCTCCGTTCATCGAATGAGGTGTGAGGTCGGCATAGTCGCCGACAAGGAGGACGAACTCAAGGTTGTGTTCTGGGTCATCGTAGATGTTTCGGATGTAATTCTTGATTTGGTTGTCGTTGTTGCCACCTGCTTCTGAGACGCTCACGATAGTGGTGGGACGGCCGGATTGGTTTTTCCATTCGACGAATGGTTGCATGCTTTCCATGTACTGGTCAGGGCAGATGACAAGCATCTCGCCACGGTCCTGAATGAAGTTGTACTTGGAAGAGCTTTCCGTGTAGTTGACGAAACGGTGGCTGTAGGCTTCCTCCATTTCTGGTGTAATCTTTTGGATGGCCTTGCGGCTCACCTTTTGGTTTACGCCGTTGTCGCTAACTTTGCGCATCTCAATGGTCATGTTGTGATACACGCGGAGGGTCTTCGTCACAGGGTTGTAGGCGAAGGGGCGCACCATGATGTTTTGACCACGGAAGTCGCGGAGGATGTAAGGCGTTTCAAGATAGGCTTGTGCGGCAGGATAGAAAGCATTCTGATTGTACATCTCGCCGTAAGTGTAAGGAACAGTTTCAGGGTCAATCTGACGGCTGAAATTGCCTTTTGATGGGGCAACTATAACGTTTTGGTAATCCGTATAGTCACTCTTGGTGACATTAACCTCCATCTTAGCCAGGTCACCAATGATGGTGGGAACTGGAAATTGTGGAAGGTCGGGAGCAGTGGCTTCAAGCATAGAGGCCATCTTTGGGACGGACACAACTTGCTGGACGCCGTTCGGAGTGTTCACCTTGTTCAAATAGAAACCTCCCAATGAGAAGTCGATAACGATTTGCCGTTCGCTGCTCGATACCACCTTAACCTCAGGTTTGGAAGGAGTGCTCTTGCCAAGGCTCGTCCATTGTTGGGCAAATGCCATTGTTGACAAAGCCACAAACACGAGAGAAAAAAGTACTCTTTTCATGTGTGATGAAATTAATAATAATGTTGATTGAATTTAAAAATGCAAAAATACAAATCTTTTCTGAGGCAGCTGTTTCCTGAGGAATTTTTTTCTCCTTTAGGTGCTGTTTTTTATGTACTTTTGCCGCTTGATTAAAACACTAGCTATATTTCTATAAACTCAATAACCATGGGATTCTTTTTGAAACTGATTTTGACAGGGTTGGGATGGTCGTTTGGTGGCCCGTTGGGCGGTATCATCGGTTATGCGATTGGTAGCCTTTTCTCCGGAGGGAGTCCACGGGTCATCCGTTCCGAAGTGACTGACACTTTTGGCAATACCGAGGAAAAGCGCGACTTCAACGTTACTTTGCTCGTATTATCCGCGGCAGTTATGAAGGCTGATGGCAATGTGAAACGCTCTGAATTGGATTATGTGAAACGTTTCTTTTTGCAGAACTTTGGACAGCAACGCGCCGAGAACTATATTAAGATGCTCCGCGAGATATTGCAAAAGGATTACAATATCTATGAAGTGAGCCAACAGGTGGGACGTTACATGGACTATTCCACACGTCTCCAGCTGCTTCATTATCTTTTCGGTATTGCCGAATCGGATGGGGTGGTTTCGCCTCAAGAGTTGAGTGTAATTAACACGATTTCGGACTATATGGGCATTGCCAACAGCGATTTCGTTTCCGTGAAAGCCATGTTCATCAAGGAAACAGACAGTGTATATAAGATTCTTGGCATTGAGCCTTCCGCTACTGACGAAGAGGTGAAGAAAGCCTACCGCGAAATGGCCAAGAAGAATCACCCCGACTTGGTGAGCAACCTTGGCGATGAGGTGCGGCAAGCCGCCGAGAAGAAGTTCCAGGAAATCAATGCAGCGTACGAGGCAATAAAGAAACAACGAGGTATATAAATGAAAAAAGCCGCTCGAAAGCGGCTTTTTTCATTTGTAAAACTTGGTTTTTATTCCACGACAACCTTCTCCATGCGCACTTGCGTGCCCGTGGTGAGGCGGAGGAAGTAGATGCCCTTGGTCATGTCGTTGACGTTGATTTGTGCGTTGCCTGTGGCATTGCCGCTGGCGACTTTTTGTCCCATACCGTTGAACATCTCGTAGCTGAAATCGGCATCGCCGCTACTTATATACAAGGTGTTGTTGACGGGGTTGGGATATACGGCAAATTCAGCTTCGTTTTCAATGATGGCATCGAGAAATTCAATAATGACGCAATCTGGCACCGAGACACCATCAGCATATTCGGCCACAACGCAATAAGTGTAGAAACCATCTCTGTTGATAGAGTTGTCGGTGAAAGTGGTTTCAGTCGTCTGTGCGATTTCGATACCGTTACGGCTGACGATGTAGTTGATGGCACCCTCAGGAGCATTCCAAGCCAAGGTGACGCCTGTCTCGGTAGCTTCAGCTTGCAGATTCTCTACGGGGTCGAAATTGCCAACAGAAGCGCCAACAGCGCAGTTGCAGTCAAATTCGAACGAGTAAGTACCGTTGGGGCTTGATGCTTGGCAAATCACATCGCCATCCTCATAGCGAACAACGAAAGAGCATTCGGAAGGCCATTGACCCATGGTCCAACTCAGAGTGACATGAACGCCATTACCAATTTCGATGACATAATTGGCTGAGGCACCATCTTGAATGGTCAGGTTTTGGGCGGGCGTGCCATCGCTGAAACTGACATTCAGGTAGTTGCCATTCCAACCGTCACCGTAGGAATCGAGGAGCTCGAAGACGACATTGCAGGCATTCTTTATGATGCCAGTACCCTCAGCCATGAGACCACCGTCGGCGTTCAAAGTGAAGGTCAAAGGCAGTTGTTCAGTCATGGGGCAGTTGGCATCGATGGTGACATTGAATACGCATGTGGCAATTCCCGTCGGGTCAAGCGTCCCAACTTCAAAGGTGTCGTTTTCAAAGCTGACGTAATCGCTAGTTGAGGCAATGTGAGCAATGGCATCAGTGGCTTTGTAATGTCCCGCATTTTTATACGAGGCGGTTATTGAGATAGTTTCGCCTGGGACAAAACCGCCAGGTGTCGTAAATCCGTTAAATTGAAGCACAGCTTCGCCAGCAGTGATGACGGTCTTGCCTTCCCATGTGTTGTTGCCGCAAACAGCAGTAGTGTTGATGGTAAAGCGAGTGCCGTCAGGGACGCCTTCGGAGATGCTGTATCTGAAGCCGCCAACTTGGACAGTGGCGTTGGGCTCAAGGCTTTCGAACGAGCCGGCATCTTCGATGAGGGTAAGGCGTTCGTCATTACAACTCAAGGACACCGTGGTAGTGCCGTTGGTCGCAGAAGAACCAACATTCTTGAAGGTGATGCTCATTGATGACTCATCGCCAACATGGACATTGGCAGGCGTGTAGCTGTCAACGGAAACGTAAGGACCTTCCAAAGCGGCGGCAGGAACAGTGGCGATATAAGGAATCTTGTCGAGACCAGTCACGCAAATGGTGACGTCACCACCGGAAGTGACGGGATCAACGTCAATTTCGATGACACCACTTTCATCAACTAAACCGACACCGTGGAGCACGCCGTCCTTGCTGATGGCAACATAGGAACCGGGATCAGCGCTCACTTCGTATGTAGGCATGCCAATAGGGAAGATGGCCATGTGGCTGACATTGTTGGAGGTAGGAATCACGCGGAAAGGCATGACAGAACCGTCGCCAAGAGCATGGTAGGCTTGCCAATAGTATTTGTCACTAACACTATTATCATAGTTACCAGCATGGGCGTAACACACGGCAAGGTTACCGATGACCGGTATAGCAGAGACGCAATTGTATTCATCGTCGTTCCAGATGGCATCATAGCAACCGTATGCAGTCTCTTCGTATGTGGGCATTCGGTTTGTAACGTGGGTGGCACCCACGCCAAAGTAATAATCCTCCCACCAATAGGTGCTGGGGCAGGAACCGATGTAGGCGTAGGCAGCAGCCACGTTGTTGCGGATCATGGCTTCGCCGAAGCAGGTACCATTGATGCCCCAGTCGGCAGCCTCACAGCAGTTACCCATAGCCAAGAAGGGCATGCCTTCATTGGTCAGGGTATTTACATTGTTGATAGTGAATTGTGGGTCAGCCCAGCTATTGTTGGAACCGTGAGCAGTGTAATTCACGAAACCAACACCGGTGTTCAATGGCGCGTAGCAGCCCGTGTAGGGCTGTTGGAGCCAGTTGTAAACATTGATGAATCCGTGTTCGGCGTTGTAGTAGTACTCCATGGCATATTGGATGGTAGGTTTGCCGACGCGGGGATTCCAAGAGCCGTCCCAGCCCGCAATGAGTAATACGTTGCCGAGATAGCTGATATCGCGCATAGGAGTTTCGAATTGCAACTTCTCGTACCAAAGTGTCTTGGTGATGATGTTCGTCATTTGTTGGACGTTTTCAGCGCACATACGGCTGTGGTAGATGTCCGGGAAATCATCGTTGTCAACACTCATGTATTGCAAGTCGGTGACGCAGTGGGTCTCGCTACCTGTACCGCTGGCGGCTACTTGGTTCTTGTCACCGAAGATGATGACGAAGGTGGGAGCATCTTCGGCATATTTGCCTTGGATGAAGCTGCGGATAGCAGAGGCGGTAGTGCCAATTTGGTCGGTGTAGTTCACGTCCATATAGAAACCCTTCATGGACTTCCATGCAATCCAATCCTGCATGCATTCTTCGAACATACGGTCGGCGATGACGAGCATTTTCACAGGAGCTTGCCAAAGGTCAGGATGCTGGTCGTACACATCGTCGCGCCAGTTGAACATGGCCTTGTAAACGGAGGCGAAATAGGGACTGAACGTACGGGCAAATTCGTTGTAGGCGGCAGATTTGTCGTAGTCGTCGTAGCGCACTTCAATCTCTATGTTGTTGAATACACGAATACTGTTAGTGGAAGGGTTGTACTGCACCGGGTTGATGGTCAGCGAACCGACTTGGATGCCGCGCATGGTGCCTTTTATCTCCATAGTGGCGATGGGACGTTCGTTGAACGACTTGGCTGCGTATGCTTTCTCGTTATAAACGAATTCTATGTCCTCGGGCTTCTGGTTCTTGCGAACGGAAGGTTGCAGGGGCATGACAGTTTTGATGTTGTAGTCAGCAAGGCTGTAAGTAGTAGTGCTGTAGCTCTTTACTTCCAAAGAGGCAATCTTTGCACCGTATGGAACAGAAATCAGTTGGTGAGCAGCAGGAAGCGAAGGGTCGCCAACATTGCCGGAAGGATAGGTGCCCTCCAAGGTGATGTCGGAGAAAACACCTTTTTCGGTGGTGACTTCAGTAGCATCGATGCTGCTGAAGGAAAAAGAGGCAGTGAAGCCTTCGTCAGTCACGTTGGCACAGCTTTGTGCCGACTTGGCCACGCCGAGTTCAATGTGCTGAGCCATTGCTTGCGTGCCAAACAGCAGTCCCATCAATAGGAATGCAGCGGTGAGTAAACCAAATTTTTTCATTGTTTGGATTTAATTAGTTGATATTTAATTGGTTAATTAATTCCTGCAAAATAGGAAGTTTTCAAACGACAAAGTTAGGAATATTTCCGTAGAAATAGTATGGAAATACCACAAAAAAGCTAAAGATGCTACAAAATAAAAGTTGAAACGGCTTATTTGCCTTTTAAGATGCGTTTGTATTCCTTTTCATTGCCAAGCACTTCCATGGCCTTCTTTATGCCTGGATCAGTTGAGGCCATCACTTGA
>Ga0310697_10003699_pt1 | contig 15365 bp, 13 predicted proteins | sample 172DNAGHGlowgp2_FD_203883 | JGI IMG/M metagenome (GOLD analysis project Ga0310697, IMG submission 203883) | Sheep rumen microbial communities from Palmerston North, Manawatu-Wanganui, New Zealand - 1728 DNA GHGlow gp2 (v2) (version 2) | ecosystem: Host-associated > Mammals > Digestive system >... | reverse complement strand
GATCGGCTCCAGCGTGTCGTTGAGCACCTCGGTGAGGAAATTCTTGATCATCACGTCCCCGAGGCCGCCGGCGCGGTACTGGGCCTTGACCTCGTCCAGGCTGTGGAAGTCGAAACTGACCTTCTTACCGTGGAAGCAGGTCCCGAACTTGTCGAAGTGCTCCGGGCGGCAGAAGGCGTCGAGGTAGGTAAAGACCGTGTTGCCCTCCACCTTGCCGGGATCGCTCACCTGGAGGTGGCCCGGGTCCGTGAACATGCCGCGGACCTTGGTCCGCACCTCTTCCGCGCTGTCGGACAGGTAGATGCAGTTCCCGAGGGACTTGCTCATCTTGGCCTTGCCGTCCGTGCCGGGCAGGCGCAGGCAGGCTGCGTTGTCGGGCAGGAGGATCTCCGGTTCGGTCAGGGCGGGACCGTAGGTGGCGTTGAACTTGCGGACGATCTCGCGGGTCTGCTCGATCATCGGCTCCTGGTCCTCCCCCACGGGCACCGTCGTGGCCTGGAAAGCCGTGATGTCGGCCGCCTGGCTGATCGGGTAGCAGAAGAAACCGACGGGGGTCCCGGCCTTGTTGTCGGCAGATTCGTCATTATTGAAGCCGCGCAGCTGCATCTCCTGCTTCACGGTCGGGTTGCGCTGCAGGCGCTGGACCGTCACGAGGTTCATGTAGTAGAACATCAGCTCGGTCAGTTCCGTCACCTGCGACTGGATCAGGATGTGGCTCTTGGCCGGGTCGAGCCCTGCGGACAGGTAGTCCAGGGCCACCTCGACGATGTTCTGGCGGACTTTCTCGGGGTTGTCGGCATTGTCGGTGAGGGCCTGCGCGTCCGCGATCATGATGTAGATCTCGTCGAACGCACCGCTGTCCTGCAGCTCCACGCGGCGGCGCAGCGACCCCACGTAGTGACCGATATGCAGGCGACCGGTCGGCCGGTCGCCCGTGAGGATGATCTTCTTCTTGTTCTCCATCAGTCCTTGACGTTTTTGAGGGCTTCGCGGACCTGGGCCTCGATCTCGTCGCAGAGCTCGACGTTGTCCTTGAGGAGCTGCTTCATGGACGCCTGGCCCTGGGCCAGTTTCTCGCCCTGGTAGCTGAACCAGCTGCCGCTCTTGTGGATGATGTCGAATTCGACCGCCAGGTCGGCGATCTCGGCGGCATGGCTGATGCCCTCACCGAAGACGATGTCGAACTCGGCCTTCTTGAAGGGCGGAGCCATCTTGTTCTTGACGACCTTGACGCGGGTGCGGTTGCCGAGCGCCTCGTCGCCGTCCTTGATCTGGGTGGTGCGGCGCACGTCCAGCCGGACGGAAGCGTAGAACTTGAGGGCGTTGCCGCCCGTGGTGGTCTCGGGATTGCCGAACATGATGCCGATCTTCTCGCGCAGCTGGTTGATGAAGATGCAGCAGGTGTTGGTCTTGGAGATATTGGCGGTGAGCTTGCGCAGGGCCTGGCTCATCAGGCGGGCCTGCAGGCCGACCTTGTTGTCGCCCATCTCGCCTTCGATCTCGGCCTTCGGGGTCAGCGCCGCGACGGAGTCGATCACGACGATGTCGATCGCGCCGGAGCGGATGAGGTTGTCGGCGATCTCGAGCGCCTGCTCGCCGTTGTCGGGCTGGGAGATGAGGAGGGTCTCCAGGTTCACGCCCAGCGCCTGGGCGTAGGTGCGGTCGAAGGCGTGCTCCGCGTCGATCATCGCCGCGATGCCGCCCAGTTTCTGCGCCTCGGCGATCGCATGGATCGCGAGGGTGGTCTTGCCGCTGGATTCGGGTCCGTAGATTTCGATGATGCGGCCGCGCGGGTAGCCGCCGATGCCGAGGGCGTGGTCCAGCGCCACGGAGCCGCTCGGGATGACCTGGACATCCCAGTCGGGCTGGTCGCCCAACTTCATGATCGTGCCCTTGCCGTAATCCTTCTCAATCTTGTCGATCGTCGCCTGGAGGGCCTTGAGTTTCGCCGCATTCACGTCCACGGTCTTTGCTTCTTCTTTCGCCATAATCGGTTTTTTTTGAGTTTAACAGTTTTTATAGTTCAGTTGCTCCGGCACGACGGCCGGAGAAAGCAAATATACGCAATAATTCTGTTTCCCGGCAGCATATTTTTGATTAAATTTGCAGGGATGAAAGAGAAGTTACTCGGCATGACCCTGGCGGAGCTGAAGGCCGCCGCACAGGCCTGCGGACTCAAGCCCTTCGTGGGGGCGCAGCTCGCGGACTGGCTCTACGCCAAGCGCGTGGACGGCTGGGACCGGATGGCCAACATCTCCAAGGCGGCCCGCGAAGCGCTCGCCGCCCGCTACGACCTCGGCATTTCCGCGCCGGCCGGCACGGCCGTCTCCTCCGACGGCACGAAGAAGTATCTGTTCAAGGTCTCCCCGCACGATCATGATGAATTCGTCGAATCCGTCATGATTCCGGACGAAGACCGTTTCACGCTCTGCGTGTCGTCGCAGGCCGGGTGCAAGATGGGCTGCAAGTTCTGCATGACCGGGCGCCAGGGCTTCCACGGGCAGCTCGACGCCGCCGACATCCTCAACCAGTTCGTCAGCATCGACGAGTCCGCCGCCCTCACCAACGCCGTGTTCATGGGCATGGGCGAGCCCCTCGACAACTACGACACGGTCGCGCGCGTGATCGAGGTCCTCACGGCCCCCTGGGGCTTTGGCTGGAGCCCCAAGCGCATCACGGTCAGCACCATCGGCGTGCTGCCGGCGCTGCGGCGCTTCCTCGACGAGCAGCGCTGCCACCTGGCCGTCAGCCTTCACGACCCCTTCCCCGAAGAGCGGCTCTCGCTGATGCCGGTCCAGAAGGCCTGGGACATCCGCGAGGTGCTCGACCTCATCCGCCAGTACGACTTCACGGGGCAGCGCCGCGTGAGTTTCGAATACACGATGTTCGCCGGGTTCAACGACGACAAGCGCCACGCCGACGCCCTCATCCGGCTGCTCCGCGGCCTGGAATGCCGCGTCAACCTCATCCGCTTCCACCAGATCCCGGATTTCCCCTACCGCTGCGCCACGGACCAGGCCATGGAGGCCTTCCGCGACCGCCTCAACAACCACCAGATCCTATGCACCATCCGTTCTTCCCGGGGCGAAGACATCCTGGCCGCATGCGGGATGCTCGCCGGACAGCTTTCGGAGCGATCCTAGCCCTTGTGCTGCTGGGCAGCTCTCCGTTGCTTGCGCAGACCTATCCCAACGGTCTGTCGGCGGACAGCGTGGACCCGCAGGGGGACGCTGTCGCGCTCCGGCAGATCCGCCGGCGGCTCGACGACATCCGCGCCGACCGGCACCGCCCGACCGTGGGGCTCGTGCTCTCGGGCGGCGGGGCCAAGGGAGCCGCCCAGGTCGGCGCCATCAAGTATATCGAGGAGCTGGGCATCCCCATCGACTTCGTCTGCGGGACGAGCATCGGCGGCCTGGTCGGCGGGCTGTATGCCCTCGGCTACGACGCCGCCGACCTCGAGCAGCTCTTCCGCACGCAGGACTGGGACCGCATGCTGTCGGACCGCATTCCTTATGAATATATTCCCTACGGGACCAAGATGGACCGGTCCACCTACCTGGTGAACATCCCCTTCTACAACCCGGCGCCGGTGCCCGGAGCCAAGGACGAGGTCCGCTACACCCGCGGACGGCAGCGCCGCAACCTCAAAGAGGCGCTCCAGCCCCGGACGGAGGCCGCCTCGCTGGGCAGCTCGCTGCCGGCCGGCTACGCCTACGGATTCAACGTCAACAACACCCTGGCGAGCATGTCCGTCGGCTACCAGGACAGCATCTCCTTCAGCAGGCTGCCCATCCCCTTCGTCTGCGTGGCGGGCGACATCGTCAGCTCCAGGGCCAAGAACTGGGCCAGCGGGTCCCTGCCCACGGCCATGCGGTCCACGATGTCCATCCCGGGACTCTTCGACCCCGTCCGCACGGACGGGATGGTGCTCGTCGACGGCGGCGTGCGCAACAATTTCCCAACCGACATCGCCAAGGCCGTCGGTGCAGATTACATCATCGGCATCGAGATCTCAGACGCCCTGCCCGACTACGACCAGATCAACAACATCGGCGACATCATGGGGCAGTTCATCACGATGCTCGGCAAGGACGCCTTCACCAAGAACGTAGGCCGGAGCGACGTCTTCATCAAGCCCACGCTGACCGGCTACAACATGATGAGTTTCAACGCGGAAGCGGTAGACACCATGCTCACGCGCGGCTATACCGCCGCCGTGGCGCAGCGCGACGGCCTGCTCGCCATCCGCGAGCGGACCGGCCGGCGCACCGGCGCCCCGGCCGCCCGGGCCGTCGACCTGTCCGAAACGCCGGTCCGGCTCGCCTCGATCGAATACGAGGGCGTCAGCGACGCCACGGCCCGGCGCCTGTCGCGCCTGACCGGTCTCGCGGTCGAGGAGCCGCTCGACCGCGCCCGCATCGAGGACGCCATGTGCCGCCTGCAGGCTACGGGCGCCTTCGAATCCGTGACCTTCTCCCTTTACGGCTCCGGGGAGCCTTTCCGGCTGGTCTTCCACTGCACGCCGGCGCCGATCCACAACGTCGCCCTCGGCCTGCGCGCCGACACCGAGGAAGGCGCAGCCCTGCTCTTCAACATCGGGCTGGGCACCAACCGCCTGTCCGGACCCAAGGCCGACCTGACCGCCCGGATCGGGACGAACCTCAAGGGCCGGCTGCACCTGGCCCTCGACACCCGGGACTGGCCGACCCTCAATTTCTCCGCATCCATCGCCAATTACCGCGGACACCTCGGCCACTCCGACGACGCGCTGAAATACGACGTCGCCTACTGGACGCACCGCGAGGACTTCTACATCTCCGGGGTGGACTGGACCAAGCTCGATTTCCAGGCCGGAATCGGCCACAAGGCCTACCACCTCAACCCCCAGACGGTCTTCGCCCGCCAGATGCAGGCCGACGGGATGGCGCTTGACGCGCAGTTCGTCGGGACGTACCTGCAGGGCATCCTCCACACGCTGGACCACCGGTATTTCCCGACCCGGGGCGTGTCCCTGAGCCTGCGGGCCGACTACGATTTCCTGCAGCCCGGCAACGCCGCGTTCACCCCCATCCTGTCCGGGGACCTCGACTTCCAGGCCACCGTCCCGCTGGGGCGCGACTGGGCCTTCCTGCCGGAAGTCCACCTGCGGGGCACCTCGCATTTCGGCGAACGGGTGGTGGACGGACTCACGCACACCAACTTCGTCGGCGGGACGCTGCCCGGACGCTACACCGAGGACCAGGTGCCCTTCTTCGGGATCAACCACGTCATCGCCACGGACGACTATCTGGTCGACACCACCCTGGGTCTCCGGTGGCGGGCCGTGGACAAGCTCTTCGTGACGGCCCTGGCCGGCGCGCTCCTCTACGACGACACGATCGGGGCGCTGGTCCGGCATCCGCTCCCGCGCATCTGGGCGGTGGGCGCCGAAGCCGGCTACGACACCTTCGCCGGGCCGATCCGCTTCAACGTACACTGGTCCAACACCTTGGGATGGGGTGCCCACCTATCCTTCGGCTATGATTTCTGAGACATGGAAGAAAGGGTAAAGCAAGTCCTCGATGCGCTTGAGGCGCAGTGCGCCAAGCGCGAATACTGCACCGCCGACATCCGGCGCAAGGCCCTCGAGCGGCTCGACTGGGACGCGGAGGCGGCCGGGGCGGTCGTCGACGCCCTGGTCGAAGGGTGCTTCGTCGACGACCGGCGCTACGCCGCCGCCTACGCCCGCGAGAAATCATCGCTCTCCGGCTGGGGCCCGGTCAAGATCCGCACCACGCTGCTCGCCCGGGGCGTCCCGCGGGACGCCGTGCTCGCCGCCCTGGACGAGATCGACCCCGAGCGCGCCTCCGCCAAGTTGGAGAAGGTCCTGGAAGCGAAATGGCGCACCCTGCAGGATGACCCCCAGGGCCGGCTCAAGCTCATCCGCTTCGCCCTCTCCCGCGGCTACGACTACGACCCCGTCCGCCCCCTGATCGACCGCATCACCCGACCTCAATCCCCGGACCCGGAAGCCTGACCCTGAGGTGATCTCCCGCCCCTCCGACCACTCGGATACATCCGACCTCTCTGACTTTTCCGGCTCTTGATCCGGCACCTCACCCCCAGCCCCGACACTACTGCGTTTTACATATCTTTCCTGTTTTCAAACACTTACAGATTGACCTGCATTGATTCTTTTGCAGGCCAACCCGCACACAACTGGTTATCAAGTAATTACGAAAAACAGCACTTCATTCACGGCCGATGGATAAACCGACTGATTTGTTTGTCCGAAGCGGATGTCGTGTTCTGAAACAAGAGCGCCAACTTGTCCAGACGGGCATCCGGAAGATGGAACATAGGCATTCCTGGATCCAGTATTCCATACTTCCCGGCGATTGAACACATTTCCCTGAACGGAATATCCGAAGCCCACCCATATTCTTCCTTGATATCATACTCCGATCCGCTGGACACTTCTGCAGCCCCGAGCATGCGGTCATAGCCGCCGAACAGATCATAACAGGCTTTCCGATCCTGAAAGAAATAACGCTGAATGATATAATCCGTCAATTGCTCACGTTCGGGGACCGTCATCAGAGAAAAGAAGTGGAACAATAGCCCATATCCAAGGTAGCGCCCCGCCCTATATTCATGGTCGACCTGATGAATTGCATCAACCAGGATCTTCCGGCTGCGTCGAATCGTCGGCCGGCTGCTGAACGGGTATTCCTTTTCGTAATAGGCCAGAAACGTCCATCGGTCTTCCTCCGCACGTCGGACCAGTTTTTTCTCAACCGGATTGTTCATGACATAAACGGCGCAAGAACGCTGAGCCTTCTCTCCCCATTTGGGGGCGCATCCGAAGCGTCTGTCAAAAAGCGGCCCGCGCCGTCTTGTCTCCGTATTATAAACCCGGGCGAACATTGCCGATAGATCACGATGATAGTCAGATAGTTGGACAATATCTTCCGGAGCATCCAACTCATGGACATGCGTAAACATATGGGAGGTCAACAGCACCCGAAGATGATGTCTGCGGCTCATCACCGACTGCATCGAGTAATACACCAGATGATCAATTGTCCGGTAAAACAAGACCCCGCCATCCAATGTGATCTTGTAGGTATGGTAGAACGCACCCTTTACGGTTTTCCTTTTCATAGTCCAAGTGTTTTTTATATCATTTTGATAATAAAGCTATTGCAGATTATCCCGCAAACTTTTTGACGCAGGTCAACTTCGTTTGCATTGATTATCAGCAGATTCCATAAAACAGTTCATGCAGGATAACGGCCCACCGCAGATTCAAGGCTCTGCAATCACGCAGCGCGCAAGTTTGGACGCTTGCTCGGCCGGAAGGATACCTGCGGCAGCAAGGGCATTGACTGTCCAGCCCTCGCGGGGCGTATGTTCGCGGAATAGGATTATTGATCGTGCCGCTTCCCGGGAGCGGATGTAAGGATGCAGGCGCAGCGAGTCGGCCGGGAGCGTCCAGAGCGCGAAAGGCTCCGGACGCGAGCAATAGACAAGGTCGCTCAGAGCGTCATATTTCTCCTGGTCGAAATGGTAGAGGTCCATCAACTGCTCGGGATAAGAATAGCCGCCAAGTTCGCGGCGGTAGCTCAGGATCTTTGTTGCGAAATAGGGCCCGATGCCCGGCAGGGCGTCGAGGGCCGTGGAGTCCGCCGTGTTCAGGTTGAGCCGCGGGATGTCGATGTAGCGCTCGAGCCTGCGGTAGACGGAGTCAGCCACGACAAAGGATTTCGCGAAATCGGATTTGCGACGGAAGCGCCCGCCCTTGGCGCGGTAGTTGTCGATGGCACGGGCTTGTTTCTCACTGAATCCCAGTCGGATAAGGTCCTCTACCGAGACGGTGTTGGGGTTGAAGCGAAAACTCTCCACCCGCCGTGTTGCCCGGCGGTAATTCTGTACGAACTCCGAGTGCGGCGCATTCCGGCGGACGCTCATACCTGGCACCTGGACCGGATCGGGAGCGACCCCGCCCCCGGCATGTCCACTCCAGGTATCCTGCCCGGGCAAAGTCGGAGCGGTGCCAGTGGGTGAGGAAGCTCCGGGACCGGGTCCGCTGATATAGACCGTGTCGGGCCGGTCGCGATGGGCTTCGATGCGGAGCCGGGCCGCCCGGCCTACGAAAAGAGCAGTCTGATAACCGATGACAAGGAACGCAAGGGCGATGGCGCCGACTTTGAATGCGGCGGAAGAAGAGGAAGGGTTGGACTTCCGGGAAGGATCTATCGTGTCTTTCATAGCCATGGATGCGAAGATGGCAAGAAAGAGTCGAATCCGCAAGGGCACAGGACAATCCTACACCAAAAAGATACGATTCTTAAAGATTGCGACGATTCTTTATATGCAACGGACAATACTACCCTTCGTCCTTGTATTTGTTGCGGTGCACGCGCGGGGCGTCGTCGCGCTGGCCGCCAACGACGATGACGATTTCGCCCTTGGGCTCGACCGCCTGGAAATGCGCCAGCACCTCGGCGAGCGTGCCGCGGACGTGCTCCTCGTGGAGCTTCGAGATCTCGCGCGCCACGGAGCAGGGCCGTTCCGGCCCGAAGACCGCGACGAACTGCTCCAACGTCCCCACCAGCCGCCGCGGCGACTCGTAGAAGACCATCGTCCGCGGGTCCTGCGCCAGCTGCGCGAGCAGGGTCTGACGCCCTTTCTTCAGGGGCAGGAAGCCCTCGAAGCAGAAACGGTCGCAAGGCAGGCCGGAGGACACGATGGCCGGGATGCACGCCGTGGCGCCCGGCAGGGTCTGGACCCCGATCCCCTCGGCCGCGCAGGTGCGCGCCAGCAGGAAGCCCGGATCGGATATCCCGGGCGTGCCGGCGTCGCTCACCAGCGCCACGCTGGCCCCGGCGAGGATCCGGTCGCGGATCATCTCCACGGTCTGGTGCTCGTTGAACTTATGGTGCGAGAGGAGCTGCTTGCCCCGGATGTCGAAATGCTGCAGCAGGACGGCGGTGGTACGCGTGTCCTCCGCCAGGATCAGGTCTGCCTCCCTGAGGACGCTCACGGCCCTGAAAGTCATGTCGTCAAGGTTGCCGACCGGGGTCGGGACTATGTATAAAATTCCGGCTGCGCTCATCTCCATCCAGCGTTTAATTGTTATCTTTGTAGGACAGTAACCGCAAATTTACGCAATGTTTTCCGAGAATTACAAAAAAACCGGCTGCATCGAGGTGGTCTGCGGCTCCATGTTCTCCGGCAAGACCGAAGAACTCCTCCGCCGCCTCAAACGCGCCCAGTTCGCCAAGCAGAAGATCGTCATCTTCAAGCCCTCCGTCGACAACCGGTATTCCGACGTCGAAGTCGTCTCGCACGACTTCCATAAAATCACCTCCACCCCCATCTCCGACCCAGCCGAGATGCTCAAGGTCGGCCCCGACGTGCAGGTCGTGGGCGTGGACGAGGCGCAGTTCTTCGACGAGAGCCTCGTCGACGTGTGCCAGCAGCTCGCGAACCGCGGCATCCGCGTGATCGTGGCGGGGCTGGACACCGACTTCCTGGGGCAGCCCTTCGGGCCGATGCCGCGCCTGATGGCCGTCGCGGAGGACGTGCAGAAAGTGCACGCCATCTGCGTGCGCTGCGGCGCGCTGGCCAACCACTCCCACCGCCTGAGCAAGAGCGAAGACCTCGTCCTGCTCGGCGAGAAGAACGTCTACGAGCCCCTCTGCCGCGACTGCTACAACGCCGCCCGGGCCCGGGAAGAGCAGGAGAAAAGCACGCCGCGCCTGTTCGAAGACCAATAAACCAGCCACCCCGACACCATGGAGAGCCGGATCCTCCGGGACTACCGCTACTACCTGCGGATGGAGCGCAAGCTGTCGCCGAACACGGTGGCAGCGTACGGACGCGACGTATCCGACTTCCTCGACGCCGCGGAGATCGAACCTCGCGCGATCCGCTCCGAGGACATCGTGCGCTACCTTTCGACGCGCGGGGATCTCTCCAAACGCTCGCAGGCCCGCCTGCTCAGCGGGCTGCGCTCCTTCTTCGACTGGCTGATCCTGGAGGGCGAGCGGAAAGACAACCCCTGCGACCGCGTGGACGCGCCCAAGCTGGGGCGCTACCTGCCCGCCGTCCTGTCGGTCGACGAGGTGACGGCCATCATCGACTCCGTCGACACGGCCTCCGGCGCCTGGACGGCCCTGCGCGACCGCGCCATCCTCGAGATCCTCTACGGCTGCGGCCTGCGCGTCTCCGAGGCCTGCGGCCTGCTGATCTCGCACGTCTACCTCGCCGAGGGGTTCGTGCGCGTGGTGGGCAAAGGAGACAAAGAACGGCTCGTCCCGCTGGGCGAGATGGCCGCCGACGCGTTCGCGCGCTACCTGGACGCGCGCCCGCCCGCGGCCGAGCCCGCCTTCGACGACGTGGCGTTCCTCAACAAAAACGGCCACCCGTTGAGCCGGGTGGCCATCTTCAATCTCGTCAAGAAACAGGCATTGGTCGCGGGCGTGAACAAGGAGATCTCCCCCCACACCTTCCGCCACTCCTTCGCCACGCACCTCATCGAGAACGGCGCGGACCTGCGCGTCGTCCAGGAGATGCTCGGGCACGAATCCATCCTCACGACAGAGATCTACACCCACATCGACGCCGCCACGTGGCAGCGCTCCATCCTGGAGCACCACCCGCGGCGCTGACGTCGCGCCGGCCTAGCGCACTTCCTCCGCCCAGATCCGTTCGAAGACCTCCCGCAGGGCCGGTCCGTCGGCGATGATCTGCCGGAGCGCTTCCAGCTTGGCGGCGTTGGGCGACTCCGGGACCCAGAGCTTGAGATAGCCGCCGTAATCGTATTTCTCATGGAGATGGTCCAGCGTCCGCTGCCAGTGTCCCTCCTTCGGGAGCTCCGGGTAATGCGACAGGCCGAACTGGACGGTACGCCGGATGATCTGCTCCGGCTCGATGAGGCGGTCGGCCTCGGCCACCAGGCGGCCATAGACGCTGCGCGGCTCGTGGTCGGATGAGGCGCGGTGGTCCTCCGCCGCCTGCGCGATGGTTTCGATCTGCTCCGGAGCGAACCACTCCTGCAGCCGGGACATCTCCCGGATCATGCGCCCGCTCTCCAGGTGGTGCGTCTTCCGGTCCACCGCCAGGCCCAGGTCGTGACAGGCGGCCGCGGCGTAGAGCATATTGCGGTCTACGGGGTAGAACGCCGCCATCTGCAGCGCCCGCTGCACCACGCTCCGGGCGTGGTCCGCGCGGTGCGCCTTGTCGAAGCCGGCATAACGGGGAATGATCTCCTCCTCCAGGAAGGCCGCCAGAGAGGCGTCTACGCCCAGCAGCTCTGCAGCCAGCAGCGGCAGCAGCTGCTCGTCGGCCGGCAGCCAGCGGACCTCGCGCAGCTGCGTATAATCCAGCCACCGGGCCGCCTCGTGCTCATTCAGGTGCACCCCTGCGGAAGTCAGCGTGCACTGGTAGCAATGCATCGTCAGGTGGAACTCCGGATAATCCCAATCGATGGTCCGCAGGAGCCGCCCCACCTCGATGCCGGCGTCCAGCTCCTCGCGGATTTCGCGCTTCAAGGCCTCTTCCGGGGCCTCCCCGGGCTCCATCTTGCCGCCCGGGAACTCCCACCAATCCTTCCAGGGGCCATACCCGCGCTCCGTCGCAAACAGTTTGTCTTCCCGGCGGATGAGGGCCGCCACCACTTCGATAGATTTCTTCATGACCATTTCGGGCTGCAAGTTAGGGAAATCTTTTCAAAAGCGAAAAAAACGTATCTTTGCAGCCGGAATGACTACCAGAACCATCATATTCGACCTGGACGGGACCCTTCTGGACACCCTGGAGGACCTCGCGACCGCCGTGGACCACGCCCTGGCGCTGCGCGGGCTGCCGCCCCACACGCTGGAGGAATACCGCACGATGGTGGGCCACGGCGTTCGCAACCTGGTGCGGCAGGCGCTGGGGCCGGCTCCCGACGACGCAGTCGTCGACGCGGCCCTGGCCGATTTCAAAGCGTATTACACCGCCCACATCGACGAACGCACCCGCCCTTACCCGGGCATTCCGGAGTTGCTCCGGACCCTGCATGCGCGGGGCTTCGCGCTCGCCATCGCTTCCAACAAATTCCAGGAAGGCACCGAGCGGCTCGCCGCGCGCTTCTTCCCCGGCATCCCCTTCGCCGTCATCCTGGGCAACCGCCCGGGCTTCCCCTTGAAGCCGGATCCCGAGATCATCGGCGAAGTGCTCCGGCGCACCGGATCCGCGCCCGCGGACGCCGTGATGGTGGGCGACTCCCGCACCGACATGCAGACGGCCGCAAACGGCGGCATCCGCGGCATCGCCGTCAATTGGGGCTACCGCACGCTGGCGCCCTCTGACGCCTACACCCTGGTCGACTCCGTGGCCGGCCTGGAGCGCGCGCTGCTCACCGAGCGGCATCCGTTCCAGCCGTTCCTCCCGGAGGGCGCCCGCATCCTATTCCTGGGCAGTTTCCCGCCCGGCGCGCACCGTTGGAGCATGCCCTTCTATTACCCCAATTTCCAGAATGACTTCTGGCGCATCCTGGGGCTCATCTTCTTCCAGGATCCTGCACACTTCATCCTTCCCGGGCAGAAACGCTTCGACGAAGGCGCCATCCGCGCCTTCTGCCGCGCGCAGGGACTCGCTTTCTACGACACCGCCACCGAGGTGGTCCGGCTCAAGGACAACGCCTCCGACGCCTTCCTGGAGGTCGTCACCCCCACCGACATCCCAGCCCTGCTGGCCCGGATCCCGGCCTGCCGGGACATCGTCGTCACCGGAGAGAAAGCCGCCCGCACCCTCGCCGCCACCCTGGGCTGCCCGCCCCCGCCCGTCGGCGGCAGCGTGGAGGTCACCCTCGGGAGCAGCCCCGCAGGCACTACCCCCCGGGCCCTTACTCTATGGCGCATGCCCTCCACTTCCCGCGCCTATCCTCTCCCGTTGGAGAAGAAGGCGAAGGAATACCGGAAGGTGTTGGAAGGGAGAATCTAAAAGATCAGCTCAACAATAGTACGCTTTGTACCATTGAGCAAAGCGACGCAGGCCCTCGCGCAGGGTGATGCGCGGGGTGAAGCCGAAGTCGCGCTCGAGCGCGGAGGCGTCGGCGTAGGTCGTGGGCACGTCGCCCGGCTGCATCGGCACGAGCTCCTTGTGCGCCTCGAAATCATAGTCCGCCGGCAGCACGCCTGCCCGGAGCAGTTCCTCCTGGAGCGTCCGGACGAAGTCCAGCAGATTCTCCGGCTGGCCGCCGCCGATATTGTAGACCGCATACGGCGGCACCGGCAGGCCATCCTCGCCCTTGCGGCGCACGGGCGGCCCAGCCATCACCCGCACGATGCCCTCCACGATGTCGTCCACATACGTGAAATCGCGCCGGCAGTTGCCGTAATTGTAAATCTGAATCTTCTTGCCGGCGAGAAGCTTGTTCGTAAAACCGAAATAAGCCATGTCCGGGCGACCCGCGGGGCCGTAGACTGTGAAGAAACGCAGGCCCGTCGTCGGGATGTCGTAGAGTTTGCTGTAGCAATGCGCGAAGAGCTCGTTGCTTTTCTTCGTCGCCGCATAGAGCGAGACGGGATTGTCCACCCGGTCTTCCACTGCGAACGGCACCTTCTTGTTGCCGCCGTACACGCTGGAGCTGCTGGCGTACACCAGGTGCTCCACCGGATGGTGCCGGCAGGCCTCCAGGATATTGTAGAACCCGATCACGTTGCTCTCAATGTAGACATCCGGGTTCTCGATGCTGTAGCGCACGCCGGCCTGGGCCGCGAGGTTCACCACGATGTCAAACCCGCCTTCGGCGAACAGCTTGTCCACCAGTGCCTTGTCCGCGATGCTCCCCCGCACGAAACGGTATGCGTGCTCCGGATGCTCCGATGCTTTCTGCTCCACCAGCCGCAGCCGATACTCCTTCAGCGAGGGATCATAATAACTGTTGAGGTTGTCCAATCCCACGATTTCCACGGGCTCCTCGCTCCCGAGCAGCCTCAACACCAGATTCGCGCCGATGAAACCGGCACTGCCGGTGATTAGGATTTTTTTCATATTCAAAAATGTATTACTCCCCGGCATTACGGGCTTGCTCCATGTTGTCATTAAGCTTCTTCATAAAGGCCTCCTGGTCGAAGCCCTCCACAACCCCACTTTCCTCACCCACAATTAATGCGGCACGCACGGCCGCCAGCCTGGCCTCATCCTCCTCAAGACGACGAAGACCGGCTCGGAACACCTCGCTGACATTGTTGTAGCTCATAATAAGGACCGAATGTTACCGTGACTGTTCTTACTATATCTCTTCTCAGTAATCAAGGGGAAATGTAAGTATTAATCTTACAATTACCAAATGGTTTTCAGACAATCAATACTCTATATGATACTCTCCACTTGATCTAATAACGAGATTTACTGGATCTCCCCTCGAATTTAACATGAGTCCCTCTTTGGGGGCAAATAACACAAGGTGAGGCAGCGTTTTATATTCCGCATTTCTCAAAATACTTTCCAAATACCCCATTTTTGTATTTCGGTAATACTGCGTAGAATCATCTTCCTCCATGAAGTCCGAATCATCACAGAAAGGTTTTCTCAATATTGAAACTTCGAGTGACTCGTATTCAAAACATGTGGGTATTGAGATATCAAAAGAAGAGGCCAGATACGAGCAATAATTATTCTCGTTCTGCGTTTCTATAACAGGCATTACTATATTATCCAAACACTTTGATTCAAAGCCAAAGGCGGAATGAGAATGGGATGAAGAATACAGTATTCCCCAAATAATATCTTCATCCAAGTATGTCTCTTCAACTTTTGTTTTATAATGATTGTTGTTTATTATTGTTTCCAGCAGTAGTTGAGGAATAATATATTCTGGTTTAAACACATCTTCTGGATTATTCACATGGAAACTACATGCAATAATCAGTGGTAGAAGTTTAAGCGCCTTATTCAGCTGAGAATCATCACAGTTTTCAACATCTGGGATCCTTAAATCTAAAACCCGAAAGGTATTCCGAACTCGAAACGAAGAAAAAAACAAAGTATCAAAACCTGGTCTTCCCAATTCTTCCCAACATCCATATGTTGAACTGCTCAAATAGAGACAGGGGAAGCCCGGGCAGCTATATCTTTGAGTGCTCACTATCCCTCGTTTATTTAATGGAATATGAAACAAATCCAAAACCGAGAACATTTTGTCCTCACTTTTCCTTGCCCTATACCAATGATCACCTTCGCAAATCTGAATACTGTTAGGTAAAGAAAGGAGACCTGGAGATGATGCGTGAATATCCGAAGCGCCATTCATGAGTTTAGAGAAAGCATTAAAGGCTTCGCCATGACACCCATCAAAAATAGAAGAAACAGCATCGACAATGACTTTACAG
>Ga0310697_10003698_pt1 | contig 15369 bp, 15 predicted proteins | sample 172DNAGHGlowgp2_FD_203883 | JGI IMG/M metagenome (GOLD analysis project Ga0310697, IMG submission 203883) | Sheep rumen microbial communities from Palmerston North, Manawatu-Wanganui, New Zealand - 1728 DNA GHGlow gp2 (v2) (version 2) | ecosystem: Host-associated > Mammals > Digestive system >... | reverse complement strand
TTTTATTTCATTTCGACTTGCCTTTTTAAAATAAAATTCATCTTTATATTTTTATTAAAATTTCCTTGCATAAAAAGCCATAAATCCTATATTGGAGTCAGATTTAGAAAAATTTTATAAAATGTGAAAAAATGAAAAAAAATTTTATGTAGTTCGAAAATGAAAAAAAATCTGAATTTTTAATTCACGAGATGAATGTAAAGAGAGTGTGAATGGATTTTCAGATGCTAAATATAAATGATTTTTTAGTAAAGAAGAAGCTGAAATTGCATTAAATGAATGATGGGAAAAATACTATGAAGTAAAAAATGTTACTAAAAAAGAAAAAGTAAATAATGAAAATATCCCCTTCTTTGCAGAAAGTATTGCAGTAGATGCTGCTTGTTCAGGAAACCCTTGAGAAATGGAATATAGATGAATTGATTTGCAAACTTGAGATGAAATTTTTCATGAAAAGTTTAAGATCTGAACGAATAATATCGGTGAATTTCTTGCTATCGTCCATTGATTAAAGTACCTATGAAATGATAATAGAGTGATTTATAGTGATTCCAAAATTGCTATGTCATGGGTAAATCAGTGAAAATGCAAAACTCAGATAAATGCTGACAGGGATCCAAATTTTTGAAGGACTTTAGAAGCTATTAAAAGAGCTGAAAATTGGTTAAAAGAGAACTGAATAAAACATAAAATCCTGAAATGGAATACTGAAGATTGGTGAGAAATCCCTGCTGATTTTGGGAGGAAATAATTTATTTATTGAAAGAATAATGCCTAAACTAACTTATCGCACAATTGAAAGCAACTTTGAGTATGAGATACCAAAAATTAAAGGTTCCAGATTTTTAACTTATCTTTTCCCTTGTGAAGACAAAGAAAATGCTGAAAATTTATTGGAATGAATTAAAAAAGAACATTTTTCAGCTACACATCACTGCTCTGCACGGAGGTTGTGAATCAAAGTCCATGAGGATTTATTTGGGAATAAATTAATCGATCCTAACAATCAAAAAGCTAACGATGACTGAGAGCCAACAAACACTGCAGGGAAACCTATTCTGAACGTATTAGAATGAGAAAAACTTTTGAATGTAATAGCAATTGTAGTGAGATATTTTGGTGGGACTTTACTATGAGTTGGTGGGCTAATTCAAGCATATAGCCAAGCCACAAAAGATGCCATATTTAATTGTAATATCGTAGAAAAAGAGATATTAAAAGAATTTCAATTAGTTCATGAATATAATCAAACTTCTTTGGTTGCTCATTTGATGGAAAAATATGATGTCAAATTAATTTCCGAAGTTTGTGATGAAAAATCAAAAAAAATTCTAGCTATAAATCAGTGATTGCTTTCAGTTTTTGAAAAAGAATTATTTGAAGCAAGCAATGGTAATTTAAAAATACAATTATAAAAACACATAAATTTTGAAAATTACCACTCCACTTCTTATTGAAAAAAAACAATATATTAATATTCTATCAACAAATCATATTTTTAACAAGAATCAAGTAAAAACTCACATATGTACAGTTATCATAGTTTTCAAAAATCATTCAAAAAAAAACGTAACGCCGGAGAACGAATTTCGTTCTATTTTCACAAGGTTCCATTCATATGAAATCTCAATTTTTCAAAAGAAATGCAATTAGCTTCACTATTTTGAGCACTATTTTTTGTAATTATTATAAGACTATTATACTTACAAATAATTCAGCATGATAATTATAATGCAGAATTAATCAAGCAATCAACATCACTCGCTTCCATTAAAGCAGACAGATGAGACATTTATGCGTTAGATAAGACAGGACAACCTGTAAAATTAACGGAAAATATCAATCTCTACGATGTAGCATTAGATCCAAGAGAAATATGATATAATACTGGAGGAATTTTAATGAAAAGTCGCCTTATCGAATTACTATCACCCATTATATATAAACACTTATGTGAAATTCATTGAATGGAAAACATAAAATGAAATAAAGAAGAATGTATAAAAAATATTGAATCTTTTTCAAATATAGAATTGTTACCAAAAGAACCAGAAATATTCTACTATGGGAAAGAATATGATGCTGAATGAAACGAATTTCCAATCATTTCAGATGAATATTCCACTTTTGATTACGAAAACTTTTATGAACAAAAACAAAAGATAATAGATGAATTTTCAAAAGATAAAGCCATGGAATTAATAACAAACAGATTAAATGAAAAGATTAAAACATGAAAAAGAGAAAAGAACTACGTTTGATATTTTACGAATGAAGAGTTTTTAGAAGATTTAGAAAAACAAAATTTTCACTTCATCTCTTTAGAAGCAAATTTTTACCTATACATAGTTCCTTGAAAATCTAATAACTATAGAGATAAATTTTTATTCCAAAATTTTATGAATAAACGATGAGAAAAAATAAATAATTCAACTCTAGAATGACTATTCAAAATACAAGATTATAAATATATAAAATTATTCTCATCTGCGAATCCACAAATTGCGCAAGATATAAAACAGCTTAAGTTAGATTATGCTAATGAAAAATATTCTCTAGATGGTAGTCCTTACAACAAATATTCTATTTTACACTGAATAATCTTAGAACCAAATGCAACTAGATATTATCCATATTGAGAATTTATGTCCAATGTATTATGATATGTAGATAAAAATGGTGAAGCTTTTTACTGAATTGAAAAATATTTTAATACAATATTAAAATGAATTGATTGAGAAATTACCTGACGTTCAAGTCGAAACATGTGATGAAATGATTTTGAAGTAATAAACACAAAAGATTGAGATGATGTAATTTTAACCATCGATATCTGAATTCAGAAAGAAGTAGAGGCTATTGCAAAAAAATACTTAGACGCATTTCATGCTGATTCTCTCGCTGTCATGGTTTTCGATCCAAAAAAATGACAGGTAAAAGCATCTGTTTCTTTACCAACATACAACCCGAACAATTACAATGATGCATATACTATGATACCTTTAAGTCCAGAATATGCTTATCTAATAGATAGTGAGACATATAATGAAGTACCCGTCTATATATATTCGTGATGAAAATATATAAAAGCAAAATCTGACGAAAGAAAAGACACAACATTAAAAAAATATATATCAAAAAATATTTATTGAGCATCTGTATTTGTGGATAAAAACATATCAACAGTTTTTGAACCAGGAAGTATTTTCAAAGCTTTCACTACCGCTATATGACTAGATAGTGATGAAATCAGACTTAATGACTATTATCAAGATGATTGAAGCGTAAAGATTGATATTTATACAATCCAAGATGCAGACAAAAATGCATGTATGTGATATCATAGTTTTCAAGATGCATTAGTAAACTCATGTAACGTATGAATGATTAGAATAGTTGAAGCTTTAGGTAAAGAAATTTTCTATAACTATTTAGTCAAATTCTGATTCTGAGACAAAACTTGAATTGAATTAGCAGAAGAAAAGAACTGATCTATTCCAACTTCATCTGCAACATCAATGGCCTGATTCTTCAATAATGCATTCTGACAGTGAGTGACTGTAACACAAATACAGCTTGCTGCTGCATATTCCACACTCGTTAACGGAGGTAAATACATAAAACCTACAATTATTTCACAGATCAGAGAAAAATCTGCAAATAGCGACAGTATCACAATACAAGAAAAAACTACACATTCATTAAGACAAATAATTAGACCTGAAGTAAGCGAGGAAATGAGAACTGCATTATTCACAGTAGCAGCTACCAATGATCAATATAAAAACGCAAGAGTTGAATGATATCGTTTAGGTGCAAAATCATGAACATCTCAAATCGCCTATAAATGAAAATATAGAAGGTGAGTATGATGGACACAAGCTACATTCGCGTGAATAGTCTCAATTGATAATCCCGAGTATATAGTTTTAATTTGGCTATCTCGTCCTAGAACTAGTCAATGGTGAGTTGGTACATCTTGAAAAATCTTTGGAGAAATAGCCGCATTCCTAATCTGATACTCAATGATGGAATAATTTTTATAACATTAAAAGTCCGTAAATGCCATCCCTATTTTTGACAGAATATATTAAATCAAATATGTTTATCCAAGATTTACACGATGAACTAACTGACCGTGATGTAAACTTTGATTTAATTGTGAGTGATTTAAATTACAGCGATTGTCCAATATTAACTATCAATCCAGATAACAAACCTGAAAATGTTTCATTGATTAATGCACGAAAAGATGCTATTTCAGTATCTAAACATCCATTAATAATTCTGAATGAATTAAATCTCAGTTTTTTAGAACCTATTTTTGAGTTACTAAATAATAAGGAATATGTGACAATAATAAATATTCATGCATGAGTGTGAAGTTATGGCAAAAAAATCTCTCCTGAAACAAATGATTTGGATGATTATATTTATAATCTAAATTTCCACAGTTTTGAGCCAATTGATCTGGAGAATATGCGAAATATTTTTAAGCAAAATCAAAGACAATATATCCGCTTACTGCATAAAGAAATGCCTGATGCAATTTTTGATGTAGATGAACTATGAATTATCGATGCATCAATGCTTAAGAATCTAGATTCAATATCACTCAAAACTTATGGATTTGCTGGAAATGATGGTGTAATCCTTGCGACAGGAAGCCTATTTGCAACAGCAATTCAAACATGAGAAATAATACAAAACCATAATAAACAAGTCAGCATTTTCGTATTGCAAAAATTAAATTCTAGCTGGAGTGAAGAAATGATAGAAAACATCAAAAACTCCAAAAAATTATTTATTCTAATTGACCATAACGATAGTGAAGAGCTTAAAAAACGAATAGAAAATGGAATGAAAAATTATGGATTAAACTATATTCAGTTGAATATAATTTGTCCTAAATATGAGAACTTAACTACAATTCTTAATGAATATCAAGAAGAGCAATCAGATTTTGATCCTGAAAGATTATCTCAAAGAATCATTTCAAAACTATAAATTCTTGCACTTATAAACAAAAACACTATATACTAACTAATATTTAATTTAGAAGAAATAATGCATCTACTTATCAAGTGATACTATGGATACAAAAATTTGTGAGATGAACTCATTATTTTTTCGCTATTAAACCGAGCAGATGAGCGTTTCAATCCTGATAAAATCAGCATCGAATGCTGAGATGAAAAATGGTTAGAAAATTGGATTCTGAAACATAGAGATTTTTTGATTCCATGAATTATCAAAAAATTAAACTTCCTACATAGACCTAATTGGAAAGAAAAAATAAAAATCTGCCTATGAATGAAGAGGAATTTATACGATTTTATAATTCTATGATGATGAGAAGTAATTGATGAAAGTAGAGATTTTCTTCATCGTGGATGGAACTTATTTTTACAATATAGACGAAGTATAAAGAATTGACTAACAGCTATCGTCGGATGATTGGGGACAAATAAAAAATGGTGAACCGCATTTCTGCAAAAGTTTTTAGTAAAAAATGCAAATATTATCATACTTCGTGATCAGAATTCTTTTGGATTAACAAAAAGAATTTTAGAACAAGACTGACAAAATCGAGAAGAAAAAGCGGAATATGACTGAGATTTAACGCTATCTCTTCTAGAGGAAACTAAAGAAATTTTTTCTGAAGAAAAAATCAAATCAAAAAGAGATCCATATTATTTAGTGAACTACTCTCCTCTTTGCGATAGAGAAAGAAGTTTCAAATTAATTAGAAAATTTGCAGATTCTCATAAGGATTTACAGCCAATCTATATCGCATGTAATAAATCTGAAGATGAAAAGTTTTTCAAAGATATTCAGGAAATCATTCCAAACTGTGAAATATTTGACCGAACCCAGGCAAACATTGCTGAGACTTTGAAACTTTTTTACTGTGCAGAATGATGAATCGGAGCAAGATTACATTTCTTATATATTCTAAAATTCTTTGAAAAAGAATTCGTTAAACTTCATAATAGCCACAAAATTCAAGTCAATCTTTCAGATTTAGATAAAAACTAAAATATGTTTTTTCTAGCATTTGCAGGCAGTATTCGAATTTTCACTCTATTTTTGAATTTAGTAAATTCTGAGATTTTTCTTATCCCTGCGATTATTTTATTGGCCATACTAGTGTCATTCTGAGCGAAATGAAATGAAGCGAAGAATCTTAGGTCTAATATACAAGATTCTTCGGCTAAAGCCTCAGAATGACAAACGATGAAGAAACGAAGCAAGATTTTTCTCAGAAATCTACTACGATGAATAATCGCAAACATACTCGCAATCGTAGTCATCTCATGACACTTATATCACAAAAATCCTGAATATTTTCAGCAGTTTATTGGAATTAAAAATATCGAATTTACTACTCCTGAACGAAAGATTTTCAATGATTTTGTGCGTATATCTGATACTCAGAAATATCATAGATATTATGTGGAAACTGAAGACTGAAAAACTTATGCATTAAATAGCGAAAAGGATTATCACATCTGAGACATCCTTTTTCTATCGGCAACTCAAAAAGATTTAGATTTTTCTAATATTTTTTCTTTAAGCTGAAATGCGATATTCACCAAAGAATTTTGGAATTATGATTTCAACTATGATAAATGGCTATTCATGAAATGAGTAGATGGCTCAATGTATGAAAAAACAAGTTTCAAAGCTGAATGTGAAATCAAAAATTGAAAGCAAGACTGTAGTAAATCTACAATGAACGGAGAATCTCCACATTTTGAAGAACTAGGCAAGATAGACAAAATCCGTGCTCGAATGCAAAATACAGTAATCTCAATTTTTGGAGAAAATAAATATTCATGACTACTGCTCGGACTTTTCATCTGAGATAAATCCATGATTCCAAGTGATAATTATAACACATTTGTGGATAGCTGACTCGTCCATATTATCGCTGTAAGTGGAGGTAATATCGCTATGGTTTTGATTCTGCTTTCTTTTCTTTTGTGATTTCTACCATATTATGTCAGAAACGGTTTCCTAATCGTGTGAATCATTTTCTATGCGATGATATGCGGGAACGATTCTAGTGTTTTCAGAGCCGCAGTTATGTGAATTTTAACACTTGTCGCACTATTTCGAGGAAGAGAAATCTCCATCCGAAGGTCGATGATGTATGCATTTATGACAATTCTGATTTTCAATCCATTTAGTCTATGATATGATATCGGATTTATTCTCAGTTTCGGAGCCATAATTTGAATTGTGTTATTTCAGAAATTTTCACAAAATTTAGTAGAAAAAAGAAAAGAGAAAAAGAAGTGAAACAAAAAAGAAAAATCAGACTTTTTTGATTGTAAATTCTGGAAAGAATATTTAGTCCCAACTATCTGAGCCAGTCTATGAACTGCACCAATTCTAATATTTTTCATGAATTGAGTAAATTTAGTCGGAATACTTTTGAACGTAATCATAGTTCCAATCATTCCAATCGTAACAATTTATGGATTTATCAGCCTGATTTTATCATTAATAATTCCACGAAGTATTCGAATTCGACCAGAAAAATTACTCATGAATATCATTTACGGATTATCTCAGTTTTGAGCTAAATATGCAATATTTCTACAAAGTGAAGATATATGGAAGAAATATGTTTTGGTAGTTTTATTCATTTGACTATGAATTTTCTCTTATTGGAAGATTTGTGTAAAAAAGTCATCCAGAGCAAAAGCGAAGGATCCAGAAAATATGACACCTATGGATTCTTCACTCCGTTCAGAATGACAAAACAAAAACAAAAAAAAGAAAAATCAGATTTTTGATGAAATTATAGATAAAATAGAATAGAAAAAAGGACACTGAATTCCAGCATCCTTTGATAGTTTCAAAATTCTCCGTCCCAAGTCTCATGTTCTTCAATTGGAGTTTCGTACGCATCTTCGTACTTAATCATGAGTGGAACCAAAGAAAATCCTTCACCACCTGCAAATCCAGACACCACCATCGTTTTTCTCAGATTGTAAAGCTGATGGGTGTACTTATTCGCAAGGATTTTAGAATCATAATCGGTACTAATAATATAATATTTTCCCAATGATTTGTCAGCAATACGATGTCGATTTGAATAATCACGGTACGATGTTTTGATCTCGTCCTCAGAACTATCTATTCCTTTTTTCTCCCACGATTCTCTATTTTTTAGAAATGTTGAAGATCTCAGAAATAGGTACTCTTGTGATCCAGGATTATTTGAAAGAATGTCCAAAACTTTCTTTTCAAATCCATCAAAATACTGTTTCCAATGGAAGAAGAACTCAACAAGGCGATTCACATCATCAGAATTGAATTTGAGAGTAGAGATAAACCCCTTAACCGTATAGATTATTTTAGCTTTATCTATTTCTCTGGTGAAAAAAAACTGTTTAGGATAATTATAAAAATGTAAAAATAATACATCTTTTTCTTTATCATCCATTGTCTCCAAAACAGAACGAGTTTTCTCATGTCCAAAAATTGCACCTTTTGCCAATTGATCATCCATAAATAACCTCCTATTTTTATTTGTTTGACATTTTATTTATTATGCATAATATAATGATTTCCCCCTTTTATTCAAGGAAATAGATTAATATCCCATTTCTTTTTGATTTAAAATAACAAATTAATAAAATGAATAGTTGAAGATTTATTGATTATCCAAATAATGCTTAGACATCATCCAGTACTTGCAAAAGAAACATACGAAAATCTCCCACATCCACTCAGACTTTCATTTGATGGGACTTTTTGACATGGTGGACATGTGGAATATTTTTTCACACACTTAAAGCAGGATAACCCAGAAGAATGTAAAAACTTGAAAATCGTGGCTTGCGACGTGGACGAAAAGGTAATGGCGAAATGAAAAGAATTTGTAGCCCAACGAAAGAATCAGATTTCTTTTTATCACTCTTCTTATGCAAATATCAAAGAAATTTCCCAGAAAGAATGACTTTTTGATTTTATGCTACTGGATTTGTGAGTGAATTTGGAGCATTTCAAGGATGGAAGTAGAGGTTTCAGTATAAAATCCAATGCTCCACTTGATATGAGATTTGATACTTCCAAATGACAGCCAGCTTCTCACTTAATCAATAAATGAAGCAAAGAAGAGCTAGAAGAAATGCTAGTCAAATACGGAGATTTCACTCCAAGAAACGCTGAATATGTAGTCAAATGAATCTTAGAAAAAAGAAAAAAAAGTCCGATAGAAACGACAAGTGACTTAACTACCACTCTACATGAACTTTGATTTTGAGATAAGAAAATCGCTGTTATCTTCCAAGCAATTAGAATTCAAACTAATCACGAATTAGACCAGCTTGAAACTTTTTTGAAAGATTTCTGAGAATGTCTGAACATCGGTGGAAGATGCGCGATTATGACATATCACAGTATTGAAGATAGAATGACAAAAATCGCATTCAAAGAGCTTGAAGAAAGTGGAAATTTCCACTTAGTAAATAAAAAAGTTATTCAGCCTAATTATAAAGAAGTAGAAGCTAATAAAGCTGCTAGAAGTGCTAAGTTAAGAATTATTGAGAAAGTAAAATAATTTTTTAACCAACTAAACAAATGGAACAAATTATAATCATAGGTCCGAAAGAGGAGATTTATCACATGGATTTCATTAAAAACTTGATAGCCTCACAAGCAATAAATGTTTTGATAATTGATCTAAAAGAACAACCGAATTACGAGGAAATCGTCGAAAAAGCTAATGATAAATTTATTACTTTAAATGGCCAAGAACCAGAAAAACTTAGAAAAGAGATAGAAAAATTTAGTAAAACTTTCGAACAAAAACCACAACTAATATTAGGCACTAAACCAGTAATAGATGAAACCCCATGGTATAATAGATTCCTAAAAAAATGAGATAAGTATGACCATCAGCCATCTAAACCCTGTTCCAAAAAGAAATGAAATAAATATAAATAAATTACTTTCTCCTCTTAGAATACTTCCAAATCAATACAACATTATAAAACTATATAATTTTACTAATAATGTCGTAAATATTATCATCCCACTTACTATAAGAGAGATGACCATATCAATTTAATTTTTTGATGTTCATTATATTTGTTTCTTCACAAAATTTTAATAAATCTGATGCTAAAATAGATTTATCATCTTCATCGTATACTAAGCTTATTTTATCAGATTTTTCTCTTATCACAGAATAATCTGTCTCAAATAAATTACCATTAACCATATCATCCCAATCTTTTAATGAAAAATTATAAGCTCTTCAAAATCACTCTTTCACAAAATCTCTTATCTCCATCAAATCATGAGAAAATTTTACAACATCACACAAAGGAGAAAAAAGAATACATTTATCATTAATTCACAAATCTTTCAAACAATCTAAAGCAACGATTCAACCAAAACTTACTCACACAATAATTATTTTTTTATGAGGTAACTTATATGGAATGTGGTTATATAAATCTATAAACTCTCATTCTCTGATGGTAGATATTATCATTTTTATATCATCAGCTGGATTATGATCCAAAAAAATTCATTCACTCTCCCATGTTCATTTATAGCGGGGAGCAACTGAAGAAACTCATATTTGTAATAATTTTTGCATAACATCTCTTTTACAAGAGACGTTAGATGGTAACCCATCAAGTAGGACTAATGTAGTTTCAGAATCTTTACTCAATAAAAATTCTGAAATTATTCCTTCCGTATTAGCTCTTAACACATAAGACATTAATTATCTATATATTTTTGTAAAAATTTTCACTCCTTTAGTAACTCATAAGGATCTAGTAAGATATCTCAAGAAAAAATTCAATAATATTTTTCAAAATCAATATCCAAAAAATTACTCAACAAAATTCACGCCTCTCATATTCTTGAAGACATCTTTCTTATAATTCTATCTTCTGTTGCATAATTATCAAATACTCAATCGAATATAAATTCTGCAAATTTTAATTGCCTTCAAATCCTTGATTTAATATTTTTTTTATAATTTTCATTATCAAAATCTGTCTCATATGTATCTCCATATATGTTTACATTTCTAAAACTTCGAACATTTCACTCTCTCATTCAAAGATCTCTATGTAAATAATTAGGAGTTATAATAAAATCGTTAAGATGTTTTGATGGATTGAGAAAAAATTCTTCTCAGAAAACCATTATAGAGATTTTATTTGATATCTTTTCAATATATTTTTCCGACATCTTAGGTGGGATATTATCATAGTTAAAATAATTTCACTTTATGATAATATTTATATCAATATCAGAGAGTTGATTGTATCTTTTTGCAAGATAACTTCATCAAAATGAAATATTTATTATATCTTCTTGATTATACAAAGAAAATATTAAATTTAATAAATCATTTTTTGAATTATATAATTTAACAAAATTTTGAATTGCTACATCAAAATCTTTAATCATTTTTATATTTGTTAATTTTTTTATTTCTCATTGAAAATCAAATTTTCCACTCTTTTTTAAAATAGGTCATGAATAAACGTATTGATATGGAGATTTTAGCTCATCGTAGAACATTTATATAATGAAATCATATAAAATATTTTTTATATCCTCTGACGATAAATATTTATTTCCTATTCTTCTTGCTATAGCATTTAATGCATTTTTACCATTAATTCTTTTTAATAATTCATTAATTTCTTCTGTAGAATAGTTATCGGAACAATTAGTTTGACCGCCTAAATTTAATGTATTCAATAATTTTCTAACTGTCTTTTTGTTTGATTCATTAATTTTAGAATAATCTTCTCAAAATTTTAATCAAGTCGCTAATAAAATTTGTGCAATATTTCATTCATTATTTTGAATAATATTTTCTAAACTATAATTCCCGTGTTTTAACCCCTCTTCTCCAATACTTTTATCAGTACTACTTACTCAAATGTATGGATGAACGACTCAAATAATATGCTCATCATTAAGAGATTTAAAAATATCCATAGCAATATAAGTATTATATAATCATGATGGGTTTGTTATTACAATTTCAGGCAAATATCATTTATTTTTAAGATCTGACAACCACATAGACCACAGAAAATCAATATCAACATAGTATCCTTTATAAATAATTCAAGTATCTCTTTCTCTAGAAATAAGTATTTCTGAATATTTATCATTATAATTATCAATATGTCACTGATATCTTTTAGGATAAATATCATAATCTTTGTTACTAATTTTATACATCAATCACTTTACTACTTTTTCTTGTAATCAACTTCAACATTTTGAACAAATTTGATTATTTTGGATATTTTTCTTTGATCAAAAATTTCAAGCACAACTTAATGATTCGCATGTCCCACAATTACATATTTTTATTTTAACCTCTTTTTCTTCTATCTTTCATATTTCTTCCAATCTTTTCACTATCGACAAAAGGGAGTCAATATTTTCTCTATCTGTCCAAAGATCTTTCACTCCCATTCATAAGTCCTTTAATTGCATTTTGAAATTTTCTAATCTTTTTTCTATCATCTCTTGATTCATTCATTCAACCTTTTGTCACAAAAAATTAGTCGCCAAAACTGATCATTCTAAATTAGAATGTTTTTCTATCAGTCTAGCAACATACCAAGATACTAAAGTAGATAATTTAGGAGTTTCTGGGACCGAAATTGGCATTGTCGTTATAATATTTTTCATAATTCATTCTTAAGATAAACATACAATGTATAAATATTTTATTGTATATGTCAACATTATCATGTTAAAAATGTTTTATTCACTTTTTATATAAAACTTCTTGAAAAATATACCAATGTTATAACTCATTATCCAAATTTTTCTACTTTCTCCTCTTGGAATACTTCCAAATTAATACCAACATTATCACCGAGCAAATCGTAGTGATTGAATTGAAAAACTGCATCTGCCAAGAACCTAAATACCAACCATAAATTATCCAGCATACTCATCATATCGCCCATATCCAAAACATCAAAGGAGATAGTCATTTCACATCTTTGGTTTTTAATGTCTGAATAATCTGTGGAATTGAAGGTACCGCAGCAGATAATCCTGCGATTATTCCAATAATTTCAAATATGTTCATGAGAAATTTACTATATAAAAATTTTCTTTCTTATAAATTTACTACCAAAAAAGGCAATAGAAAATATTTGACTTAACTTTCCGTATTCTTAGTATAGATACATATTTTATTTTTTACTCATAACTTATGCAAAAAAAGAGTCTTAAAATCTCTAAAAAAAGAGTTTGGATTTATGCAAAATGAATCTTAATACCTGTGCTAGTTGGTTGAATAGTTGGACGAATTATGTCATCATTTATCGATTATGAAGTTCTCAGAAGCCCATTTCTAGCACCACCAAGTATAGCATTCCCTATCGTTTGGACTATACTCTATATTTTAATGTGAATATCCTATGCAAGATTAGAAGATAAGAATTTACTGGACAAAAATCTGAATATTCTATATTATGTTCAGCTTTGAGTAAATGCATTATGGTCAATATTCTTTTTCGTACTTAAATGGAGATTATTCTCATTCATATGGATTCTATTGCTTGATGCATTAGTTATTTGGATGGTAATAAAAATGTACAAAAAAGATAAAACTGCTTGATTACTTCAGATTCCTTATATTTTGTGGATATTGTTTGCTTCTTATTTAACCATTGCTTTCCATTTATTAAATAACTAATTGTAAAATGAATCATGAAGATTTTATGCAAAAAGCTGTAGAACTTTCACTAGAAAATATGAGAGCTGGAAAAGGTGGGCCATTCTGAGCCGTTGTCGTAAAAGACTGAAAAATCATATGAGAATGAGCCAACCATGTCACATCTGAAAATGATCCAACTGCTCATGCCGAAGTAGTTGCCATCAGAGATGCTTGTAAAAATTTATGAAGTTTCCAGCTTGATGATTGCATAATTTATACAAGTTGTGAACCATGCCCAATGTGTATGTGAGCGATTTACCGAGCTAGACCAAAAGCTGTCTATTATGCAAATGATAGAAAAGATGCAGCATGAATCTGATTTGATGATGATTTCATCTACCAGGAATTGGAGAAAAAAATGGAAGAAAGAAGTCTACCAATTCATCGCCTCGAAAGTGAAAATGCTCTAAAAGTTTTTGAAGAATGGAAAGAAAAGAACGATAAAATTGAATATTAAAAATTAAATTAAAAAAAAGAGGCAAGTGCCTCTTTTTTCATATTTTAAATTATTTTAGTACATTCACATTCATCCTCACATTCCTGCACCTGCATCTCATCCGTGATTACAGTTACATTTATCTTCAGGTTTATCTACTACTACAGCTTCAGTAGTCAATAACATAGCAGCAGTACTTACAGCATTTTCAAGTGAGACTCTGATAACTTTAGCAGGATCGATGATTCCAGCCTTTTTCAAATTAGTAAATTCTCCAGTTCTAGCATCAAATCCATAATCCATATCTTTTGATTCCTTGATTTTTTCCACAACCCAATCTCATTTGAAACCAGCATTATCAGCAATCTGCTTTAATGGATACTGAATAGCTTGTTGAATAATCTCTACAGCTACTTGCTCTTCCTGGTCTTCCAATTTTAATTCTCAAAGTTTTTTAGAAAGCTGAACTAAAACACTTCCACCTCCAGCTACAATTCCTTCTTCGATAGCGGCTCTAGTTGCATTCAAAGCATCCTCAATCTTGAATTTCTTATTCTTCATTTCCATTTCAGTAGCAGCTCCCACTTTGATTACAGCTACTCATCCAACTAATTTAGCCAATCTTTCAGCTAATTTCTCTTTGTCATAATCAGATTTTGTGATTCAGATTTGAGCTCTAATTTGATTTGCTCTGTCATTGATTTCATCAGTATCTCATTTACCATCTACAATTATTGTTTCATCTTTATTTACGATTACTTTATCTGCTTTACCAAGCATATCTATAGTAGCATCTTCGAGCTTAATTCCTAATTGATCAGTAATCAATGTAGCTCCAGTCACAGTTGCGATATCTTTCAAGATTTCCTTCTTTCTATCCCCAAATCCAGGAGCTTTTACAGCTACTACATTAAGCATTCCTCTAATCTTGTTCAAGATAAGTGAAGCAAGAGCTTCTCATTCAACATCTTCAGCTATCAAAAGCATATCTTTCTTTCCAGAGGCAGCCATAGATTCAAGGAGCTGAATAATCTCTTTCATTGATCAGATTTTTTTATCTGTTACCAATACATATGGTTTATCGATTACACATTCCATTCTCTGGCTATCACTAACGAAATAAGGAGAAAGATAACCCTGATCAAATTGCATTCCAGTTTTGATTTCTTTACTCACTCCGAGAGTAGTTCAT